>Ga0207003_1031_pt1 | contig 41344 bp, 41 predicted proteins | sample Alteio_BWMinCont_89_FD_153474 | JGI IMG/M metagenome (GOLD analysis project Ga0207003, IMG submission 153474) | Enriched cells from forest soil in Barre Woods Harvard Forest LTER site, Petersham, Massachusetts, United States -... | ecosystem: Environmental > Terrestrial > Soil > Temperate forest >...
AGAATTAGAAAAAAAACGATGATGTATAACACAGACACTGTCATGCCAGCATGCTTTTAGCTGGCATGACAAGCAACGCAAAATGTCCACAGGAATAATATGAAAGAATACAATGCTGAATCGATAGAAGTATTAAGCGGTCTTGAGCCTGTGAAGCGCCGCCCAGGGATGTACACTGACACCACCAATCCCAATCATCTTGCACGCGAAGCAATCGATAATAGCGTCGATGAAGCAATAGAAGGCCATGCCTCATCGCTGCAAGTCACTCTCTACAAAGATGGCTCACTGGAAGTCACTGACAATGGTCGCGGCATGCCCGTTGATATTCATCCTGAAGAAGGGTTGACTGGCGTCGAACTGATTCTGACAAAATTGCACAGTGGCGCAAAATTCTCTAACAAACAGTATCGTTTTTCTGGCGGATTGCATGGCGTGGGAATTTCTGTCGTCAATGCATTATCAAAAGTTTTAGATGTTCATATTAAACGAGACGGAAATATTTATCATATTCAATTCAAAGACGGCGAAAAATCTTCCGAGCTGAAAAAAATCGGGACTGTTAACAAACGCGACACAGGCACCAGCATTCGCTTTTTAGCAAATGAAAAATATTTTGATTCGGCTCGTTTTGCTGTCACCAAATTAAAACATGCGCTGCGCGCAAAAGCAGTTTTATGCCCTGGTTTACATGTTTCATTTCATGATGAACACACGAATGAAACAGAAGAGTGGCATTACGAAAATGGATTACCGAATTACTTAATGGAAGCAGTGGGAAATGTCGAACACATTCCACAAGAACCTTTCGTCGGTTCTTTCACAGGGAACAATGAAACCGTCGATTGGGCTGCATTATGGTTGCCTGAAGAAGGTGAAGTCGTCGCAGAAAGTTATGTAAATTTAATTCCGACACCGCAAGGCGGCACGCATGTGAATGGATTCCGTTTGGGATTACTGGAAGCCTTGCGTGAATTTTGTGAGTTTCGTAATTTGTTACCGCGCGGGGTGAAACTCGCGCCTGAAGATGTATGGGATCGTTGCGCGCATATTATTTCTGTTAAATTGCATGATCCACAATTTGCGGGACAAACCAAAGAGCGTTTATCTTCGCGTGAATGTGCGAGTTTTGTATCCGGCGTCGTGAAAGATGCGTTTGGTTTATGGCTAAATCAAAATGTTTCTATCGGTGAAACACTCGCCAATCTCGCAATTGCAAATGCACAAAAACGCATGAAAGCAGCGCAAACTGTTGTTCGTAAAAAAATCACAGCAGGGCCTGCACTTCCCGGAAAATTAGTGGATTGTTCCATGCAAGATATTCAACGCACAGAATTATTTTTAGTAGAAGGCGATTCTGCAGGCGGTTCAGCAAAACAAGCGCGCAATCGGGAATTTCAAGCCATCATGCCGCTGCGCGGAAAAATTTTAAATACTTGGGAAGTCGAATCGACGCAAGTGCTCGCATCGCAAGAAGTGCATGATATTTCGGTTGCGATTGGCATCGAACCCGGTCACAAAGATTTAGTGGGTTTGCGTTATGGAAAAATTTGTATTTTGGCGGATGCTGATTCAGATGGTTCACACATTGCAACATTACTGTGCGCATTATTTGTAAAACACTTTAGAACGCTGGTTGAAGCAGGACATGTGTATGTTGCCATGCCACCGCTGTATCGTGTCGATCATGGGAAAGAAGTCTATTACGCGCTAGATGATGCGGAAAAACAAGGTATTTTGGACCGTATCGCTGCTGAAAATAAAAAAGGGAAAGTGAACGTGATTCGATTTAAAGGATTAGGCGAGATGAATCCATTGCAATTGCGCGAAACGACGATGGATCCTGATACACGACGACTCGTTCAACTCACCATTCAAGCGCACGATAACACTGATAAAATGCTTGATATGCTACTCGGAAAAAAACGCGCGCAGGATCGCAAACATTGGCTAGAGAAAAAAGGGAATTTGGCGGAGATGGGTTAGGAGCCTTCCCAACTCTTTCCTCACTGCCATTAAGTTAAGCGATTCGCACGGCCTCTATCGAAGCTGTCATTGCGAGCGAAGCGAAGCAATCCAGAGGACTTTCGCAATGTCTTTCTGGATTGCTTCGCTTCGCTCGCAATGACGTAGTGGGAATTGTTTATATGTGTCATACAAGGACAAAATTAAACTTGTCATTGCCGTCCCTGTCATTGCGAGGAGCGTTTTTTGCGACGAAGCAATCCAGTGTTTTTTTGCAATATTTTTCTTGCTTCGCTTCGCTCGCAATGACGACAACCCAGCAGTACAATTTTAAAAATAAATTTTCAAGCTACAAACTCCCCACATACCGATCCAACGCCCTATAATTCAGCGCTTCTGCAATATGTTCCGATGTAATAACATCCTGCCCCAACAAATCTGCGATCGTTCTCGCAACTTTCACGATGCGATGATAAACCCGTGCGGATAAATCAAATTTAGCCATGGCTTGATCTATTAATTTTTGTGCTTCTTCACTCAAGACACAAAATGATTTCAAATCACTCACCAATAATTCTCTGTTTAATTTTCCCTGCCGATTTTGCTGATGTGAACGCGCACGCAGCACACGTTCTTTGACTGCTGCACTTTTTTCATTTTGATGTAATTCCTGGGTTGATAATAAATGAATGGGCAATGCGGGAACGTCAACTTGCATATCAATACGATCCAAAAAAGGCCCCGATAATTTTCCCAAATAACGTCGCACTTGATCGGGTGCACAACGACACGCTCTATTCACGCTGCCAAAATATCCACAAGGACAGGGATTCATTGCCGCGATCAATTGAAATTGCGCGGGAAATACCGTTTGATACGCTGCTCTAGAAATCGTGACCTGTCCTGATTCTAAGGGTTCACGCAATGATTCCAGCACGTGTCGATTAAATTCAGGAAGCTCATCTAAAAATAAAACGCCATGATGCGCTAATGAAATTTCTCCTGGCTGTGGGGGTCGACCTCCTCCCACTAAAGCGACACTGGAACTGCTATGATGTGGTCCACGAAAAGGAACACACTGCCAGTGATGATAATCAAATCCATTGCGGCTCACCGAAGCCAGTGCCGCAACTTCTAATGCCTGTTCTTCCGTCAGTGACGGTAAAATACTGGGCATTCGACTCGCCAGCATCGTTTTCCCAGTTCCCGGCGATCCCACAAATAAAAGACTATGTTTTCCTGCTGCAGCGATTTCCAATGCGCGCCTTGCATGCGGCTGTCCGCACACATCGGCTAAATCCAATAGTGTTTTTTCTGCAAAATGTGCTGGATTTCTTTCGCAGCGCGGCAGGGGTGTTTCATTTTTTTAAATAACGACACACATCCAAGAGATGCTTTGCCGATAATACTTCTGTTTGATGAACTAATGCCGCTTCTTCAGTATTTCCATGCGGAACAATCAACGTACGTTGCGCTTGTTGTGCGCTGAGCACGATCGGTAACACTCCTCGCACCGTACGTAAATCGCCGGATAAGGCTAATTCACCGACAAATTCATAGCCTTTTAATTTTTCAGCAGGTAATTGTCCTGATGCCGCCAAAATACCCAATGCAATCGGTAAATCAAAGCGCCCTCCCTCCTTGGGCAAATCCGCCGGCGCTAAATTAATCGTCATGCGCTGTCTTGGGAACTCAAAATACGAATTCAATAATGCGCTGCGCACACGATCTTTACTTTCTTTGACTGCCGCCTCAGGCAATCCGACTATATTTAATTTTGGCACGCCACGAGCAAGATGGACTTCTACCACTACCAATGGCGCAGTCATGCCTACACTCGCACGACTGAACACAATCGCTAACGTCATATAATTTCCTTTAAGGTATGAAATGATGAAACAAAATAAAAAAATTGCTGAGGGAGGAAGAGCGAAAGGAAGATGGGATAAGAGTGCCTGTTTACTTAATAAAAACTACCGAATATGCTATGTAACGAACCCTACACTACCACGGAAGCGTATGAAAAAAAATATGGCCAAATCAATTATTACTGAATTACTCCACGACGCAGGAATCGCAATTAACGGCAACCAACCCGGCGATATCAAAGTTTATAATGAAGCATTTTATTCTCAGGTTGTACGCGGGGGATCTCTTGCCCTCGGTGAAATGTACATGAACTCATGGTGGGACTGTCAAGCGCTCGATGTTTTTTTTGAACGCCTCATGCTGACGCACAGTGAAGAAAAAATAAAAAAAAGCATGCGATTAATGCTCAAACTGGCATTCGCGAAAATAATTAATTTTCAAACGAAAAAACGCGCTTTCCTCGTGGGAGAAAAACATTATGACATAGGGAATGATTTATTTCAGTGCATGTTGGATCGCGAAATGAATTACACATGCGCCTATTGGAAAAATGCAACGACACTGGATGAGGCACAGCTCGCTAAATTGGATTTAGTGTGCCGTAAATTACAATTGAAGCCAGGTATGCGTCTCTTAGATATTGGTTGTGGTTGGGGAGCGCTCGCAAAATATGCTGCGCAACATTATCACGTGGAAGTCGTCGGTGTTACTATTTCAACTGAGCAATGTGAGCATGCAAAGGAAAACTGCAAAAATCTGCCTGTGGAAATACGCCTTCAAGATTATCGCGATCTTTCTGGAAAATTTGACCGCATTGTTTCGCTAGGCATGTTTGAACATGTGGGACATTTGAATTATCGCACTTACATGGAAATAGTCAGAAAATTGCTAACAGATGATGGAATATTTTTATTACACACCATTGGTTCTAATACGTCAGTCACTTATGCAGATGAATGGATCTCTCACTATATTTTTCCGAATGGTATGCTGCCTTCCATCGCTCAAATTGGAAAAGCGACGGAAAAATTATTTGTCATGGAAGATTGGCACAATTTTGGGGCGTATTATGATAAAACACTCATGGCATGGCACGACAATTTCAACAATGCGTGGGAAACATTAAAAGGAAAATACGACGAACGTTTTTATCGCATGTGGAATTATTATTTATTGATGTGCGCGGGGGTTTTTCGCGCACGCGACGCGCAACTCTGGCAAATTGTGTTTTCAAAAAATGGAATTCCTGGGGGGTATGAAGCCCCGAGGTGATTGACGTCCCTACATGAAATTACCCAACTTAAGACTCTCAATACCTAACGCAGTTATCTCATCTGCCAACGGAAAAGTGTGTTGGCCAGGATAAACGACATACAAATGATCGAGTTTCAAATTTTCACTCGCAATGCGCATAGACGGAGTGATCTTAGGAGCATCGGCATATTTAAACTCAAATTAACAAGCGCCTAAAGTATCAATCAACGCAACTGCTCACTCTCTCTCCGTCGTCCCGCGACTTGTTCGCGGGATCCAGAGACATCAAATCAATTTCTGGATCCCGCGCATAAAGCGCGGGACGACGTTGCCAGGGGAGTTGAGTAGTTACCAATCAACTTCCCGATAATGGCGAACATGCACGACGTAAATGGTATCTAAATAAATTCGGTAGCGCATCACATAGCCAGCTGCACCAAAACGAACAAGCAGATCGCGATATTCAGGAAGATCTTGAATGGGTTTACCGATAGAGGGTGTTTCAATCAAGCGAGTGACCGCTCCCTTAATCACTTCAGCAGCACGTTGCGCAGCCGCTGGATTTTCTTTAGCGATAAACTTTCTCAGCCTCAGCACATCATTCACTGCACTATCTAACCAAACTAGCTTCCACATGGCGGTCTATCATCTTCCTCATCTGTGCCCCAAGTATCGAGCCATTTAGACATCGACAGATGGCTGATAACTTTTCCTTGCTCAGCCTCTTGCCAACGAGCCAACGTTTCTTGATTCAACCGCTCACGATCTTCCTCTTGCTCGAGATACCGAGCAATGGCTTCTTTCATTAACCAGTGCGGCGAACGGTGCTTAATTTCGCCTAACCGCTCTAAACGGTCTATAATATCGGGATCTAGCTTGACTACTTTAGGAATGGGATAATGAGCTGACATAGTTACACCTCGCAAAGTCATTACTTAGTATTACTTATTAACACCATACATGTCAAGGGCAACAGGAAAATATCGGTCTCTTTCCGACCGATGCGCCGACCGCTTGAAATTGAGCATAAATTGCTCCATAATGGAGCCGTTGCATTTTTTATCATATATTTATAATTAACGAGACTTAAATGAGCTTAGCCCAAGCGATTGTAGGCTTGCAGAATACAGCCGTATATCAAAACTCAGAACACTCATTCCATCAAAAAGCCATCCAATTAATTACCGCGCTCAAGCAAATAGAACAAACCGAAAATCTTGCGGATGTAGGGACAGGCAAAGACACGGACCCATTAGTCATAATAGACTTTTTTCTTCTTACGATAAGAGACGGGTTCCGAGCAAATTATTACAATTCGGCTTTCAGAAAAGCTAAAGCAGAATTAAAATTCATGCTAGGCGAAGTCACATTACCAGACTTGAGCCAATCTATTCAGGATAATCTGGCAAAATTAAAAAATAATTGGAAAAAACGCGATGATCCTCAAACACAACAACTAGCATATGCTACCGTGAAGTTATTAGATGAGACATTTATTTCACCCGATAAATCAACAACAAGCATCAGCCATGCTTTCACACTGAAGCGATTTTTAGTCCAACATTTCTTTTTCAATGAAAAAAATGAAGATGCTTTGCGTCGTGAAGATAACTATTGGAACAGCTCACCATACCCAAAAATATCTGGGGAAAAAGAATATCTAGTTAGCCGCTATGACCAAAACACTCACAAAAGCAGGGGATTAGATACCGGCAATTGCTATGGTTTCAGCAGAAAATGGGCTCAAGAGTATATTCATCAGCCAAAAAAAACCCCCGATTCAACCAAAAAATTACTGGCAAACGAAGCAAAAGTAACCGAAGAAATTGCACGGTACCAATTAGGATGGTCTGATGAGACAAGCGACAACTCTTCTGAAGTACGCATCCGTCTTGGTCGAAAAAGATTTTTTTCTTCCAGCAGTGAATTAGCAGAAGGACTATTAAAAAAAGCTACTGACTATCCGGATGCACCTTTGACTGTTAATTTAGATAAAGTGGACGGGGGGGGCAGGACATGCCTGTTATATTTCCACAAATGGCAAAGCAATCCATTGGGGAGACAGCAATTGTGGTTACTACGTATTTCCAAGCCAAGAAATTTTCAAAGATTGGTTTACCCAAAAATATTCAAATTTTTTGAAACAAAACAACCTCCAATTATTCGAAGTTTGTAGAATCATGCCTCGAACTGAGTACGATCAGCTGTCGCCGATAGCACGATTTCAACGAAATATTGCTGGCATGTTCAGGGGATTATGGACAGGATCAAAATATGAATCTGGCAGCCAGGGAATTTTCCACATTGGATTCAATTTGCTCATACTTGTGAAGTCATTGTTTAGCAATAAACCGCTCTTGTTGGCCTCTGGATCAGATAATTCTCCAAAAAAAAACGCTTCAACTTATAAAAAATTACATGAAAAATATGACTTTACTATAAGAAAACCTGCTAAAAAGTTAACTGCTGCCCCCACTCAAGAACCAGAAGAGAAATCTGCTGCAATAGAACAACTCCCATCAGCTACAAACTCTCCGCACTCCGATCCAACGCCCCGTCATCTCGCTCGACAGCCATGTTAATGCTCTACTTTTCAGAATATTCCGCAGCAAACTTGTGAAGGACACTCGCTATCAAAGTTTGATATGGCATACCTTCATTGGCACAATTTTGGGGCGTATTATGCTAAAACACTCATGCTTCTGAAGCATGATATTGTTTTATGATTTCTTCTAAAGCAAATCCTTCCCAAAACGAGCCGATTTTTGGATAAGCCTGTAATGCACTTACATTATTAATTCCTAAAAGAGCGTGCAAAATACCACTATCGCGAAAATATATTTTGGGTGATTTGACTTGTCGTTTACTGATATTTTCAAACCATGGATTCAGTTGGCGGATCATAAAAGTCCCCACCAAAATATCAATATACCTGCGCACTGTATGATCTGAAATTTGAAGTGAACGCCCCAGCTCAGAACTATTAAGAACTTGCCCATGATAATGCGACAACATAAGCCAAAAACGGCGTATGTGTTCAGATGGAATTTGAAAACCTAATTGAGGAATATCACGCTCTAAAAATGTTTTCACATACGCTTGGCGCCAAGCCATGCTCATCTCATTTGTTTCTGCAAGATAGGATGACGGAAATCCTCCACGCAACCATAACATTTCTTCATTTCAACAAGACCGCAGGAAATAGGCTTAGCATCATTTTGTAACAATTACCTGCTAATATTGTGCCTCTTCATGAACAATAAGGAGACCCAATGCCAGTTATTAAGTGGTCAACTTTAGAAAAATTAAACGATTTCAACGTGTTGAGTCTGCAAAAAGCAATTCCTTCTCTACGAATGGATCTGCTACAACACGCTGCGGGTGATTATTTAATCGATATCACTGATGATGAAAAACGTGCTCTTGATGCATTGATCAATCCCCATTTTAAAAAAACATCTGCCCTGCTTCAATCTTTCGACACTTTGTATCAATCCTATGATTTATTAAAAAATACGCCTTTTCGACAATCGCGCAATGCATTTGGATTTACAGCAAGCATGATGGGCTTGGTAAACGCGGGTCTTTCCATCACGTCTCTCAGTGCGATCGCAACTTCCTGTTTAGTATTTTTACCTGCAATCGTAGCGGGTGTTTATGTTTATTATCGAGGTCGACGCGAAGAAAATCAGATCAATGAAGATCATGAAGCAACAATATTCGACGAAAAAGTTAACGTCACTCTCGTTTTAATTGAAATTTCCCAATTAAAAAAAGAAATCAGTGAAACTGAGGAGCAAGATTGTAAAATTCAACCAGAAACTCCCATCGATACCAAATCTTCTGAACCACCTTATAAAAAAATCAAACCATACAATGAAAAACGCTCTACTGTTGGCAACTCAATCAGTCATTGTTTAGTACCGCTTAGCGCAACATCAGGCATGGTTCTGTCATTTCTCAAATTTGGATTATTGGCAAAACTCGTTGCAATAAGCGGCCCGATTGGTTGGGCAATTGCAATGGGCGCGGGAATTTTCGTGGGTGCTTATTTTTCATATAAACGCTACCATAATCTCACTTGTAAAAAAGCATTTGAAGAACAAAAGCATGCATTTGAAAATCAGAAAAAAGAATTGGAAGGAAAAAAAGAACGATTACAAAAACAAAAAGATCGCTTGCTGACACAAAAATGTGAATTTTTATCTGCTGCGCAGCAAGTGGATAGACCAGAAAATACGCGCACAATCACTCCTGTCTCTGTCACAATACCAGGCGCATTGTTTAGATCTAACAGTACCCCCAATCTCGCATTAGAGGAGCCGAAAAAAATACGAAGATGCCAGAGCGCTCCCAGTATTTACAGTATAGGTCTTGGTAATTAGTGAGCCAGAGACAGGCCGTCGGTTTATTTGTATTTTTCCAACACAATGAGAATATCGCTTTCTTCCTCTTGTGTTTCATACCGTTATGCAATAAATTCACTCCGACTACGCAAACATCGGGAGCTTCTCAATGCCATTCATTAAAATGTCCGACTTAAAATTGAAGGGAAAGCGCGTCCTTATTCGAGAAGATTTGAATGTACCCCTTAAAAACGGCAGGATTACCAGCGATTTACGCATACGCGCTGCGATCCCAACCATTAAAGCGCTCTTAAAAGCCGAAGCTCAAGTGATGATCATGTCTCACTTGGGGAGACCTGAGGAAGGCAGTCATGGCGAAAACTTCTCCCTCGCGCCGATCGCAGCGCATCTATCCCTCTTATTAAAAAAAGAAATTCCACTCATTTCCCATTGGGTCAATGGATTTTCGATGAAAGATCACGAAGTAGTTCTTTTGGAAAATGTGCGTTTCAATCACGGTGAATCAGAGAACTCCGTCGAACTATCCCAAAAAATGGCGAAACTGTGCGATGTATTCGTCATGGATGCCTTTGCTACTGCACACCGCTCAGAAGCATCGACGTGCGGCATTATCAAATATGCTCCTGTTGCTTGCGCCGGCCCATTACTCGCTGCTGAAATTGAAGCATTGGCAAAAATTATGCATAACCCGAAAAAACCCGTCGTTGCGATCGTGGGCGGCTCAAAAGTCTCAACTAAATTATCACTGATTGATTCGTTATCCCAAAAAGTGGATTGCCTGATTGTGGGCGGAGGTATTGCGAACACCTTCATTGCAGCAGAAGGTTACACCGTTGGCAAATCCCTGTTTGAACCTGATCTCATTGATGAAGCGGAACGATTGACTTTAGCCGCTAAAAATCGAGGCGCTGATATTCCCATTCCGTCTGATGTCATTGTCGGTGAAAAATTATCGCAAGATTCAGAGAGCGCTGTTCGTTTAGTTTCACAAATTGATGACAATGAAAAAATTTACGATATCGGCCCAGACACGACAAAACAACTCGTTGGAATTATTAAAAAAGCAAAAACTATTTTGTGGAATGGCCCAGTCGGTGCGTTTGAAATTGAACAATATTCAGAAGGAACGCGCGCAATTGCAAAAGCGATTGCTGAAAGTTCTGGTTTTTCCGTTGCGGGCGGAGGCGATACTTTAGCAGCCATCGAAGCGTATGGTGTAGCTGATCAAATTGATTATATTTCCACAGGCGGCGGCGCATTTTTATCTTTTCTCGAAGGAAAAAAATTACCTGCCATTGAAGCATTGGAAGAACGCGCAAAAAATGATGAGAAGGTCACATGACAGAATTACGTCGCACTAAAATTGTTGTTACGCTGGGCCCTTCGCTCGATGATCCTGACATATTAAAACGTGTCATCACAGCAGGTGCCGATGTGTTTCGTGCGAATTTTTCGCATGGCACACGAGAAACACACGAACAACGCATTAATATGGTGCGCACCTTCGCTGCAGAACAAGATAAAACCGTGGCTATTTTAGTGGATTTACAGGGCCCCAAAATTCGTATCGCTCGTTTTAAAAATAAAAAAGTGCAATTAAAAGAAGGCCAAGCATTTATTCTCGATACGCAATTAGGCGAAGACGAAGGAACAGAACAATCCGTCAGTTTAGATTATAAAAATCTTCCCAACGATGTTTTGCCTGGCGATACATTATTGCTAGACGATGGGCGTATCGTGATGCAAGTTGAAAAAATCGAAGGACATCGCATTCATTGTATCGTTGTTGTAGAAGGTGAATTATCCAACAACAAAGGAATCAATCGTCTCGGTGGTGGGTTATCTGCGGAAGCGCTCACTGACAAAGACCGTTCCGATATTATTGAAGCAGTCCGATTGGAAGCCGATTACATCGCCGTCTCATTTCCTCGCAACGCGGATGATATTAAAGAAGCGCGCGTTTTGTTAAAAGCAGCGGGCGGATCGGCTGGAATTATTGCAAAAATTGAACGCGCTGAAGCCATCACCAATATTGAAGATATCATTCACGCTTCCGATGCCGTCATGGTCGCTCGAGGTGATTTGGGTGTTGAATTAGGCGATGCAGAATTACCAGGCGTGCAGAAACAAATTATCAGTACTGCACGCACGCTGAATAAACCCGTCATCACAGCAACACAAATGCTGGAAACGATGACGTACAACACGATTCCCACACGCGCAGAAGTGTCTGACGTTGCCAATGCTGTACTCGATGGAACCGATGCCGTCATGCTTTCACAAGAAACAGCGGTTGGAAAATATCCTGACAAAGCGGTTGCGGCCATGAATCGTATTTGCTTAAGTGCTGAAAAAAATCCAAGCGCGAAAATATCGAAACATCGCTTGGAAGTGCATTTTAAATATGTCGATGAAGCCATTGCGATGGCAACGATGTATACGGCGAATCATTTGGATATCAAAGCGATTATTGCTTTGACGGAATCGGGTACGACACCGCTTTGGATGTCGCGTATCAAATCGAGCATTCCGATTTATGGACTCAGTCGACATGCAGCAACACGACGCCGCATGGCCCTGTATCGCGGAGTGTATCCTGTTTCATTTGATGCAACACCGGTTGATCGACGCGTTGTGAATCAAGCCGCTGTGAGTGAATTACAAAATCGGGATATTTTAAAAGAAGGTGATTTGGTTATTTTAACGAAGGGTGATTTGATGGGCGTGCATGGGAAAACGAATTCCATGAAAATTATCACGGTTGGCAGTGAGTGGAAAAGGTAGAAAATAAAGCAACTACTCACCCTCACCCCTTTCCCTCTCCCGCACTCAAGAGCAGTTTTCTTATTTAGATTGTTGGCGGGAGAGGGAGCCTACTAAGCAGCGTTTTTTTAAAGTCTCGATCGGAAAGATTAACTGCTTAGTAGGTCCCCTCTCCCGCCCACGATGTAAACAAGAATACTGTTCTTAAGTGCGGGAGAGGGAACAGGGTGAGGGGTAAGCAGTTACGAAATAAATTCTAACTGTCAGGAAGCGTCCCATGACAACATCCGGTTCAAATTTCACGGAAGATGAAAACGAACAAAAACTCTCTGATAAATTAGAGCCTGTTTTTCTCAGCCAGCTCCCGCACCAGGTTTTACTTTTATTTTTAACGATTCTTTGGCCAATGCTCAGCAAGCCAGACCAAACTCGTCTCACTCAAACAGCCTATACGCTTCACCGCGATCTGCTACGGTTTTTTCCCTCTGCTAGATTTGAACATATTCACAAAGAACTATCACAGCATGTGATACAGAGTCAAAAAAATGAAGCAGAAAAAATATTAATATCAGAAGAAAGTTCAGATATCGCGCGCTACTCAGGACAAGTACAAAAACAAATAAAAGATGGAACCGTTCAAACATTCGAGGGCCCTGTTTATAGAATCGCATTAGGTGCTGAAGATGACGAAATGGCCGCGATGATTCAGTCTCACTTATTAAAATACGAAAATGGAGAATCACAAATAAAAAAACAACAAGAAAAACAATATCCGGAAGGATACGTGCCGGGAGAAACAGAAAAAACAGATTTTTTTGTTCTCGATAAACTATTTAAAATCATTTGTCATTCTACCGCTACTGATGGGGACGCTCTCGAAAAAGAATGTAAGCCTTCTTTAGAAGCGCTTAAAAAACAATTAAATCCCGGACACGTCATCGAATCCGGCAAACATTTTAATATTCATTTATATTTAAGAGCGCTTGAGCTTTGCTTGGAGACGGCTTCTTCGAACAACTCCATGAAGATTGATTTTTCCGTAAAAAAAGTTGCGGGACTGATTTATTCTTACATGCCTGCTCACTACACTAAAATTCATGGTATCGCGCCGGTTGACTTAAATTCGAAATGTTTAACACAGCTCCGAACAGCTATTGCAGAAAAACAACAACGGTTGCTTGAAGTCATACAACGGGGCGAAGCGCTCGCGCCCAAACAGACACCTCGTCTATAAATTTCATACAATTCCTCCTAACCCTTTCCCTTCCCTCCATTTAAAAAACAAATGGAAGGAAGGGGACGCACGGTTCAAGGCCGTGCAAAAGTCAGACGTCACAAAAACTCTTTCCCTTCTCCACGCAGTGGGGAAGGTGGCCCGAAGGGCCGGATGGGGTCTCTGCCACCCCTCGAACTCTCAACAAGCAAAACGAGCCCGAAGGGCCGGATGGGGTCTCTGCCACCCCTCGAACTCTCGACAGAGAAGCTGCGGCTTCCCCCCTCCCCTCATTCTTGTTACCATCTCATTTTTAGAGCGTATTGCCATGACCCCAAAACCCTCCCTGCCAAGCTATGCGGATGTTGGCGACTTACTTGCCGCGGTCGCCTCTCCTTTTCATCCCGCAGAATTACATGGGTTCTGCTGCGGCCATATCTGTGCGACTTCTGGCAAGATGGATCATCGCTTGGAAAAATCCATCTTAGGTAAAAATAAAAATCCCAAATACCGAGAATCGTTACAGCAACTCTATGAAATTAGTTATCATCAAATGAGTGAATTTTCTTTTGAATTTGCTTTATTGCTTCCTGACGATGACATAAATATCAACGCGCGCACAGAAGCATTGAGTCTATGGTGCCAAGGTTTTTTAACGGGATTAAAAAAGTCGAACGTCCCTATTGAAAATCGCGAAGAAAGTGATGTCACTGAAACCATTAACGATATCCTTGAAATCGCGCAAGTGAAGTACGGTGATATTGCAGAAGATGATGAAGATGAAACCGCTTATTTTGAATTAATCGAATACGTCCGATTGGGCGTGCTCATGATTTTCCAAGATTTAAAAAATAATTCGGATGAAAATACTGGAGAAAACAATGATACCTATCACTGAGTATGCCCGACGTCGAAAAGAATTAATGAAAAAAATAGACGCGAATAGCATTGTTATTTTAAGTGCATCACCTGCTGTAATACGTAATCATGATCATGAATATCTTTATCGACAAAACAGTGATTTTTATTATTTGACCGGTTTCAAAGAACCCGAAGCTGTCATGGTTTTGTTATCGAAAAACAAAAGCAGCGAATTTATTTTATTTAATCGCAAGAGAGATCGCGAAAAAGAAATTTGGGATGGCCATCGTGCAGGGCAAGCCGGTGCACGTCAAGAATTTGGTGCAGACACTTCTTTTCCCATCGATGAATTAGAAAAAAAATTACCGGAACTCATCGCAGGTCGCGAAAAAATTTATTATGCATTCGGTGCATGTGCTGCATTTGATAAAATCATTTCACAAGCGATCAACACCGTGCGTAATCAAATTCGTAACAATGAAAAAGTACCGTCTATGTTCGCGGATATTCGTCCTTTCATTCATGAAATGCGTCTCATCAAAAGTGCGGCTGAAATTAAACTCATGCGAAAAGCGGCCGAAATCAGTGCAGATGCACACAAACGTGTGATGGAATTTTGCAAACCGGGTTTGTATGAATATCAATTGGAAGCGGAAATCACGCACGAATTTCAACGCCAGGGCGCACGCTGTCACGCCTATAATCCCATCGTGGGAAGTGGTGAAAATACCTGTATTTTGCATTACGTCAACAACGATAAACAAATTAAAAAAGGCAGCATGGTGTTGATCGACGCGGGTGCAGAATATAATTATTACGCGTCAGATGTCACGCGCACTTTTCCTGCGGATGGACATTTCACCCAAGAGCAACGCGCGATTTATGAAATTGTTTTAGAAGCACAATTAGCTGGAATTAAAGCAATCAAACCCCACGCGCCCTGGAATCAAGTCGATATTATCGTCACGAAAATTATCACACAAGGCTTGATCGATGTGGGATTGCTGAAAGGAAAACTCGACGATTTAATCGAAAAACAAGCTTACTCTAAATTTTATATGCATCGTTCAGGTCACTGGTTAGGTTTGGATACGCATGATGCAGGACGCTACAAAATAAATGATAAGTGGCGAAAAATGGAACCTGGCATGGTGAGAACAGTTGAACCTGGCATTTATATTTCTGCAGAAACACCGGGTGTACATAAGCGATGGCACAACATTGGTGTTCGCATTGAAGATGATGTGCTCGTGACTCAAAAAGGTCATGACGTGTTAAGTCACGGTGCTCCCAAAAAAATCGATGATATTGAAAAATTGATGACAACAAAATGAAATACGATATAGCCATTATTGGCGGCGGCATGGTCGGCGCTGCCCTCGCCTGTGCATTGCGCGATACACCGTGGCGCATTGTGTTAGTCGATGCAGGTGCCTCCCATGCCAATGATCATCGTCTCATCGCTTTGAGTCACGCCAGCGTTACTTTTCTTAAAAGTCTCGATCTATGGAATTCACTGGCTCCGCATGCTGCAGCGATTGATGAAGTGCATGTTTCACATCGCGGTCATTTTGGTATAACCCGACTAACTGCGAAAGAAATGGAAATTGCACAATTGGGTTATGTAATTCCCGCGAGAGAAATTAATATCGCTTTGTATGCTCGATTAAACACATTAAAAAATGTCACTCTTTTACAAAATGTAAAACTCACGGCCCTCTCAGAAATCGATGCTCGTATCGTCGTTGCTGCAGATGGAACCTATTCAACCGTTCGTGAATTATTAAATATTCCGACAGAAACAATCGATTATCATCAAAAAGCATTAGTCACGATCACTGAATTACAACGTGATCATCGTCATATTGCGTATGAACGTTTTTTATCGACCGGTGCAATTGCAATGTTGCCGTTAACTGAACAACGTGTTGCAACGATTTGGTCGGGCGATGAAAAATACATTGATGAATTACTCAAATTATCAGACGCTGATTTTTTAAATTTATTACAGAAAAATTTTGGTTATCGCCTCGGGAAGCTCACCAAAACTCAACAACGATTTTCTTATCCATTAAAATTTATCAAGGCAAAACAACAAATTCATGGGAATACTATTTTAATTGGAAATGCAGCGCATACGATTCATCCTATTGCAGCACAAGGATTAAATTTAGCGCTGAGCGAAGTGAAAATCCTCGCCAATCAATTCCATCATTCTTTATCACTCGAACCGCTCGTCTCTTATTTTGCAAAACAAAATCCTGTTGTGAATATCTCACATCGATTGACGCAACTTTTTTCCACTGATTTTTTTGCGGTGAATGTTGCAAGACAATTGGGGATGGTGGGGTTGGATTTGTGTGAGTCGGCTAAAAAGCGGTTTGGAAGGCGGATGGCTCAAGGTTCAATAATCTCTCCTGCCCACAATTGATTAAGGAATTCTCTCCAAGGCCAGATAATTATTCCATCCTCAGTGAGCCGCTTATGCGAATCCAAACTGATGACCGCATACGTTTTGATTAATCCTTCTTCTTTAAGTGCCCGCAAGCTTTTAAGATGTTTATCTTTGACAAGATCGGTTGCTTTAATTTCGATTGCAAGTCTGTTTCCAATAATAAAATCAACTTCAAAATGCGAAGTGGAACGCCAATATTGTAATGGCAAATCAATCTGCTGATAGGCGAGGAAAGCACGCAACTCTAACGCGATAAAATGTTCAAATGCACGACCAAACAATTCTGATTTCAATTCAATCTGTCCGCGCTGTGTCAGCGCATTAACAATACCAACATCAAAAAGAAAATACTTTGCACGTGTAATGGCTTTGCGTTTTGTAGTGGCTAAAAAAGGTGATACAGAAAATCCAAGAAGTGTATCATTCAATATGCCAAAATAAGCCTCTAATGTGCGAGCAGGGACCCCACAATCACTCGACAAATTCGCATAATTGATTTCTTCTCCATTACAAAGCGCAACCACTTCTAAAAATCGAACAAACCCCAATAGATTACGTGTTAATGCTTCTGCTTTTATTTCTTGTTGAAGATAGGTTCCTACATATGCTTTAAGATAATCACCCGCATCTGCGCTACCATAAAACTCAGGCAGTCCCGTCGTATTAATATAAGTCAGTAAATCAAAATCAGGAATTTCTTGAGAAGTCAGAGGTAACAACGATGCTTGAAAAGCACGTCCAGCTAATAAATTAACACCGCTTTTGCGGAGTTTACTGACACTACTCCCCGTTAATAAAAAAGTTTGCTTTCGTTTCACAATCAAACGATGCACTTCATCTAATAAACTGGGAAATTTTTGAATTTCATCAATAACGACTAAGGTATCCGCTGTCGTCTCTTGGCTAATTAACGTCGGATCCATTACCAACCGTTGGAATTGAGCAGCATCCAGCAGATCATAAATTTTGGCTTGAGGCAGAGTTTGCTCAATTAAAGTACTCTTCCCCACTCCACGGGGCCCCATGAGGAAATAACTTCTTTTTTTCAATAGGTTGGCTAAATTGAGCTGTCTGATATACATATTCAACTCCTCATAATCGGCATCTAAGTCGCCGATTATCATCATATTCGGCGGAAGTGATGCCGAATATGATGATAATCGGCTGAACAGGAGGGGTCAAGCATTAGGTTAAAACTCTGATATTTTTTGACCAATTCATCTGTTCTGTATACTATGTGCGCTTTATTATACAAATTCTAAGAGGAGCACCTGTGTATGTTGCGCCAAGCCACTACTGATAAAAATCCTATATTGATATTTGCTGAGATGGATCATAGCGATCCAATCACTTTTGAAATACTGACAGAATTGTTACCGAAACTTAAGGATGATCTAGATTACGAATGCTGTTTCCTAGAATACTTTCCTGGCACATTACAAGAACACATAAAGGATGTTAAAGAGCAAATAACACATGGAAAAACAATAAGAGCATCTATTGGAATGACTGACTCTGGCAATAGCGAAAGCGATATAGATCTCTATTATCATATCTTTTCAGGGCCGGGCCTAAAACTCAATAAGAATGACGTTACTATTTATACAGTCCTAGCTTATTACTACACAGCTAACCTATCTCGGTTGATCTTTTTAGAAAATCTTGCGTCGCATAATATGAGCTATAGGGGAATAGACAGCAGTTCCACCGGGATAATAGAGAACGAGGTATCCCCAGATACTATAAAGGGACGAGACAAGGAAATGGCTGCTGCATACATAAGCGCAGCAAAATCTTCAAAATCTGTGTTTGGCAAAATAGGAGCAGGTCATCTTGAGGGAATACAAGACGAAATTTTAAAAGCTATTCCGGATAAATCAGCCGCTTCAGAGCAGTTTTGCTTTTTTTCTATTTACTCTAAAACAGCACTGTCTAAAAAAACAGTAACTGCTCCGCTCTCTTATATCTCTCTTGACGCAAGGCAACACAGTAAAGATCAAATTATTCAAATTATTCTTCAAGAAATTAGCCGTAAAAAATCGCTCCTCAATAAAAAATCGCAAAAACCCGATTGCACTGTTGCTTCCGCAAGAGATGCATTTTTTACGCAGCCTGAATCTAAAACACAATCTGCGCCGACAGTATCGGTTGTTCCCCGGGAAAATTCTCGTGATCAAAGTTGGTTGTCCAACCTCACTCTATCGTTTTTAAATCAACCAGCACGGATAGCAGAAAATAATTTGCCTCAATTACAACCTCTGGATTTAACCAAAAAAGCTGCGATTTAATGTAGGGTGGATTAGCCCCGCACTTGTTGCGGGGCTAATCCATCCTACAAAAAAACAATTTTTAATTTCGCGCCAGCGACTAGTTAGCAATGGGGTTGCAAAAAGCTCGGGAAGTTTTCATATGAAAATATGCGTCTATACCTCAGGGGAACGGGATGAGAGATAGTAGTTACATCTATGCCGTCACAAAACTCGCGATCAACCACTTCGTGCCGGTTTTTTCAAATCGAACTTGCACACGTGCGTGCGCACCGTGACCTTCGCATTGCAATACCGTACCTGTTCCAAATTTTTGATGCGTGACTTGTTGGCCAATACGAATTCCATATTCAGATAAACCGGATGATGTGACAACGCTTTCTGATTTCGGTATCGATACTTTTGTTTTGATGCGAACAGTCTCAAAAAATTCTGCTGGAATTTCCGCAAGAAAACGCGAAGGCCGATGATACATTTCTTTCCCATGCAAACGGCGCATTTCCGCATACGTCATATACAATTGCCGCATCGCGCGCGTCATTCCCACATAACATAAACGTCTTTCTTCTTCGAGACCTTTCGGATCTTCCATCGTCATATAATGCGGAAATAATCCCTCTTCACACCCGCACAAAAACACGATAGGGAATTCTAAGCCTTTCGCTGAATGAAGCGTCATGAGTTGCACGCACTCTTCAAATTGCTCGGCTTGTCCTTCACCCGATTCCAATGCGGTGTAAGTCAAAAAAGCAGAGAGCGGTGACATTTGCACTTCACCATCTGGAGTAAATTGACGCGCTGCATTCACTAATTCTTCCAAATTTTCTACCCGCGCCAATCCTTTTTCGCCTTTTTCTTTTCGATGATGTTCGATCAATCCACTGTTTTGAATCACGTGTTCGATTTGTTCGTATAATTCAAATTCGCGCGTATCATCCGCCAGTGTATTCATTAATTGTAAAAATACATTGAGCGAATGCGATGCACGCGCCGGGAAAAAATTTTGTTCCAGCAATTCATTCGCCGAGCGCCATAACGAAATATTTTTTTCTTGCGCGTATTCACGCAATGAAATAATCGTCCGCTCACCAATCCCACGCGTCGGTGTATTGACGACACGTTCAAACGCCGCATCATCATCGCGATTCGCCAATAAACGCAAATACGCCAACGCATCTTTAATTTCTGCGCGTTCAAAATAACGCAACCCACCATACACGCGATAGGGAAGATTTTCTTGCATCAACGCTTCTTCCAATACACGCGATTGCGCATTCGAGCGATACAAAATCGCAATCTCTCGCAATGAGTTCCCTTGATTTCGGCAATCACGAATGCGATTCACAACAAATCGTGCTTCATCCAAATCATTAAATCCTGCATACACAGTAATACGCTGGCCTTCTTCGCCCGCCGTCCATAAATTTTTCCCCATGCGCCCTGTGTTGTTTGCGATGAGCGCATTGGCAGCCCCCAGAATTATACCTGTCGAACGATAATTTTGTTCGAGACGTGTTGTTTTCGACTGCGGAAAATCTTTGCTGAACCGTAAAATATTTTCTACTTTAGCGCCGCGCCAACCGTAAATCGATTGATCATCATCGCCGACAATCATCACATGATTTTCTTTACCCGCGAGCAAACGCACCCACGCATATTGAATCGCATTCGTATCTTGAAATTCATCGACTAAAATATAACGAAACCGTTGTTGATAATGCGCTAAAATATCGGGATTATTGACCCATAAGCGATGCACTTTCAATAATAAATCTGCAAAATCAATTGATCCGGTGCGCTGACATGCTTCTTCATACGCACGATAAATTTTTATCATAGTACGCGCAGTGACATCGCCATAATCAGGCAAATGATGCGGCTCCAATCCCTCATCTTTTTTACCATTGATAAACCACTGTGCCTGTTTTGCTGGCCAGCGATCTTCATCCAATCCCAAGGCATTAATCACGCGACGCACGATTCGCAGCTGATCATCTGAATCTAAAATTTGAAATCCTTCGGGCAATTGCGCTTCTCGCCAATGTAATCGTAACAATCGATGCGCAAGACTGTGAAACGTTCCAATCCACATATTTTTTGCAACGCCACCCAATAGTTGCTCGATGCGTGAACGCATTTCAGTGGCTGCTTTGTTAGTGAAGGTTACGGATAAGATATTAAATGGCGATAGCGATTCTTCCTGCACCAGCCAGGCAATTCGATAAGTGAGTACGCGCGTTTTGCCGCTGCCAGCACCTGCTAACACCAGTTGGTGGCACAAAGGCGCAGAGACCACTTCGCGCTGGGCGTCGTTCAGAGAATCCAGTATCATATGTATCCATTACCCTCCAGTAGGCAGCTATTGTATAAGAACGCTCAATATAAGAAATAGAATTTTTTAAATGAATTATCAAAAAGCGCTTTTTCTCTTAAGTGTCGCCAATCTTTCCCAACTCCCACCGGATGAAGGGATTGAAGTGGCTATTGTGGGCCGCTCGAATGCGGGAAAGTCGAGCGTATTAAATCAACTCACTCAAAACAAGAAGTTAGCGCGCGTCAGTAAAACGCCAGGGCGTACGCAACTGATTAATTTATTTAAATTAGATGAACACTGTCGACTCGCTGACCTGCCAGGTTATGGGTATGCAAAAGTGCCGCCCAGCGTTAAACAAAAATGGCAGGCTTTGCTGGACAGTTATCTGCGTTCGCGTGAGTGCCTTCGAGGGCTCATTCTCGTTATGGACATTCGTCATCCGTTAAAAGAGTTTGATCATTTGATGTTGGATTGGACGAGTCAATGCGATTTGCCGGTTCATATTTTGTTAAATAAATCCGATAAATTAACGCAAAGTGCTGCGAGCAAAACGTTGCGCGAAGTGAAAGAAGGATTAAAACCGTATGAAAATGAAGTCACGGTGCAGATTTTTTCTGCCACGAAAGGGAAAGGAATAAAAGAGTTTCGGGAAAAAATGGATGGGTGGTTTGATCAGTAATTCTTTCCAGTGGCATTAAATTAGCAGGATCTACAGTCTCCATCGAAGCGGGACCCAGCGACTTTCTTAAATTTTATTCCAAAAATAACCCAAAAAAAGTCGCTGGGTCCCGCTTAAAAAGCGTCGCGGGATGACGCTTCGATGAAGACCGAGCCAAACCCTAGCTGCTTTAATAAAATTCTATCTGCTTCAGGCAATTTGATATTTTCAAGTTCTATAAAATTAAACTCATACCGATCAAAAAACTTTTTCCGCAACATTTCAAAACAATGGGGATCTTCAGTTAATTTTCTTTTCATCTCAACTGTTTCAGCAATAGGATTAAAAATACTTAACACAACATCTCGCCAATCTTTTGCTGATTCCACTGAAATTTTTTTAGTGGGATAAATGAGTGGGCTCACTGAACGATGGGTCAATACATTGTTTTTTAATGCCGCTTGATAAATCATTTCAGTGCCGCGATATTTACTTTGCAATGAATATCCCGCAATGTGTGGCGTTGCGATTAATGCTTGCTCCAACACGTCAACATCAATATGCGGCTCTCCTTCCCACACATCCAAACACCAAGCGCCCTGTTTTCCATGTTTTTTTAATTGATCGAACGCAAACACTTCGCCCCGCCCTGCATTTAATAAAATGCAGTTTTTTTTCTGTCGTTCCAAAAATTCTTTTTGCACCAAATGATACGTGGGATGATCACCTGTTTTTGTTAGCGGTGTGTGGAATGTAATAAAATCCAAATCCGTTAATGATTCAAAAGAAGTGGGAGTAATATCCGGTCGTAAGGGATCACATAATACCACGTCGAATCCCAATAATGTGCACTTATCTGCGACTTGCTGGCCGATGCGACCCACGCCCACGACCGCTGCACGAACTTTTTTATGATTCAATAAAGACATTTTTTGCAAAGCAGCAATCACACACACCACATATTCTACAACGGCTGTTGCATTGCAACCTTGCGCGGCACTCCATTTGATGTGATTTTCTTCGAGCCAGCGCGTGTCAAGATGATCTGCGCCCGAGGTCGCACTCCCTACAAATTTCACCGTTGTATTTTTTAATAATGCTTGGTTGACCCGTGTCACTGAACGAACCAATAAAATATCGGCATCCACTAAATCCGAATGCACGATGGAACGACCCGATTTTAAAATGAGTTGATCATATCCACCAAAATAATTTTCAATCAATGGAATATTTTCGTCAGCGACAATTCTCATGAGAGGATAATTCCCAGAAAAATAATCGCACCTACCCAATTGTTATTCAAAAATGCTTTAAAACAATGAGCAGGATTGCGATCGCGAATGAGCCATTGTTGATAACCAAATAATAATGCGGCTCCCATCACGCTCACAAAATATATTTTTTCTAAATGAAATAAATAACCGATGTTGATAAACAATAAAATGGAAGCGATTTGCAAACATCCCACGATCACTCGATCGAATGTACCAAACAAAATAGCCGTCGACTTCACACCGATTTTAATATCATCTGCACGATCCGTCATCGCATACAAAGTATCATACATCACTGCCCAAACGGCCACAGCCAAAAACACTTGCCAATCCGCTGAAGTAATCACATTATTTTGGGCGGCAAATGCCATCGGCACTCCCCACGCAAAGCTCACGCCCATTCCAACTTGTGGCAAATGCGTAACTCGTTTTAAAAACGGATACACACTTGCAAATAGTGCCCCTGCAAATGCGAGCAAAATAGTAAAACGATTTAAAAACAAAACCAGTCCAAAAGCGATGAGCATTAAAATAAAAAATAATATTCCCGCAGATCGCGTTGTTATTTTTCCAGACGTCAGTGGACGATCTTTCGTACGCGCGACATGTTTATCAAAATGTCGATCCGCAAAATCATTTATCACACACCCTGCTGAGCGCATGACAATCACTCCCAACACAAAAATAACGATGAGTGAAACATCAGGAACACCCGGTTTGGCTAACCACAAAGCCCACATCGTCGGCCACAACAATAAAAAAATCCCGATGGGTTTGTGCAAACGCGCTAAACGGATATAATTTTTCATAATGTTTGAATATCCGGCAAAAAAACTTCTGTTAACAAAAGCGGTTTTTGATGCAGCATAAATTGCGAACGCCGCGCCCATAATTGATCTGCTTGAATGTGCGCTTGTTGCAAAATATAGTGATGAAATGGCATTGTTTCCGACAAACAAATCACATCAAAAGAACTGCGTTGAATCGTGGGATCTTTAAATAACACCGAACCCAGAGAACGATTTTTTAATCGCGCGAGACACAGTTGTTTTCCTGTCAATGTTTTGCGTGGAAAAACCGTACGCGCATACATCCATTTTTTTCCTTTGCTATAAATCAACACCTCTCGAATCAGAGCATACGCACGCGTCGTGAGGCCCAATGCTCTTTTTTCATTGAGCGCCGGAAGTTGCCATGTTTGCCGCAATAATTGTACTTGAGGCGATTCAACGCCATGCCGCCGTAATCGTTCCATAAAAGAACCGGCATGCGATATCCAATGACCGAGCGGCACCGGCAGCGTATTTTCGGCAGATAAACACTGCCATTTTAATTCCAGATTTTTGGGGTGCATAATTTAAGTCTCGAAAAGAACCCCCTCTTTTCTTGGGCTGCTCACGAAAAGAGGGGGTTCTTTTTTGTGTTTCGTTCGTTAATAACCTATAATATTCCATACATTGGAGACAATAAATGAATAGAAAGTCACTTAACTATCTGAAAGATTGGATCATTTCGCCTGATCGCAAACCCCTGGTTATCCGAGGTGCCAGACAAGTAGGCAAAACTTGGCTAGTCAGACACTTTGCCAAGATGAGCGGGAAGCAACTTATCGAAATTAATTTCGAAAAACAGCCATCGCAAGCCAGTCTTTTTGATTCCAATGACCCTCAGCAAATCCTTCTCAATTTGAGCACATTACACCATGAGACCATTGACCCTGAAAACTGTTTTTTATTTTTAGATGAAATTCAAACAGCACCTGATATTTTCAGCAAGCTTCGCTGGTTTGCTGAAGATTTGCCTCAACTACCGGTCATTGCAGCAGGCTCATTATTAGAATTTCTTTTATCAGACCATGCTTTCAGTATGCCCGTCGGCCGCATTAGTTATATGCATTTAGAACCTTTATCCTTTGAAGAATTTTTGTTGGCAAGAGAGAAAAAAACGCTTCACGATTATTTAACAGAATATAACATCACAAATGTGATGCCTCTCGCAATTCATGAGCAAATAACATCATTATTTAAAGAATATTTACTCGTTGGCGGTTTGCCGGCAGTTGTTATGAGCTGGATCACTGAACGCTCATTCAATAAAGTGAGCAAAATACAACATGATTTAATCGCAACTTATCGAGACGATTTTGCTAAATATAAAGGAAGAATAGCGATAGAGCGATTGGATGAAGTGATGAGCGCTGTGCCCAAAATGCTCGGACAAAAATTTATTTTTAGCAAAGTCAATTCATCGGTTCAATCGAGCACAATGAAACACATCGTCAATCTATTAGAAAAAGCAAGAATTTGTCATCGCGTTTTTGCTTCTGCAGCGAATGGTGTTCCACTGGCTGCAGAGATTAAGGAAAAATATTTTAAGGAAATTTTTCTTGATACGGGTTTATGCAGCATGATGCTCGGTTTAAGCTTAAATGAAATTAATGCAGCAAATGAAATAACACTGATCAATCATGGTGGAATCGCCGAGCAGGTAGTAGGCCAGCTTTTAAGAACCATTAACCCTCCCTATGTAGAACCTGCACTCTATTATTGGCTGCGAGAAGAAAAGGGATCCAACGCAGAAATTGATTATGTCATCCAGCACGGTAGTAACGTGATCCCGATTGAAGTAAAAGCAGGAAGCACAGGCACATTGAAGTCACTGCATTTCTATATGGGATTAAAAAAATCACCTATTGCCATTCGCATTAACTCTGATGTGCCTTCTAAAACAAATGTAGAGATCAAAGATCATAGAGGAGTTAAAATACAATATGTGTTAATCTCCATTCCGTTTTATTTAACAGGTCAAATACATCGGTTACTTGAGGAAACATGATGCAAAACGTGATTATCATCGGCGCAGGCCTTGCAGGTTATCAGCTGGCAAAAGAATTTCGTAAACTCGATTCGTCGACTTCGTTAACGATTATCACTGCCGATGATGGAAAATATTATTCTAAACCCTTGCTTTCGACTGCGCTCACGAGCGGCAAAACAGCCGATGCATTACACACTGCCACAGCAGAAATGATGGCACAACAATTAAATGCAACCATTTTGACACATCATGCTGTTTCTGCAATTGATCCGATTGAAAAAAATATCATTTTACATAATAAAAAAATACCTTATTCGAAACTCATTTTGGCATGCGGTGCAGAAGTGATTAAGCCTGAAGTAAAAGGTACGGCTGCTAAAGAAATCATATCGATTAATCATATTTATCATTATGCTGAATTTCGTGAACTTCTCAAAAATAAAAAACAGATTGTCATTTTGGGCGCGGGGTTAATTGGCTCTGAATTTGCAAATGATTTAAGTAACGCAGGTTATGATGTTCATGTGGTTGCACCAGCCAAAGCTCCCCTGGATTTATTGATTCCTGAAAAAATAGGAAATATTTTAAAATCAGCATTGGAAAAAAATGGTGTGCATTTTCATTTCGAGTGTATCGTCACTCAAGTTGATCTCATCGAAAATAATAAATATCGCTTACTATTATCTAACGGAAAAACAATAGAAGCAGAACTCATATTATCTGCGATTGGATTAAAGCCACACGTCGCACTGGCGCATACCGCAGGCATTTTGGTAAATCGCGGAATCATGGTGAATCGATATTTAGAAACCAGCGTTTCTGATATTTATGCGATGGGAGATTGCGCAGAAGTCGAAGGACATGTACTTCCCTACATTACACCTCTACTCAATTGTTCTCGCGCATTAGCTAAAACATTAAGTGGTGAAAAAACAGCAACGGAATATCCCGGCATGCCAATTGTTGTAAAAACACCCGCCCATCCTATTGTCGTTTGCCCTCCGCCGAAACACATTGAAGGTCAATGGGAAATTGAAATGATCAATGATAGTGTGCGAGCATTATTTCGTGATCGTGAAAATAAATTGTATGGATTTGTTTTAACGAATGAAACAGTCAAAGAGCGCATGGCGCTTGCTAAAGAAATTCCTGCATTGTTTTAACATTTTAGAAAAGGATAAAAATCTATGTCAACTTTAGAAAAAAACTTACTGAGCGACGAACAAATTATTTATCAAACCAAAAAACATTGGATTATTTTCTTTGCGCCAACTGCATGGATCGTTGCTGCAGTATTTTTTGCATTCAATGCAAATCCATGGGTCGTGAAAGTTGCGATTGCACCAGCAATAGCTGCTTTGATATTGGGAATTAATCAGTGGCTCACTTATATCACATCTGAATTTGTGATCACGAACAAACGTGTTTTGATGAAAGAAGGTTTTTTTACTCGGCATATGGCTGAGTTGCGTCTTGCAACCGTATCCACAATGAATGTCGATCAGAGTTTGCTGGGACAATTATTGAATTATGGTACGGTCATTATTACTCCTTTCGGCGGCAGGGAAGATATTTTTACTGAAATTGCGGGGCCTTTTGAATTTCAGAAACAGACGCAGATGCAGTTGGATAAAATAACAAAGGGATAAAGAATAAGAATGGCGTTGTTGCGTAAATCAATTTTGTCATGCCAGCATGCTTTTAGCTGGCATCCAGCGTGTTTAAAGACACTGGATGCCAGCTAAAAGCATGCTGGCATGACAGCGACGCACCAACGCCAATAGGAATCAAACGCTGATTCCGCAGTTACCATCAATAAAATAATGCTAACTGCTCACCCGCTGCCGCACCGCTTCAAAAAGAAAAACGCCCGTCGCGACTGACACATTCAAACTCGACACAGAACCTGCCATGGGAATACAAAACAGCGCGTCACAATGTTCTCGCGTCAAACGTCGCAAACCTGAACCTTCTGCACCTAACACCAATGCAATAGATCCTTTCAAATCGGCTTGATAAAGTGTTTTGTCCGCTTCCGCTGCTGCGCCATAAATCCAGATATTACGTTCCTGCAAATTTCGTAAAGTCCGCGCTAAATTCGTCACTTGAATGAAAGGAACCATTTCCGCCGCGCCCGACGCTACTTTCGCCACGGTCGGTGTAATCCCAACGGATTTATCTTTCGGTGCGATCACCGCATGCACCCCCGCCGCATTGGCGGTACGTAAACACGCGCCCAAATTATGCGGATCTTGCACACCATCCAATATCAATAACAAAACCGGCCCTGAAATGTTATCTAGCAAATTCTCTAAATCATTTTCAAAATACGCGTTCGCGCGCTGACAAAATGCAATGAGCCCTTGATGATTTTCGCGATTGGAGAGGCGATCTAATTCATGACGCGGAACACACTCAACAGAAATTTTTTTTTCTTCTGCCAATTGGATCAGGGATTGTATTTTTTGATCGTGCCGTTCTTTTGAAACCAATAATCGTAAAATACGATCTGGATGAGTCGACAAGAGCGCTTCAACTGCATGCAAACCAAATACTAAAAATTTCTCACTCATCTTTTTTTCTTTTTCCTGGGAGATGGCTTTGGACTCTTTTTATCGGGACTTTTTTTATTTTGCGAAAGCATTTCATCTGACAACATAAAATCAATTTGCCCTTCATCCAAATCCACGCGAACCACTTTGACGTGAATCGGTTGACCTAAACGATAACGCACACCTGATCGTTCTCCGTACATTTCATGTCGAAGCGGATCAAAATGATAATAATCATTGGGTAGAAGACTAATGTGTATTAATCCCTCAACGTAAATATCCGTCAATTCCACAAAAATACCAAAACTGGTGACACTTGAAATCACGCCAGGAAATTCTTCGCCGACTTTATCCAACATGTATTCACACTTCAACCAATTCACGGCTTCACGAGTGGCTTCATCCGCACGACGCTCTGTCATCGAACAATGTTCACCGTATTTTTCATAGCTCACTTCTTTTTCGCTAGGTATCGGTTTTTCTCGCAAAATACTGCGAATGGAGCGATGCACCAGCAAATCAGGATAACGACGAATAGGTGAAGTGAAATGGGTATAGGCATCGAATGCCAATCCAAAATGGCCTTTATTTTCTGGATGATAAATCGCCTGGCTCAATGAGCGGAGTAAAACAGTTTGAATCACATGCGCATCAGGGCGCTCTACTATTGAATTCAATAATTTTGCGTAATCTCCCGGCGTGGGCTGTTCTTTTCCGGGCAATTTCAATCCGTGTTCATTTAAAAATTTGCGTAAATCCATTAATTTTTCAGGTGAAGGACCTTCGTGTACACGGAACAATCCAGGGAAGTCATTTTTTAATAAAAAACGTGCCGCGCAAATATTCGCGCAGAGCATACATTCTTCAATCAATCGATGCGCGTCGTTACGCGTCATCGCGACAATACGCTCAATTTTACGATCTTCGCCAAAAATAATTTTAGTTTCAGGTAAATCGAAATCAATCGAGCCGCGTTTTTTACGCGTTTTATGGAGCAAATAATACAACGTAAATAATTCACGCACATGCGGCACTAATTCAGAAAATTGTTTTTGCAATTCCACATCGTTTTCAACAATCATGCGATACGTTTGGTTATATGTGAGACGCGCTTTGGAACGAAACACGGCTTCATGAAATTCATAAGCAGTGATTTTTCCCGTTGCGTTAATCGTCATTTCACACACGAGCGCTAAACGATCGACATTTGGATTTAATGAACAGAGACCATTCGATAAAACTTCCGGCAGCATGGGAATCACTTGCCCAGGGAAGTAAACAGAGTTCCCGCGATTGAGTGCTTCTTTATCCAATGCGGAATGCGGTCGAACATAATGGCTCACGTCGGCAATAGCGACATACAACACCCACCCGCTCCCTCGTGACGCGCAATAAACAGCATCATCAAAATCTTTTGCATCTTCGCCATCAATGGTCACAAAAGGCAGATGTCGCAAGTCCATTCGATTTTGAGTCGCATCAGGTGAAACTTCTTTCGCAAAACGGGCGGCTTCCTGCACAACTTCATCAGGCCACTCATGAGGTAATTCGTGATTACGAATAGCCACATCAATTTCCATGCCTGGCGCCATATGATCGCCCATGATTTCCTTGATGCGACCCACAGCGCGCGTAGTCGGACCCGGCTGAGAAGTCAGCTCGACAACGACCATCTGTCCAGGTTTGGCAGTACCGGCTGCGTCCAAAGGAATCAAAATATCTTGTGAAATACGTTTATTCGTCGGTTGAACCAAGAGAGAACCGGACTCTGACAATAATCGCCCGACTATTTCGTGCGTATTATGTTCAATGACTTCAACGATAGCACCTTCACGACGACCTCGATGATTCACATTCGTCACACGAGCCAAGACTTTGTCATCATGAAAAGCCATGCGCATTTGACGGGCATTGATAAATAAATCATCGCTGCCATCATCTGGAATCACGAAGCCATAACCATCTTTATGGCCCACGACCCGCCCTACAATCAAATCCATTTTGTCCAACGCGCCGTACAGTCCGCGACGATTTTTCATGAGCTGGCCATCGCGCACCATAGCGATCAAGCGACGTCTCAGGGCTTCTTTTTCATGGGATTCATTGAGATTGAGCTCGGTGAGCAATTGCGGCAAAGTCGCTGGGCGACTGCGCTCTGTAAGAAATTCTAGGATAAATTCCCGGCTGGGGATGGGATGCTCATATTTTTCTGCTTCCCGTTCAGCAAAGCGATCCTTGTCATGCGTTTGTTTTTTTCCCATTCCTCTTCCACGTGTATTTAATAAGATTATCTGCCCTAAGATACTCCTAATAATCAGGATTTTCTAGGATTATGGATTCCTTTCAGTTAAAGTGATTAAAATCAGGAGGAAAAAATGATGACACGTTTTTTATGGATCGCTTTACTCATTCCTTTCATCTCATCCTGCTCTCTGGTTGATGGGACAGCTGATAATAACCACGTTGCTATTTGTAAAGAATTGAAACGCCGCATCATCTACAATGGCGCAACGGGCAATAACACAGAAGCCACTCAACAGCGCGCTGAACTAAACCGCTTGAATAAGAGTTACAACACGCAGGGGTGTTGATTTTCTGTTGGCATAGTAAAAAACTCCGATTTTTGGTTGGTTCTTATTCTATTTAAGAATTCCTTAATCTTTCCTCGATACAATCGAGCATTCTTCAAAAATACAGGTATTGATCAATGGCTCTCTTTCAATGGATACGCGGGCAGATACGCTGGCAGAGCATTCTCCGCGGACACAACGCTCGTTTAAAGAAAAAGGAAAAAGAGCCAGAACGCATCTCTCTTCTAAAAGGTCATATCCTCGACCAATTGAAACGGCTAGAAACGCCAGAAAATCTCGCCTTGATGAATGAGGTTTGGAAGTCGGGTCTCGAGCACACTAGGCAGGGACATGAAAGCTGGGCACTTGTTGATACCTTTAGAGGATGGGTATCAGGTTTTGGTCGTGAAGGAACAGCTTCGTTACAAGATTTTTCAGCGCCAGAGTGGAATAAGTACTGCCTTAAGATCTTAAGCTCCCGACTCGATCAATGGTCACGTGTTGCCTCCAAACAAAAAAAACTGATTGAACTACGAAAAGATACAAAAAAACTGATTGATGAAGCAAAGAAGCTTGGTCTAAACACAGACTCTTATAGCCTATTCACGCACCAGAACTTATTTTCCTACTATGAAAAAATGAATCAAGTCCTAGATGACTCTGTCGGCTACAGTGCAGAATACCGTGGATTAAAAAAGCAGATCGAGAACCTCACATTAAAAATCCGGGAGCGTCATAAAGAAGTGGCACGCCAACATCAAGCCTCAGCAAAATCAAAACGGATGCCTCAGTTTGATATTGAAGCACTTCCCGTCAAATCGAGAACATCCGATAGCTTTTCTTTCAGCTTAAGTCGTTTCTTTAGCGTTTTTTCATCGAGTGCAACTTCAAATAAGCAAATAAAAGAGATGCGAAAAGACGATTCTCAACGAAATCTGCGGCGATCTCGTCAAACAGTGAGGCTTTAAATGACAAATGGATATTTGGGTGGTTGGCCATATAGCTTAATCGATCCCTCATGGAACGGCCTAGATCCCGATTTGGGTAACCCATGGAGCGGCTTAGGCTTAGGTCCCAATTTTGGCAGCACTCAACATGTAACCCGGCAACCTGAGCCTAGGCCTAGACCTCCAACGAAAGAGGAAATAGAAGACAAGAGCCGAAGGGAGATTGGAGACTTCTGTCATCAGCACAAAATAAATATTAAGAGCGGTGCAGTCACTGATCTTTTTGAGAGGTTAGATAAAGCGGCTCGAGAGACTCCCTTTCACTCACATGCCTCTCTCCGTCCTGACTCTGCGCTTGCTGTGTTTGTTCGTGAGACCTTGCCTAAAGAATTAGAAGCTATTAGATCAAACAATGTGATCCTGCCCAAGAAGAGTAAAGTCCCTCTTCCCAAAATTGAGCCGCTTGAAATTGAAGCGACTCCGGTAGCGAAAAGTTCATGGAGTTTTTCTTTCGATAAGTTTTTAAGTTTTTTCTCATCGAGTGCAGCGCCCAAGCAACCAGCAAAGGAAAAGAACGAGTTTGGACCACTGACGAGAATTAGCACGCCTTCCTCCGCAGGGGGAAGGGTTTTATAACAAAGCTCATTTTGTAGCTGAAAATGGTGGGCACGCTTCGCTTTGCCCACCCTACACTTCAATCACCTCTGTCTGCAACTCATAACACCGCTGTGCATTCTGATGAAATATTTTTTTCAACTCATCTTCTGAAGCGCTGTGATGAATCAGCAAATCAGACAAAATATGGACCCAATGCGCATAACTACTCGCTACATTCACGACCGGCCAATCACTCCCAAACAAAACACGATCGTAACTGAATTGTTCAATCGCATGGTAAATATACGGCTTCAGATGATCCGCACTCCAATTTTGCGTCTCTTCTGTAATGAGCCTTGAAAGTTTGCACCACACGTTCGGAAACGCAGCCAATTCACTCATTTGTTTTTTCCAACTATCCCACTCTTTTGCAGCGATATTAGGATTCCCCAAATGTTCTAACACAAATTTCACTTTCGGACATCGCTCAACCATTTCAATCACAGAAGGCAATTGACCTGCGTTAATGCAAATTTCAAAACAAAAATTAAATTCAGATAACAATTGAACCCCTGTCAAAAATTTTTCCTGCAAACAAAAATCATTTTTTTCCGTCATTAATAAACGACGAACTCCTTTTACCAATTTGTTATTTTTTAAAGCTTCCAGATGCGGGCGTGCTTCATCACCCAATTCCAACGATGCATGCGCGATAATCCCACGAATTCTCGCATCGCGCTTCGCCAATTCGGTGACCCAATTGACTTCCGCCAATGACTGATCAACTTCGCAACCCGATTGCACAAATACACAGGATTCCAAATGCAATGAGTGGGTCGCTTCCATGAAATCCGACAACACATACGATCGATTTAACATCGGCATCGTAGAGAGCCATGGATACTGTAATTGTTTATCATCCCAAAGATGTAGATGAGAATCCGTAATTGGAAAATGCATAATTTATTTCTCCCTTTATTACACCGGCGCTTCCAATGCCAATAAATCTGCTTCTTTCAATGACTGCCATAATCGAGACGGAATTTGTTGCTGAATATAATTAACGGACAATGCGACTTGTTCTTCTGTGCGCGCACCGGCCACCACTGAAACCACTTGTGAATGTCTTAGTGGAAATTGCAATGCAACGTGCGGTAAATCGACTTGATACGCATCGCATATTTTTTGAATCGCATTGACGCGCAAAATCGTTTTATGATCTGCCGCTTCATAATTATAATTTTGTCCATTTGCGAGCACACCCGAATTATACGGCCCAGCGGCGATCACAGAAATGCCGCGTTTTGCACATTCTGGAAAAAAGGTTTGCAACACCAATTGTTCCAACAGTGTGTAACGCCCTGCCAACATGAAACAATCCAAATCCATGTAAGGCATCACTTCAACACAGACTTCCCATTCATTGACACCCAAACCAATCGCACGTATCACTTTTTGGTCGCGCAATTCTTGAAGTGCACGATAACCGCTCTCGAGCAACGACCTGAGCATCGCATCATGCGCTGCACCGTGTGTTAAACGACCAATATCATGAATATAAATCATGTCGATGTAATGCGTACCGATACGATGCAGACTGTGTTCAAGCGATCGCATGATGCCATCGTAAGAATAGTCGTATTCCACGCGAAAGGGTAAAGCGCCAGGATATTGTTCGTGTTTTTTGGGATTGCCGTCTGGAATCAGTAGACGGCCGACTTTGGTAGAAATCACATAGCTGGAACGATCAAACTCTCGAAGTGCATCTCCGATGCGTCTTTCACTCAATCCATATCCATACGACGGCGCAGTATCAAAATATCGGATACCACTTTGCCATGCTGTTTTAATGGCTGCATAGGCTTCTTCAGGTGAAGTGGGACGATAGAGATTACCGACTGCCAAACCGCCAAAACCCAATTCCGTCAATTCTATATTCGTATTGCCGAGCTTCCGTGTTTTCATGGGGCCTCCTATAAACGCAACTTCCGGATAAGGCTCAATGCCAAAATTCTGTCATGCCAGCCTGTTTTTAGCTGGCATCCAGTGTTATCATTTTGATAAAACCATTCACAACACTACAGCTCAAGCGAATAAGATCTATTAAAACCACTCTGGATGCCAGCTAAAAACAGGCTGGCATGACAAAATCTCTTATCCGGAATCACGTTATATCGTAAATGTACCAACTATTTAATGGTAACGCCACGCTTAGCGAGCGCTTTAATCAAATCATTCCATGGTTTATCTTCTGCCAGCCAGTACGTTCCCTTGCGAGATGATGGGTAAACCACTTCATTCGGGACACAAACGGAGATCACTTTCGCACAATCCAGATATTCTACTTTCCCAGGCTGAATCACGGCACAGCTGATATTAAAATTTTTGCGACCGACCCAGAGCGCCGAGGCATTCCCTGCACGCAAATAAGAAGACCACCCTGCACTGGCAGATGGATGAAGAACGGGATGATCCAGCCAGATACTTTTTTCCGTTAAATTTTCAAAAAAATACAGTTTGTTGGTTTTCGGTTGATCTGGCCCTGGCAAAATAATTTCTTTATTTTCGCTTTTTATTTCTAAGGGCACGCAATGATCTTCCATGGCAGCCATGGCAGACGAACAGTTCAATATTAAAATGATCATGCTCGTTAAATAGTTTTTTTTCATACAGCGACCTCCGCTTTAATGTGAGGATGTGCTTCATAATTCACAATTTCAAAATCTTCAAACTGATAATCAAAAATCGACGCGGGTTTTTGTTTTAAAATCAGTTGCGGTAATGGATGAGGCTTGCGAGTGAGTTGCAAATCGGCTTGTTCTAAATGATTCAAATACAGATGACAATCACCGCCCGACCAGACAAATTCGCCGACTTTCAAATCACATTGCGCCGCTATCATGTGCGTGAGTAATGCGTAAGAAGCAATATTAAATGGCACGCCTAAAAAAGAATCTGCGGAACGCATATACAATTGACACGATAATTTTTGATTAGCAACATAAAATTGAAACAGTAAATGACACGGCGGAGGAGCGACTTTTATTTTATGCAAATCACCGACATTCCATGCGTTCACAATCAAGCGGCGCGAATCCGGATTTTTTTTAATTTGTTCGATGACATTGCTGATTTGATCGATAACGGTTCCTTCTGTGGTTTCCCACGCTCGCCATTGTTTGCCGTAAATCGGGCCCAAATCGCCTTTTTGATCTGCCCACTCATCCCAAATCGTCACTTTATTTTCATTCAAATAATGAATATTGGTATCACCTTTCAAAAACCAGAGTAATTCGTGGATAATACTGCGCAACGATAATTTTTTTGTTGTTACCAACGGAAATCCTTCGCTCAAATCAAAACGCATTTGATGTCCAAAAATACTGAGCGTGCCTGTTCCGGTACGATCGGTTTTTTTAACGCCCTGCTCGCGAATACGACGTAAAAAATCTAAATATTGCTGCATAATTTTTTCCTCTTATAAGTCCATAACAACATCATGGCCCCAATCAAAATCATTGGAATAGATAGCAATTGTCCCTTTGACATCCAACCAAATGCAACAAAACCAATTTGACTATCTGGCTCACGAAAAAATTCTACGGTAAAACGAAAAAATCCATATAACATTAAAAACATTCCAGAAACGGCCCAACGCGGTCGTTCTTTTCGGGAAAAAAACCATAATACTAAAAACAGGACAACGCCTTCTAAAAAAAATTCATACAGTTGCGACGGATGACGGGGCAAATCACCGCCTGTTGGAAAAACCATTCCCCATGGCATCGTTGTGACGCGCCCCCATAATTCGCCATTAATAAAATTACCAATCCGCCCAGCGCCCAAACCAATCGGAACGACTGGTGCAATCAAATCAGTCAAGTCGCCTAACGATTTCCCTATTTTTCGAGCATAAAGCAACATAGCGATAATGACGCCCAGCAACCCACCGTGAAAAGACATACCGCCCTGCCAAATCATAAAAATATGGAGCGGATGCTCGAGGGTTTCATCCCACTGGTAGAAAAACATGTATCCCAGGCGACCCCCTAAAATCACGCCCAGTGCGACATAAAATAATAAATCCGAAATTTGTTCTGGATGAAAACCTCGAGAAGAATGTTTGACACGCATGACGAGGAGTGCCCAACCGGCGAGGAATCCGATCAAATACATTAAGCCGTACCAATGCACGGGCAGCGGGCCTAAGGAAAAAGCGATGGGATTGATGTTGGGATATGTCAGCACGCTACACCTTTATTTTCAAAAATTTCGTTACAAAACAAAAAAGCTTAGCACGCCTTCCTCCGCAGGGGTATGCACACATCTTTGATACCGTTCATCAACCTTCATCTGTGCGTCATCCCGCGACGCTCCTTAAGCGGGACCCAGCGACTTTCTTAAATTTTATTCCAAAAATAACTCAAAAAAGTCGCTGGGTCCCGCTTAAGGAGCGTCGCGGGATGACGCACGAATTAAAGTCAATTTAAAAACCACAATCTGTGCATACCCTAGCCTGCGGAGGAAGGCGTGCTAAGCTTTTTTTGTAACAATGCCTTCATGATTATTTGAAAAACAACATATCACAAGCCATCAGGAATAAAAACAAACCGAAAATGCGTTTCAATAACGCGGTAGGCAATTGATGGGCCAATGCTGCACCGAGAGGGGCCAATAACATACTCGCCATCGCCACTCCTAAAAAAGCAGGCCAATAGACATAACCTGTGCTCCAGTCGGCATGTTGAGTGGAAGATAATCCTGTCACCATAAAACTGATCGTCGCAACTATCCCAATCAATAATCCGCACGCGACGGATGTTCCCGCTGCTTCACGCATATCCAATCGACACCGTAAAAAAAAGGGAATCAATAATGTTCCCCCGCCCACGCCCAATAAACTCGAAAACGCGCCAATCAACACCGACGACACTCGAATTATTTTTAATGAAATTCCTTTTTGATTTGCATCATCCGGTGTGTTGATCATCAACCGAAAACTGATAAAAATTAAAAATACGCCGAAAATAATTTGTAAATAAAAAGAAGGAAGAAAATGCGCGATGATCGCACCAATCACAGATCCTATGATTAAACCAGGCACCATGGAATAAAACATGCCCCACTGAACTGATTTGCGTTGATGATGCGCATACAAAGCAGATGCTGCGGTAAAAATCATGATGGCCAGTGAAGTTCCCACAGCCATTTGCATATTGTATGCAGGTGGAATGGTGGTGTAATGCATAAAAACACGAGAGAGTGCGGGAATGACGACCACACCACCGCCCACGCCGAATAAGCCAGACATAATTCCCGCGAGAGCGCCGATGATGAGGTAAATAGTGAGCATGGGAGGTTCCTGTTTTTGACTTCGTTTTAACTCTGAGTCATCGTTAATGTCATCTGGATCCCGCGAACAAGTCGCGGGACGACGAAGCTGAGAACGTGAGACGTAACGCTCGTCTTCCCGCTCCCGCGACTTGTTCGCAGAATCCAAGCGACTCGAGCAATATCACTCCTCTAGCTTCGTCGTCCCGCGACTTGTTCGCGGGATCCAGGCGACTCGAGCAATATCCACTCCTCTAGCTTCGTCGTCCCGCGACTTGTTCGCGGGATCTAGGCGACTCGAGCAATATCCACTCCTCTAGCTTCGTCGTCCCGCGCTTTATGCGCGGGATCCAGTTAGGCAATAATTTCATCATACAAATCACGCCATGTTGGATTAAATTCTTCGATAAGGTTTAATTTCCATTTTCTACACCAATTTTTTAATCGCCTTTCGCGCGTCGCAGCCTCCATGATATCTTGGTGTAACTCATAATAAACCAACTGATGCACATGATATTTTGATGTAAACCCAAGAATAATATTATTCTTATGTTCCCATATTCTTTTTACCAAGCATGTTGTTGAACCTACATATAAAGTTCCATTACGCTTGCTTGCTAAAATATAAACGTAACTTTCCTCCATAACAACTCCTTAACGAATAATATGATGAACAGTTCTGGATCCCGCGGACAAGCCGCGGGACGACGAAGCGAGGTGAGTGATGCGTTCGAAAAAATAAACGAAGCGAGGGGAGTAATGCCTTCGAAAAAAATAATCTCTATACACGACAAAATATAAATACAGACTCCTTACAAATAAATACACACTCCTTTCTTCTGCCGCACCTCGACTACGTCGTCCCGCTCCCGCGACTTGTTCGCGGGATCATCCGCGGGATCCAGTAGAGGGTTAATTTCATCTGAAAGTCACTCCTGGATCCCGCGAACAAGTCGCGGGACGACGAAGCGAGGTGAGTGATGCGTTCGAAAAAATAAACGAAGCGAGGGGAGTAATGCCTTCGAAAAAAATAATCTCTATACACGACAAAATATAAATACAGACTCCTTACAAATAAATACACACTCCTTTCTTCTGCCGCACCTCGACTACGTCGTCCCGCTCCCGCGACTTGTTCGCGGGATCATCCGCGGGATCCAGTAGAGGGTTAATTTCATCTGAAAGTCACTCCTAGATCCCGCGGACAAGCCGCGGGACGACGTAGTCGGGGAGCTGTTTCATGATTTTTGTCATGTACAGAGTCAATCCATATTATTGATAATATCCGGCTTTTTCTTCCCGCCCCACGCAACACATATCAACCCGCCAATAATACTGATCATCGCTATCACCATCGAAAAAGAAATTTTTTCGTGAAGCAATAATGCCGCAAAAATCAATCCAACTACCGGCACGCCTAAAAAACTGAGTGATACGGTAATAGACGGAAGTTCTTTACTCAGCACAATAGTGCCCCAATAAGTAAATGCCGTGGCAAATATTCCCATGTACGCCAACATCATCACAAACGAAACATTCCATTGAATATGAGGATGCGGCTGCTCGAATAAGGCAATCAATAAAACAGGAATCGTTCCGACTAGCAATTGCCAGGGTAATAATTCCAATGGCGTACGATGCCATTTCATATTTCTCGCGCACAATATGGAAACCGCCCAACACAACGACGCCAGTAACAAAATACCATTTCCTAACAATGCAGTATGATCAGACCAGACAAATGTGTACGGATTAAATAAAATAACAACACCCATCATTCCTAAACAAAATCCTATTCCTTTCAGATAATTTAATTTTTCATTAAAAAATAAAACAGCCAGCGGCATGACCCAGAGCGGTGTGGTATAAACCAAAACAGCAGAACGTCCCGCAGCTACATGCAATAATCCCAGATTAATTAACGTCATGAATAATCCAATTTGTATAAGCCCCATCATTAAAATAATTCGAAAATCGCGCGGATGAGGAAGTTTAAATTTTCGTAAAAAAATAACGATCAAACTGATGCAAAAAAAACCGACTATCAAACGAAGTGCAGAAAACCAGATGGGTGAAACAAATTGCAATCCCATTTTATTGATCGACCAGGCGAATCCCCACACCAGAACGATCAAAATAAGTAATAAATAATATTTATATTTCATTTCTTCCCCGCCCGAATTAATCCGCCCAATCCCACTTGTTCAAGCGCTAATTCCATATGACAACGAATCATCACCGCACTTTCCATAGAAAGCACTTCTTGTAATAATTGGTGAGCTCTTTTTTTCGTAAATTGTCGAATGACCCATTTCATCCGACTCAATGATGCTGCGCTCATGCTGAGAGAATCGAATCCCATCGCAACCAGCAACAAAACACCGGTCGGATCACCAGCCAACTCACCGCAAATACTGACATGCTTACCTTCCTGATGACCGCCCTCGATGACTTGCATCAATGCAAGCAAAACAGCAGGATGCAGCGAATCAAATAAATTTGCGACTTGTGAATTATTTCGATCGACCGCCAAAATATATTGGGTGAGATCATTACTTCCGACCGATAAAAAATCGACGCGTTTTGCAATCGCACGCGCTTGATAAACCGCAGAAGGCACTTCGATCATCACACCCACTTCTGGCATGGAAATATCAAATCCTTCTTCGCACACATCTGCGTACGCTTTTTTTAACAAGCGCACCGCTTCATCGACTTCACTCACGTCAGTAATCATCGGCAACATAATGCGTAAATGATGATATCCCTGACTGGCACGCATCATGGCACGCACTTGCGTGAGAAAAATATCGGGATGATCTAATGTAATGCGAATACCACGCCAACCTAAAAAAGGATTATCTTCTTTCAATGGAAAATAAGAGAGCGCCTTGTCGCCGCCAATATCGAGCGTGCGCATAGTGACAGGTCGCGGTGCAAATGATGTCAATAATTGACGATATAAAACACGCTGCTCTTCACTCGTCGGAAAACTATCTCGCATCAAAAAAGGCGTTTCTGTTCGATAGAGTCCAACTCCTTCTGCTCCCGCTGCCAACGATAATCCGATATCAGCACCCAATCCCATATTAACCATCAATGAAATGCGCTCACCATCCGCTGTTTGTGCGGCTTCATCGCGAAGCGCTTCGAACGATGCCGTTAATTCATGTTCTTCCAATGCCAATTTTTGAAATTCTTCGCGCAACGAATCGCTTGGCGCTAAATAGATTTGTCCATAATACCCATCGATAATAATTTCTTGATCCT
>Ga0207003_1033_pt1 | contig 40884 bp, 29 predicted proteins | sample Alteio_BWMinCont_89_FD_153474 | JGI IMG/M metagenome (GOLD analysis project Ga0207003, IMG submission 153474) | Enriched cells from forest soil in Barre Woods Harvard Forest LTER site, Petersham, Massachusetts, United States -... | ecosystem: Environmental > Terrestrial > Soil > Temperate forest >...
GTCTGCTTGAACTGCGCCTCGAACCCCGGAACATAGAGGCGAGAGAGGGGAGAGGCGCGGTGGGCAAATTGTTGGAAAGCGGCGTTGGCCATGTCGGGTTTCTTCTGATCGGTGTAGACGATGGCCAGCTTGAGGTACTCGCCGTAATCGCTGAAGTCGGGTTTCAGTTCGAGCACTTTGCGGTAGGCGGCGACGGCCTCGTCATCCCGGCCTGCCATGTAGAGTACGTCACCGCGGGTATCGAACGGATTGGGATCGCCGGGCCGAATCGCCATGTAGCTGTCATTCGCGGCGAGCGCGCCATTGAAATCGCCGTCCGCAGCCTTCCCGTAGGATTCAAAGTTGAGAAGATCTTCGCTTTTTGGATCCAGCGCCAGTCCCTGTTGCAGTACTTCGCGTGCCTGATCCCCTTTACCCAAGCCCCCGAGGACGGTGGCCAAGATACCGCGGTCCATCGTGCTGCGCGGGAATTCCGATACCAACTCTTGAAGGGCGGCGAGAGCGGACTCGGTATCTTGAGAGCGGCGGGCTTTGAGCACCTGTAGCGTCAATTGCTCGTAACGGGGCAGGCGCGACTGGTTTTGACTCACCTGGATCGCAAGCTCGCTGGCGCGCCGCAAATCGCCCTGCAGGCGGTACTGGTCGGAGAGGCGTAACGCGGCCAGAGCAAACTGCGGATCCAAGCGGACTGCCTCTTCGTATTCGCGAATCGAATCGCCCGTCAGATACCGGCGCCCGTAGTCAACGCCCAACTGGTAATGCCGGTACGCTTCGACGCTCGATGTGGAGGCCTGCTCGATCTCGGGCGCTTTTTGCGGCAGTTCGGACGCGGGCAGAAAGCTGCCGGCGATGCTGGCTGTCAGCCGGTCCACCATCCCGAAGATGCTTTGCACGTCCTGCCCTTCGAGTTTGTCGGAGAAAAGAATCTGGCCGGTGCTGGTGTCCTGCGCGCGCACGTCGAGGCGCAGTTGTGTCGGTCCCATCTTCAATAACGCGCCGGTGATGTAAGCGTCGGCGCCCGCGTCGCGCGCGACTTGTTGCGCCTGGGAGGGATCCATGGCCCTGCCGTCTTTGCTGGCACGTTGCACCGCGCTCAGCACGCGCTCGGTGGAGAGCACATCCAGACCTTTCACCTGGGCGAGGTTCGTGGTCAGCATGTCAGTGAGGCCGTTGTCGAGCCAGTTGAGCGATTGATCCTGCGAGAGATTCGAGAAATACAGGACGGCGATGGCCTTGTGACCGGAAACGCCGGGGTGAGCGCTTCGGCCGCGAAAGAACCAGAATCCTGCGCCGATTGCAATCAGCACCACGACTGCTGAGACAGCCAACCATAAGCGTTGTCGCGCCGGGACGGTTGCTGCGACCTGGTTCACCGGCAGTGACGCGGCCGCGGTGCGCGAGGAGGACCCCACCGAGCTCGCGAGAGGAGTCGCCGGTTCCGACGGCGGAGGAGTGATGGCGGAGGGGGCCGGTGGCGGATTGAGCCGCACCGGTGGCACGGGGGCCTTGCGCAGGATGGACTCGAATATCGCCGCCGTACTGTCGCCGCGAAAGGGGAGCGAGCCGGTGGCCATCTCGTAAAGCACGACGCCGAAAGAAAATAGATCCGTACGCGGGTCGAGGTCCTTGGCTCGAGCTTGCTCCGGCGACATGTAGGCAACCGTTCCCAGCGTGCTGCCGGGGCTGGTGAGGTGCTCTTCGGTAAATGCGGTCGCGCTGGCGTCGAGCGCCTCGGCTTTGCGGGCGACGACTTTGGCTAGGCCGAAGTCCAGCACTTTGGCGCGTCCGCGCTTGGTGATAAAAATGTTGGCGGGCTTAATGTCGCGGTGGATGATGCCTTCGCCGTGGGCGTTGTCGAGCGCATCGGCGACGGAAATAGCGACATCGAGCAGCGGCTCAAGCTCCCATGCCCGCCCAGTGATCGAGTGCTTCAGCGTCTGGCCATCGAGGAACTCCATGGCGATGAAGGGCTGGCCTTCATGTTGTCCGATCTCGTAAATGGTGCAGATGTTGGGATGGTTCAGGGCTGAGGCGGCCTGGGCTTCCCGCTGGAAGCGGTCCAGTGCCTGACGATCTTTGGCCAAGTCATCCGGCAGAAACTTTAGCGCAACAAAGCGGCGAAGCGTTGTGTCTTCGGCCTTATACACGACACCCATGCCGCCGCCACCGAGTTTTTCTACAATCCGGTAGTGCGAGATGGTTTCGCCGATCATGTTTCAACGATTGAGAAGGCTGTGATATTTGGCTATCCGCATGCCACGCGAGGCCCCCACGAAAATACCAGTTGCGAAACCTTCGCGCCACTTAATTAGTGATGAGCCTTTTTGTGGACCGCGGAGTAGTGTAACGGAAAACAGGCCGACGTACCTACCGGCGTCCAGATTTTGGAGCCAGTTGAGCGTAGCGGAAGCAGCTGGTTAGATGGTCGTTCAGCATCCCCACGGCTTGCATGAAGGCGTAGCAAATCGTGGTGCCGACGAAAGAGAATCCGCGTTTCTTCAAGTCTTTGCTCATGGCGTCGGACTCCGAGGTGCGCGCGGGGACTTGCTTCGCAGTGCGCCGGGCATTCACGATTGGCGATCCGCCAACGAACTGCCAGATGTAGGCGTCGAACGATCCGAATTCTTCTTGCGTTTTGAGAAATGCTTTCGCGTTTTGTACGGCGGAGGCAATCTTCAGGCGATTACGGATGATGCCGGAGTCTTTCATCAGACTTTGGATTTTGCGGCGGTCGTAGCGTGCGATCTTCCTGGGATCGAAGCCGCCGAAAGCGGAGCGATAGTTTTCGCGCTTCTTCAGAATAGTGTCCCAGCTCAGGCCAGCCTGGGCGCCTTCGAGGATTAGGAATTCGAAGAGTTTGGCGTCGTTGTGGGTGGGGGTGCCCCATTCTTCATCGTGGTAGCGGATGGAGAGATCGTTGCTTGGCCAGGTACAGCGGATCGGGATCGCAGGCTTCGAGTTCATCGTGGACAGTCGCGCTGCGCTCGACTGGACGGGTCAGAGACCCGTCCCCACATTAACACGGACGGGCGAGTCGCCCGTCCCACACTACCCAGCGCAGGCTACTGCAGCGATTTTGGATCGGAGTGGTTCTTGGGGCTCTTCTTGTCGAGGAGCGCGACCAGTTCCGCGGCACACGCGGGGCTTTTCACCTTGCCGCCGCGGATGATATCTTTCGCGCTCAGCTTGCTGCCATACAACTTTTCGTTTGCGCTCCCATCCGAACGGAGAGTGGAACCTTCCAGCGAGATTCCGGCAAATAATCCCTTGGTGCGGGAGTACGAAAGAATCTCGGCGCTCATCACGACGTCGGTTGCGCCCTCTGCGGTGCGGCCCTTGGGTCCGGCGGCGGCGGAAGCGTCACCGCCCAACTTCACCTTGCTGCTGAGCAGAGAGCGGGCTCCCTTGGGATTCATCACCAGCAACACGAAGTCGGTAGCTTCTCCACCCAACTGGAAACCGATGTTGAGGCCTTCCAGTGCATACATCGCAGGCGGACCCCAGAGGCTGGTGTAGTGCTCTCCGCCGCGGCAGATCATGACGCCGCGACCGTAGCTGGCGCCGACTCCGAATGCGCCTTTCTTCACCGACGGCAAGACGATAATGCATTCGGCTTTGTCGAGCAGGTCCTGGGGAATGTCGTCGGGTATGTTCAGAATTTCTTTCAGAACTTCGCCCGATTCCTTGACCCGTTCCTGCTCGTGGTCATTGCTCGCAAAAGCGGGTAGAACGAGGGCAAACGTCAAGAACAGCGCCAATAGCGTTTTCATCCAGTCTCCTGATTTTCGGTGGTGTCGCTATTCTAACCTGCGACGGCCTCCTACGATGCCGGACAGGACCTTTCGAGTTGGCTAGAGCAGGTCACCTAAGTTGAAGAACCAGTGAGCTTTTGCCCATGACCAAACGAGTGCTCCTTTTGTAACTTGGCATTCGCCGGAGGGTCTCCTAAAGTCCTAGCAGTGAAACCGGCATTTGGCGGCTGCTTTCGGCCCGTAACGTGCATCTATTCAGTGGTGTGAGTGTAGGTGCTGTGGCTGACGCCGAAAGTCGGGACTGGATGTGGAATGAAGTACACAGGGAAGTATTTTTTGCTCGCCGGGCTGTTTCTGGCCGTGGCTGGGTTGCCGCTATGGGCGCAGGTGTCGTATTTCGCGCCGGGCGGGTTGGCCGCGTCTCCTTCGCCCAACCCTGATACCGGGGACTCCGTTCTCACTATTAAGAAACGCGTTGACGAGGTCAACGTGCTGTTCATTGCCACGGACAAACATGGCAAGTTCGTGCGCAATCTGGATCAGAAGGATTTCGCGATTCTCGACGATCATAAGCCGCCACAATCCATCGTGAATTTCCGGCGTGAGATCGATCTGCCCATCGAGCTTGGACTTCTGATCGATACCAGCGGTTCGGTGCGAGGCCGGTTCGACTTCGAGCAGGACGCAGCCGTGAGCTTTCTGCGGAGTACGGTCCGCCCCAATTTTGACAAGGCTTTCGTCGTCGGCTTCAACGGGCAAAGTCAGATGATGCAGACCTTCACCGATAACGCTACCCTGCTTTCGGCGGCTGTCCACCGCATGCACGACGGCGGGGGAACCGCACTCTACGACGCCATCTATCGGGCTTGCCACGACAATCTGATTAAGGATCACGAGGATCATCCTTCGCGACGGGCCATCGTCGTGGTCAGTGATGGAGAAGATAATCAGAGTGAGTTCAGCGAATCGCAGGCAATTGAAATGGCGCAACGCGCGGAAGTCATTATTTACGCCATTTCAACTGACGACAGCGGGCTGATTCTGCGCGGCGACAAAGTCCTGCAACGCATCGCAGACGCCACCGGCGGGCGCGCATTCTTTCCCTTCAAGATGAAGGACATTAAGAACTCGTTTTCGGCGATTGAGGACGAACTGCGGAGCCAATACATTGTTTCGTACCACCCGGCTGACTTTGAGGCGGACGGTCGTTTTCGGCCGATCGAAATCACCGCCCTCAAGAAGAATCTTCAGGTGCGCTCCCGGAGAGGCTACTACGCGCCGCGGCAGTAGGGACTGCGCTTGGCTAATTTTCAGATAAGGCTTGTGTTTCTTACCAGATAGCGTCAGTTCGGGCCCGTAGAGACGTAAGTGGCTACGTCTCTACAGATCGAGGCGCCGTGCAGGTTTGACAGTGCTACAATTTAGGGGAAGTACAAGGGAATTCTGTGCGAATTTCCGCAAGACGTAGTCAGGCAAGCGTTCCCATGTCAGGTGGACCGGTGAAGCCAAAGTTTCTTGTCGTCGTGAGCCTGTTGTGCGTGCTCGTGGTTGCGCCTTGTTCTGCCCAGCAGCGACGGCACTCTACGAAGGCGGCGAAACCAGAGCCCGCGGCTGAAGCTACCCCAGCGCCGCCGCCACCAACCCTGGCTCAGATGCCAGCATCTCCTCCTCAAGTTTCATTCCAAGGCGGCCAGCTGACGATTGCGGCCCAGAATTCTACGTTGGGCGACATCTTGAAAGCAGTGCGAGCGCAGACGGGCGCGGAGGTAGACTTTCCGGGCAACGCGTCTGAGCGGGTGGTGGGAAATTTCGGTCCGGCTCCGGCTCGGGATGTGCTCACGTCGCTGCTCAACGGATCCCATTTCAATTACCTTCTCCTCGGCTCCGCGACCGATCCCGCCGCTTTGGATCGTGTGATCCTGACCGCCAAATCGGGTAGTTCGGTCGCGAGCAACGTGCAGCAGTCAAGCCCTATGGAGCAGGCGAGCGCCTATAGCCAGCCCGCCTATCCCCGGCCCATGCAGCCCATGGCCGCCCCTGGAGGCAATACTGTTGTAGTCGAGGGTCAGGACGCTGGGGACGACACGGCGACGGACGATTCCGCCGACGCCACCGACGACACGCAAGCGGACGATCAAACCGATCAAACCGATCAAACGGACCAGGCCGACGATCAAACGGCGGCCGAGGAACAGCAACAGCAGCAGCAACCAGATGGACAGCCAGCCGTCAAGACGCCCGAGCAACTCCTGCAGCAACTGCAGCAACGACAGCAGCAACTGCAGCAGCAGGGAATCCAGCCGGGAGGACTGCCGCCGGGCTTCCCGAATCCTGGAATCCCGGGCCAGCCGGGCGCAGGCACCCAACCGCACAATTAAGTATTTTTCTTTCCCTGGGCCGTACGGGCGAGGGCGACCGCGCCTACATTAACAAGTCGGGTTAGTCTCCGCCAGCGTGGGCGGCTCTTGCTTGGCTGGGGGCGAGTGAAGGTTTCCCATCAGTGCGTTGCCGTGACTGGTGGGCCAGGGTGTGAAGAATTCCGATGACGGAGGCGTACGCGGATACAATTCCGATTGCCAGCACAATCACCACTGTGAAAGTTAAAATGAAAACGCTCAATAGACCGCTCAAGTTCCCGCCTTCTCACGAATCGCCCCAGCCGTAATGCCACTCTTTTCGGGCGTTTCTGCCGACGCTGCCGCGCTCCCTGACTCTACCCGCGTTGACGCTTGCCGCTGTTAGCAAATAAGATACGTAAGTAGAGCTGCGCACCTCCACTTTCCAACATCTCTGAGGACCCGTCCAATTACGAAAGGGTAGTAAAGGGTATTACTTTCGCGGTTTATGGCCATTACCAAGATTTCGGTGCGCGGGGCGCGCCAGCATAACCTTAAGAACATCGATGTCGAGATCCCCCGTAATAGCCTGACGGTAATCACCGGCCTCAGCGGGTCGGGTAAGTCTTCGCTGGCGTTTGATACTATCTATGCCGAGGGCCAGCGGCGTTATGTGGAAACGCTTTCGGCTTATGCCCGTCAGTTTCTGGACCAGATGGAACGGCCGGATGTGGACGCAATCGACGGGCTTAGTCCCGCTATCTCCATCGAGCAGAAGACCACCAGCCGCAGCCCTCGTTCGACAGTGGGCACGATCACAGAAATTTACGACTATCTTCGTCTTTTATTCTCCTCCATCGGAGTGCCGCATTGTCCCAAGTGCGGGCGCGCGATAAGTCGCCAGTCGGCGGATCAGATCGTGCATCGGGTAATGGCTCTCACTCCCGAAGACCGGGTCATGGTGTTGGCTCCGATTGTGCGTGGGCGCAAAGGCGAGTTCAAGAAAGAAATGGAGAAGCTGGTACAGCACGGATTCACCCGCGCGAGAGTGGACGGCGAGTTAGTCAATCTCGACGATGACATCCCGCTGGATAAACGGAAGAACCACACCATTGAAGTGGTCATTGATCGCCTGCTGGTAAAACCAGGAATCGAGCATCGGCTTGAGCTTTCTGTTGGACTGGCGATGAAACTGGCTGGTGGCCTGGTGCAGGTTGCGGTAGTCGGCGGCGAGGAACAGCTTTACTCGGAACGGCTGGCCTGTCCGGATTGCGGGATCAGTGTCCCGCAACTCGAGCCCCGGTCGTTCTCATTCAACAGCTCGTATGGAGCCTGTTCCGAATGTCACGGTCTGGGCAGCCGCTACGATTTCGATCCGGCCAAAGTGATCACTGATTGGTCAAAGCCATTGCTCGACGGCGGATTGGGGCCGGGGTCGGCGTCACAAAACCTGATCCATATGCTCCAAATCGCAGCCACTGCGCACGGCTTGGACTTGAGCACACCCTTCGAAAAGTTTCCGGAGAAAATCCAAAACCTGCTGTTGTTTGGGGAAGCGGGCAAAGGTGGCAAGACCGGTTTCAGCGGAATTCTGGCTTATCTCAAGCGCGTGTTGGAGGAATCGACTTCTCAGGGCTACCGCGACTTCCTGCTCGATTACATGTCGGCGACGCAATGCCCCACTTGCCACGGTCAGCGGCTTCGCCCCGAAAGTCTGGCAGTAAGAGTGAATGGTTTGTCGATCGCGGACTTCACCAGTCTTCCGGTTTCGCGCTCGCTGGAGCTGGCACGAAAAATTCAGCTCACTGGCCGTGAGGCCGCGATCGCCAGCCGCGTGGTGCACGAGATCGTCGAGCGGTTGCAGTTTCTGAATGCCGTCGGACTGGGCTATATCTCGCTCGACCGTTCGGCGGCCACGCTCTCCGGCGGCGAAGGGCAACGCATTCGCCTGGCCACGCAGATCGGATCAAAACTAAGAGGCGTGCTCTATGTGCTCGACGAGCCTTCGATCGGTTTGCATCACCGTGACAACGCCCGCCTGCTGAAGGCGCTCGAGGAGTTGCGCGATCTGGGCAACACGGTGCTGGTGGTTGAGCATGATGAAGAGACCATCCGACGCGCGGACTACGTGATCGATCTCGGCCCCGGTGCAGGCCGGCACGGCGGCGAGCTTGTGGCTCATGGTACTCCGGAAGAAATTATGGAAGTGCCCGAGTCGCTCACCGGAGCCTATATCTCAGGCAGGACGCAAATCGAAATGCTGCCCGAGCGGCGCAAGACCAACGGGGCAGGCATCACCATCCTGGGCGCGCGTGAAAACAATCTAAAGAATCTGGATGTGACGTTTCCACTGGGCGTAATGACCGTAGTGACAGGAGTCTCCGGCTCCGGCAAATCCACTTTGGTGAATGACATTCTCTATCGCGCCCTGGCGAAGACTCTTTATCGTTCGCGCGAAGAAGCGGGCGCGCACAAGTCGATTTCAGGCGCGGAGAACATCGACAAAGTTATTCGTATCGATCAATCGCCGATTGGGCGCACGCCACGTTCGAATCCCGCCACCTACACCGGCGTCTTTGCACAGATTCGTGATCTGTATGCCATGCTGCCGGAGTCACGGGAACGGGGTTATAAGCCGGGCCGGTTCTCGTTCAACGTGAGCGGCGGACGTTGCGAAGCCTGCCAGGGAGAAGGCCAGCGCCGCATCGAAATGAGCTTTCTGCCCGATGTCTATGTACTTTGCGAAGTTTGCGGCGGACGCCGCTACAATCACGAAACCCTGGCCGTGAAATATAAGGGGTACTCCATCGCCGACCTGCTTGAAATGCCGGCTTCGGACGCCTTGCCCATTCTCGAAAATATTCCCCAGGTGAAGCAAAAACTGCAAACCCTGGTTGACGTAGGGTTGGGATACATTCACCTGGGCCAGTCGGCGGTGACGCTTTCAGGCGGCGAGGCTCAACGCATCAAGCTGGCGCGCGAGTTAAGCAAACGTCAAACTGGCAAGACCTTATACCTGCTGGATGAACCCACGACTGGCCTGCATTTCGACGACGTTAAGAAGTTGCTCGACGTTCTCCATCGCCTCACCGACCTGGGAAACATGGTCGTGATTATTGAGCACAACCTCGATGTAATCCGCAACGCCGATTGGATCATCGACCTTGGCCCCGAAGGCGGCGAAGAGGGTGGACGGATCGTTGCACAGGGAACGCCCGAACAGGTTGCCCGGAATAAGAAGTCGTACACCGGGCAAGCTCTGGCGCAATACTTCAACGGGAAGTCAAAAAGGACCTCGACGGTAGAGTTGCTGGCGTGATTGCGAGGTCTGCGCCAGTTTTCTTTTTCGTGTAAATTCGAAATGTCTCAACAGCAACTCTGAATCGCGTGTCATCACCTCAAAACCCGTGGTCTGAACCCGGTCTGCTTCCCGCCCCGGAACAACCAACGCCACAACCCGCTATTCCTTTCGAAGACCCCGCCTGGAGCGGATGGGACGTACTACAGATCGTGCTTCTAACATTGGCCTCGGTTTTTGCTTTTCTATACGTGATTGGCATCGCCGCGCAGCGATTGCTCTATCCCAAGACCCCGATTCTCGAAGTCATGGTGTATCCCCTGGTGGCCGTGCTGGCCCAAGTGTTCGCCTATCTGTTGATGCTCGGGTTCATGGTGTTGATAGTGAAGCGCGTACCGAGCCAGGATTTCTGGCAGGCGATCCGGTGGAATTGGCCGAAAAACTGGGCCACCTATTTGATGGCCGGCGTTGCACTGTCGTTCGCGTTGCAAGGGATCGCACACCTCCTTCCAATCCCGAAAGAACTGCCCATGGATCGCTTCTTCAAGACACCCGCGGAAGCTTGGGTACTCTCATTATTCGGCGTAACCTTTGCCCCACTGCTCGAGGAACTGTTCTTTCGCGGGTTTCTCTATCCCGTGCTGGCTCGCCGGCTTGGTATCTCGATCGCCGTGCTGGCGACGTCGGCAGGCTTCAGCCTCATTCACGCTCCGCAGCTTGGACGCGCCTGGGGCCCGGTGCTGGTGATATTCATCGTCGGATTGGCGTTTACCATCACCCGCGCGGTCACCAAGTCCGTGGCCGCTCCTCTGATCATGCACGTCGCCTACAACAGCACGCTGTCGATACTGCTGTTCGCGGGCACCGACGGGTTCCGGCACCTGGAGAGGTTGAATCAATAACAGCTCGCGGAGCGACGGGCGTCCTCGCCCGTCCCTCAAAATCCGGCAAGCGCGACGTCCGCACCTCCGCCCGCGTCATGCTATCTTAGATTTTCATGTTTTCCGCGCGTCAGGAGCTTTTGCGTCTGCTGGCAACGAAATCTTTTCGTCTGGGAGAGTTCAAGCTCTCGTCGGGCGGCACCAGCGATTATTACGTGGATTGCCGCATCACAACTCTGGACGCGCGTGGCTCACAACTCACCGGCCAGGTGTTCCTTGAAGAAATTCAGCAGCGCGGATGGCGGCCGCAAGCCATCGGAGGCCTAACCATGGGCGCCGATCCGATCGTGGTCGCTGCCGCTGTTACCAGCGGCGATATTCATGGCTTTCTCATCCGCAAAGCTGAGAAGCAGCACGGCACGGGACAGCGCATCGAGGGTTTCCGAGACAAGGGTGCGCGTGTTGTGATCGTCGATGACGTCTGCACTACGGGCGCTTCGACCATTCTGGCGATTGAGACGGCGCGTGAATTCGGATTTGAAATCGTCGGCGCCATGTGCCTGGTCGAGCGCCAAGAGGCGAAGGGTCGTCCGAATGTGGAGAAGGCGGCCGCGCCCGCGCCGTTCGTTTCGATATTCACCGCGACCGACGTCAGAAAAGAGCACTTGAGGCAGAAAGACTTAGGAATTGAGCCATTGACTGATTGATTCATTGACTCATTAGTTTTCAATGACTCAATCACACAATGACTCAATCACACAATTCTATGATCCAAACCCTCGAATGGACTGAGAAGGGCGTACGCTTCATCGATCAGACGAAGCTCCCCACCGAAGAAACCTACGTCACCTGCAAGACCTACGAGCAGGTCGCCGACGCCATCCGCAACATGGTGGTGCGCGGAGCGCCGGCGATTGGCGTGTCGGCAGCCATGGGCATCGCCCTGGGAATGAAGAACTCGAAAGCCGAGACCGGAGGCGATCTTAAGCGCGAGTTCGATCAAATCTGCGAAGTGATCGGCAAGACCCGTCCAACCGCCGTGAATCTTTTCTGGGCCATCCGCCGCATGCGCGACAAATTCGAATTGCTAAGGGTGCGCCCCCTACCCCAGATCAAGCAAGCACTGGTCGAGGAAGCCCAGCGCATGCACGCCGAAGACATCGCCGCCAACCAAGCCATGGGACGCCACGGCGCAACTCTCATGCCCGCCAGTGGCGGCGTTCTCACCCACTGCAACGCCGGGGCCCTCGCGACTTGCGGCTATGGCACGGCGCTGGGCGTGATCCGCGCGGCGGTCGAACAGGGGAAAAAGATCCACGTCTACGCCGACGAGACTCGTCCTTTCCTGCAAGGTTCGCGTTTGACTGCATGGGAGTTGATGAAAGACGGTATCCCCACAACTGTAATCTCTGACAACATGGCGGGTGCGATCATGAAACAGGGCAAGATCGGAGCGATTGTGGTGGGCGCGGATCGCATCGCGGCCAACGGCGACGTGGCCAACAAAATCGGGACGTACTCCGTTGCCGTGCTTGCGAAGGAGCACAACATCCCCTTTTATGTGGCTGCCCCGTTGTCGACCATCGATTTCGAAACCGCAGACGGCAGCAAGATTCCCATCGAACAGCGCAACGAAAAAGAAGTCACGCACATTGCCGGCAAGCAGATGACCCCCGATGGAGTGCAAATCGAAAATCCCGCATTCGACGTCACTCCCGCGAAGTATGTGACCGCGATTGTCACCGAGCGTGGGGTTGCGCGTGCGCCGTATGGAGAGTCGCTGGCAAAGTTACACGGCGCTGAACGCGCGGCGACGACCAGCTAATTGGCCTTCAACTAAGGCGTCGCATTGCACGCCTGAATTCTGATTGCTAAGTGTTTTTCCATGCCCTCCGTCACTGAATCCCAACTTTCATTCGAGAGCGGCGGCAAAGAAATTCGCTTGGATTGCTTTCTGCCGATTGCCGACGGAAGACGCTTCCCTGCCGTGATAGGCCTGCATGGTTCCGGAGGCGGACACGCGTCCATGGCCGACCCAGCAAGCCTTCTGGCCGAGCAGGGCTTCGCAGTTTACGTGCTGCATTATTTCGATCGAACCGGCACCACCGACATCGATGGCCTGCAAACCATCTTCCGCCACTTCCCCGTTTGGATGAAGACGTTGTGGGACGCGGTCAGCTTCGTGGCTCGCCAACCCCAGGTCGATCCTCACCGCATCGGATTGTTGGGATTCTCGCTGGGAGCATATCTCGCGCTGTCGGCCTCCGCCATCGACTCGCGCGTCCAAGCCGTAGTGGAGTTCTTCGGCGGAATGCCAAAAGAGATGAAGTTCTTCACGCGTCGGCTATGCCCCGTGCTGATCCTGCACGGGGAGCAGGACAAAACAGTCCCAGTCGAAGAGGCCTACCATCTGCAGCAGATCCTCGAAAAAAAGCACATTCCCTACGAAATGCAGATCTACCCCGGTGTAGGCCACGGCTTCAGCGGCGATATCTGGCGTGATGCCGGGTTGCGCACGTTGGCCTTCTTCGAGAAGCATTTAGCGGGTGACCATCTTCGATGCGACTAAGGCCTGGGTTTTCCCGAACTTTTCGGCCAGAATATTCGTAAGTTACACTAGACGACAAGGAGAACCCCATGTTCACTTTCCTCCTCTGGTGCCTGCTGTTTGTGCTGTGTTGGCCGCTGGCTCTGTTCGCGCTGGTGCTCTATCCGGTTGTATGGCTGCTGCTTCTGCCGTTCCGGGTGATCGGGATTGCAGTGGAGGGAGTATTGGAGTTGGTGTGGGCGGCGGTGATGTTGCCCGCGAGACTCTTGACCGCGCCATTCCGGCTGCGAGTGTAGGCGCGGGCGTCCTCGCCCGTGCTTGCTGGGCGAGATTCTCCCTACTCGCCCTTCGCCGGGATTGCCATTCCCAGTTCCTTCATCACCATCTGCAAATCTTTCCAGGTTTCTTTTTTCTGCCGGGGATCGCGCAGCAGAAACGCAGGATGATAGGTCACGGCTAGTTTGGTGCCGCGGAAATCGAACCAGCGTCCGCGAAATTCGGACATGGGCGCATTGATGGCGAGCAACGTTTTGGCCGCCACCGCGCCCAGCGCGACGATCGCTTTCGGCTTGATGGCTGCGATCTGCCGCATCAGAAATGGAGAGCAGGTTTCGCACTCATCGCGCTCCGGCGTGCGATTTCCCGGCGGACGGCATTTGATGATGTTCGCGATGTAAATATCTTCACGCCGCAGGCCCATGGCTTTGATCATGTTGTTGAGCAACTGTCCCGCGCGGCCAACGAAGGGCTCGCCCTGCTGGTCTTCATCCGCGCCCGGAGCCTCGCCGATAAACATCAGCTCAGCTTTAGGGTTGCCCACCCCGAATACGATCTGCTTCCGTCCTTGCTTGTGCAAGCGGCAACGTGTGCAATCTCCCAGATCCTCGCGAATCAGACGCAGTGCTTGAACAGAATCAGTTACGCCAGATTCCGGCTTCGGGATCGCCACCTCAAGTAAGTCCGCAGCCGGTACAAATGGAACTGCCACAGCCGCCTTGGATCGGGGTGTCATTTCGTCTCGCTGTTCTGGCTGGATTGGATTCTCAAGAATTACCGCGTGTTGCATTGTGCCAGATTCGGCTGCACCAGAATCGCGGCGGTAGAAATCGTAAATCCCCAACTCGTTGTAGTATCGGACGCGTTCGGCCAAAGCGCGCCTGAGTTCCGGGTCAAGCAGGTTGGCCATTCGCTATTTTCCGATCTTTGCTGGAGCGTTTTGCGGATTCCGCAGCCGTACCACCTGGTCGAGCACACGTTGCGCGACCTCCCACTTCGTAGTCTCCGGGACTTCCATGACGTCGTGCTGAGTGATGATGGTCACCGCGTTGCGGTCAGAGTCGAAACCGACACCTTCGCGCGAAACATCGTTGACCACGATGGCATCGAGTGATTTGGAGGCGAGCTTCTTGCGTGCATTCTCGAGAGCGTTCTGAGTCTCGGCGGCAAAGCCAACGATCAGTTGCGACTGTTTGTGACGCGCGATCTCGCCGAGAATATCCGCCGTGGGTTCAAGTTCGAGAGTCATCGGTCCGCCGCGCTTGATCTTCTGCGAGGCTAAAGATTTTGGACGATAGTCGGAAACTGCCGCCGTCTTGATCACTATGGTCGCTTGGGGAAGCAATTTCAAAACCGCCTGCCGCATGTCTTCGGCGGATTCCACTCGAGTGATCTCAGCCGCGCCCGGCGGAGTCAACCAGGTCGGTCCACTCACCAGCAACACACGCGCTCCACGGCGAAGTGCGGCCTCGGCTAATGCATATCCCATTCGGCCGCTGGAACGATTGGTTAGGTATCGCACTGGATCGATCTTCTCGCGGGTTGGGCCAGCCGTAATTAACACGGTTTCGCCGGCCAATTCCTGCGACGCGCCCAGCGCCTCCAGAGTGGCCGCAACGATTGCTTCGTTCTCGGCTAGGCGGCCAGGACCGGTCATCCGGCAAGCCAGATACCCCGTGCCCGGCGCCACGATCCTCACGCCGCGCTTTTTCAGAATCTCAAGATTCGCCTGGGTCGCCGCGTGGTCCCACATATTGACGTTCATGGCAGGCGCGACAACAACTGGAGCCGTGGTTGCGAGATAGAGAGTGCAGAGAAAATCGCTGGCCATGCCCTGAGCGAACTTGGCCAGAACATCCGCGGTTGCCGGCGCAACCAACAGCGCATCGATGGATTGCGCCACCGCGATATGCTCGACCGCGGAATCAATGTTGGGGTGCTCGCTCGCGTCCGCGGCGAACATGTCAGTAATAACTTTTTCGCCGGAAAGCGCCGCAAAAGTGAGAGGCCGGACAAACTCCTGAGCAGCGTGGGTCATGACGACCTGCACGCGGACGCCGCGATCCTGCAGCAGGCGCACAATTTCCGCCGCTTTATAAGCCGCAATCCCGCCGCTGACGCCAAGAGCGATTTTCATGATTGCCGGTTGTCAATTTCCAATTGCTCCAGGCCCCGAGTCTACCAAGATCTGGCAACGACAAATTGGAAATGACTACTCTTGCCCAAGCGCCTTGTCAAGCATTTCGCTCACGACTTCAACCGCCGATTTCGGTGTTTCCGGGATCACCCACTTCACCTTGCCGGCCTTGATTTCGTCCTGCGCAATGCGGCAGGGTTTGCGGGAGTGCGTTTCGATTACCGGGGGCGCACCGCCTTGCAACTGCCGTGCGCGGCGAGCGGCTACCAGGATGTATCGATAGTTGCTGTCGAACCCTTCAATCAACTTCATTGTGTTCTCCCCTGTGGCTAGCGTCCGCCCGAAGTTGCTGTTGCCGCAAACGAGGCCAAGATCGGCTGCAGGCGTTCCCGAATGTTGTGCAAACGGCAACCTTCGGCCTTGGCCAGCCTTCCTGCATCGTCAGCGGATTCTTGAACTCCCGAGCGCTTCAGCCGTTCCGCAAGGAGGATCGCCATCAGCGCGTCGATGGATTCATCCAGACGGTCGTTAATCAGAATATAGTCGTATTTCTCGTAATTCTCAATCTCACGACTGGCCGTGACCAAACGGCGCTGGATCACCTCTTCCGCATCCAGACTGCGTTTTCGCAGACGCGTCTCCAAAGTCTTGCGATCCGGCGGCATAATGAAAATGCTCAGGGCTTCGCGAAGCTTGTGCTTGATCTGCTCTGCGCCCTGCACGTCGATGTCGAGCAACAGGTCTTTTCCGCGCGCCTCGGCCTGGCGCAGCACGCTCTTCGCCGTCCCGTAAAAGTTGCCGAACACATCGGCGTGTTCCAGGAATTCGTCGCGCCGAATCATTTCCTGGAACTCCTCGCGCGACACGAAGAAATATTCTTGCCCGTTCTTCTCCTTCCCGCGCGGCGAGCGGGTGGTATAGGAAATGGAAAAATCCAGATCTGGAATCAGCTTGCGCACCTGGCCCACCAGCGTGGATTTGCCCGAACCTGAAGGCGCCGAAATGATGTACACCGTGGTCATTCGAGGTTCTGCACCTGTTCACGAGCCTTTTCAATATCGGCCTTCATCGATAGCCCCAACTCGGTAATTTTCATCGCCTCTCCGGCCAAGCCGGAAGTCTTTGAAAGCAGCGTGTTGGCTTCACGGTTCATCTCTTGCAGCAGGAAATCCAGTTTCTTGCCGACTTCTCCGCCCTGATCGAGCAGGCCCAGAAGGTGCTTCACGTGTTGGTCGAGACGCACCAGTTCTTCCTGAATATCGCTGCGATCCGCCAGCAGCGCCGCTTCCTGCAGGATACGTTCCGGTTCGAGTTGCGAACCGATGAGCTCCTGCATACGCGTCCTTAGTTTTTCAACATAGGTTTGCAGCACGGCGTGGCGACGCTTCTCCACACCTTCCCTTGCTTCCTGTACATGGCTCATGCGCTGTCTCAGTTCACGCTCCGTGCCCCGCCCTTCTTCCTCCCGCATCTGGTTAAGCCGGGCGAGGGCCTCCTCCATCTTGGAAAGAACTGCGGCCTCCAAACCGTCGTCGACCGGCAACGCTTCGGACTCGAGTGCGCCCGGGATGCGAAGAATGGCATTGAGATCAGGTTCGGCGGCCACGCCGAACTCCGCAGCGGCGGAACGAAATGCCTGAACGTATCCACCCACCAGCGCACGATTCAGCGTGAATCCTTCGCTCACGCTGCGTTCGATATTCAAAGTCAGCTCCACATGACCGCGAGCCATCTTCTCCTTCAATCGCCGGCGAAGCTTCATCTCCAAATCGTCGCTATCGGACGGCATACGAAAGTGAATGTCGAGAAAACGGTGATTCACCGACTTGAGCGAAAGGGTAAAGCCAAACTGGCCGTTGACCTGCCCTTTCACTTGCGCGAACCCGGTCATGGAGCGGATCGGCATATTCTTAGTTTGTCATCTTGAGCAAAGCTGGTTTGCTCGCTTGCGAGCAAATCAGCGCAGCCGAAAGATAACTACGTTTCTATCATTCCCTGAAACGGCGCAAGGCATTCCCCCAATAGTCGCGCGGCAAATTTACTCAACCTGTACTTCCGGCCTGGCCGGCTCCACTTCGGCAAATTGCAGTTCGTACAAGCGCCGATACGTGCCCAGTTTCTTCATCAACTCCTCGTGTGCGCCAATGTCTGCAATCGTCCCATTTTCCAGCACCACGATTCGATCGGCGCGCCGCACTGTGGAGAGGCGATGTGCAATCACGACCACGGTGCGTCCAGTCATCAAGTTCTGCAGCGCCGACTGCACCAGTGCCTCCGACTCGCTGTCCAACGCCGACGTGGCCTCGTCGAGAATTAAAATAGGCGCGTTCTTCAACAGCGCTCGCGCGATAGCAATCCTCTGGCGCTCCCCGCCTGAGAGCCGTACGCCACGTTCGCCAATCACTGTCTCGTAGCCATTCGGCAAATCCATAATAAAGTCATGCGCCAACGCCGCTCGTGCGGCCGCCTCTACCGTTTTCTGCGGGATGCCCGGCTGGCCATAGGCAATATTATTTCGCACCGTATCGTTGAACAGCACCGTATCCTGAGACACGACTCCGATCTGCGACCGCAGCGAACTCAGTGTAGTTTCGCGGACGTCGCGACCGTCAATCGTGAGACTCCCCGAAGTGACATCAAAAAACCGCGGGATCAAATGCACCAGCGTGCTCTTGCCCGCGCCACTCGAACCCACCACCGCCAACACCTCACCCGCGCGGACTTCAAGGTTGATGTCGCGCAGAATCTCGCGTCCTTCGTCGCTCTCGGATTGATAGGCGAAACAAACATTCTCGAACCGGATGCCGTACGAAAATGGCAGCAATGCCTTGACTCCGGGCTTCTCCTTAACATCGTCCTCCGTATCCATAAACTTGAATATCTCGGAAGACGCGCCCAGAGCTTGCTGGAAATTGTTGTTAAACAACGCGAACTTGCGCACCGGATCATACAACTTGAAAACGGCTACGATGAACGCCAGAAACGTGCCCGACGAAAAAACGTGGTGGTTGATCTGTTCGCGCCCCAACAATAGAAGCAACGCAATGGCGATAGCGCCAAAGATATCCATCAGCGGTGAACTGATGGCAACAGCCGCGACTGAGCGCAAATTCGCGCGCAGAAGCCTCTGCGCGGCCTTGCGGAATCGCGCAATCTCCCACGACTCCATGCTGAACGCCTTCACGATGCGATTGCCAGTAATCGTCTCGTGCAGAATGTTCTGAATGTCGGCCAGTTTGTCCTGACCGCGCCGTGTGGTGTGCCGAACCCGCCGCCCGATCCTTCCCGCCGAGAAGACAATAAAAGGCACGAACAAAACCAGAACCCAGGCAAACTTCCGCCCCAGCGCCACCACCACCAGCGCGGTAAACAAGAAGGTAAAAAACTGCTGCAAGAACTCAGCCAGCACGCTGGACATGGCATACTGCACCCGCTCGACATCATTAACAATCGTCGAAACCAAAGTGCCAGTCGTGTGCTTGAGAAAAAATGCCGCCGAGCGTCGCAGGATCGAATCGTACAAATCGTTGCGCAGATCCGTAATCATACCGAAGCCGGCGTAATTCACCAGGTAGGTGCCGGCATAATCACAGATTCCTTTCAGCACCGTCGCCGCCACCAGCGCAAACGCGACCACCGTCCACGGATTCTGAAAGTGCGAAGGAACGAACTGCTGCAGGTAGATGGGATGCCCGCTCCCCGGAATCGTAAACAACTGCATCTCGCGGGACTGCGAGCCGGGATTTAGCACGCGGTCAAAGATAGGTCCGATCAGCAGCAGGCGGAAGGCATCGAGCAATCCCACAGCCGCCATCAGCAGCACCGAGGCCCCAACCTGCCACCAATAGGGCGCCGCGTATCGGATGAGGCGCGTCAGTTGCCGCATCGAAGCCTCCCCGCGCGGCCTGCTACGGACGAAATCGGCATGCGTCGCAAGACTTCATTCTACTTCAGTCGTCGGTCGTTGGTCGTTGGCAATCCCATACCCTGTCATAGACGGGATGACAGGAGCTTTGCGCACTTGAAGACAGAGCTTCGCGTATTTGAGATTCTCGCTCTATAGGTCGAGACTCCATCCATCCTCCGCGATCTCCCAGCCCGCAGCGCGCACTTCGCGATACTCTGGACCAGATTCGTCCAGCATAGGATTCGTGTTGTTCACGTGCACAAAAACTTTCCGCGGACGCCGCAGTCCCGCCAGCTTGCGCAAGCTTCCTTCCCCTGACACGGGAATGTGCCCCATTTTACGCGCCGTCGAGCCGCTGCCTTGTACCCGAATCAATTCGTCGTCGCTCCAAAAAGTCCCATCGAACAAAAGCAGATCGGCACTCTCCAGACGCTGTAATAGCCAATCGTCTACCGCCGGAACTGCGGGCATGTAAGCGAACCGTCCTCCTGATGCCGACACCACCACCACACCCAGCAAAGCCTCCTCAGGCTTGAGGCCGGCAGCGCGTTCCGGTGAAACATAGGCTGGATAACGACTGCCCAACGAGAATACGGTGCAACCGATTCCTGAGTCCTTCCCTGCAAGCGTGAGAAACGGAAAACTTCCGCCGGAAGCAATCTCGGTCCACGATACTTGGCCGGGCACGCGATTCAGCATCGCGAACATGCTGTTGTCCTCCTGCAGAATACGCCGTATCGACGATGTGCAATAAATGCGGAAGGGTTGCAATTCGCGGAGAGACAGCAATCCCGCAACTTGATCGATATCGCCACTGGTCAGCAGGGCGCCAGCAATGGGAGAATCCCGCCCCGCGATCTGAGGTTGAAGGGCAGGTGTGGCTTCGATCTGAGTTCGCAAATCCGGGGAGGTATTTAGTAAGAACCAGGTTCGATCATCGTTACTGATCGCCACCTGGGTCTGGGTGCGGCTCTTGCCTGCGAAGGTCCCAGCCCGTAACGACCCACAGTTGCGGCAGTTGCAATTCCACTGTGGAAAGCCACCACCTGCGGCCGAGCCCAGGACTCTTATGCGCATCCTGGCCGAGGATTACAGTGCGGCGCTGGCGTAAGAATTGATCTCACAATTCAAAGCAATTTCTTCAAACTTCGGTGCCGTCCATTCCATGGTCGCCATCCTCAAAAATCAGACTAGCTGCCCGGGTAGTATACAATTTGCCGCCGATTTTCTCGATAAGAATCTGTGGCCGGGGAGGATGTTCATTCTCAAAGACTTAGCACAAGGTTACTTTAGGCGTTGTCCCTTATCTACTTAGGGTCCTGTCCTTATGGCAGTCTTGTACTTAGACCTAGCTTAGTTTTAACTATGCTTGGCCCTCCCCTGAATCCAAAGGGATTAGTGCGCTGGAGCGACGGTGGTAGAGGATCCGAAGTGGGAGTTGGCTATTCTGGCAACAGTGCAGGGCTTCTATGAGAAGCTCCTGCAGGAGCCTGTCGGCGGAGAAGTTCCCGTCCCGGCCGGTCTTGAGGCGATTTCCCTACAGAGTGATGGCAGCGTGCTGGAAACCTTGTCCGCTATGCACCGCTGGCTTCGTCTGCTCGACCTCGCCATTACCCCGGCCATGCTGCGGCGGGCCTTTACCCCCGACACTGACCCGGAAATTGCCGAGGCCATGCTCCGCTATTTCACGCGCAACAAAGGTACTGGCGGCGATACCGGCGACGTCCATCGCGACAAGACTGATCTGATCACGACCTTCCTGTATCGTCATCCGCGCGTTCCCGGCCAGTGGGAGCGCCGCGGTTTTGGCCTCGACGGTTCCCTCCCCCTTTCGCCGTTCGAAATTGCACTGCTCGAAATCCTCGCCGATGCGGACACACCTTCGCTGACCGACGAACACGTGCAGATCCTGCGCCGCTTCGATCAATTGCAGGAAGAAGCTGAGGGCTTCCGCGATCTCAATGCGCTTCTCGAGTCTGGCATTATTCCTCGGGTGCGCGACCTTAAGCAGTCGCTCGATACAGCCTTCTACCACCCCGGAGTTCTGGCGACGATCGCTCCCTATAACACCGCCTTTGGCAAGAAGTTTGACTCTCTGTTCCATCAGGCAACCACCGAAATCAAGAATTTCGCGGAAATCGTGGAGGAGCAGGGCGGCAGCATCTTGGGCAACGTGGATGGCGTGGATGTCACCGTCGAACACGTTGCCGCGTTAGAGGAGAGTAATCTGCTTCGTATCGACTACGGCGCCGCTCTCGACAAATTCCGGCGCGTGTCGAAACTTAAGAAGACTTTGGACCAGCGTCCGCCCATTCGCCGCAGCCCGCGTCTGGTTTCTCCACCAGTAAAACCAAGAGTCAACCAGCCAGCCAAGGTATCGTCCTTCGCCAGCCGGCGTCCGGTGCTCGATGTGCCGGCCATGCGTTCCGCAGTGACGCCGCAGCAGATTTCCACTGAGGAGAGCAAGCTCCTGCGGATCGAGGAATCGATTCGCATCTTCGTGCGCGTGGCTGATCCGAAATTCCGGCAAATCGTCCCCATGCGTTTCTTCAATCTCATGCTCGCAGCAGCCGAAGCGGACGCATTTTGTGCCGATTATCTTGAGGAGAAGAGCGTTCGAGCGGGAGTCGCCCGTGTGCTGCTGCGCCTCGTCGCCGTGGCCGCACGCATGACCACGGAACTGGAGGAACTCAAGCGCGCCGAGAACTCCGAGTCGCTGTGGAAGCTGCACGCCGATTCGCTGATCGTGCTGCTCGAGATCGGCCGCACTGTAAACCAGAACGCCGCCCGCGTCATGACCCTGGCCGAACAACGCGGAGCCAAGGTGGAGGCAGACAAAATCCGTGCCCCGCTGCAAAAACTGCAGGACAGCTCGCAGTTGGCGGAAAACACGCTGACTGGAATCACGCCAGAAAAAAGCATCGGCGCCACCAACGCCAGTTAAGCTTCGATTAACCTCTCAACCCACCTACAAAGAAATGCACCAGCCCGCTTGCTAGTGCAGAGCCTGCAGGGCTGGCTGGACCCACTTCAGCAACAGATTTGAGATCCAAGGTACCTGCGAACCAAATATCGTGAGGAAGGGTATTGCGCCGTATTTCAGCAGTTGCACGTAAAACCCGGTACCCAATTCTCCCGGAGTGGTATCGGAGAGCCGGCTCAGCATAGCATTGCGCTCCATCTGCCCAATGATAAACACGACGCCTCCTCCCATGAAGACAAATAGACCAAAGAACCACCAATTGATGGCCTGGTCAGCACGGAACGCGTAGGTGTGCAACGCGATGAACAACAACGAGACGGCGATACCGAGAAAGAACAGTACGTTACGAAGCTCGGTGATCACCCGGTGAATGTAAGCATAGAAGGGCAGCGCAACGATGTCCTCAGCCAGGATGAATTTGAGGTCCACGGGCTGCGGTTTCTGGTCGTCCTTCGTTCCTGCCGACCCACGTCTCCAATATTCTTCGAGCAGCCGGGTACTCAGGACATCAATCACATCGGTCATTTCGCCCCGCGCTGCGCGCAGCAGATCCTGTTGGCTCCTGGAGAACGTGTGCAGGATCGACCTCGGTGCGCCGCCTACGACGTTCTTGTATTCCACGATTTCGGTTTCAACGACTCCACATTTCATCAACGCGTCCATCTTGGCTTCGAACTGCGCCAGTAATTTCCGATTCTCATCGCTCGCATCCACGCTGGCCAGCGCACGCAGCCGATCCAACACCTGGCGCAGCAAGAAAGTAGTCCGAGCCTCGCCCCATTGCAGGATCGGCAAGGACTTCTCGCGCGGCAAGCGGTCAAAGGCAGTTCGTAGCGGCAGGCCCTCCAAATGCTCAAGAATACTTCGCAAGTGAACCCAAATGTTAATGAATCGAAACCAGTTCAACCACAAGACGGCGAGCGCCGAGCCGAGAAAAAACAAAACGAAGAGCCACACCCGAAAGGGTTCGACAATATCGAGCGTCACCCAGGGTCGAAAGGTGAGAATACAAGCAGCAAGCGTCAACACGAACGCCATCTTCCAGTTCCGATTCTCCAATGGACCTAGTAGACATTTGTCGATAGCTGCAACATCCACACACAAATCTTGCCGAATGACTGAATCCAGCTTGAGGTTGCACATTTCAACGTAGCGGTGTTCCCAATAAGCCAAGCGGCTCAGATATGCCCAGATTCCGAAATACAGCACCAGCAATACCGAAGCAATCGGCAGGGCGACGGCAACTCCGCTCGTCAGATTCAGGTCCCTGAAGTGCAGAAAAGCGTTTTCGAAGCGGTACCGCATCGTTACCCCTAGCCAAATCAGTCCGGCCGCGACCATGGTCGATGCGGCTATAACCGTGCTTCGGAAGAGCGTGGCGACATCAACGATCTTGGCGCCCTCGTCTCGCACTGCAAGCTGTTGTTGTTGCCGCTGTAGACTGCGGAGCATGGGAAACAGCCTCCAAGCAACCGCCCACAGAAGAAAAAAAGTCACGCAAACCACTGCGCAAGTGAGCAGCGTATATCTCCCCTCCGAACGATAAAAAAAGAGATAGCTTGATCCCAAAATGATTTGCGACAGAGCGATGGTCAGAATGGCCATTATGTGGCAGGAGATCTTAACTAAGGTTACGGTGGCGCTCTTGTTGGTGAGATCAAAATCCTCTTTGAGCGCCGATGGTACCGCGTCCTTGAATCTCAATCCAAGAACATGCAGAATTCCCAGCAACGCAATTAAGCCCCACAGCGCCAAGGGCGCATATTGCGGCTTACCCAGGTTGAGAGAATGCAGCGCCAATGTGGATGTGTCCACGTCCCCATAGTTGAGAATCTTGACCGGGTAGTGAGAGGCAGTGCCAATCGTCGCCAGCCAGAGCGGGCGCGATGTGCCGCACTGCTGGGAGTGCTCGTCCGCATCGATTCCCGCTGGCCAGCACCATTCCAGAAGCTTCATCTTCCTGTTTGGAGCTAACTTAGCTTTTTCGAGCAACAGAACGAAGGCATTGTACTGACTCTCTTCAACTGCGCTGGGAAACGTAATCAGGCGCTTCTGCTCACGACCCTGCGGCGAACTCCAAAACTGGTTTTGAGGAATCAATGGAATGTCACTGATCAGCAGGGTCCCATTGAGCGAAGCCACATCCGGAGTGCGTAGATACAAGAGGTCGGGGTCGCGAAGAAACAAGCGCACATCGGGGGATGACTGCTTGATGGAATGGATCAGGAACGCTTCATCCATGGGATCGGTAGCGATGATGCCCAGGGCTCTGATGCCCTGTGTTCCCAGAGTGATCGATAGAGTAGAGAGCACGGTCTCCTGAGAAAGTGGCGTCTGAGTGCGCCCGTACGTTTGTACGTCGTCACCCCGCGTCGCCTCCGAGTCCTGCCAGCTCATTTGCAAATCTGTTTGCGGATTGGCAGAGGCCGCCTGCGCCGCGGAATTGGTCTCGGCTCCATAGGCATTGCGGAGCTTAGAAATCTCGCGCGGAAAATGCAGGAACAAGAGCCGGTGCCCGGCTTCGAAATCACACACCATCGAGCCGTATTGTGTGCCCTCTTCCGATAAAATCGCTATTTCTTCGGGCCGATATCCGAACGTGCCCACTCCCATCAAGAAAGAATGAAGAGCATTGCAATTTGTGGTCCGTGTAAGCGTGATCTCGGGGCAACCTGGCTGTTGGATAACATTTGGCGGCGGGTTCGCAACGGACCCGCTAAACGCGAAAACGCATTTATTCGGCACCAGGTTGCGGTTTATTTCCTGCAGAGAAACCACTGAACCGGAAAATGTCGGGCCCGCAAACAGAAGCATGGAGTTGTTTGGAGAAACCATTTCAATGATTTTTTCGGCGGCCGCGAATACCTTTCGGTCAAGGCCCTCTGTGGGCAACTCCGGAATCAGAAAAACCAGCAGATAGCTCTGCGGCGCCGGAGATAACATCTCAGTGTTACGGAAAATCATCACCCCCGGGCTAGTCGAATCCGGCTGATCTTCTGACTCGGACGAAGTTTGTGAATCAGAACCCGAAACCGGAGCCGGCCATGGCAGGTAATGCGACTGAGGCAGAAAATCCGCCTCCGCAGCGGCCACTTGAATTGCTTCAAGCGTGCGATCCGTCGCTAATCCCAAATGTGTACGCATGGGGTTGGGAACCGATGCCATCACCGAAAAGATTTTCGGCCCATCGCTACCTAAACAAAGCTTTCCAAAGTCATCTCCAGACAAGCTGTCCAGGTCTTCCTTGCTAGGTAAGTCGTTGTCACTGCGATACATCGGATGGAGCTTACAAATTTCCTTCCATACGGCGGGCAGCGGTGAAGTACATGGACGAGAGCCTCGCGGCGATTGGGACACATGTAATAACTCATCCTTAACCGTCGCAGTGATGCCGTTGCAGTCGATACCCGCTGCTGAAGGTCGGCCTGACCCGCCAATCCGCCTGGTGACTGGCCGCAATGACTGCTTCTTCTCAGGCTTGGTGGAAACGGGAAGGCTCGTACTCGAACCCAGAGGTTGTCCTGGGTTTCCCACTCGAGCGCCGACGAAGAGCGCAAGAATTAAACCGAGCAAACGGAGTTGGCTTTGGCGCATAGCATCACCTCCGATACCCAACCCATCGTCCGCGGGTGCCAGACGGCACGCTCGCGCCGAGAGCCCCAGGTTGGACTACCGGCTTGGGAAAGATTGGGCTTCGGGGAAAGCCTGCAAGCAGGATAGGCCACAAACCTAGTCCAGCCTGATTGCTCGTGTCAAGCCGATCCATGAAGTAGACGCGGCCAGATACTCCACTTCGAGCTGCCCCGGAAAGATAGTGACTGCGACTCAGAAAACGTTGCAAAGACAACTTTATCGGACCCGTCTAGAGTCGTTAGTCCGTGCACTATGGCGTGCTCGAGAAACTGCCAACTTCAGCTTCTATTAAGGTTGGTTGCGTAAGTGTGGATGGGTACGGCAGGAATCACGTGTCCCACATGTTCCGGAAGGCAAATAAGGCAATGCGCACTCTTCGCGTTCTCACTCTCGTCGCCTTGACGGCGTCCACGATGGCTATAGCGCAGGAAAAGAAAATCAGGCGGTCCGACCTGCCGCCCGCCGTTGAGAAAACAGTTGCGGCTGAGAGCAAGGGAGCCACCATCCGTGGCTTTGCGCAAGAGACGGAAGACGGCCAACTCCGCTACGAGGCTGAGTTGATGGTGAATGGTCACAGCAAAGATGTGGCCATGGATGCTACCGGCGTTATCGTCGAAGTCGAGGAGCAGGTTGCAATCGACTCGCTCCCGGCAGCGGTGAAAGACGGACTGCAAGCGAAGGCAGGAAAAGGCAAACTCACTAAGGTCGAGTCCATCGTAAAACACGACAAGATTGTCGCCTACGAAGCACAAGTAATGACGGATGGAAAAAAGTCCGAAGTGCAAGTCGGTCCGGACGGGAAGCCGCTCGACCACGAAGAGTGAAGTGCGACGGGAATTTCAGGAAGTCTCACCTCTCCAAGCATAAAACCTAAAGAGAAAGACGGGCAGTTGACCCGTCTCCCCGAGAGCTGATAGCTGAAAGCTCTAGTTGATGTCGAACTGCTCTTGGTGCAGTGCTGGATCGCTCTTCACGATCACGGTCCGCTTGGTTAGTTCCTCCATCTCGATGAGGAAGCGTCCGTTGTTCGACTTCAGCACTTTGGCGATTTCCGGATTCACCCTCAGCATCACATCGGCGTGATCGAGATGTTTGGCCATCTTGCGCATTTCAACGTAAATGTCGTTGCACACCGTGGTCACCGACTTTACGTAGCCCGTGGCCTCGCAATATGGACAGGGCGAGCCGATGGTGCGTTCGAGCGATTGCTTCACCCGCTTGCGAGTGATGGCGACCAATCCAAAATCGTTAAACTGCAAGACCTTGGAGGGTGCCCGGTCGCTGCGTAGCGCTTCCTCGAGCGCCTGCATGACTTTCTGCCGATTGCGGCGCTCGTCCATGTCGATGAAGTCGATGATGATGATGCCGCCAAGATCGCGCAGCCGGATCTGGCGCACGATTTCCTTGATGGCGTCGACGTTGGTCTTGACGATGGTGTCTTCGAGGCGAGCCGTTTTGCCTACGTACTTGCCGGTGTTGACGTCGATCGCAACCAGCGCTTCGGTTTGGTTGATCACGATGTAGCCGCCGCTCTTAAGCCAGACTTTCGACTTGAGGGCTTTGTTGATCTCGTCGTTCAAACCGAACTGCTCGAATAACGGGACTTCTTTGCTGTACAGTTTGACCCGCCGCACCAGCGCTGGCTGAAAACGGTTGGCGAAGCGCAGGACGCGTTCATATTCCTGCTCGGTGTCAACCCAGATCGCGGTGAAGTCCGATGTGACTTGGTCACGCAAAACGCGTTCGACTACGTTCAAGTCGTGATAAATCAGGGTTGGTCCTTTGCCGTTGTCGGCGCGGGTCTTGATCTCGGACCACAGATTCTTCAGGAAACGAATGTCGGCCCGCAGCTCTTCTTCGGACGCTCCTTGCGCCGCAGTGCGCACGATGAAGCCGCCGTGTCCGTTCTCGCGCTCGCTGATGATGATGCGCTTCAACCGCTGGCGCTCTTCTTCCGAAGAAATCTTGCGTGACACGCCAGTGTGATTGACCGTCGGCATGTAAACCAGGAAGCGGCCGGGCAGAGCGATGTGGCTGGTAATGCGGGCGCCCTTCTTGCCGATAGGCTCCTTGGCGATCTGAACCAGAATTTCCTGACCTTCTTTAAGCAGCTCCGTGATCAACGGGACGTTCTGCGGCTCGTGGCGCCGAAAGCGTCCTCGCCCCCCGCCTCCGTTGCCGCCACGGCGTCCACGCTGACCGCGCCGATCAAACCCGGGACGCGGCGCGCGCTGCGTAAAAGATGCCGTCTCGGCGGGAGCGCGGACTTCAACCCGTGCGTCCACCGTACCGTCTCCGCGGGCCTCGGCATCCAGGAGCGCTTCGGCTTCCGCCTGGGCTTCCTCAAGTTCTGCTTCCTCGGCTTCTTTTGCTTCCTGTTCCGCGACTGGGTCGTCGACTTCCTCTTCGCCGGCAGTTTCGTCGATCCCGCCTTCGATGACAAAGGGCTCGGCCGCGTGATTCTCATTGGCCGCTTGCGCAGGCTCGCTGGAGGCTGCGATTTCCCGCAACCCAGGCTCGCGATAATCTCCGGCAGTTCGAGTTTCCTCTTCCAGTTCCTGTTCCTCGAAGACTGCGTCTTCCTCGAGATCTTCGACGTAGGAGACGAGGTCAGCTTCTTCTTCTTCTTCGATCTCTTCCTCGACCATCGTTCCTGCAGCGGTTACGGGCACAGGAGTTTCGTCGGAATGTTCGGGAACTATCACCTTAGCTTCCAGATCGTTGTCTTCGCGGACCTCCGGTTCCGCGGCTAACCCGCCAAACACTGCGGCAACATTCATCTCATGCAGACGCTTTTGTTCACGATCCCACTCGGATGATCCGACTTGAGCATTCGCAGCTGCGCCTCTTGCCCGATCATGAGTTGCTGCGTCTTGAGGTTCGAGAACCGGCGGTTGCTGTTCGGCTTCCGGCTTCGCAAACAAGGGTTCGTCCTCGGGAAATGCCGAGGCAATGGGCATGGGGGCGTCAGGATTCCGACTGGCAGGCCTTGAAGCGGCTCTCGGCTGAGCATTCTGCGCCAGACGCTGATACTTCGAGATCGACTCCCCGGGTAATAGAATCGGCTGGTATCCCGGCGGCGGACCGTATTCCGAACGCTCGCTTCGCTCCGAACGCTCGGTTCTCTCTGGTCGATCCAATCGCTCCGGACGATCCGTTCTTTCCGGACGATCTTTTTCCGGACGATCAGTGCGCGGCGGCTCTGACGTGGGCCGGGCGAACTTGGATTCGGGCATGCGCTCTCCGCGACGCCCCCGACGCCGACGGCTCCGCCAATCCCCGCGCCCCTCCCGGCCTTCTCCACCATTAGTACGTTCGCGATTCTCCCCCGACGGAGCGGTTGTCTCTGCATGCTCTTCCGAAGCGGCGGGTGGCTCGACGGCGTGCGCGGCGCTTCTGGCCTCGGCGACGGATGGCTGAGCCTCCGTCCGCACAGGCGATTGATAAGGTTGCGATGGCGCTAGGTTGGTGGGGATTTCCTCGACCTCGTCTTCGTCCTGCAATTCCATGAAGTCGGAAACATAGAGGAACGCGTCGCGCTCCAAGCCGATATCCACGAAGGCGGATTGCATTCCGGGCAGGACCCGTGTTACGCGGCCTTTGTAGATGGAACCAGCTAAGGTGTATTCGTTTTCGCGTTCCAGGTAAATTTCAGCGAGTAGATCGTCTTCGACCAGCCCCACCTTGGTTTCGTGAGGGGTGGAAGACACAAATAGTTCTTTCGTCATACGGACTCCGGTTCTGCGCCGTCAAGCGGCTGCAGGATTCACCGGAACATAGGCAGGAAAAGGCCGGGAGGATGGAGCGATGCGATATCCGCCCCGCACAAGGGACGGCTGGGGCTACGGAGTTTTCTCCGAGGCCGGACTCGTGGCACTGGCTTGGAAATCTTTCGCACTTATCGCATTTGCGCTTGCCCAAGGTTTGTGACCGCTCTCACAAAAACCTTTCTCAGGTCTTTGGGGGGGCCGTTACCCGCCTGGCAGCGCCTTAGCTTCGATCCTGTCCGGCCGTTCACTGCTGTTCTGGCCGGTGAGTGCCCTCTTTACGCGAGGGCGGTCGTAATCTTGTTGTGAGCCACGCATGGCCAGCGTGGCGACTTTCTTTGCCTTCTTCCCCTGCTTCAGTTCACGAAGCGGCGCATCCGAACATTCATCACAATACCCAGCGCCAGAAACATAAACAGGACGGAAGACCCGCCATAACTCATTAAGGGCAAAGGTATTCCGGTAACCGGCATAAAACCGACCACCATGCCGACATTGACCAGGATGTGAAAGCTAAGCACAGCCACCACACCCATCACCACAAATGTGCCGGCGCGGTCGGGCGCCGTTTGCGCATTCTGGGTCAAACGCATCAGCACGATAAAGTATAACAGCATTACCGTCAGTGCGCCCACAAATCCATGCTCCTCGGCGAAAGCCGCAAATATAAAGTCCGTTTGTGGGACAGGCAAAAACGCCTGGTGAGTCTGAGATGCCGCACTGCTCCCCCAGAGTCCCCCGGAACCTACCGCAATGAGAGATTGAATCACCTGGTAACCCGAACCCTGACTGTCGGCTTCGGGTTCCATAAAGCTGGTCAGCCGCTCGCGTTGATAGGGCTTAAGCACATGAAACGCTACCGGCATCATCAGTGCCCCCAGCACTATGACAGTCAACGCTTGCTTCAAGCGAACCCCACCCAGGAACAAGCCCATGAGTGCAATCGGGATGTAGGTCAGGGCTGTGCCCAGATCGGGTTGAGCCAGCACCAGAAGCATTGGGACGCCCACGATTGCGCCAGCCTTGATGAAGTCAGGCCAGGAAAGCTCACGCTGATGCAAGTCGGCAAAATATTTCGCCACCGCCAGGATCAGGATCAGCTTGACCCACTCGGATGGCTGGAAATGTCCTCCACCCGGCATCTTGATCCAGCGGCGAGCACCCAGATATTTCTGCCCAAAAATCATCACCGTCATCAACGAGGCGATGGAAACGATGTACATCCAGTGAACTCCATCGAGCAGCTTCTGATAGTTCATGAAGCTCATCAACAGCATGCCAGCGATCCCGCCGCTGATCCAGTAGAGTTGACGAATATGTGCCCCGGCGAACTTGGTATGCGCTGTGGCGCTACGAATCTCCATCACCCCGAGCCCGCAAATCAGCAGGACGAAGACGAACAGCACCCAGTCAAAATCACGAAATGAAATGTAGCGTGACATCAGTCGTCAGTCGTTACTCGTTACTCGTTGGTTGTTCGTCGTCGGTCGTGTGCTTCAAACAAAGCTGTCATTTTGCCGATTCTCCGTGTACTCCGCGGTTGTTCTCCGCGACCTCTGCGATTTAGGACATTTGTGGGTACCGAGCGCAAATCAAAATCTGTAAACGCAGAGACCGCGGAGAACCGCAGAGTGCGCGGAGTTCGCAAATCACTGCACTCCCGGCGCTGCCGCCGCCAACGGTTCCCGCTTTTTCGACACATCAACCAGGAATCTGCCGCCGTGCAAAGTGTCCTGTTGGGCGCCATCTGGGCTGGCGGAATTCCACACCGCTCCGATCTCGACTTTCTTAGGGGCTTGAGCGACCTTGGTCGGCTGACGACGCTGCTTCTCGACGTATGCCTTCACGACTTGCGCAGCAATACGAGCTGCAAACTGTCCGTGCTCTCCGCCCTCGAACAATACCGCGACCACGATCTCGGGATTCCTCCGCGGAGTCACGCCCACGAACCAGGCATTGTCCTTATACTTCGATTTGCCATTAGCGGTCTTGGCCTTGAGCGCGTTGCTGACCGTCTGCGCGCTTCCCGTCTTGCCGGCAAAATCGATGCCCTGCAGATGCGCGCTGCCCGCGGTACCCAGCGGCGTAGGCACATTCGACATTGCGTCGGTGATGATCTCCCAATTCGCGGGATCAATCGGAATCTTCACCGGGTGTAGTGCATCCGTGGCGGGAATCACGTTGGCCGGCAGCTCAGCGGGATTAGTTACGTGAGGCCGCACCAGCAAACCGCCGCTCGCAATCGCACCGATCGCGCGTGCCAACTGAATTGGGGTTACCGCCACAGCTCCCTGGCCGATGCCCACGGAAATGGTTTCACCGGCGTACCATTTCTGTTTGAAGTTACGCACCTTCCATTCTTCCGACGGCATCACTCCGCTGACCTCCTGCGGCAGGTCGATACCGGTCTTCTGTCCCAGGCCAAACAGGGTCGCGTATTTCGCGATGCGATCGATGCCCAGTTTCTCCGCCAGCGTGTAAAAGAAAACGTCACAGGACTGATAAATCGCCTTGCTGATTTCCACCACCCCGTGGGTGCGATGCTCGGTTGCTACCCAGCATTTGAAGTAGCGCCCGTAAAAGGTGCCCCCCCCGTTGCAGGTCACGTGCATGGTCTGCGCGACGCCTTCCTGCAGCCCTGCCGTGGCCATGATGATCTTGAAAGTGGAACCGGGCGCAAGCTGAGCTTGAATCGCTTTGTTCAACAAAGGATGATCGTCGTCGTTGACCAGCTTGCTCCACTGATCCCGCGAAACCCGCACCGCAAAATCGTTGGGATCAAATGTCGGACGGCTGACCATCGCCAGGATCTCCCCGTTCCGCGGGTCCATGGCGACAATCGCTCCATTCTTCTCACCCAAAGCCTGTTCCGCCGCAATTTGCAGGTCGAGGTCAACAGTCAGCTTGAGTTGTTTGCCAGGTTCGGCCTGCGTCTCATCCAGGCGGCTCACTTCTCGCCCCTTGCTATTCACGACTGCACGCCGCTGCCCGTTCTTGCCCATCAGAATCTGGTTGTATTGCAACTCGACTCCCGATTTCCCCACCACGTCGCCGGGATTGTAGAACTCCCAGCGCGGCTGGTTCAGCATCTCCTCGCTGACTTCGCCAACGTAGCCAATAAGGTGGGCCATGAATCCGTTGCGCGGATAAAGCCGCCGGTGCGCCACGATGGTATCCAGCTCGGGCAACTCGTTGCGATGCGACTCGACGAAGGCCAGTTCATCGGGCGTGATGTCGTCTTTCAGATAAATCGGCTGGTACTGCGGCATCGAGGCGAAGTGCCTGATGCGGTCTTTGACTTCTTTCGCATCAAGGTGCAGACCCTGCGCAATGAGACCCGCGTCAGCGGAAAGGTCACGCGAAGAATCGCGCAACAACAACGCTGTAAACGAAGGATAGTTGTCGACGATGATGCGGCCTTCGCGATCCAGAATCTTGCCCCGCGGCGCGAGGATCGGCACGTTGCGAACCCGATTCTTTTCCGCCAGCGTGGCGTACATGTCGCTCTGCACCACCTGCAACCGCCACAATCCGTAGGCCAGAATCATGAAAATGCCCAGGACGATGTACTGCACCGCGGTGAGGCGGACGGGCGATACTTTTTCGTCGCGGCCGAACATCAGGTGTCAGACTTGGAATTAGCTTCGGCTGCTAAAGCAGTGCCTAATCGGATCCCACGCTGACTCAGTCCTTTCAGGAAGATAAGCTTATTGTAATCCGGCAAACGAAAGATTGTGCCGGAGTATCGGGTAACGGAAGGGCATAGACCCGAGAGGTAGCAAGCTATTGTTGTAGAGACGTCGCTTGCAACGTCTCCGTTTTCCGACCAGTCCTAATTCGCTTCACGTTCTCTGCTTGAACCGATCGAGCAACGCGAACAGGGCAACTGCCACGAATGCGTTGGCCAAAGCCGAGCCTAGTTCGCGCGGCCAGCTCCATTGCAGAGCGAGCCCCACGAGTCCACGTGCGATTGAGAAGTAAACAATCTGGTGCACTACGTAGAAAAAAAGAACGACCAGAAACCGCGAGCCAGCATTCTCCACGTCCAGCTTGACCCCGAGCGATGAGGCACCGTATCCCACAACCGTCTTGGCAATCCCGTACAACCCCAGCGGGTGGCCGGTGAGTGAATCCTGCAAGAGGCCAATGGCAGCGCCAGTCAGCAATCCGGTGACTGGACTCCGCCGCGCCACCGCAAAGAAAATCACTACCAGCAACGGCAAATCAAAGATCGAAAAGAAATGAAATCGAAAAGGCACGAATGCCTGCAAAAACACGGCGATCAGCGGAACCAGAATGGCTGCCGGAACGCTGAACCGGTAAACCTCAACCTGCTCATTCGATGTGTAAGTGATCGGCACGCTATTGAGGCTGTTCCTGAGTCGGCGGCTGGGGGGCCGGCTGGCCCGGTTGTGTATTCGGTTTCGACGGTGCCGGTTGAGAATCGGCGTCCGATGCCGCATTCGTAGCGTCATCCGATACTTTCACCGTTGGCGCCGCAGGCTTCAGTGTGGTCGCCGGTTGCACCGCCGCCGGCTTGAGGGTTGGTTTCTTCGCCGAATCCGTACCGGACTTGATCCCAAGTGAATCTCCCTGAGGTTTGGGGCTCACGTTCGCAGGGTTCGAGGATTGGCCCGGTCTTGTCGCACCCGGGCCGCCCGGTTTGGCGTTGAGGCCCTCGGCTCCACCCGTAACTACTGGCGCGCCCGGCGCGGAGAAAATCTTCAATCCACTAGTCGGAGGCGGAGGCTTATTGGGATCGTCCGGCGGCCGGTCGGGAACCGAAGGCAACCGCTGCGCCAGAATATCCGCCGCACGCATCGACTGCTCGCCGACGGCCAGGGCAGGTTCCTTCTCTTCCTGCTGCGTGATCACCAGAACTTCTTCCAGGCGGTTTAGGTCGGCAGAGGGCCTTACCCGGATATTAAGAAAAAGCTCCGAGCCCGGCGATACCTTGGTCACCGTACCTACGGGCAAGCCTTTGGGGAAGATCTGGTCGCCACCGCTGGTCAGGACTCTTTCACCCGGCGCAACCGTTTCATCGGACATTACTTTTTCCAGCACGACCTCGCCAAGCGCCGTTCCCCGCAACACCCCTTGCAGCCGTGTCTTCTCCAGAATCGCGCCGACTCCGCTGGTCTGGTCATTCAGCAACAAGACCTGAGAAGTGGTTCTAAACACGCGCAATACCTTGCCGACAACACCCTCGGCAGTGATGACCGCCATATCCGGCTTGATCCCATCGCGCGAGCCTTTGTCGATGTAAATCGAGCGCGACTGTTCGCTCCCGCTCGATCCGATGACCTGCGCCGCCATGGTCTTCGAGATAAACTGCTCCCTGAAGCCGAGTAGCGCTTGCAGGCGGCGGGCCTGCTCCGCGTCCTGGTTCAGGCGAACCTGCTCAATGCGGAGACTCTCGATTTGTTGCTTTAGCTCGCGGTTTTCCTGCCGCACCCCGCGCAGATAAAAATAGTTATGCCACAGATTGCTGACACCGCTTTGAATCCACACAATGCCCTTTTCAAAAGGAGTCACCGCGTCCACTGCCCAAACGCGGATCAGGCGGGTCGATTCATCCTGGGTTGCGCGCTTCACCTGAACCGCCAGCCCCAACACCTGGACAAACAACACGGCGACCAGGAAAGTCACGTTGCGGTAGCGGCTGATGAGGTCCATGGCGGGCTTTCCTTAGTGTACCTTCGCGTCCTTCGTAGTTTTCTTTGATTTTTCAATCACGAAGGAACCCGAAGGCTCACAAAGGGCGATCGCGCTACTCGATCGAAATCTTGCGCAAAAGTTTGAAGTCGCTCAGCATCTTGCCCGTGCCGAGCACCACGCTGCACAGCGGGTCGTCGGCGATCGAAACCGGCAGCCCGGTTTCTTCGCGGATGCGCTTGTCCAGATTCTTCAGCAGCGCACCACCTCCAGTGAGCACAATGCCGCGGTCGCTGATGTCCGCGGAAAGTTCGGGAGGGGTTCGCTCCAGGGCCACGCGAATCGCATTCATGATGGTCGATACGCACTCGCTCAGCGCTTCCCGGATCTCACTGTCATCCACGGTAATCGTCTTGGGCACGCCTTCAATCAGGTTGCGCCCTTTAATCTCCATGGTGAGCGGCTTGTCCAGCGGATACGCGGAACCAATCTCGATTTTGATCTGCTCGGCGGTACGTTCGCCAATCAGCAGGTTATATTTCCGCTTCAGATAATTCATGATGGCTTCGTCCATCTGGTTTCCGGCCATGCGTACGGAACGCGAGTAGACAATGCCGCTGAGAGAAATGACCGCGATATCGGTAGTGCCGCCGCCGATGTCAACAACCATGTTGCCGCTGGGCTCGGTGATGGGAAGACCAGCGCCGATCGCCGCCACCATGGCCTGTTCCACGAGATACACTTCGCTTGCCTTCGCGCGATAAGCCGAATCCATGACCGCCCGCTTTTCCACCTGCGTAATTTCCGACGGCACGCCAATCACGATGCGCGGATGCACCAGCATCTTCCGGTTGTGCGCCTTCTGGATAAAGTAGTTCAGCATCTTCTCGGTGACTTTGAAGTCGGCGATGACGCCGTCTTTCATAGGCTTGATGGCCACGATGTTGCCGGGCGTGCGGCCCAGCATCTCCTTGGCCTCCTTGCCCACGGCTTCCACTTCGCCAGTGTTCTTGTTGATGGCCACGATCGAAGGCTCGTTCACCACGATGCCTTTGCCCCGTGCATACACCAGAGTGTTGGCCGTGCCCAGGTCGATAGCGAGGTCGCTGGAGAAAACGCTGAACAGCGACCGCAGATTGTGCCAGCGGGATGCGCTCGAATGAAAGCCGTTGTTCGATGACATGCGAATTCTTTCTGATGGAGTCGGTCTTTTTCCGGTTTTTACCCGGTTATTCCGGAATCGAAACTCTATCCTTAGATTCTATGAGGTATTGCCAGCTGTTTCAGCAAACCAAAGGTCCAGCCCCTCAGGAGCCCGTTCCTCAGCCCCGCCTTACTGAATCACTACTTTCTTCTGCAGAGTATTGACTCCGCCCTTCGCATTCTGCGCCGTGATGGTAATCGTGCTTTCCCCGGCCGACAGCGGCGGCGTGAAATAATGGAAGGCGCCGTCGGTCCCGACCACCGGAACCTCGCGGCCATTCACCATCACCCGGGCGCCCACCTCGGTCTTCCCGGTTAACTCGATCACGTGGCCGTGCTGGACAAAAGGGTCCAGATCCAGACTGATCGCCGCCGTGTCGGCCCCCTTGGGAATGATCGTAAACCGATTCTTTTCGCTCTCCACCGACTCCTTGCCAACCGCATCCTCGGATTGCACCACCCAGTAGTACGCCCCTTGCTCGAGGCCCGAGACCAGAACATCCGCAGTATTGACCTTGCGATCCACGATGGTCGAAGAGAAGTACGGGTTCCGCGAAATTCGCAGCCGGTAACCTTTGGCGTTCACCATCGGGGTCCAGGAAAATTCGATCGGTTTGGGATCGCTCGACACGAACATGGGCATCATGTTCGCTGGCGAAATTGGCGTCGGAGGCCCAATTTCCTTCAGCTTGTCCATATGCGACGCCTGGGCCTGGAAGCTTACCTTTTCCCAGTCCGCCAACCGCACGGTCTCGCCATTGCGAGTGATGTCGCCAGTTCCCTTCTTGACCAGAATCTCGTGCTGGTCGCCCTTGGGATCGTTGCGCACCATGGCCGCGCTATCCGGAGCCAACGAGGCTGTGGCTCCCGCCACGATCACCTGCGACCGCGAACCCTGCACATACGTGGCCGTCGCCAGATCCACCGTTCCCGTGCTGACGGCAACGGCTACGTTGGTCTGCTGCTGATCGTTGGTCGAGTTCTCCTCGATCACAATCAGGGAATCCTGTTTGACGGTATAGTTCGTGCCATCATTAAATACGATCTTGGCCATGCCTTCCGAGCTGGTCTGCACCACATCGCCTTTTTCCAGCGGAATGCTATAGTCGGCCGTTCCCCAACTGTTGCCGTTGGCTTTTTTCACCCGCACTGTTCCATCGAGAGCGGTGAAGTGGGCCTGTTGAGCACCGGCGCTGCTGGATTTAGCGGGGTTGCCCGCGGCTCCAGCCACCGCCTCCAGCAGTTTGGTGCCAAGGCCATCCGCGGACTTGATTGTGTTCTCGGTGAATTGCGGAAAGGCAAAGCGCATGCCGATGAATAACACCAGCGCGATCGCCAGCACCAACAGCGCCACGCTGCGGTAGGTGACTGTCTTCCACGCAATGTGGATTCCCGGTTTGCTGTTCGAAGAAACCAAGGGCACAGAGAAACCCAGCCAAACTCCAGAGAATATGGGGTACTTTCGAGAGTACCACAAGGCATACAAGCGCAAAACAGGGAATGAACTTACGACATTACCTTGGTGCCATGTAGCGGTGGCGCGGACACTCCCGGCCGCGTGCTTTTGTCCGTGTGGGAACCGGCCAGTGTGGGGACGGGCGACTCGCCCGTCCGCGGAGCGAAGCGACGCAGCTCTGTCGCAAATATCGATGGGTGTTCAAAGTGTCACGCGTCTCAGCTCTCGGCAGGCCGCCAATGGTCCAAAAACGGAGATGTTGCAAGCAACGTCTCCACCGCGGTTTGTTCTTTCTGTAGAGTCGTAACTTGCTACGTCTCAAGCGGCTGACAGCCGACGATACGGCTTTAGCTGCGCTCACCCAGAACTTCCCGTACCTTTCGGGACAGCGCTTGCAGGGTGAACGGCTTCTGCAGGAAAGCGGTATCGGGATCGATCACCCCCTCATGCACAATGGCATCTTCGGTGTATCCGGAAAGGTAGAGCACCTTGGTCTGCGGACACGATACGCACAACCGGGCGGATAACTCGCGGCCACTCATCCCAGGCATCACCACGTCAGTGATCAGCATGTCGATCTTCCCAGAATATCCAGAAACGATTTGCAGGGCCGCTTCTCCGTTGTCGGCCTCCAGAACTTTGTATCCCTTCGACTCCAGGGTTTCGCGGACCAACTGGCGCACCGATTCTTCGTCCTCCACCAACAATACGGTTTCCGAGCCACCTGTCTGCAATCGCGAAACACTCACCGGCCCCAAGGGTTCCAGGGCATCTTCAACCCGTGGCAAATAAATTCGGAAAGTCGTACCCTGCCGCGGCTCGCTCTCGACCAGAACGTAACCTCCACTCTGTTTGATGATGCCGTAAACCGTCGACAGCCCCAGGCCTGTGCCCTTCCCTTTTTCCTTGGTGGTGAAAAAAGGCTCGAAGATGCGCAACTGGGTCTCTTTATCCATGCCCTCGCCGGTGTCGGTTACCGAAAGCACAACGTAGAGGCCCGGTTGGATGTAACTGTATTCGCGGCGAACATCTTCGTGATCCAGTCTGGCGTTGGCAGTCTGAATTGTGATCTTCCCACCGCCGGGCATGGCGTCTTTGGAATTGACCACCAGGTTCATAATCACTTGCTCGATCTGGCCTGCGTCCGCCCGAGTGCGGCCGAGATCGGGCCCGAGTTGCGTCTCCAGTTCGATGTTCTCGCCAATCAAGGGACGCAGCAGCCGCTCCATGTCCTCGACAACGATGTTCAGGTCAACCACCTTCAGCTCCAGCAATTGCTTGCGGCTGAAGGCCAGGAGTTGGCGAGTCAGGGTCGTGGCGCGATCGGTGGCCTGGTGAATTGCTTCGATTTTTGGGTACAGAGGATTGTTCTTCCGGGTGTTTTCCAGCAGGACTTCCGAATAGCCGCTGATCACCATCAGCAGATTGTTGAAATCGTGGGCCACCCCTCCGGCCAACCGGCCCACGGCTTCCATTTTCTGTGCCTGGCGGAACTGGTTCTCCAGCACTCGACGTTCCGTAATGTCCTCGGCAATAATTTCGACAACTTCGGCCGTCTCCCCGGGGCTGTTGACCACGCGACCGCTTAAGCGCACCGTAATCGCGCTGCCATCCTTTCGCTTCCAACGAACTTCAACGTTGTCCAGCCGCGCCCCGCACTGGAATTCCGCCATGACCCGCGCCTGCTCGCTGGGATCCACAAACACATCCAACTTCGGATCCAGGGCAAGCACCTCTTCCACTGATTCGTATCCCAGCATCGTGATCAATGCCGGGTTCACGTCGAAAAACCGGCCCTCCAGGCTCGACCGATAAATCCCATAAACCGCGCTCTGCACCAGGGACCGGTACCGTGCTTCGGATCGCCGCAGAGCCTCCTCATTGCGCTTATGCTCAATTGCGCTCGCCAGTTGCTGCGAGACGAAAGTCAGGATCTCTTTCTCCTTCTCCCCAAACCGCACGTTACTGGAGTAGCTCTGCACCACCAGCGCCCCAAAAGAATTACTCCCAACTTTCAGTGGAACGCCAAGCCAATCCACAGCCCGCGCGCCAATCAACTCCGCCTCTCCCCGCTTCACCAACCCGTCAAAGACCTCAGGCGTACACAACAGCGGCTCCCCAGTACGGAGAACATATTCCGTCAAACCTTTGCTCAACTTCTTAGCCGCGGGCCTGGAATCCTCCTCATCCTCAAAGTAAGGGAAGCTCAGCATTTGCGTGAGCGGATCGTAAAGCGCAACGTAGAAATTGCGCGCATACATGAGCTCGCCCAAAATTCCATGAACCGCGGCATAGAACTGCTGCAGATCCTCGGCCGAGCTGGTCTTCTGCGTAATCCGATACAGCGCCGAATTCAGAGCCTCCGCTCGTTTCTGTTCCGAGATGTCGCGATACAGAATGCACATCGCCACCTGCCTCCCATCGATCACAATAGGAGCGGCGGAAATCAGAACATCGAGCAGCGCGCCATCCTTGCGTTGCCGCTTGGTTTCGAGGACAACCTTCTGTCCTTTGACCAGCAGTTCCGTAATCCAGAGGGTTTCCGCGTTCCGGTCCGGCGGGACGATCAACGAATCGATGCTCTGCCCCAACGCCTCCTCTGGACCAAAACCAAAAATGCGGGTGAACTCACCATTGAGGCGTGTAATCCGATACTCCGTATCCACAATGCTGATGGCTTCCGGAGCGCATTCCACCAACTGCTCGAGGTACGCGATTTGTATCTGAGGACCGTCCGGCGCAAAGCTTGGAGTGATGGGTTCGAGCGAGGTCGTAGTAATCCCACCCGACTTGGAGAGCGCTGGCGTGCGGCGCTGCAGTGCTTCTCGCAGAAACTTCGCCCGTGAAAGGTCAGCCGACGTCGCTGGCCGGGTGATGTTGTCACCCATCGAACCCCCTCCGCTAACCAGAGCCAATGTCAGGATGTTAGATTGACAACCAGTTACTCGAAAGTTACGGAGGTAATTTTGGGAGAAGACGCGCTGCAGGCTCGATCCCGCGACTCCGTTATTGCCCGGTCGCGAGCATTTCACACACCCGGCGCAGTACATCG
>Ga0207003_1034_pt1 | contig 40643 bp, 30 predicted proteins | sample Alteio_BWMinCont_89_FD_153474 | JGI IMG/M metagenome (GOLD analysis project Ga0207003, IMG submission 153474) | Enriched cells from forest soil in Barre Woods Harvard Forest LTER site, Petersham, Massachusetts, United States -... | ecosystem: Environmental > Terrestrial > Soil > Temperate forest >...
GGATGAGTGAGTGATACGGCGATGGCATTGCCTGTTTGTTTGGCGTTTACGGTTGCGTTTTCGCGTTCCCGCATGTATTTGGTGGCGTCGCCGAAGGTGGCGATCCAGAGTTTGTCTTCCCGGGCCTTGATGTATGTAAAATATTCCGCCAGTTTGGGGATGGGGGTCCATTCCCAGCCGAGGCTGTCGATGCCGTGGAAGACGAGGACCAGCCAGGTATCCTTGTTGGCGCAGGCGGTGTCGACCCAGGATTCCATCAGTGAGAGCGGAGTTTGATGGAGCGGGCCGCGCTGCCATTGGATGTAGTCTTTATTGGCGGGATGGGGCAATTCCTTGCTGGCCCGGTCTATCTCCTTGAGGAAGGGTTCCGGCATCCGGTTGCGGAGGGCGGGATAGATGGTGTAGGCAATTTTCATGACCCGTTCGTCTTCGTAGCCATATGGAACTTCGGCGGAGAAGGTGTATTTCCCGCCGAGATGGTTCTTTATCTCTTCCTTGCTTTTCTCCAGCTCGTAGCGGATGTTGGCCTCGTCCAGGCCCGGCATGGTGGCGTGGGTGATGGAGTGGCTGGCGATCTCGTAGCCTTCCGCGGCGTCTTTTTTGAAATCCTCCCAGGTGCTGCCGACGGCCTCCCTGTATTCCGGGCAGGGTTCGTAACCGGGTTTGAAATCGCCGTTGCGGACTTTGGCATAGAGGCTGTCCATCCAATGGAAGGCCTGTTGTTTTTTGCCGGAGGAATAGAGACCGCCGGCGCGGGTGTGATAACCGATGGTGCCTTCGTAGCCCAGGTAGCCGGCGGCCGAACAGCGTTCGAGGAAGTTCTGTTCGCCGGTGGGGACGGTGCCCGACTCTTTAATAATGTCCTGCACAGGGCGGCCGACGAATTTGCCGTGGTATTGGGAGCCCGTGATCGGTCCGGTGATGACGAAGAAGGTGGCCGGCAGTTTCAGCCGTTGCATGAGGGGCAGGGCGCGGGTGAACTGATGGCGGGAGGCGTCGTCGTAGGTGATGGAGACGGCGCCGTTCCGGCCGTATTGCCATTCAGTGATGATGGTGGCGCCCGTGGAGGTGGATTGGGCCTTGCAGAGGCCGGCGGACAGGCATAGTGCAATGTGGAAGGAAAGCAGTCGTGGCAGGCCTCGGAGGATGGTCATGCGTTCAAGTTAGGATTTTTTGATCAATAAAGTCCTTCGTGGTCCGTAAGGATAGTTTTGGCATCCTGCTGGCCATCGACATTGGCGGAGGCCCACACCAGGGAATAGATCCCATCATACAGCAGGTGAACATCGGTATAGCCATCGGCAGCCAGCTTTTTGCATAGGGCGGCCAGGTCGACCGCGGAGCCGTTCATTTGCTGGTTTGCGGCCGAAAACCCGCCATAGACGAGAATGGGCGTGTTCTTTGGTTTCCCGTGAAGATATTCTTCCAATTGCGATGCCGAGGTAAAATTGGCCGCGTTCCTGATGTGTCCAAGGTTGAAGTAGGCCGGCTTCGCCTTGTTCTCAAACTGGTCTGCCGGACGCATGTCAGCAACCACCGGCGCGGGGGACTGGTTTACCAGCCGGATCGCCTCACGTACCCCGGTGAGATGATATCGCGGTGCGGCGGTGACGAACTGTTTACGCACGGGGGAGGAAGAAGAGAAGTTGAGCAGGAACGTATCAAAACCATCGAAGAGCACGGCCACGTTTGTAAAACCGGCGGCTTTGAGTTTTGCCGCGGCCGTCATGGCGTCCGAGGTGAAGAGGTCATAGACAAGGATGGGTCGATCCTTGTACTTTCCGAGGCCGGGGATCGATTGATCCAAGCTGGTTTTGGGTACGTTGATGGCGCCTTTTATCCGGCCGATATTGTTTGCCTCCACGCTATCGGCGCCGTTAAACTGGGCCGGGGACCGGACATCGATCACCACATTGTCCTTATCGCTTATAAACGCGGCTGCGTCATCCGGTCCCATGAGTTTGTAGGGCACGGCCGTCGTGTACAGCGAAGCTTTACAGGGAAAGGCCGCATCGGGTTCCCGATCGACCTCCGTCATTCCGCCATTCAGGCTATACACTTTTGTAAAGCCGCTGTCGGCCAATAATTTGCTGACCCGCCGGCTGCGCATGCTATGAGAACAATAGACCAGGATGGTTCTGTCCTTATAGGACAACAGATCGTTATAATGTTTTTGTACCGAGTCGATGGAAATATTCACCGCGCCTTTCAGTCTGCCGATCCGGGACGCAATGAACCGGCTTGTATCCGCGTATTCGCCGGGTGACCGGACGTCCAGCAACAGCAGGCCGGGAGTTTTGGCTATCAGATCGCAGGCCTCTTTAAAATAAATGGCCCTGTAACTGGTGTTGTCGTACAGCTGACTTTGCTGGGCGTCGGCAGGGATATATGCCAGGCTCAACAGCAGAAAGGCAAGGGATATGTATTTCATATGCATCGTGGGTGGTTTTTCGCAAATTGTCAATTGGCGGTGATCGGGGGATGGGTCGGAACCTGCAGGGAGATCTCGCAACCGGCGCCCGCGGCGGAAAGTATCTTCAACTCTCCGTCCATCGCCGTAGCGCGGCGGCGGATATTCTCGAGGCCGATGCCCGCGCTTTTTTCCGCGGGATCGAAGCCGCGGCCGTTGTCGCGGATGGAGAGAACGATCTGCCCGGCCCGCTTCTTCACCCGGATGGATACCCGGGATGCGGCCGCATATTTCAGGATATTGGTAAACTGTTCCTGGAGGATGCGGTAAAAGGCCAGCTGCACCTCGTCGTCCAGCGGGATGTCGAAGTCGTCCACCTCCACCTCCACGTCGATGCCGCTCCCGGCGTTCATATTTTGTACGAGCGCGTGGATCTTCTCCGCAAGGCTTTCAGAGATGCGCATGTCCGGCGCCAGCTGGTGGGAAAGGCGGCGCAGCTCGATGATACCTTCGTTGATATACCGTCTTACATTCTCCAGGGCTTGAAGGGCCTGTTCCCTGTCGTCGTAGCAACTGCGGATATAATCCAGCGTCAACACCGATCCCGCCATGATCTGCTGCACGTTGTCGTGCAATTCCATCCCGATCTGCATCCGCTCCCTGTCCTGGGCTTCGATGACGGCTTTGTTGATACGGTTTTCCTCTTCGAGCCTGTCCGTAATGTCGATGACGGAGCCGATGGACGCCGGCCTGTTGTTATAAACGATCGTCGAGACGATGGCTTCGAGAAAGATGATGGACCCATCCCTTCTGATAGCCCGGAGGATATACCGATCGGTCGACCGTTCGCCGCTCATCCGCTGTTCATAGCTCCGCCGGACCCGCGGCGCGTCCTCTTCGTGGATCAGCATATCGAAGGAGGCGATGCCGATGATCTCTTCTTTTGAATAACCGCTTTGTTTTTCGAAGACGGGGTTGATATAGACAAATTTCTCATCCTGGAGGATGTAGACGCCAACCTGACTCTGTTCCACCAGGGACCGGAACTTCTCTTCGCTGTCGCGGAGGGCCATCTCGGCTTCCTTATTCGCCTGCTGGGATTCGACAATGTCGGAGATATCTTCCACCTGGGCGACGACATAGAGCGGGTTACCCTGCTGGTCTTTTACGGCGGATACGGTGAGATGGGCCCAGACCAGGGTTCCGTTCTTATGGAAATAGCGTTTGTTCAACCGGTAGCGGTCGATTTTTCCTTGTTGCAATTGGGTGAATTGGCTGAGATTCTCCTGCAGGTCGTCGGGATGGGTCACGCGGCGGAAATCCATCGTCAGGAGTTCGGTTTCCGTATAACCGAGCATCCTGCACAGGGCGCGGTTCAGCTTTGTCCAGCGGCCTTCGAGGGTGGAGATGGCCATGCCGATGGCGGAGAAATCGAAGGCGTTCTTCAGCAGGGATTCGTTTGAGCCGATATCGTCCAACATCTGGTTGAAGGCTGTAGCCAGCAGGTCCAGTTCGAAGCCGCCGGAGCGGGCCGCGCGAAGGCTTCTGTCGCCGCTTCTGATCTTTTCGGAGGCCGTGACCAATTTATACAGCCCACCGGTCAGCCGGTTGCCGATGAGGATGGCCACGATAGTGCCGACGAGGATGGCCATGAGGATATAGAGGATGCCATTCTGCACGATGGCCGCCAGGTTGCCATAGATATATTCCTGGTTGATGGCCACCCGGGCCCAGCCGATGAGGGTCTTATTGCGGATGACCGGCGCCGCGACGTCGAGGACATGGTTATCCCGGGCGAGGATATGGCTGCGAACCTGGTTTCCCATGCCCAGGCTGATGCTGTCCGCCACGGCTTTGCCGACATAGGCCGCGTCGGTGTGGGCGAGGACCATATTGTCCGGCGACAGGACCATGGCGTATTCCAGGTGGGGAAAATCCTTATAGGACTGGATCACCTGTTCGAGGCCGTCGAAATCGTTGCCGGTGATATACACATTGGCGTTGATGGCGAGATCGTTCGCGAGGCCAAGCGCCTGGTCCTGGCTTTGACGGAGCAGGAAGCTGTACTGGCGCTTGAGGAGATCGGCTACGAATATGGACATCAGGATCAGGTGGACCAGGGCCATTCCGAGGATCAATTGCGAGCGGATCTTCGAGGGCCAGATCCGGCGGAGAATATTGACAGGTGTTGGCATAGCGGGTTCATCGTTTAGTGTACCAGGGAATCATATTTTCGGAGGAATTCTTTTAAGGGGATATAGCTGCTGCTGTCGGCGGCTACAATTCGGCCGATACCGACGCGCTGCAGGGCCTGTCTTCCCTGTTCGTCTGCCTGCAGCCCGAAAAGAAGGGAGGCGAGTTTTTGGGCCAGGGCCTTGTCCAGGTTTCGCCGGACCAGTAAGCCGCTGCTCACCAGGGAAGGGGTCATCCATTTGAGCCGGAGCCGGGAAGCGAGATCGGGCCGTTTGTTTTGGAAATTGCGATACGCGGTTTCCCAAACGGCGCCCATGGCGCATTTCCCGAGGCAGACGTTCAACAGGATCGATTCAAAGGAGGGGCAGTAGACGCGCTTTAGGTCCCGGTTGACATCGACCCCATGCGCGTACAGGAACATCAGCGGCATCACGGAGCCCGCGAGGATGCGATTCGCTCCCAGGGCGATGGATCTGCCTTTGCAATCGCGAAGATTTTCGATGGCCGAATCTTTGTTGACGAAGATGAAAGACCGGTAATCGTCCGCGATGCGGCCGACGACGGTGTAGCCGTTTTGCTCGGCGCTGAGCAGTTGGGCGCCGTTGATCACGGTGAAATCGAAATAGCCTTTCCGGAGTTTATCCTCATAATCCTCGATGGAACGGCAGGCCACCGTACGGATGCGGATACTGTCCAGGTGTTCGCTGAGGTATTTCATTATCAGGTCCGTTGTTTCAAAATAGGCCAGGGAGGGAGTGCCGAAGATCAATTCCCGCTTGTTATGCTGGGCGGAGGCGAAGGTGGGCCGGTAATGGGGCTGCCCGGCGCCGTTGCCGGAGCAGGCGGCCAGGAGGCAGGCCTGCCAGAGCAGGATCGCGATTGCGGAGGCAGTCAGGTGCAGGTTTGGCTTTCTGAGAATCATTCCGTTATAATTTAGCATATTTTATTTACATTTGAAAGGATGTCAAATTGAAGGCATGTTGAAAATTCTCATCGCTGACGATCATGAAGTTGTGCGGCAAGGGCTGGAACGGATCCTGCAAAAGGAGTATCCCGGTGCGCATATCGAATGTGTCGCGGACGGCCAGGAAATGCTGAAGAAAGTGATCCAATCGGAATGGGATCTCGTGATTTCCGATCTCTCCATGCCTTCCAAGACGGGTATCGAGGCGCTTGAGGAGATCAGGCAACATTATCCGAAGCTGCCCGTGCTGATCCTGACCATGCATCCGGAAGAGCAGTATGCCTTGCGGGCGTTAAAGGCCGGGGCTTCCGGCTATCTCAGCAAGAGCATAGATGCGGCGGAATTGATCGCCGCGACGCGGCGGGTGCTAATGGGGCGGAAATATATTACCCCCGAACTGGCCGAGAAGCTTTCCGAGCTGGTGGATGGCTCCGCCGACGATCTCCCGCACCAATTGCTTTCCAACCGGGAATTCGAGGTGCTGAAGATGCTCGCCAGGGGGTTGTCCCTGATCGAGATCGGCAAGACGCTCTCGGTTACGCCGACGACGGTAAGCACCTACCGGCAGAGGATCCTCAGCAAGATGCATCTCACCAATAACTCGGAACTTACCCGGTATGCCCTCCTTCACCGGCTGATCGATTAGCCGTTCTTTGTCGCCGATCGACGACAGGCCTTTTTTCCCCGCCGCCACAAGAATTACCTACCATCTACTATTTTCCATGGGTTTACTATTTCGTTCCTTTGCACCCGCAAATTTTGAGAAACCCATATAACAATCATCTATTGCAAGAAACAGTGTTACCGAGAGAGGAAGATCTTGACGGGCTCCGGGTGCGGCTCAGGAAAACGAAGGCGGTGCAGGCCCGGCTGCTCGATCTACTGGAGAAAGAGGTCAGGGGGCCGCTAAGCGCCACCGGGACGTTCTTCGACCTGGTGGAAGACAACAACAAGGGGACGGCCTTCGGCCTGGAGGTCGCTTCCCGGGCCACCCGGCAATTTCAACAGGCGTTGAACGTGCTGGATGTGCTGCTGGAATGGGGAGCGGTGCGGCAGCTGGAGCGGAAGCGGGAGTGGCCGGTGACCGATACGCACCGCCTGTTGCGGGGGTTGTTTGCCGAATTCAAACAGGGACCCTGTGCGCGGCGGTTCACACTCATGGACCGGCATCGGGATATTGACTTGCGGCTGTTGCCCGAGCCCGAGATCGGCTTTGTACTTAAGATGCTCTTATTCTGGCTTTGCGAGGTGGCTGAGGAGGGAGAAGTTTCAGTGGAACGGCTGGCGGTGGAAGGGAACCGATTCCGGGTGGGGTTGCAGCTTCGATCGGGTTCCCTGTTCTCACGACTGGGGCAGAAGGTGGAGCGGCTGGTCAATGGAAAATTGTCTTCCGAGGGGAAGAATTGCCCGGCGGAGGGTTTTTATCTTGCAATGGCCAGGGATGTCCTGGAGGAGTATGATGGCGATCTGTGGGTGCGGATGGAGGCGAACGGGATCGACGCGGGGTTTGAACTGGATATTCGAGGTTAGGGATAGGAAGCGGCTGCGGCCAGGGAACCACAAGAAACATCGCCGGTGGCGGATGTCTCGACAGCAGTTAATTCCGGGGCGGGTACCCACTCAATAATTACCGTGATCCAGTATGAGTGCCCCGGATTTACTCTTCTTGCCGGAAATGTGGACATTTTTCCACCCGGTGGATCAGAACGAACCTGCGGCAAATATTGGCCCGGTTTTTTAACAGTCTGATCCTATAACAACTTTCATCCTAAAACCAGCCATATGTCAAGCATCGAAGTAGTTATCGAAACTCCGAAGGGCAGCGCCCAGAAATACGACTACGTTCCCAACACTCCCTTCTTCAAACTAAAAAAGATCCTTCCCAGCGGCATGGTCTTCCCCTACGATTTCGGATTTATCCCAAAGACAAAAGGCGAAGACGGTGATCCTCTCGATGTCATTGTCATCTCGGAGTTCTGCAGCTTTCCCGGTGTCATCATTAAATGCCGCATCATCGGCGGTATAAAGGCCGAGCAGTCGGAAGAACAAGGAAGCAAGAAAATGATCCGGAACGATCGTTTCCTCGCCATTCCCAAATGCTCGAATATCTTTCAGAATATCAAAGCCATGGGCGACCTGCCCAAACAGATCACCGACGATCTCGAAGCATTTTTCACGGAATACAACAAGTTGGAAGGAAAGAAATTCAAGGCGCTGCAAAAGCTCGATCCCAGGAAGGCCATGCAGTTGATCGAGTCGCAACCGCAATAAACGTTATGGTGGGTTTTGCCAATTAACGGGCCAGCAACTTCTGACACCAGGCAAGGCGGCCATCGACGACGAGGGCCAGTACTTTTATCGCGGCCGCGCCTGCCGGGGGGATCGTGATCGTGTTCAGGCCCATGCCGATGCTAAGGGCTTTCTTCTCCAGGACCTGACCTACCGCACTATATTCCACCAGTTCGGCCTTGCAGGCCTGCCGGGCGTTGATGAACAAGGTTGCGCCGCCTGCGCCGGGATCGCTTGCAAGAGCGACAGTCAGCAGCGATGAAATTCCCGAGCCAACGGTAACGGTTTGAGAATAGTAGATGCGCCCGTCCATGAGCACCGCCTTCAGGCGATAGAGGTTGTTGCCGGGGAGGGGGTGCGTATCCGTGAAGGCGAATGAGCCGGGGGAATTGCTGCCGCCGGCATGGGGATTCAGCACTGTTCCGATGGCCTGGAAATCGTGGAGGCCATCACTGCGTTCGACGACAAAGGAAAGATCGAGCGACTGGTCGAGGTCTTTCCAGCTGAGGTCGATGAATGGTGCGCGGGCTGTTCCCTCGAGTGAAAGGGAATTCGCCAGGAGCAGATCGAACATGCTGGCGAGGACGTCCGTCGAGGCAGTGGCCGTGCAACCATTGCGTTTCTCCGTGACAGTTAAATTATATGTCCCCCAGACGGTGTCCGTCAAGGGATTCTGGAGAGTAGAGGTAAAGCTTAGCGGCCCGCTCCAGTTGTAGGCCAGTCCCTGGGAGCCGCCGAATGGGGTTGGGTAATTGCTGGCGACGGGGTTGCCACCATAGAGCGCAAGTTGATTGCCCGACAAGCCCACTAGTGCGGAGGCCACGGGTGGGAAGGTATCGATGGGTACTACGATGGTATCCACCCGGGTAGCCGGGCAGCCCGAAGCGGGAGAGGCCGAGACGATATAGGTGCCGGGTTTCGTTATGTTCAGCTGTGAGCTGTCGGCACTGGCGCCGGAGATCGTGCCGCCATTTATCGTCTTCCAGGTGTAGTTACCGGCCGTGCTGTTGTTCGTAAGGGTAATCGTCCCCGCGGGATGGTTACACCGGAGCGTATCGCCTTGTGCGGAAAAATCCATGACGGGCGGTCGGAGAAAGGTGAGGGGTGCGACAAAGTCCTGCAGATTGGCGGTAAAGGAACTGGAAGACCGGGATTTGAAAAAAATGTCGGAGAACATGGACTGGCAGGGATTGAGGGTTGAATACAAGGCCGGATCCACCCCGATACGGGTAAGATTCAGACCGACCTCGATAAACTGCGATACCTGGTAAAAGGGGCTCCAACCTGACGTACTATTTGATGTTCCCCAGGGGGTTGCATAGGTAGTGTCCTGGCTGGGCGTTCCCGAATAGTTGGCGATGCCGCCCCCAAAGGTCGTCGTCCCGGTCTTGCTTACAATGGAGGCATAGCCATAGATGCCGCCGACGGTGCTGAAGGTGCTGAAATTAAAGTAAGCGGGCGCGAGGCCGCCGCCATGATAAGCAGTATAGGTGGCCTGGCTGACCCAGATACGCACGTCGATGACGGGGACCGAGCCTGGCATGAAGCTCACCGCGACGATCATATCCCCCGTCTGGGTTATTTTGCCGGTGGCGTCGAAGATCCACTCGGTGTGACCTCCGCTGGTCCCGGCCGATGAAAAGGTTCGCGTGGTGGAATTGTACGAAAAATTGTTTTTATACAGCTCTACGTCATAGTAACTGTTTGCGGCGTTGCCGTAAGCGACGATGCCCGTGAAGAACCAGAGCGAGTCATACACCGTCATCCCGTCCCGGCGCATATGGGCATAGACGTCCACCAGGTCATTTTTGTTGGGAGTGGAAGCTATTCCGCCCTGCCAGAGATTGGGGTCGTCCCCATTTTTTGCCGCGATAGAAAATACGGTAGAATCTTTCAGCGACGCGGCGGAGGAGTAGTCGCGGCCGTAGGCCGCGTCGAGCCAAAGTTTACCGCTCACTTTCGAATAGAGCAGTTGCGACATCCGTTTGCTGAAGGCTAAGTTGCTGCCGGCCTGCAACTGGGTCAGGTAGGTGGCGAAATTGGAGGTATCGATAACATTATTGCCGACTCCCGAGGGAGCGAACCAGTCGTCGCTGATGACGTTGCCGGTGACAATGCCATATTTCATGAAATTGGCGCGCGTGTCGGCATCCACACCGAATCCTGCATAGAGGCCGCCATTGTTCAGCTGGGCGGCGGCGCAGACCGGCCACAAAATGGCGATCAGCAGGGTGACGGCAACACAGTTCTTCATAACAACGGATTTGAGAACAAAATAGAAAAAAAAGAACCGGCATGCAATGAAAAAGGGTATTATAAAAAAAGTCGGGGAGCGACTAGGACCTTGGGTTGATTTTTTTGTCTTAGTGACTTGCGCCCGCTGAAACCATTGGCACATTCTACAAGCAATTGGCTATCAATTGGTTCATGGATGCCTTTCAAGTTCCGATCATCTTTTCAGCGATGCCTCAAAACTATCCGTCACATTAGCTTTGCCAATGGCAAACAGCAGCTCCATCATTTTTATAAATTATTAGTCTACAATTTTGGTAGACTAATAAAAATCCCTATTTTCGTTTCGAAATGGTCGTGTGGCCGAGTGGCGAGGCACGGGTCTGCAAAACCTTCAACGGCGGTTCGAGTCCGCCCGCGACTTCCGGGATCGGACCTATTCCGAGCGAAATGGGTTGTTTTGCGCAGTCCTTTCGTGCAAGATTTTCATATGGCAAGCAATCGTTAGACCGGAGCGTATTTCTATACGCTCCTTTTTTTAATTCTCCACCGGCGGTTTGCCGAGGAAATTCTCGTCCTCCTTCGCCTTGATCTTAAACCCGCCGAATTTGTAAAGGAAATTGATGCCGAAAGAACGATAGGGGATTTGGAGCAGATTGTCCGTGTGAAAGCCGACACCTTCGACGACCGAATGCTGACTCAGGTAGTTGGCAAAGGCGTTGACCGCTACGAAGCCGATACTGCCCTTTCCGCCCCAAAGCTGCTGGCGTAAGGCGAAGGTGTAGGTGAGAAAATCGGGTGTCCTGCCCTGCCAGCGAATACCCGAGCGGTAGTTGCCGAATCCTTCTACGATCAATCCCTTCGGGAATTGGTAGTTCGCATTGATATTCCAACGATATTCGAAGCCGCTGATCCGTTGGGGAATGGAGTAGATGTTGTTGGTTACCCGTTCATACAGCTGAACGGCGGGTCTTACCGTGAATTTCGAAAAGGGGGTGAAGGAGCCGCCGAGTACGAGTCCCCAACGATCTTCCGAGGCAATATTGTCCCGCCTTGTGACATTCACGTTGCTATAGATGGAATCGCCCACGCGGAAGCTGGGATAAAAGGTGGTGTAGGATTTGATGTCCGGGCTATTATGGGTATAGACCAGCATCATATTCAGGGTGTTGTCCTTTGTGAAATTGTAGTTGTAGCCTAACTGGAAATCATGGCCGATCTCGGGTTTGATATTCGGGTTACCCGTGGTGATATTCTGCGGATCGGCAAGGTTCAGAAAAGGGTTCAGGTCGCGGTATTCCGGTCTTTCCAGCCGGTACGCATAAGCGAATTTCAGCATTTGGTTGTTGTCGAAGGCATGTGAAAGCGTGACGGAAGGCGCCAGGTTATTATAATCCGGGATGTTCACATGGCCTGAATTGCTGTAAAATGCCTTGTTGACGGTATACTCCTCGCGCAGGCCGGCAATCACATCCAGCCAGTGAAAAGCCTTGAAGGTGGCGGATACATAGCCCGCGTATACCTCGCGTTTGAAGGTGGAGGCGTAGGACTGATTATTGTCATACAGAAATGCATAGGCGGCCGGATTAAAGGTATAGACGGCGGCATTGCTGATGAGGGACTCTATCTCGGTCCGGAATCCTGTTTCGAAGAGCAGTCCTTTGCTTACGGGATATGCGTAGTCCAGGCCGAAGGAGGTGAGTTTATCGCGGCCGGGATTATTGCTGGTAGAGCCCGTGAAGAGCGAATCGGTAGCCGCGGTTCTTTGAGACTGGATGTAACCGGTATTATCCTGTCCCGCGCTATACAGAAAAGAGAACGTGAGTTGTTCCTTTTCCCGACGGAACTTCTTTGTGTAATCCAGCCCCATATCGGCAGTGTTGTTCCGGATCGTATTTTTTGCCGACCGGAGATTGAACTGGTCGTACAACTTTGTGCCGCCGGGATCGGCGCCGGTATTTTCCTGGTTGAACAAGCCATCCGTGGTATTGCCAAACTGGTTGAAGGCAAAGGACAGGGAGAGATTGTCCCTGGGGCCGGCATCCCAGTCCAGGCTGGCGCCCGTGCGATATCCATAGCGATTGAAGTCGCTGTTACCCTGCTCCCCGAGGAAATACCGGTTGCCGGTAGCGGTATCCGTAGAATTACGCAGGTTGGTGGTGCGGGTGCTGACGTGTAGCTGGTCGCTGCCGCTGAAATAGCCGCTTAGCGTCAGGTTGTTCTTTTTGTAGGTGAGGTTTACGGAGCCGGTCTCCTGCCGGGTACCCGCCGTGGCATTTACCGAGCCGCTGAATCCTTCGGTCTTGCTTTTCTTTAAGATGATATTGATCACGCCGCCTGTACCGGTTGCATCATATTTGGCGCCGGGGCTCGACATCACCTCGATGCTCTGGATCTGGGATGCCGGGATCGACTGCAGGGCATCAACGATGCTGTTGCCGAAGATGGTGGAGCGTTTGCCGTTGATGAGAAACTGGATGCTTGGGTTGCCGAGCAACTCTACGTTGCCGCTTGCGTCGACGGTTACCTGCGGGATCTTGCGTAAGACATCCGTTGCTACTCCGCCTTGTGAGGTGATGTCGCGGTCAACATTATATACGATGCGATCCACTTTTGTTTCCACCAGCGGCCGGGAACCGGTGACTACGGCTTTTTCCAATACCGCGGTTTTTGTGCTGAGGTATATTGTTCCCAGGGGAAGATGACTTTTGTCTACGGTCAATGCGGCCAGCTTAAAAGTCGTGTACCCTACGTAGGCGACGGTCAGTGAATAGGTTCCGGGGGGGATGGTGGCCAGCGTGAAAGCACCCTTTGCATCGGTGAATGCGGTGAACCGCTTCGGGCCTCTGAGGGTGATGGTAGCCTTCTCCAGCGGCTCGCCGGTAAGCGAGTCTTTGACGGCACCGGAGATTTGGATACCCTCGCCCTTTGCGGGGGGCTGAGAGTATCCGGGAAGCCAACATGCGAGTAGTAGGGGAAAAAGTACAAATCTGATCATTGAGGGGACAACTTTGGTCATTAGGAGCAGGTAAGGTAGTTGTCAATGTTGGAGGGATTTTGGCGGCGCGGGGACTATGTTGACGCCGGTTACGGCCTCGCTGAATTGCCATAGAGCAGCACGACGAATGCGCGGATCCCCTGGTCCTGCCCCAGCCTATCCAATTCTACGGTAAAAAGGGAGGTGGCTGTTTTTGACTGCCCATAGGCTTTGGCACTGTCATAGAACTGTTTTTCGAAGTTGAGGTCATCGGGCCGGACGCCCATGCGGCGATGGCCGATCGATGACAGGGAGACGACCCTGGCCCGCGGCTATTTCGGCGGCCGTGGTTTTTGCATTGTAGCCGGATGGGATAGGATGTTGTGGCGTTCTCATAGGTGCAAATTTAGCGGAAAAGGTCTCGCTGTATTGGCTTGTTGCGTTATCTTTATGTATGCATGAACACCCATAAGCATTGGGACCATATCTATCAGCGCAAGTCCCCCGGGCAACTCAGCTGGACCGAGGAGATCCCTGGTACTTCGATGGGCTTTATCGATTCCTTCCGCCTTTCGAAGGATGCCCGGATCATCGATGTTGGGGGTGGTGAGAGCCGGCTTGTGGATTGTCTGCTGGAAAAGGGTTTCCGGAATATCACGGTCCTCGATATCTCGCAGGAAGCGTTGCGACACGCACAGAAGCGACTGGGAAAGAAGGCGGCTCTCGTCGAATGGATCGTGGCCGATATTGCCGGGTTTTCTCCGGATCATCCATATGATCTCTGGCATGACCGGGCCACCTTTCATTTTCTAACCACCGCGCCCCAGGTGGCGCTGTATCTATCGCATGCGCGGGCTGCCGTTCCGCCGGGCGGATACGTGGTGATCGGGACGTTTTCCGAGAACGGACCGGAAAAATGCAGCGGGCTTCCTGTCCATCAATACAATGAACAGGAACTGACGCGGGAGCTCAGCAATGGTTTTGACAAAATAAAGTGCATAACGGAGGATCATCGCACCCCCTTCGATACGCTGCAAAATTTTTTATTCTGTTCCTTTAAACGCGCTTAAGATCATGACACGCTACTTTTTGTTGCTTATCCTTTTTGTCGGTGGCGGCGCATTTGTCCGGCAGACCGAACCCTGGACACCCGCGCAATTACTCGAACCCGCCGACCTGGCGAAGGAGATCAATCATCCGCCGGCGCAGCCGCCACTGGTGATATGCGTCGGTCCCTCGGGTGTCATCAGGGGGTCGGTGGAGGCGGGGCCCGCGAAGGATGCTTCCAACCTGGAGAAACTGAAGGCCCTGCTGGCGAAGGAAGACCGGAACAGGGAGGTCATCCTCTACTGCGGCTGTTGCCCGTTTGCGCATTGCCCGAATGTGCGGCCGGCATTTACCGTACTAACGGAAATGAAGTTTACGCATGCGCGATTGCTGAATCTCGCGCATAATATCAAGATCGACTGGATCGATCACGGCTATCCGGTGAATTGATAAAAATTTCGTACCTTCTGGGAAACCCCAACCTTCCTATGTACGAGCAATTCGGGGCGGTAGTCGACGGCAACTCCGTCCAATTCAACCTCTTCTTTCCCGACAATCTTGTCGATCCCACACAATACCAGCGGGGTGGATCGCCCAATATCGTGACGCTGCGGGTCACCGGCGATTTTCAGGCGGCCGGCGGGGGAATGAACTGGGATCATCTCAATGGGCCCCCGCTCGCGAAGGGGCCGCATGCCAAGGGATGGGTCTATACGGCCAAAGTGGATGGCCTTCCCGCCGGGTTTTATCAGTACAAATACTTCGTCGAGTTCGCGGATGGCACGACGCGGTGGTGCGGCGATCCCTGTTCGAAATATGGGGGAAACGCTTTCGGGAATGCAGGGTTTGTGATCGGCGGCGCCCTCATCCCCGTTGCTCCGCTGGCGCGACGCCTGCCACTGGAGCAGCTGGTGATCTATGAACTGATGCTCGACGACTTTACCGCGGAATACCGCGCGGGCCGCGCACCGCTGAACGCCGTGCTGGACAAGCTGGACTATCTCGCCGGGCTCGGCATCAACGCCATCGAATTCATGCCCTGGACGGCCTGGCCCGATGAGGGGTTCAGCTGGGGTTATGACCCCGTCTCCTTTTTCTCGGTGGAATACAACTATTACAACGACGATTCCGACCCGCTGATGAAGCTGCGCCGGCTTTCCATCCTGATCAACGAACTGCACCGACGGAATATTCACGTCATCATGGACGGAGTCTATAATGATGCCTATGGGGGGGACTATCCCAATCTTGGATTCCCTTATTACTGGCTTTACCAAAATCCCGATGACTCGCCGTATATCGGCAATTTTGGGGCGGGCGGATTCTTTAGCGAATTCGATTTTGCCAATAACTGCGTCGATGAGTTTATCATCGATGTATGTCAATACTGGATCAACCAGTATGGGATAGACGGCATCCGGTTCGATTATGTGCTGGGATATTATGTTGCCAGCGATCCCGAACAGGGCATCGGCGAGATCATCCGCTATCTGGACAGCTATGCGAAGACGGCGGGGCTGACGAATATGAGTTGGACCCTGGAGCTGCTGACCGACAATCGCTACGATGCGATCGCCGACACGAATATGATCAACGCGAGCGGTTGCTGGTTCGATCCACTGATGTGGGAGTGTATCAACTCCGTCAGGGCCGGGGGCCCCTCTGCCGGGCTTATGCGGGCGCTCGACACGGGAAAGGATTTTGCCGCGGACAAGGATCCCGTCGTGTACCTGGAAAATCATGATCACTCCACGCTGGTGGCTGCCTGTAACGGGCGGCAGCAATGGTGGGCGACCCAGCCGGCGATGATCGCCTTGTTTACGACCGCCGGTGCCGTGTTCCTGCATAACGGGCAGGAATTTGGCGAAGAATATACCTTGCCCGAGACAGGGAACGGCCGGGTCCTTCCCCGGCCTCTGCGTTGGGGGAAGAGTACCGATGCCATCGGCGTGTCGATGCTGGCGTTGTATACGCGGCTTATCAGGATCCGCAAGGAGAACCCGGTGCTTTGCGGGCATCTTTTCTACCCGGATGCTTCCGGACTGGAGCCGGGACAGTTCAATTCCCAGGGGTATGGTGCAGACAGCGCACGGGGCCTGGTCATCTATCATCGCTGGGGCGATGACGCCGGCGGGACGGTAGTGCGGTATATTGTCGCGCTCAACTTTTCCGGGAATGATCAGGCGGTGACGATTCCCTTTTCCGACAATGGCGAATGGACCGAACTACTTAGCGGCGATGTGGTGACTGTCAGCGGTTATGCGTCTCCGGGATATGTGCTGACCAGCCATTGGGGCGCGATTTTCAGGAAGACAGGATAAAGCGCCGGTCGGGCAGACCGGGGGTGGGGTTTCACCAGGGTCCCGCGGAGAGACCGCCGGGTGGGAGAAGGTATTGCCGGTAATATTCGGCATAGAGGCGTTTGTATGCGTCGTCCTTTTTATGGACGATGGTGGAGAGAATGCCACTTGTCTGTGTCTTCACCCAGTAGTTGAATACGAATTTTTCCTGGTTGCGTTGGTAGAAGATGAGGGAGCCCCGCCGGTTGTGTTTGGGCAGGAGTATATTGGCCGCGAATGTTTCGAGGGCCGGCAGGAAGCCGGCGCGGGAGCTGTCCTTTTTGTCGAGGACGCGGATATGAAAATCGCGGTATTGGAGGCCCATAAACCCGTAAGCGGCATAACGGTTGCCGCGCCAGACGGACCATGCCGTGTCCACATGGCCGCCGGTGATGCTGATGGCGGCCGCCGATCCGGAGAAATCGGAGAGGCGGGTGAGATCAAGGGGCGAGAAGGTCGCGCGGGCTTCGAAACCGGAAAGAGAATCGCCGTAGGATTCGCGATAGCTGAAATGGCGGATATGGCCGTCGAAGAAGCGCGCGGTAGCGTCGAGGGTCAGGGTATCGGCCGAATGGCTTCGGGTGGTCAGCGGACCGATCGCCGCGGAGAGTCCGTCGAGGATGATATGGCTCCAGCGGCCGGTGAGCGTGGATATTTCGTTGTACACGACGCGGCTGTCCGAGATGTTCAATTGGTGAATAGTGATATCGGGGGATAGGGACGCCAGCAGTTTGGTGGGCATGGGTTTTTCGAGGCCGTGGCGGAAGGGGATGTTCTTGTCGCGGGATGCTTCGACGACGCACCCGTCTAGCCGGACGCAGGCGATGGCGATGGCCGGTCTTTTTGCATCGCCGTTGACTTGCAGGCCTTGCAGGACGAGTTCGCTGGCTGATCCAGCGATATAGTCGCCCTGCCATTGCGAGCGGTGAAAGAAGGTGTCGCGGCTAATGGCAGGCCGGATGCTGATCTGCGCCAGGCGGAGGCTGTGTTCATCGGGCCGCCAGGAGAGGTTGGTTGCCGCTGCGGAAAGGACGGGTGTTTCGTAGCGTAGCGATGCCTTGTCGATGGAGACGAGGTTGAGGAAGGTGCGCCAGTCGGGACGTTGCCCCTCTTCCCGGCGCAGGCTGTCTGTGTGCAGGTGGCCGGTTACGCCCGCGACGCTGAGGGTTTTGTCCGCAGACCGGAGGGTAAGACCGGTATTTCTGAAAGAAATAGTCAAGGCGGATATGGGGTAGAGATCGGTGTAGGGGAAATCTGCCGCCAGGGTGAACTCACCGCCCAGCTCGAGGGAATCCCGGGCGGTGATGCGGCTGAAGCGGACCGCCGCCAAGGGGATGTGGAGCCGGCGGGTGGAGTGTTGCCGGAGGGAGAGGGAAGTAACAGGGGCGTCGATCGTGATCAGCGGAGCGGAGGCTTCTACCCTTCCCTGCCGGGTAAGGAACCGGCCGTCGACGCCGGTGACCCGGAGGCCTCTTTTGCCATCGAGATCGATCCTATCCGCCGTGAGGCGGTTGTCGTCACGTTGCCATTGGATATTGCGGAGGGTAGCCGCGACCTGCTCCCAGGCGAGGGTGTTGCCGGCTGTCCGGATGCCTGTGAGGGCGATATTGGCGGCGAGGAAGCGCAGCTGCCCGTTGCCGGCTATGTGTTCGAAGGAGAGGGTGTCGACTGAGAGGCTGGCGATGTCGAGGAGGGGAAGGATCTTTTGCGTTGTCCGGGCTGCCGCGGCCGGAGGTGACGGGGAGTCAGCGGCCGGAGGAATTTCCGGGACGCTGACGTCCATGCGGGCGATATGGAGCGTGTCGATCCGGAAGATACCGTTGCGTTGCAGGCTATCCCAGTCGAAGGAAGACCAGAAGATGTTGTGGCCATGGAGGGTCCAGCCGTTTCGGGCGACGAATTCCACTTCTTCTTCCTGGCTCCGGCGCCTTGCGCCGGACAGTTGGTAACGGCTGACCGTGAGCTGCTGGCCGTCGGCGGCGACGTGAAACTTTCCGACCCGCCAATCCGTGATCGCATATCTGATGTCCAGGAGGTCCTCGCTGCCGAGGATCCCATTGAGGAGGATGTGGGCGTCGAGGCCGGTGGCTGTTGCATCGGCCGGCCGGGAGCCCGGGCGGACGTAGTGGATAGCGCCATCGGAGATATCCAGGTAGCCGGCTTCGATGATCTCCTTTATGTCGTGGAGGGTGTGATAGAACAGGGCTATCTTCTTTTTATCGGGGGGTGGGAGCGCCAGGGAAGAAGGACCGGAGGCCCCTTCCTGTTGCACCATGCTGAACCGGGGGGACAGGAGTACAGCGCCGGCGGCGTGCAGATGCCCCTGCAGGAGTTGATTGATATCGATCCTGCGCAGCCGGAGGGAAGGCGCTGTGAAAGTAACCGCTGTTGGCGTGTTCTCGCGTGTGGGGCCATAGTGAACATCGCGAAAGACGGCGTCCTCGCCGTCGAGGCCGAGTTGGTCGATCGTGAGGGAGTATTGGCCGTCCCTTGTGCTGAAAGCGAGTTTGTCGAGGCGAAAGCGGACGCTATCGGTATGGATGGGGGTCGGGCGGTTCCCGTCGATGGAGAGGCCGTAAATGCGGCAACTGGCCTGGCGGGTGGACGCGCCGGCGATGCGACCGTCCCGACCGTGCAAAAGTATTTTGCCATTGAAGACGCCTACAAAGCGGACTGAGACCGCAACGGACAAGGGTTGATCGCGGGCGGGCAGGTGTTCCGTCCGTGGAGGGGTTAGGGGTTGATGCAATACCGGGTTGATGCAGATGAGGGTATCGAGAAGGAGGCGATGGCTGGCAAACGCGGCGGCGATCTCCCGGGTTTGGATATAGCAGCGATCGGCGGTGAACAGGTATTCCTCGTTCTCTTGTTTCCATCGTTGGATGAAAGAAAGGGAGTCGGCTTCAAACCGTTGGCTGCGGCTATCGAAACGGAGGCGGCCGATGGAGATCCTCTGGAGGGCATCGGGTCCGGTCCAGCGGAGGGCGGACAAGGAAAGACGGAGACGGTTCGAAGGGGCAAGGTGAAGGGCGGCGCCCGGGTCTCGCGCGAAGTCGCTTATTTGGATATCGATGTGCCGGGCCTCGAAACGGGCGGCGCTGCCGGAGCCGAAATAGAAGTCGCCGTCGCTTAGGGAGAAGGCGTGGACGTTCAGATGCCGGAGCGTACTGTCGAACGCCGCCATCCAATCCGCGGGTTGGCGGGGCTTTCGGGTGGAAGGCGAATCGGCCGCGCCGGGTTGCAGCCGGATAACGGGACCCGTGATGGCGAGGCTGTCGACCATGAGCTTATTGTCCGTCAGCAAGGCCTTCCAGGAGGCCAGGGAGAGATAGATCTCGGGGATGCGGATATCGCAGGACAGGTCCCGGCCGGTCGTGTCCGGGGTGTAGAGATGGACGGCCTTGAGGTGCAGGCTTCCCTGTGAAAGGGAGATGCCGGCCTCGCCTGCCTCAAAGACGAAGCGGCCTTTCGATTCCCTGGCGACGAGGAGCCGGAGGCTTTCCCTGAGGCGGAAATGCAGCAGTAACCAGAGCAGGGTTATCGCAGCGAGGCCCAAAACGATCATTCCGTCGAGGAACCAGCGAATATGTTTGCGGAAACGGGCGGTGGGACGCATGGGAACAAATGAGTAGTGCAGTCGAGCGTCAAAGGTATCCGAAAGCGATGGTTCCCCCGATGGTGAAATTACACATATTGTAGTATGTTTGCGCGTTCCTTAAATGTGTATAAAATACACTAAAGTAAAATTATTGCTATATGAGATGGTCTTTTGTTCTATTACTGCTGCTGGTCGCCGCAGTCAGTCCCGCCCAGCAGTTGCGCTCGCCCAATGGGAAGTTCCGGATGGATTTTGTGCTTGGCGCCGACAGCAGCCCGGTCTACCGGCTTTTCTATAAAGAGAAGGAGATCATCCGGCCGAGCCGGCTGGGTCTTGAGCTGAAGAACGATAGCTTTTCACTGCTGAACGGGTTTGTCATCGCCGACTCGGCGCGCAGTACCGTAAATGATACCTGGGCACCCGTGTGGGGGGAGGTGAAGACGATCGTCAACCACTACAATGAATTGGCATTGACGCTGGAGCAGCCTCGGGCGAGGCGGAGGATCGTACTCCGCTTCCGCATCTTTGACGACGGGCTTGGGTTCCGCTATGAATTCCCGGCGCAGCCCAACCTGGTCTATTTCGTGATCAGGGAAGAGCGGACCCAGTTCGCGATGACGGGCGATCATACGGCCTTCTGGATCCCGGGCGACTATGACACACAGGAATATGATTACACGACGTCGAACCTCTCGCAGATCCGCGGCCTGATGCAGCAGGCGATCACGCCAAACGCTTCGCAGACGCCCTTCTCCCCTACCGGCGTGCAGACGGCCCTGATGATGAGAACGGCGGATGGCATTTATCTCAATTTGCACGAGGCCGCGTTGATCAACTATCCCTGTATGCATCTCAACCTCGACGAACGGCGGATGGTGTTCGAGTCCTGGCTCACGCCGGATGCGCGGGGCGACAAGGGGAATATCCAGGCGCCCGCCGTATCGCCCTGGCGGACCATCATCGCGAGCGACGATGCGCGGGATATCCTGGCTTCGAAGATGACCTATAATCTGAACGAGCCTTGCAAGCTGCCGGAGACCTCGTGGATCAGGCCGATGAAATATGTAGGGGTCTGGTGGCAGATGATCTCCGGAAGAAGTACCTGGGCTTATACCGACGAGTTCCCTTCGGTGGTCCTCGGGCAGACCGATTTTGCCCATGCGAAGCCCAACGGGCGGCATGGGGCGACTACGGAGAACGTGAAGCGGTACATCGATTTTGCGGCGAAGAACGGCTTCGACGCCGTCCTTGTCGAGGGCTGGAATGTAGGCTGGGAGGACTGGTTCGGGCATATGAAGGACCGGGTCTTCGACTTTGTCACACCCTACCCCGATTTCCATGTCCGGGAGCTGCATGACTATGCGCAGGCGCATCATGTCCAGCTGATCATGCACCATGAGACCTCGTCCTCGGTGCGGAACTATGAGCGGAGCCTGGATACGGCATTCCGCTTTATGAAGAACAACGGTTACGACGCCGTGAAAACGGGTTATGTCGGCAATATCCTGCCGGCCGGAGAATATCATTATAACCAGTGGATGGTGAACCATTATCAATATGTGGTGGAGAAAGCGGCGGGTTACCATATCATGGTAAACGCGCATGAGGCTGTACGGCCCACGGGGATCGCGCGGACCTACCCCAATATGATCGGCAACGAATCGGCGCGGGGAACGGAATACCAGGCCTTTGGCGGATCGAAGCCGAATCACGTGACCATCCTGCCTTTTACGCGGTTGCTGGGCGGCCCTATGGACTATACACCCGGCATCTTCGAAATGGACCTCAGCAAGGTGAACCCGGACAACCATTCGCATTGCAACAGTACGCTTGCCAACCAATTGGCCCTGTATGTGACGATGTACAGCCCGTTGCAGATGGCCGCCGATCTGCCGGAGAACTACGAGCGGTTTCCCGATGCCTTCCAGTTCATCAGGGAGGTGGCCGTGGATTGGGATGACAGCCGCTACCTGGAGGCCGAACCGGGGAGCTATATCACCGTTGCGCGGAACGCCAAAGGGACGGGGAATTGGTTTGTGGGCTCCGTCAATGGGGACAGTTCGAGGGTATCGACCGTTGAGTTTGGTTTTTTGGCGCCGGGGAGGAAATATCTAGCCACCGTGTATGCCGATGCGCCGGGCGCCCATTATAAGACGAATCCTCAAGCCTATGTGATCCGGAAATATGTAGTGACGCGCGAGTCAAGGTTGCGGCAGTGGTGTGCGCCCGGTGGCGGGTATGCCATCAGCCTGTTCGAAGCAAAGCCGGAAGACCTCAGGGGCGTGAAGGTGTTGAAGTAAATTTCTTAGATTTGCTAAATCGACCGATTTGAACCTACTCATTATTGAAGACGAACCTCAGTTGTCGCAGAACATCAGCAGCTATCTGCTGCAGAGCCTGTATGTCTGCGAGACGGCAGGGGATTTCTATACGGCGAAAGACAAGTTATCCAACGGCCGCTATGATTGCATCATCCTGGACATCGGTCTGCCGGGCGGAAGCGGGTTGGAGCTGTTGCGGCAACTGAAACAGGGCGGGCAATCGGATGGGGTGGTGATCATCTCGGCGAAGAATTCGTTACATGACAAGGTCGCCGGATTGGGCCTTGGGGCGGATGATTATCTGACCAAGCCCTTCCATCTCGCCGAGCTTTCGGCCCGGGTGAATGCCGTTATCCGCCGGCGCGCCTTCGAGGGGAAGAATCTGATTTTGCTGGGGCGGCTGACCATCGATCTTATGGCCAAGACGGCGCGAACGGATTCCGGGGAGTTGGTCCTGACCCGGAAGGAATACGAGCTGCTGGTGTATTTTGCGAGCAACAAGAACAGGGTGGTAACCAAGGAATCCATCGTCGACCATCTTTGGGAGTCCTCGGTGCAGATGACCGACAACTTCGACTTTATCTATTCGCATATCAAGAACCTGCGCAGGAAGCTCGAAGACGCAGGCTGCCCGGATTATATCCGGAGCGTATTTGGCATGGGCTATAAATTTTGCATCACCTAAGGCTGCGAGATGAAACTGACCACACTTTATTACCGGCATATCGTCCCGGCCGTAACTGTGCTTTTCCTGGCCGTGATCGTCAGCTCGTTCTTCCTGATCCGGCGAACCCTGCAGCGGGAGCTGGACAGCGTCCTGCTCCGCAGTAAGAGCAGGATCGAGAGCTATATCCGGGCGAACCATCGGCTGCCGGAGGTGAGCGACTTCAATGATCAGCGTATCAGCTTCCGGCGGGTGGATGCGCTTCGGGACAGCACGATCAGCGATACGATGCAATATATTCCCGAGCAAGAGAAGAACCATATTTCCCGGAAGCTGTGCTTTACCCTCCTGATGGCAGGGCAGCCCTGGGAGGTGACCATCAGTCAACCCCTGGAGGGCACGCGGCATCTGACGATCCTGATCGCAGAGATCGCGATCGCTACGATCCTCGTGACCCTGTCCCTTTTTGTATTGATCAATCGCAGCGTGCTGACCAGGCTGTGGCGGCCGTTCTACCGGAGCCTGGAGCTCATCCACGAATTCAGGGTGGCCGATCCCGCTCAGGCTGCCTATCCCGAATCGCAGATCGAGGAGTTCCGGCTGATGAACGCGCATTTTACGAGGGCGGCCGAGAATGCGAACCGGGAGTATCGCAACCTGAAGGAATTTAGTGAGAATGCTTCGCACGAGCTGCAAACACCGCTGGCCATCATCCGGTCGAACCTGGACCTGCTGGCGCAGGAGGGTATGACCGAACGGCAAAGCGAGTTGCTGCAAGGCGTCTATGGATCGGTGCGCCGGATGAACCGGTTGCAGGAATCCCTGCTGTTATTGACAAAGATAGATAACCGCCAGTTCAGCGCTATCGAGACGATCCGGCTCGACCTGGCGCTGCGCGACAAGTTGCAGCAGTTGCAGGAACTGCTGCATGTCCGCAATCTGCATTGCCGGATCGACCTTACGGAGACCACCCTGCCTGCCAACCGGGAGTTATTGGATATCCTGCTGAACAATCTTTTTAGCAATGCCATCCGCCACAATATCCCTGACGGGGAGATCCACACGCAGCTGCTGGCGCGCTCGCTGCGGTTGAGTAATACGGGTGCGGATGATGCGTTGGACAGCAGCAGGATCTTTCGCCGGTTTTATAAAAACGGCAGCCAGCCCGACAACAATGGGCTGGGTCTGTCGATCATCAAGCAAATCTGCGATACGACGTCCATGCAGGTGCACTATGGCTTTGCCGCCGGCCGTCATTCGTTCACCGTCTCCTGGTAGCGTTTAGCGAATAAAAAAGCCCCATCCTTGTGCCACAGGATGGGGCTTTCTCATGTGGTCGTTATTTTTTGGGCAGGAGAACGGAACCTGCGTTGGTAACGACGCCGGTGCTGACCGTTACGGCGAAGGCGGTATCCTTATAGGTAGTATCGCCTGCATGAAACTGTAGGTTCCATGATCCGGCGGTCACGCCGCCGAAGAAGTAGTAGCCGGTAGCCGAGTCGGGTAATGCCATCAGGGTATCGGTACCCATGGTGGCCCATACCTGGGGTTTGGCAATCCCGGGCAATGCGTACCCTTTGATGCTGCCGCCGATGGCCTCCGTGTAGGTACGAATAACGGGCTTCAAAATGTATCCGCCGTTGCCGGTAGTAACGATGGAGCGACCAGCATTGAAGTCAATCCACAACCGGTAGACGATACCGGGGGTAAGGGTTGCATGGATGTTGAACTTAAGACCGGACTGTTGGGCGGAAGGGGTTATCAAAGGGAAGGTCTGGCCGTTGACAACGACCGAATTATTGTTGCCTAACACCAGGCGCATCTGCGAGAGTGTTCCTGCGGGAATGTCCGCGGCAGCCAGAAGGGTATCGATACCATTGCTGAACTTGAGCAGATTGTAGACGCCGGGATGCAGGAGATTGACCGTCTGCCAACCGGAACTGGTATTCGAATCGGAAGAAACGTTGACCTCCACTTTCTGCACATCGATGTTCACAGCGTCATATACCGCGGGGCCGTCCGTGAGCATCACCTGGAGATGCCCCGAGCCGCTTTCGCTGGTGCTTTTCTTACAAGCCCAGAAAAGGCTGTTAGCGGCCAGGAACAGGACAAAAGCGATGAATACAGGTCTTACAGTTTTCATAGACTAATTGATTTAATTGTTTAAAACGTTGTTTTTTAACTTAAAATCTGTTTTTTTGGGTACGGTTCGCGGTACTATTTGAAAAAAGACAGGAAAAGAAAGCGATGGTCCTAGTGACCGGACGAAAACTTGAAAAATGAATCCTCAGGAAGAAACCACCTGGCAAGGCATCCGGCGGAAGGATGGGCGGGTATTCGAACGCTATTATAAGGAACAGTTCAAAACGTTCTTCGTGGCAGCTTATACTTATGTTAAGGATACCAGGCTGGCCGAGGAGATCGTCAATGATGTATTTATGCGGATATGGGAGGGGGCGGGGACGATCGTGATCGAAACTTCGCTGAAGTCCTATATCTACCGGGCGGTCATCAACGGGAGCCTGAACGAACTGGAGAAAATCCGGCGGAAGGGCTGGCAGCAGTTGGATGCGGGGCGCGGGGAAGAAAATGGGTTCGAAGAGCGGGTAATGGAGGACAACGAGCTGAAAGTGCGGCTTTACCGGGCCATCGACGAGCTTCCCGAGCAATGCCGGAAGGTATTTAAGATGAGCCGTTTTGAAGAACTGAAGCAGCAGGAGATAGCTGACCAGCTCGGCATCTCCATAAAGACCGTAAAGAATCATATTACGTATGCGCTCAAGCGGCTGGGGAAGGTGTTGGCCGACTGGAACTCGCTGTACCTCTGCCTATTCATCGTGAAAGAAATTTTTCGTCGCGGCCACTAGGTCCGCGACGGCTTTTATTTGTCATATATATACTTAACTATGGCTTCTCCACACCAATACGATTCGATCCCCTGGGAACTGGTAGAACCGGCCCTGCATGGTGAGCTGGCGCCTGCCGACGATGCCCGGCTGCAGGAATGGCTGAGCGCTTCGGCCGAAAACAGCCGCGTTTATGAACGGCTGCAGGAGCTGTGGAAGGCGGGTTTAGCCGACTATCCGGCCTACCTGGACGCGGATGCCGACAAGGGCTGGACGCATCTGCGGGAGAAGATAGGAATGGAGGGGCCGATGATGCAACCGGTTGGCATAAGCCGGCCGGCGATCAGCCGTTATCTCGCGGCTGCCGCTGTGCTGGTATTGATAATTGGCGGCGGATGGTGGTTCCTGGCGAATAGAAATACGGCCGGGGCATATCAAACCGTGAGCGGAGAACGGCGCAATTTGTCGCTGCCGGACGGGTCCATCGTCGACCTCGATCCGCAGACGAAGATACAGATCGTTTCCGGGTATGATAACAATGGCAGAACGATCGTCCTGGCCTCCGGCAAGGCGCGTTTCCAGGTGGCGCACCGGGAACGATCGCCCTTTCGCATTGAAATGGGCGTCGCGACCGTCGAGGATATCGGAACTACCTTTACGGTGGAACGAAACACCGACAGCATTGTGGTGTCGGTGTCGGCGGGAAAAGTTGTGTTCACCAGTCAAAGTGCAAAGGAACGGCGGCTGTTGATCGCTGGGAATTCGCTTGCTTTTTATCCCGGCAAAAACCATTTTGGCGAAGTACAGACGCGCTTTTATGACACGCCGCTGCAAGAAGTGCTCGACGCGCTCGGGCAAAAGTCCGGAAAGACGATCATGGCGGGCGAGGGCGTCGGGTTGGATAAACGGTTGACCATCGATCTTGGCGGCGAGTCGACGGAAGATGCGTTGCGGATCATCTGTGCTTCGCTGGACCTGGAATATGCCGACAGTAATGGGGGATATATCCTCAAGCCTAAGGCCCCGGACGCCAATCACCCTTTGAAGTGAATCGAATGAGCGTATACCTCCGTTTCCGACGGCGCAGACTGCCCGCCGCGTTTTTGTTTTTTTTCTTCTTTATCGGTCCGCGTGCCTTTGCCCAGGATAAAGCGATGGCGCAGTACCGGCTGAGCGTCGATATCCGCAACCGGTCTTTTCCGGAGGCATTGGCCATTATCGAGTCCCGTATTCCCTTGAGGTTTGCCTATAGCATGGAGCTTGTCCGAAGGCAGGAGAATGTAACGTTGACGGCGACCGATATCCCGTTGCGCGATCTGCTGGACCGGCTTCTACTGGGGAGGCAGCTTTCCTACCGGTTGATCGGTCACCAGATCGTGCTGGAGGCGGCGACGAAGCCCGCGCGCGTCGTACTCAGCGGTTTTGTACGCGATGCCCATTCGGGCGAATACCTGGCAGGGGCAAGTGTGATCGTCCCCATCCTCGGCATCGGCGTCGTCACGAATGCGTATGGCTTCTATTCGCTGACGATCCCCGCAAGCGACAGCTTGCAGATGGCCATCTCCTATATCGGTTATCAGCGGGAGGAGCTATGGGCTGTTGCCGGGGCGAATCAGGACCTGTCCATTGTGCTGGAGCGGGATCTTCCCCAGGAAAATATCCACCCGTTGACCTTCGCCAGGGACAAGCGGGAAGATAATATTAAAAAGACCCAGGCGGCGGCATTGGAAATCCCGCGGGACATGGCGGTCGAGGCGCCTTCGGCCGGCGGCGGAGGCGACCTGATCAACGCCGTCGAACTATTACCCGGCATCCAGGCCGGGATGGACGGTTCACCCGGCTATTTTGTCCGGGGCGGCAATGCGGGCCAGAACCTGATCCTGCTGGACGATGCTACCTTGTATAACCCCAGTCACATCTTTGGTCCCGTGAGCATCTTTCACACGCCGGTGATCCAGCGCGCGAATTTGCTTAAAGAGGGTTTTCCCGCATCGTATGGGGACCACCTCAGCTCAGTGCTGGACGTGGTGATGAAGGATGGCAGCAACCAGCAGGTGGGCGGAAATATCGATCTGGGTTCGGTGGCCGCGGGAGCGACGGTCTATGGGCCGGTGAGCAAGGGAGAATCGTCCTATCTGCTGTCGGCGCGGCGGAGCACGGCGGACTGGCTGTTGCACCCCTTGCTGAAGAACAATTATTTCAATAACTATTATTTTTACGACGTCAACGCCAAGGTGAACTTTACGCTATCGCCAAAAGACCGGCTATTGTTAAGTTTTTATACCGGCAGAGATAATAACCAGTATTCCACGGACTCCGCCAATGCCACCGGGATCGATTATTCCATGCATTTCGGGAACACTATGTTCGCCGCACGGTGGAACCATCAATATTCGGGGAAGCTGTTCTCCAATACATCGGTAGAATATAACCGATATCACCAGTTCCTTTCGGCGACGCAGAACGGCTATATCGCGCAGCTGTATTCCGGCATCCGGGATGTCCATGTCAAAACCAACTTCAGTTATTATCTTTCCCCGCAGCATACCCTGGGTGCGGGAGCCGACTATCTTTACCAGACGCTTTATCCCGCCTCTTTGTCCGGCACTGTCCCGGGCACGGATTCCTCGGGCGGCATCATTCCGGGCGATATCCCGGCGAAGACGGCATCGCGCGTGGCCTTATATGCCAGTGACGATATGCGATTGGGCCAACGCGTGCAGGTATATGCCGGGGTCAGGGTGCCGGTGTATTATAGCGACGGAGCCCGGTATCTCAGTGTGGAGCCGCGGCTGGCCTTCTCGTATCTGATAAATGCGGCCACCAGCGTCAAAGTCTCCTATACGCTGATGCATCAGTATCTCCACCTGGTGCAGAGCTATAACGCGTCTTTCCCGGCGGAGATATGGATCGGCAGCGGCCCGGTCATCCGGCCGGAGTCGTCCAATGAAGTGGCCGCGGGGCTGTTTCGGAATTTCCGGGCGAACACCTGGCAGACGAGTGTGGAATTCTATTACCGGCGGCTGGGCAACCAGTTGCTTTTTGGCGGGGGGACAACACCCACAGTGGACAATGCCATCGAGAACGAGGTAGTCTTTGGAAAGGGATGGGGCTATGGAGCGGAGTTCTTTGTGCGGAAGAATCGCGGGCGATGGACAGGTACGCTGGCTTATTCACTGGCTTATGCCCGGCAGCGGTTTGATTCGCTTAATTTGGGTCAATCCTTTCCCTATGCCTTCGACCGCCGGCATTTGCTGGACCTTTCGGGGGGATATGCCCTCGATGCCCATTGGCGGGTGGCGGCGAATTTTGTTTTAGCCAGCGGCCGGGCATTCACGCTCGACACGGACACCGCAGGCGTCCAGGTCACGGGCGGCAACCCATTATACCCCAGCCAGGCGAGGGGCCGCGCCGTTGGCAGGGGCCGAAACCAGGATACGGTGAGCACCTTTGGGATCAAGACGAACAACTACCGGCTCGAACCCTATGACCGGCTTGACCTGAGCCTGCGATACCGGAAAACGAGGAATACGCGCCGGGGCAGCCTGGAGACGGAATGGATCTTCGCGGTGTACAATGTCTATGGGCGCCGGAACAGCAGCCTGGTGTACCGGACGATCGATCCGGCGACGCGCCGGGTAGAGGCGAAGGAGATTCCTTTTATTCCCGTGATCCCGAGTATTACCTACAAGCTGACATTTTAATCCCGCTGGCCGTTATCCCGCGTCATACCACGAGATTGACCTGCAACGATCGCCGGTATTGTTGGGGCGTACTCTTCGTAAGCGTCTTGAAGGCGCGATTGAAGAGAGAGACGTTGTTGAACCCCGCATGCGAGGCGACCGTGGCGATGGGGAGATCGGAACCCGTCAATAACAGACAGGCTTTTTGGATGCGCACCTCGGTGAGCGACTGTTTGAGGGTTTTGCCGGTGGCTTGTTTGAAGAACCGGCAAAAGGAGCTTTCGGTCATGGCCAGATCGCCGGCGATCTGGCGGGTGGATACATCGTCCTGGTAGCGGGTCTGGATGATCTGGTAGACCTGTTGAATGCGGCCGCTGTGGACGGCGGAGAGGGGCAGGGATTCGCGGGCTTTGAGGTCCTGGGTATCGGGTGTGAGGGACATCTCCCTAAGGACAGAGAATAATTGCATGAGCCGGGGAAAGGGCGGGAGATGGTGCATTTTCTTTATCAGGGCGCCGATGCGGTGCTTTGCTTTCCCGGTTATCGCGATGCCGGTCCCGGCCCCGTCGAGGAGTTTGGCGATGCCGGCGAATTCGGGGAAGCGTTCCGTCATCGTTTCGATCTGTTCCCGCTTGAACTGGATGACATATTCTTCGTAGCCGGCAGCGGGTGATTCAAATCCGAAATTAAAGGTGTTGTGCAGGATATTAGGGCCGAGCAGGACTAGATCGCCGCCCGTGTAACGACTGGCTTTATGCCCGATGAATCGCTTCCCTCTGCCATGCGGCACATAGACGATCTCGAACTCGGGATGAAAATGCCAGTAATCTCCGTGACATAGGACGGGGGCCTTGAAATGCGCCATATAAAAGGAGGCGCCGGAGGTGGGCGAGATGATCTCGCGACTTGCTTTCCGCATCTACTCGTTTATCTGTTTACCGCAATTTATGACAATTTAGTGGAAATAACGGAAAATCGGCTGGAAGCAATATTTCGGCGGGGCAACGAAATTTGCGGGTATGAAGATGAACACCCCAATTGCCTATCGAACTGCTGTGATAGGATATTTTTTTGTGAACGGCTTTTTGTTTTCCAACCTGACCTCCCGGCTGCCCGAACTCAAGGATCATTTTGGCGCTACCAACAGCGTTTTGGGAACCCTGCTTTTTACGACGGCGATCGGGGCGCTTGTCGCAATGCCGTTGACCGGCTGGCTTTCCGTCCGGTTTGGCAGCGCGAGGCTGGTGATCATTGCCGGCCTTGTTTTTTGCTGTTGCGTCCCCTGTATCGCCTTCTCGCCGAATCTGTGGCTGGGGCGGGCCGGTTTCTTTATGACGGGTTTTTTCTCGGGCGCCATGGACATCACAATGAATGCGCAGGCGGTGCTGGTGGAAAGGATCTATAAGAAGACCATCATGTCCTCGTTCCATGCGGCCTTCAGCATCGGCATGGCGCTGGGTGCGGGGGCGGGGGCTTTGTTTGCGGATGCTCGTTTTCCGCTGCAGGGCCATCTGGTGATTGCGGCGATAGGTTGTTTTATTTTATTGGCGTTGATGATCCCGATCCTGCTGGAGCACCGGCAACGCGGGGGCTCCAACCCGGTAGCGGTGGCGGGCTCCCGGCGGTTCCCGCTCGCCATCTGGCTTATCGCGATCATCGGTTTTTGCAGTATGACAGGGGAAGGATCGATGGTCGACTGGTCGGCCATCTATACGCATACGGTAGTGGGCATGACCAAGGCCTTCAGTGCCCTGGCCATGGGCGCCTTTGCCACGGCGATGACGATCGGGCGGCTTTTTGGCGACCGGCTGATCGATCGATTGGGCAAGCAGGTGATCCTTGTCGGGAGTTGTTGTTTTGCCATCGCCGGGCTTGGGCTTGTACTCGTTTATGTCTCGGCGCCCACCGCGCTGTTGGGATTCTTCCTGGTCGGAACGGGGCTTTCGAATGTCGTTCCCCTCACGTATTCCATTGCAGGGAATATCCCGGGCATCGACCCGACGGCCGGGATCGCGATCGCGAGCACGATCGGCTACAGCGGCTTTTTTGTGGGGCCGCCGGTGATCGGCTACCTGGGGGATGCCTTCGGGCTGCGGATCGGGTTATGTTTTACGCTCGGGCTATTCTTTGTTGCGCTGGCCGTGATCTTTGTTTTGATCGGCGATGCCAGAAGGATGGTCAATGAGGTAGACTAATATTTTTGTCGAAAAGGTGGCCCAGGATTGTAAAACCCCGGGTTTTTAATCTAATTTTAATCTATCGATGCAAGAATTGATAGATAAAAACAAGCGCCCCTATACCCTCCGCGGGCTTTTTCTGAGCTTTTTGCTTGGCGCGCTATGCGCTGTTTTGCTTTTTCTGCTTTTCCGTAAGACCCGCTAAAGAGGGGTTTCGGGCCCCTGAGCTTTTCAACACAATTTTCTTTGAGCTGTACAACAAAACCAGGCAACGGCGGCGGTGCTAATTTTGTTTCATCAAAAAACTAAAACGATGAAAAAAGTAGTACTGATAACAGGCGCTTCCGCCGGCATCAGCGAGGTGATGGCAAAGCATCTCGCCGACAATGGGTTCCGGGTTTACGGGGCGGCGCGCCGTACAGAAAAGCTGAAAGAGCTGGAAGCATTTGGCATCCAGGCACTTTCCATGGATGTTACCGATGAGTCCAGCATGGCCGCCGGCGTCGGGGCGATCCTTGCCCGGGAGGGACAGATCGATGTGCTGATCAACAATGCTGGATTTGGATCCTATGGGGCGATAGAGGAGGGCCGGATCATCAATATCTCCTCCATAGGCGGCAAGGTGTCGATGCCGCTTGGCGGCTGGTATCATGCCAGTAAGTTTGCGCTGGAGGCGATGAGCGATGCGCTGCGGAATGAGGTCCGGCAGTTTGGCATCGATGTGGTGGTGATCGAGCCGGGCGGGGTAAAATCGGAATGGGCGGATATCGCCGTCGGCCACGGGCTCCGGAATTCGGGCAAGGGCATCTACCAGACCATGGCCACGAAGTTTGCCGGGTTGCAAGAATCGTATGGCCACCGGTCCAGCAATCCCCTGGTGATCGCACGCATCGTCCTGAAGGCTATCCGTTCCGGAAGACCCCGGACGCGGTATGCCGCGGGATTTATGGCGGGGCCGGTGCTGACCATGCGTAAGCTGCTGCCCGACCGCTGGATGGATAGGCTCTTGTTAAGTCAACTACAATAGGTAATATTGAGAATGGATCGACCGGCCGGCAGCGTACAATTTTTCACGGCCGGCGGCGTGAGCACCCATGGACCCGGAAGTATGGGGCTGGCGAAACGGAACCTGCTGTTGAAAACGACTAAAATTCCACCGCCGGGTGGGGAGTTCAAGTCCATCAGTCTGCATTTCTCGCAGGAGGTGCTGAAGGACTATGCGGCTACGCACCGGATCCGCGTGACGAAACAGTATGACGGTATAGGAATCCATCCGCTGGACGGCAATCCCTTTATCAGGGGGTTTTTCGAGTCGCTGCTGCCCTATTTCCACGCGCGCCACGCTTTTTCGGATACGATGCTGGCCTTGAAGACCAATGAGGCCATCGAACTGTTGTTGCAGCATGAGCCGGCGCTGAAAGACCTGCTTTTTGATTTTAACGAGCCCTACAAGGTGGATCTCCCGGATTATATGGACCGAAATTTCATGTTCAATGTTCCCCTGGAGCGGTTTGCGCGGCTTACGGGCAGGAGTCTGGCCGCCTTTAAGCGGGATTTTGGAAGAACCTTCGGGATGGCGCCGGGCAAGTGGCTGCAGCAACGACGGCTGGAAGAAGCCCTTCGGCTTTTACAAACCGAAGGGCGGAAGCCGTCGGAAGTGTACCTGGATGTCGGGTTTGAGAATTTTTCGCATTTCTCCTATATCTTCAGAAAGGTGTATGGGCGGGCGCCTTCGGCGGTGGTGAAGGCATAAGTGTCGCGGTCCCGCACCCCGGTTCGCCGGGAATATTTGCATTTTCTGCCGCTGCGGCTCATTTGTTTTTCGAGTTTCCGCAAATCTGATGATTCCGGCGCCCGGTTCGGGGGTTAATTGCGATTCTCCCGATGCCTTCCTGTTGATTTTGGCGAAAAATCGCAAGTGTGGGAATCCCTTTTGACGGATCAATTAGCGCCGCGGACAGGGCGGAGGTAGTTTCGCTGAAAACGTTGTTTATGAAAAGCAAACTACTCTTTACCGTTGCATTGGCGGGTCTGGCGGCGATCTCCTGTAGAAAGGAGGGGCGCTTTGACCAGCCAATTCCCCTTTCCGGGCCGCTGAAAGTGGCGATCGTTTCGGACATCCACTATATGGATCCTTCGCTGTTGGACAGCAATGGCGCCGCCGGCACGGCCTTCCAGGACTATCTGAACAAGGACCCCAAATTGCTGCAGTACAGCGCGGCCGTATTCAAGAAGGTGATGGCGCAACTCTCGCTTGCGAAACCCGATATCCTGCTTGTACCGGGGGACATCACCAAGGACGGGGAAAAACTGGATCACCAGGTGATGGCCGGGTTATTCGATCAGTTGCGGCGGCAGGGTATCGCGGTATTTGTGATGCCCGGGAACCACGATATCAACAATGCCAAGGCAAAGAAATATGTCGGGAATAACGCCTACCCGGTGGCGATGACCTCCAAATCGGATTTCGAGGCCATCTATGGCAATTTTGGATACCGCGAGGCGCTGGCAAGGGATACGGCTTCGCTGAGTTATGTCGTTCAGCTGCAACCGGGCCTGCGGCTGCTCTCCATAGATGCCAGCAAATATGAGGACTATGGGCCGGACGGCGACGTCGCGGAAGGGCGGATCAAACCCGCGACACTTAGCTGGATCCTTGCCCAGCTGGCGATTGCCAAAAAACAAAACGGCCGGGTGTTTGCCATGATGCACCATAACCTGATAGAGCACTATGCGGGTCAATCCCAATTAGACCCGGGTTATGTGGTGGACAATTACCAGGCCATCGCCGACACGCTGATGCAGGCCGGTTTGCGCGTGATCTTTACCGGCCATTATCATGCGCAGGATATTGCTTCCTACAGCTATAAGGGGAACACGCTGTTCGACATCGAGACCGGCTCGCTGGTAACCCCGCCGATCCCTTACCGGATGATCACCATCACCAACGACCGGCTGGATATCACCTCTACTAAGATAAACTCCATCGACGTTTCCTTCCCGGACGGAGAGAATTATGCGGCGTATGCGAACCAGTTCCTTTCGCAGCACCTGGATGGGTATTTCTACACTTATCTGACGGCGTTATTCGGAGCCCCGCCTTCGCTCGCCAGCTTTGCGGCCCCGCTGTTCCGGAATGGGATCATGGCGCATTTTGCCGGCGACGAGAAGTTACCGGTCGATCAGGCCGCGTTGATCAGCCAATTGGCGGGTTTCTCGCCGCAGTTGGCGGGTATCGTCACGACCTTATGGACCGACACCGGGATCATGGATAATAATACGACCGTCACTGTGGGTCATTGACCGGCGGCTTTGTCGATCTACCCCGACCCCCGGCTTGAGCCGGGGGTTTGTTTTTTTATTCTCAGGGCGGGGCCGGCCGGGGCCTGCGTTGTTTTTTACCAAAAACCGCCGTATTTTTAAGCTATTGGCGCGTTCTGCCGACAATCCCTCCCTCCATTTGCATTTTTTACGAAACCCCAAACCGTTTGATCATGGACCAGCCGACCAGCGTTCAACAGGTATTTTTTCAGCATGTGAAGGATCATCTTCCGGCACATCTGTCCCTGGTCGACGAGGTCGCCGAGTTGTTGAATATCAGCAATGACAGCGCCTACCGGCGCATCCGGGGGGAGAAGGCGATCTCCTTCGAGGAGATCAGGACTCTTTGTTCGCATTTCCGCATCTCGCTCGACCAGTTGTTTCACCTGGCCAATGATACCTTGCTTTTTTCGGGAAAATTCATCAACCATGTGGATTTTGATTTTGAGGGGTACCTGCAGGATCTTCTCCGGCTGATAATCCATATCAACAGCTTTGACCGGAGGGAACTGCAGTTCATGAGTAAGGACCTGCCTATTTTTTATCATTTCAGCTACCCGGAGCTGGCCGCTTTCAAATCGTTCTTCTGGATGAAGACGATCCTGCAATCGCCGGCGCATGGCAAGAAGCGGTTTGTTGCGGAGGACCATATTCCGTTGATCAGCAAAAGCTGCACCCGGATACTGGAAGAATATACCAAGCTTCCGTCGCAGGAAATCTGGAATGAGGAAAGCATTCTTGCCACTCTTCGGCAGATAGAGTATTACAAGGACACGAAGACCTTTGCATCGGACCAGGACCTTGCCGAGGTGTACGAGTGCCTGTATAAAACCATCGATCATATCGAGGCACAGGCGGAACTGGGGTATAAATTTTCCATCCACGGGCAGCGCCAGGTAAAGGGGGCGTCGTTCAAGATATTTGTCAACGAATTCATACTGGGCGACAATACCTACCTCGTCCATTTAAACGACAGCAAGATGGTGTTGTTAAACCACTCCGTGCTGAATACCATCCGCACGCAGGACCCTTATTTTACGCGTTCTACTGAGGAGCATTTTCAGAATATCATCCGCAAATCCACGCAGATCAGCGGAGTGGGCGAAAAGGAACGGAGCAAATTCTTTCATGGGCTGCGGGAGAAGATCGAGAATAGCCGGAAGCGGTGAAAAATAAGTAAATTGCAACGGTTGAAAAAAACAACTGAATCTTATGAGAAAAGCATTCCTGTACACCCTCCTCGGGCTATTTCTGCTCGTTAGCATCGGGGCCGCCGCGCAAACCGATACCGCCACCGAGGAACCCCGGTATCATGTCGTCAAGGGCTATCTGAGTTTTATCATTCCCTGGGTCACCATCAACAAAGACAAGACGACGACCGAGTTTCAGGCCGCCACGACGATCGGCTTCCCAGTCGGGATCAACATCTATTTCAGCAGGCATTTTGGGTTTAGCTATGAGATCACGCCCTCGGTGGTCTGGCAGAAGAGCGATGGCAAGGCGGGCACCAGCAAGACCAGCAACCTGCTTTTCGATCCCGGCCCCATCTTCCGCTTTTCGCATGGGTTCAACATCATTCCCCGGCTGGCCTTCGAGACGCAGGGGCGGTATGGTTTTACGCCGGTCTTCAACAAGGTGTATTGCCGCACGCGGGATGTGGATTACTGGTTTTCCGTTTCCTTACCCGCGCGCTTTGGGAATAGCGCTCCCGCGTCGGTTGGCGCTAATTTACAGATCGGGTTTACCTTCAATTAGGAAGTGGGCCCGGCGGAGTATCTTCTTTCCAACTATCATGCGATCTTGAGTGAGGTCATGGTCAGCGAGCCGCCGACGGGCGAATCGTTGAAGAAGCTAACGTCCTCGTCCCTCGCCTGCAGGGCGAGTGCGTATAGTAGAGGGAGGTAGTGTTCGGGGGTGGGGATGGCCAGGTCGAAGGCGCGGCCCTGGGAGCCGAAATCGACCAGGGGGCGGTGGTCGCCGGCGAGGATGTATTGTTTCATCTTTTCGCTTGCTTCCAGGGCCCAGTCGAAACCGAATTTATTATCCAGCCGGTTCCAGGCGACCATGCGAAGGTTGTGGACCATGTTACCGCTGCCCATGATGAGGACGCCTTTCTCCCGGAGGGATGCGAGTTCTTTGCCGAGTGCGTAGTGGTAGGCCGGGCCTTGGGTATGGTCGAGGCTAAGTTCCACGACGGGCACATCGGCGTCGGGGTAGAAGTGTTTGATCACCGACCAGGCGCCGTGGTCGAGGCCCCATTGGGTGTCGAGGGCGAGGTCGGTAGTAGTGACGAGGTCTTTTGTTTGTTTGGCCAATTCGGGGCTCCCCGGCGCGGGGTATTGGACTTCGAAGAGTTCGCGGGGGAAACCGCCGAAGTCGTGGATGGTTTTGGGATGTTCCATCGCCGTTATCTGCGTGCCGCGCGTCTCCCAGTGGGCGGAGATGCAGAGGATGGCGTTAGGCCGCGGGAGGTCGTGGGCGACCCTTCTGAAGCCCGCGACGAATTCGTTCTCTGTGATGGCGTTCATCGGGTTGCCGTGGCCGACGAAGAGGACCGGCATGCGGGGCGTGGGTGCGAAGCCGGCCGTGAGCTGGTTTAGTGCGTTGCCGCTCATGGCTTGAAGATCTCGTCGTCGACGGGCGGGTTGAGCGTGATCGTCCTGACGGTGATGGTGAGGACGGTCTGGTCTTTTATTTTATTCACCGTTTTGAAAGGAATGTTGATCCCTTCGACCCTGGTGTAGTTACTATAGGTTGTTTCGAGGGTGGCGCCCCCGAGTTCGGTATTGCGGGAGACGGCGATCTTTTTGAGGAGGGCGCCCGTTTGGCGATCGAAGAAATAGCGGGCGGTGTCCTTATTGGGGGAGGTGAATCTTATTTTGTTTCAGTAAACGCCGCCGACGGTGTCGAGGCCCTCGAGAGTGGCGGTATAGCCTTTTTGTTTATAGTCGAGGAAGGGAGGGTCGATGTGGACATCGGCTTCGTTGGCCATGGCCGTTGCGTCGTCGCCATAGAGAAGGGTCTTTTGTTTTTCGTTCTTGAAGGCATCGATCTTCCAGCCTTGCCGGCCGTCAAAGGCCTGGGCGAAATATTTTCCGTTGAAGGTGACGATGTATTTATACTGGTCGGGGCCCTTGGCATACGAGACGAAAGGGAATTCCAGGCCGCCATAGTTATAGGCGCCGCTGTCGATGCGGGTGTGGATGGCGCGAAGACGTTGTTTGCCGCCGAGGAAGTCGAGGTATTGGGCGAATACTGTGTCCACCGACTGGGCGGTAGTACTGAGAGTCACCAGGGTAATGCAAAGCGATAGCAGCGCGATTTTCATGATCGCCAAATCTACAAAGAATCTTCCGTTAACAATTCATTAACAAACTCCATACTATCAAACTCTGGAGAAATACTGAACGAAGTCTGTGACCCTGTTGAGTTTTTAATAAACTGTCCATTACGAAACAGTTATGCTATCGCTAAGCCTTCTCACGAAGGGACAACCTGCGGGTTTTGACGATTTCTTTGCGTCATCGAAAACAAATCAAAACTTATGCAATTGAGATTACCTTCCTGGTTGTGCAGGATCGGATTATTCCTGGTTTTTAGCCTTTTTACTTCCTCGGCCTTTTCGCAGACCATCAAGGGCAAGGTATTCGACAGCAAGACGGGTGAGCCGCTTGTCGGCGCCAGCGTCATCGTCGAGAATACGCCTTATAAGACGATAGTCAAGCTGGACGGCAGTTTTATCATCCGGAATATCCCGGCGGGCAGGTACCGCATCTTTGTAACCACGGTTGGCTATCGGCCCGGCAAAGGGACCGAAGTCGATGTGAGGGAGCAGGAGGTGAAGGCCGTTGAGTTCCCCCTGCAGTCCAGCGCGACCCTGATGCAGGAAGCCTTTGTTTCCACGGCTGCCGGGCCGGGTTCGGACCGGGAAGCGCGGCGGGCGGAACAACGGGCGGATATGGTGCAGAATATCCTGTCGGCGCGGACCATCGAGATATCCCCGGATATTACGGTCGCCAATGCGCTGCAACGCGTGAGCGGCGTCGTTATCCAGCGCGACAATACCGGGGACGGCCGCTATGCCATCATCCGCGGCATGGAACAACGCTATAATAATACCCTCGTCAACGGCATCAAGATCCCGAGCCCCGACGATAAATACCGCTTCGTTCCGATGAACATCTTCCCCGCAGAAATGCTGGAAAGACTGGAGGTCATCAAGGCCCTCACCCCCGACATGGAGGGCGATGCTATCGGTGGCACCATGAACCTGGTGATGAAGAACGCTCCGGATAAATTCATCTTCAGCGTCAATGGCTCTCTCGGCTATTCTACGCTCTTCAACAGCAGTCCCTTCGTCGCCTTCCCCCATTCGGGCATCAACAAGCAATCTCCCGCAGAGATCCACGGAAATGACTATGCAGCCCCTGCCTCGGACTTCACCACCCATAATCTGGATTTCTACAAAAGGAGCAACCCTGTCAATAATACCCTGGGCTTCACCATCGGCGATCGCTTCCTGGGCAAAAAGCTGGGCATCATCCTTTCCGCCAGTTATCAGGACCTCTACAAAGGTGCCGTCTCCGAACGCCTCGTCCCCGACGCCCAGCCCCAATATAGCCCGGTTCCCAATACCCTCAACCCTTCCGATTCTTATGTAAGGACCTATAGCACCCGCACCAATCGCATCGGGTTGCAGAATAAGATCGACTACATCTTTAATAATAGCAACCGGATCTCGCTCTTCAACCTCTACCTCCACCAGGACGAATTCGAGACCCGCTACACTCCCGACAGCAGCACGGCCGGCCTTAACTCGACGGCGACCCAGACCCTTGTCAAAGAAGAGTACCGCAGCCGCTGGCAGATCCAGGACATCTACAACGCGACCCTGCATGGCGATCATCACCTGAGCAACAAGGTAAAACTGGATTGGAGCGGCGTTTACTCCATCGCCAAACAGCAGGTCCCCGACATGGCCACTTACACCTGGGACCAGGTCGTCTACCGCGAGGCTTCCGGCAAAACGGACAGTATCCTCAACACCATTCCCTCGGGCACGTCCAATGCCGTCACTCATCGCTGGCAACACAATAAGGACCAGGACTGGGCCGGATACGGCAATGTGGAATACAAGCCCACCCTCTTCCAACGTGAAGTGGCCTTCCAGCTTGGCGGCCTCTACCGCTACAAGACCAGGGATAGCTACAACAACGATTACGCCCTTCAGGCCGCCAACGGCGGCACTCCCTTCACCGGAGTCGATAATGTAAACCTCTATTTCCAGGCTACCGGCGACAACAAAGGCAACTACACCGCCATCAACGCCCAGACCTATACGGCACACGAAAAGGTGGGCGCCGGGTACATCCAGGCGAGGTTCATGCTGTTCCCCAAACTCCAGGTTCTCGGTGGGGTACGGGTCGAGAATACCCAGGATGACTATCACACCGTGCTTCCGTCCACTTCTACCGTCGGTGCATACGGCACCATCCACTACACGGATCTCCTACCCAGCGTCCATTTCAAGTATGCTCTCAAGGCCAACCAGAACCTCCGCCTGTCCTATTTCAAATCCATCA
>Ga0207003_1032_pt1 | contig 40448 bp, 46 predicted proteins | sample Alteio_BWMinCont_89_FD_153474 | JGI IMG/M metagenome (GOLD analysis project Ga0207003, IMG submission 153474) | Enriched cells from forest soil in Barre Woods Harvard Forest LTER site, Petersham, Massachusetts, United States -... | ecosystem: Environmental > Terrestrial > Soil > Temperate forest >...
CATGATTCGCGGCAAGCACGATATTAAAATCGGGGGATCGATTCGCGCCATGCAGATGAACGTCCTGACCAACTCCTATCAGGACGGGTTTTTCGCGATTGGCCAGCAGAGCGCGGATGCCATGGCCGATCTGCTCATGGGCTTGTACGTCTTCGGGGAGCATGATCAGACATTCAAGGGCGCAACCACCGGCCGCCGCTGGAAATTGTTCCGTCCCTATGTTGAGGATGATTGGCGGGCTACGCCGAATCTGACGGTAAATTTGGGACTGGCATGGGCTTTGCAAACGCCCATCACCGAATCAGAAAACCGGCAGGCAAATTTTGATTACAACAGTGCTTGCACCCCGCAACCGACATGCAATCTGCTCATTCCCGGAGTGAACTCCGACGCGCGAGTTGGGGTAAAGATGAACTGGAGCGCTTTAGAGCCGCGGATCGGACTGAGTTGGAAGGTGCTGGGCAGCCAGACCACAGTGCTGCGCGCCGGCTATGCCATCTTCCACGACTCCTCGTGGAACATAGGCGGGCAGGGGCTGCCGAATAATCCGCCGTTCCAGGCTTCATCGGCTTTGGGCCCCTTCGGGTTCCCGGGGTCGTGTCCGGCGCCGGTATTCCCTAGTGCCCCGGCCGTTCAGACATGCGCGATCTCAGGGGGGTATCCTGTCGGTAGCGGCGTATACAATACGCCTCCGACCATTACCAATTTCTTTGGCACTGTGCAATCGCAGAATCTCAACTTCAAGCAGGGCATGATTCAGCAATTCAACTTGAACGTCGAGCATCAACTGCCGGGCAACATTGTGCTGACTGCCGGGTATGCCGGATCGCGTAGCTCCCACATTCTGGTAAACGGCCTGAACTTGAACGTGCATTCTCCAAATGCCTGCGGCACTGTCGCCGGCTACACTCTCGGCTGCGGGTACCCTACCAATCCCAACTTTGCGGCGTTTAGTTACATCGCCAACTTTACCGACACTGGCGCGGCTCGCTATGATTCGCTTCAGATCAAGGCTGAGACCAAGAACATCAGGCACGGGCTGTACTTGCTTTTGGGTTACACCTACTCGCGCACGTTCGATTCCGGCTTCCCCGATGGTCTGGGAAGTAACAGCGGGGCTACGTACTGGCCGCTGCCCGGATCCAACAAAGCCGATTGGGGCCTGTCTGGACTCAACCTGAACAACCAGTTCACGGCCAGCGTGCTTTATGATCTGCCGTTCGGCAAGGGCAAGCAGTTCGGCAGCAACTGGAGCGCACCCGTCAACACCGTGCTGGGAGGCTGGTCGGTCAACGTGATCGAAAGAATTCTTTCCGGGTTCCCGATCTATGTGTACGACAGCAACGATCAGTCCGGGGTGAACTTCCTGGACAACTTCGCCAACTGGAATCGCCCGAACCAGATTTGCGATCCGAAAGCAGGCCATCCGACCGTGGCGAAGTGGTTCAATACCCAATGTTTTGTCGCTCCGCCTCCTGGACAACTTGGAACCGCGGCCCGCGCTCCGGTCTACGGGCCGGATTTTGTAAATACGGATTTCTCGGCCATCAAGAACTTCCGGTTGCCCTACGAGAGCATGAACCTGCAGTTCCGGGCTGAGTTCTTCAATTTGTTCAACCATCCCCAGTTCAACGCGCCCGGCTTAAGCTCGACGCCCGGTGCGGATTTGGCTTCGCCGGGTACGTTCGGGATCATCACCTCAACCGTGAACAACCCGCGCGTGATTCAGTTTGCCCTCAAGCTGAATTTCTAGGATGGCCTCGGATCAACCTATCGTAGCGCTGGCATCCTGCTGGCTGTCCCGAGGGCCTTCAGCCCTCGGTGTTGAGGCGAGGAAGCCTCCACGACAGCCGCCGAGAAGGCGGCGCTACATTTACTTGTGAGGTAGCTCGATGAGGTTTCGACAGCTCTGTTTGTGGACGGCCGTGATCGTGATGACATGCCTCACCTGCTGGGGTCAGAGGCGAAAGATCATCATCGATCAGGACGCCGCCGGACCCGCCGGAACCGACCAGCAGTCGATCCTCTTGCTGATCCAGTCTCCGCAGACGGAAGTCCTGGGCATCACGGTGGTGACCGGCGATCAGTGGCTCGAGGAGGAAGTGGCGCACACCCTGCGCATGCTCGAACTCATCGGACGAACCGACATCCCAGTGGTTTCGGGCGCAGAGTACCCGCTGGTCCGGCGAAAACAGGAGACGGAAATGTGGGAGCAACGCTATGGCACGATTGCCTGGCTGGGAGCCTGGACCCCGCGCTTCTATCACCCGCCGGACGAACTGGGAGAGATGCCCGAAGGCAAACCCAGCAGCAAGCCGGCCGACGAAGATGCCGCCCACTTTTTAATCCGCATGGTCCACAAATTCCCCAACGAAGTTACGATTTACGAAGGCGGACCGATGACCAACCTGGCTTTGGCCATCTCCATCGACCCCGAATTTGTGGGGTTGGCGAAGGAGTTGGTTTTCATGGGCGCCAGCCTGAATCCGCAGACCACGAATCCCGAGTTCGTCAATTCTCCGCGCCGCGAATTTAATCTCTGGTTCGATCCGGAGGCGGCCCACGTTGTTTTGCGGGCGCCATGGAAGAAAATCATTTGCACGACGGTAGATATTTCGGTGAAAACGCGACTTACCGCCGAATTACTCAACCGGATTAAAGCGGGTGATTCTCCGGTCGCACGCTACATCGGGCAGTACGGCCGCCTGCACGGCGAATACAATTATTTATGGGATGAGCTGGCGGCAGCGGCGTGGCTGGATCCCAGCCTGATCACGCAAAATGAAACGCGCTTCATGGACGTCAATCTGGACCGCGGGGTCGGCTACGGGGATACCTTGACATGGTCGGATCAAGATAAGCCTAAGGTCGCAGTCCAACCGGTCGAGATCCAGGTGGACCTGGATACTGAGAAGTTCTACAAGATGTTCGTGGACCTGTTGACCGCTGCGACTCCGAAAAAGAATTAAACGATGGAAGCCGGGCGTCCCCGCCCGGCCCCGGCGGGCGAGACGCCCGTCGTCCATTGCCCATCTATAATGTTTCCGGTGCTTCTCAGAAGCTGGCGTACTGCCATGAGCCCTCCACACCTGCGGCGACGGATCGTGAATTTGCTACCGGCGCTGCTGCTGTTCTCCCTCGCTGTGAGTAGCGCCGTCGCCCAGGAAACAAACACTGCCCAAGCGGGCACGGCGGAGGAGCATCTGGGCAAGGGCTACGACGCCTTGAAGCTTGATCGTTACGACGTAGCGGTCAGCGAATTTCGAGCCGCGCTGAAACTCGATCCCAAGCTGGTGGGGCGCGCGCAGTTTCCTTTGGCGGTCGCTCTCTTTGAACTGCACGAATCCGATGAAGCCCGCCGCGAGTTTGAAGCCGTGCGCCGCGAAGTCGGAGACCATCCCAATATCCTGTATTACCTGGGTCGGCTGGATCTGGACGATCGCAACTTCCCGGGCGCGATTAAGAATTTGAGCCAAGCCGTAGCCAAGCCGCCTTTTCCCGACACCTCTTACTATCTCGGATACGCTTATTTCAAGCAGGGCGACTTGAAAGCCGCAGAGAAATGGTTGAACGAAGCTGCCCAGACCAATCCGCGGGATGCTCGCATTCCATACCAACTCGGATTTGTGTATCGCAAAGAGGGTCGCGAGGAGGAAGCAAGAAAAGCCATGGCGCTTTCAGGGGAGCTGCGCCAGCGCGATTCCAATGAAAGCAAGCTGAGGCTGGAGTGTGGACAGAAGTTGGATCAGGGTCTCAAGGAGGAAGCGCACGCTGTGTGCGATCAGCTCTATGATCCCAACAACGCAGAAAAACTGACTTTGCTGGGCACGCTCTACGGCCAGCACGGAGACCTGGAAGCCGCGCTGAAACCGTTGCGCCGGGCGGCCGAACTCGCTCCGGACTCACCTCAGATGCAATACAATCTGGCGCTGACCTACTATCAACTGAATCTGTTTGAGCAGGCGCGCGCACCTCTCGCTACCTCCATCAGGCGCTGGCCGGATTTATTTCAACTGAACGCCCTGTATGGAACCGTCCTGCTGAAGCTGGGTGAATATCTTCCGGCCTATCAGGCGCTCCATCACGCCTATCAGCTCAATCCGCAGGATTCCGGAACCGGAGATATGCTCTACATGGCGAGTCTCGCATTAGCGCGGAAAAGCCTGGCCGCGAAGCAGTATTCCGATGCGCTCCGCTATTTTGAAGAAGCAGCGAAGCTGCGGTCGTTGGAACCCGCACCCCATCAAGGATTGGCCGATGTGTACAAACTTACCGGCCGTTCCGCCGAGGCGACCACAGAACAAGAGGAAGCTTACCGGCTTTCGAAGAGCCTCGGCAAACTTCAGTAGACCTCCGTATAGAGCCTCGCCCCTTCAGGAAAAGAACAAGGAGGTCTGCTATATTTACCCTCTCGCGGAGGTGCATCCATGTCGCGGATCGTACGCTGTGGCCTCATCCAGGCAAGTAGCGCTGTGGGCAGTGACCGCTCGCTGCCGCAAATCAAGAAAGCCATGATCGACAAGCACCTCAAGCTCATCGAGCAGGCCGCGAAAAAGAAAGTACAAATTCTTTGCCTGCAAGAGTTGTTCTACGGCCCGTATTTTTGTGCCGAGCAGAACATTCGCTGGTACGAGCTTACGGAGCGAATCCCGGACGGACCCACGATCAAGCTGATGCAGAAGATCGCAGCCAAGCATCGCATGGTAATCGTAGTCCCGATCTACGAAGAGCAAATGCCGGGAATGTACTTCAATACTGCCGCAGTCATCGATGCGGACGGCAGTTATCTCGGCAAGTACCGCAAGCACCACATCCCTCACGCGCATCCCGGATTCTGGGAAAAGTTCTACTTCACTCCGGGCGATCTGGGTTATCCCGTTTTCAAAACCAAATACGCCGCTGTCGGAGTTTATATTTGCTACGACCGCCATTTTCCGGAAGGCGCGCGCATCCTGGGATTGAACGGGGCAGAGATCGTGTTTAATCCTTCCGCCACGGTCGCCGGCCTCTCTGAATATCTGTGGGAACTGGAGCAACCCGCTCACGCGGTGGCCAACGGTTATTTCGTGGGCGCAATCAACCGCGTAGGCACGGAGAAGCCATGGAACATCGGCGAATTTTACGGCAAAAGCTACTTCTGCAATCCGCGCGGAAAAATCATAGCGCAAGCCAGCCGCGATAAAGACGAGGTCCTGGTCGCCGATTTCGACCTGGATATGATTGCAGAGGTAAGGAAGACCTGGCAGTTTTTCCGCGACCGGCGTCCTGAGACCTACGAGCCTTTGACCGAGCAGACCGGACGATCCCTGGCTGCTGACTGACTCCAATGACGACGAGCCGAGAGTCTCTGCGTCCCCGAATTGAATCCAGCCCTCTCTACAACCCCGACCTGGCGCCAGCCAGTCGCGAACGCCGTCATTGGGGAACCTACAACTACGCCGCCCTGTGGATATCGATGTCGGTCAATATCCTTACCTACATGCTGGCCGCCAGCCTGATCCAGGGCGGAATGAACTGGAAGCAAGCAGTGGCGACGGTGTTCCTCGGCAACACCATTGTCCTGATTCCCATGCTGTTGAACTCGCATCCCGGCGCGCGTTATGGAATACCTTTTCCCGTGCTCGCCCGAGCCTCGTTCGGGGTTCTTGGGGCGAATGTGGCTGCGGTGTTACGCGCTTTGGTTGCGTGCGGGTGGTTTGGCATTCAGACTTGGATTGGCGGCGAAGCGGTAAGCACGCTGATCGCAACCTTGGTTCCCGCTTGGAGAAACTTCCCGTACAGCACCGCAATTTGCTTCCTAGTTTTCTGGCTTATCAATCTCGCGGTGATCCTCAAAGGCGTGGAATACATTCGCATTCTGCAGGGGCTCAGCGCCCCTGTGTTGCTGGCGGTGGGTCTCCTTCTATTAGCTTGGGCGTATCGCAGCGCAGGCGGGTTCGGTCCCATGCTCGCAGCCCCATCAAGATTCACCAACTTCCCCGATTTCCTGAAGTTCTTGATTCCCGCATTGAACGCGACGGTAGGTTTCTGGGCAACGGTTTCGCTCAACATTCCCGACTTCACTCGCTTCGCCCGCAGCCAGCGGCAACAAATGATCGGGCAGGCCGTCGCCCTCCCGACCACCATGACACTCTATTCATTGATCGGAATCCTGGTGACTTCAGCGACGGTAGTCATTTACGGGACCGCAATTTGGGATCCGGTGCAACTGCTGAGCCGGTTCCATTCGCCGGTTGCGGTGGTGATTTCGTTGTTGGCAATTCTGCTGGCGACGCTGAATGTGAACATCGGTGCAAATGTAGTTTCCCCCGCCAATGACTTCTCCAACTTGTGGCCGCGCAAGATCAGCTTTCGCACCGGTGGAGTGATCACTTGCTTCATGGGAATAGCAATGATGCCATGGAAACTCCTAGGCAACTACAAGACCATGATCTTCGGCTGGCTGGGCGGTTATGCCGCGTTTCTGGGGCCGGTGGCGGGCATCATGATCTGCGATTATTTCGTGATTCGTCGTCGAGTGCTTCTGGTCGACGACCTCTACCTGCGCAACGGCGCGTACGAGTATTCGCGAGGCTTCAACTGGCTGGCGTTGCTCGCCCTGGCGATGGGAGCTGGCACAGCGCTAGTCGGATTAGTGGTTCCACCGCTGCGAACTCTATATGACTATTCCTGGTTCGTAGGCTTCGCGGTTTCGTTCGCGGTCTATTACGCCCTTATGGCTTATCAGAGAGAACCGGAGACCGCTGCTTCGGAAGCATCGTCCGAAACTTAGTCAGATAGCTTACCGAAGCCGCATCAGTTCACTGAACGGTTCACAACCGACATTCCATGTCCCCTCGAATGGGTTGTCCAAGTCGGTGAGTACGAAGTGCGCGAAAAACAGCAACATGGTTGTGATTGCCACCGAAACTATCCCAAGAGGCACGTTACGGAACGGATAAAAGAAAAGCAGAAACAGAATCGTCGACGCGGTCAGCGTCACAAATAGGAACAGTGTTCGCGGCATCCTTTTTGCACTCAGAGATAGCCTTTCGTCCCGATGTGCACTCGCCTGGTTAGCAATGTCCAGAAGCCGCTCATACACGATGTGTTCGGTATCGTCTTCAGGTTTAACGTTGGTTACGCTGGAAATGATTTCATAGAACAGCCGTTCGGTCTTTTCGGTTTTCTCATTGCTGGCCAGCGCGCTCCATTCGGTTTCTACAACTGCCCTGGCGTAGATCTTTACGGCTCGAAGCACGGGCTCTCGGATGGCCTCCTTCAGCCGGTTACTAAAAAGAAGCAGGTCCTTCAGGGCTCCTGACTCCTTCCGGATCTCATTTTCTACAGAGGTGAATTGTCCCCAGATCACATAGGTGGCGAATGCGTAGACGACGCTGTAGAGCGTTCCTATAATCTGAAGAAGTGCAGCAAGGCCTTCGGCATCGTTCAAGAAAAACTTCTGAAAACCCAACAGCCACAACACTGCATAGATAGCGGCCGCACCTGCAACCAGCTTTGCGCAACGAAAGCGCGTGGTCGCAGGAATGATGTCAAAAACCGAATCGTCAATTATCACTGGATAAATCTACAGCAACACCGAGATTTATATAAGGCCTCGACGTCTGTGTTCGTCTCCAGCTGTTCATGGGACACACTCATTCCTGGAAGGTTACGCACACGCCGTTGGGATCAATCCCGCCGAATTCTTTTGTGCCCCAAGGCTTGGTTTGCAATGGACCGTTGGGATGCACCTTGCCCCCACGTTTCTGGAATTCGGCATACAGCGCCTCAATCCCTTTTACGGCAATTCGCACCATGGTCTGGTCGCCGACTTTCCGCGCGAGTGCCTTGTCATCCATCCCCGCGATGTGCAGGTAAGCGTCGCCACGGTTGATACCTGCATAGTGTGGCGGCGTGCTGTCGCGAAAGGTTTCCTTGAAGCCGCAGACTTCCGTCCACCATCGCAGAGACTCCGCAGTATCGGCGGCAGGCAAAACAGGAATAGCGCCTTTGATGATCGGTTCCATCGAGGGAGTATAAAACGAATCCAGCTGGATTACTGTTCTCAGAGCCTACCGAAAAGCAGGCAGGATTTCTCTCTTATACGTTTCCAGCGTGTTTTCCTCCTCGCCGCACATTAGATAGATATTGAACTGGGTCACTCCGACGCTGGTTAACTTACGAAGTTTTTCCCGATGCGCTTCCGCCCCACCAACCACACAAAAACGATCGACGACGTCATCCGAGACGAATTTCGAGTTGCTGCTGTCGACTTCGCAATGCTGTTGATAGTCGTACCCGCCGCGATTACGCACAAACGCTGTCAGCGCAGGCGGAAGCTCATCCGGACTGTAACGCGAGATCAAATCCACTACATGGTTCGAAACCAACGCCGGAAACCAGCGAACGTGTTCCCGCGCCAACTTCAGATCATCGGAGACCCACACTGGCGCAGCGGCCATCACCTCGATCGTGCGAAAGTCCCGCCCGGCCGCCTCGGCACCCTTCTTTACCAGACTGAGGCACCACGCGATCAAGTCAGGATCGGCAAATTGCAGGATGACGCCATCTCCGACTCTGCCCGCCAAATCGAGAACTTTAGGCCCGTATCCGGCGATCCAAACCCGAGGAGCGCCCTTCGCCCAGGAAATCCGAGTGGGCTGGCCGTCATAATCGATTTCGTGCGCTGCTGTCAGCTCGCGGAAAGCCTTCACCGCCCGTTCCAGATCGCCCGCACCGACCGGTTTCTTGCCCAGCACTCGCCGTGAACTATCTCCGCGGCCGATGCCAAGCTGCATGCGCCCTCCCGAAATCAAGTTCAACGTTGCGAACAGGCTCGAGGTCACGGTGATGTCGCGAGTTGCAGGATTGGTGACGCAAGTGCCGAGCCGCATGTTCTTCGTATTGACAGCCATTAGCGTGAGCAGAGGATAAGGCTCCAGCCACAAGATGTGAGAGTCAAAGATCCATCCGTACTGGAAGCCCGCTGCTTCAGCTTGACGCGTGAGTGCGACGATGCGCTCGACTGGCATGTCAGGTTTGATCGTGATGCCAAAGTGCATGGGATCTCCTTTGCCAAGCAGCGCGGTTTCCTTTGCGATCCTTCGTGTCCTTTGTGGTTATCGCTTGCCTCGACCACCAAAAGCACTAACCACAAAGGACACTAAGGTTCACAAAGGACAACAAACGCTTACCTACGGAGTCGGCGCTCCAAGGTGTCGCAGTTTAGCATAAAATGCCTGCTCTGGAAGTCCGCAGGAGGAACCGATGGGCTTTGACACCATCATCGTTAACGGACGCGTGGTCACCGCTACCGACACCTACCCAAGCGATGTCGCCATCAGCAGCGGGAAGATCGCCGCGCTTGGGCAAAATCTTCTTCGCGATAATGCCACGAAAATCATCGATGCCGCCGGAAAGTATGTATTGCCTGGCGGAATCGACGTGCACACTCACCTCGACATGCCCTTCGGAGGCACGACCAGCGCGGACGATTTCGAGACCGGCACGCGAGCGGCGGCCTTTGGCGGGACCACGACTCTGATTGACTTCGCGATCCAATACAGGGGCCAGACGCTGAGAGCAGCGTTCGATACCTGGATGCAAAAGGCGGCCGGCAAAGCCGTCTCCGATTATTCATTTCATTGCATCATCACCGATCTCGCTGATGCGCAACTAGAAGAGATGAATGCGCTAGTGCGCGAAGGTGTGACCAGCTTCAAGCTGTTCATGGCCTATCCCGGAGTATTCATGCTGGACGATGGGAGCATCTTCAAAGCTCTGCGGGCGACGGCAAAGAACGGGGGTCTGGTCTGCATGCACGCCGAAAATGGCAGCGCAATCGACGTAATCGTGCAGCAAGCCCTGGCCGAGGGGAAAAAGGCGCCGAAGTACCACGCCTTGACGCGTCCGACCACTGCGGAAGCGGAGGCGACGTCCCGAGCCATTGCCCTCGCGGAGATGGCCGGAGCACCCGTTTATATCGTGCACTTGAGTTGTAATGATGCGCTCGAAAAAGTGTGCGAGGCCCGTGATCGTGGCCTGCCGGTTTATGCCGAGACCTGTCCGCAGTATCTTTATCTTTCCCTCGAAAACTTCGACGTGCCCGGATTCGAAGGAGCGAAATACGTTTTCACGCCTCCGTTGCGCGAGAAGTGGCACCAGGAAAAACTTTGGAACGGGCTGAAGCGGGATCACCTGCAGGTGGTCTCAACCGACCACTGCCCATTCTGTTTCAAAGAACAAAAGGAACTGGGACGCGATGACTTTACCAAAATTCCCAACGGTGGACCGGGCATCGAGCACCGCATGAGCCTGATCTATTCCGGCGGTGTGGCTCAGGGCCGCTTCAGCGTGAACCGTTTCGTCGAACTGGTTTCGACGACTCCGGCAAAATTATTTGGACTGTATCCGCGCAAAGGAACGATCGCAGTCGGTAGCGATGCCGACCTGGTCATATTTGATCCCGGCCGCAAGCACACCATCAGCGCCAAGACCCATCACATGCGCGTGGACTATTCAATGTTTGAGGGCATTCAAGTGACCGGCATGCCCGACGCCGTACTCTCGCGCGGTCGGGTTATCGTCGAACAAAACCGGTTTGTAGGGCATCCCGGCGCGGGAGAATTTCTCAAACGATCGCTTTATTCAATGTAGGTGTGTGCGTCCTCTCTCGTGCTGTCGACGCAAGAAAAGTCCGTACTGCAGATTAAGCTGATACATCTCGGATAAGATCTAGTTCCCCGAAGGCGTGGTTGGGGTCGCCACCGGCAGCGTGACCGTGAACACCGCACCGCCGCCCGGCCCCGAGGCTGCCTCGACGTTGCCGTTGTGTTCTCGCAGAATCGCTTTGCAGATGCTCAGGCCGAGGCCGGTTCCGCGGCCCGGACGCTTAGTGGTGTAGAAGGGATCGAAAATATTGGGCAGTATCTCTGGCGAGATTCCGGGGCCATCGTCCTGGAAAGTAACGGCCACCGACTTTTCCTGTTTCTCTATGCGGATGCGCAAGGTACCGCGATCCCGCACTTCACGCATCGCTTGTTCCGAGTTCAAGATCAAGTTCAGAAACACTTGCATCAACTGGTGCGAATCACCACTGACCGGCGGCATTGCGCTCTCTTTCAAGAAATCGACGGTGATGTTGTTTTTGCGCAAGGAATACGCGTGCAGGTGCAAGGTCCTTTGCACCAGTTCACCGAGATCGATGGGGCTCCTGCCCGGCGCCGGAGGCCGGGAAAAATACATCAGGTTTTGGACAATTTCCGCCGCACGCCGGGATTGCTGCTGCAGAATGACCATTTGTTTTCGGACAGAGTCAGGGGCTTCGCCCTCCTGCAGCAATTCGCACATTCCCAGAATGCTGGTGAGCGGATTATTCAGTTCGTGCGCGAATCCGCCGATCATCTGCCCCATGGCAGCGAGGCGCTCGCTTTGGATGATCTGCTGCTCAAGTTTCTTTTCTACCGTAATGTCGCGCACGGACACGATCACGCCACTCACTTTGTTTTCCGCGTCGAACAGCGGGCTGGCGGAAGCCCGGGCGGTACGCCAGCTTCCATCGCGATGACGCGCGCTGTAGTCACAGGAGCCAAACATTTTCCGTCCGTTAATCAGGTCGCGATACAAGTCGAGCAGCTCAGGCGAGTAGTCTTGCTCTTCTTCAACTTTTTTCCCCAGCAGGTCTTCTGGCTTGTAGCCGCGCAGGTCGTGGATTCTTGAACTCACAAAGCTGTAGCGGCCGTTCAGATCGATCACCAGGATAAGGTCGGGGAAGCTCTCCAAAAGATAGCGCTGGAACTCTTCCTGACGGCGTAATGCTTTCTCCATTTCGCGACGCTCGGTTACGTCCACGAGCGTGCCCTGATAGCGAACGATCTTCCCGCCCGCGTCCCAAACCGCGCGGGAAGTATCGAGGAAAATGCCAAGCGTGCCGTCTTTGTGGCGTAACATTATTTCCCGCGCACGCACGCCGCCCTGGTCATCCGCAGTCCGCCCCAGCACCGGACTTTGATTGGGATCGGAGTTCAATGCTCTGGGATCGAGAGAGAGAAATTCTTCTTTGCTTTTGTATCCCAGAACCTGCACCAGCGCGGCGTTGCCGTCGAGTAATTTGCCTTCCGGCGTGCTGAAGTAAACGCCTTCCTGAAGAGTCTCGAACAGCTCAGTGAATCGCCGCTCTTTCTCGCGTTCTTCAGTGACGTCGCGGGCAAGTGCGCTCACGCCCACGACTTCGTCCGCCTTCACAATCGCGTTGAGCGCGCAGTCGAAGTAGAGCGTGCGTGCGCTCGATTTCAGGCGAACACTCACCACGCCGGACCAGCGGCGTTTTTCGAGAAACCGGGCCAAACCGCGATCTGCATCTTCACGTTTCGGTTCATCCAGAAACTCCTGTACCCGATGACCCACAACTTCCGTGTAAGGAACCCCGAGCAACTCAGTGACGCGCCGGTTTACGGTCTTGATTTTTCCGTCGAGGGAGGCGGCAAAGGCTATGTCGTCGAAGGAGTCGATCAGTTCTTTGAAACTGCGCTGAGAACGCGCGATGAGCTCGCCGAGTTGATCAAGTTGCTCATCGGAGGGTGTGGCTGCGCGCTCTTGCAGGCTGCGGACCAGGTTTCTCAGTTCGGTGACGCGCTTTCTCCGTCCGTAGGCGAAACCCGCAAACGCGAGGGCAACGCAGAACACGGCGATGGAGAGAAGGCCGAGGTGGTAGGGCAGATTTTGCAGCCGCTCCCAGGATTCCGCCGCTAAGCCCGCAGCCAGCAGAACCACAAACAGAAGAGCAATGCGCCACAACCAGGCTTCTTCCTGTTCCAGATTGGTTGGCGGAGTAGCAGGAGGCGTCGGTTGTTTTTGTGGTTCCAGCATAAAAGCGCTCCCGCTTACCGGAGTGGTTCTTAGAATGTGAAGGGCCTGAGCCTAGGCGAATCGTAGACCATGGCACGGATGCAAACAACCGAAACCCTGTTGGGTAATTTGGTTCACAGACAAAACGTCGAATCGTTGTTCACTTGTCACACGCTCACTGTGACATCAGTCACCATCGCTTCATGACTGCGAGGCGTAGGGTGGAGCTTTAGGCATGACTGGTCGCTGGGTCTTCCCTCGTCACGACGAGTCCGAACAGCTCTGTTTGACCGCAGAATCCAAGTTGAATGAAACGCCATGCTCTATAAGACGCTGAGCGCCGCGGTTTACGGCATCGATGCCAGCATCATCGAGGTCGAAGTGGATGTGTCTGGAATTAAGACAATGGAGGATCACTTCCACACCGTCGGCCTGCCGGATGCCGCTGTCCGTGAGAGCCGGGACCGAGTGCGGGCAGCGTTGAAGAACTGCGGCTACGATATCCCTCCGACTCATATCACGATCAATCTTGCTCCCGCGGATATTCGCAAAGAAGGCTCCGGCTTCGACTTGCCCATGGCTCTGGGAATCCTGGGCGCGTACGGTGGCTTGAACAAGAAGGAGCTGCCGGATTGCCTTTTCGTAGGCGAACTATCGCTTGATGGTGGGGTTCGCGGGGTTCGCGGAGCGCTTCCCATCGCGATCGAGGCACGCGGCAGAAAGATCGCGCGGCTGGTGGTGCCCGAGCTCAACGCCAAAGAAGCAGCGATGGTTGGGGGAGTAGAAATTTATCCGGTCAAATCGCTGCTCGATGTGATTCGCTTTGTGAACACCGGCAACGGCATTATGCCGCTCAAGGTGGACAGCGAAACCCTACTTAGTGAGGCCCAGCAATTCTTCGTCGACTTCAAGGATGTGCGCGGTCAGCACTCCGCCAAGCGCGCTCTCGAGGTTGCCTGCGCCGGCGGTCACAACATCCTGATGATTGGTCCTCCCGGCTCGGGCAAAACCATGCTGGCCAAACGCATGCCTACGATCCTGCCCCCTTTCACCTTTGAAGAAGCCCTTGAGACGACCAAGATCCACAGCGTGGCCGGCGTACTCGATGCTGGCGCCGGATTGGTGGGCGTGCGGCCGTTCCGATCGCCCCACCACACCATCTCCGACGCTGGATTGATCGGTGGCGGAGCTGTTCCCCGTCCTGGCGAGGTCTCGCTGGCGCACAACGGTGTCTTGTTCTTGGACGAATTGCCCGAGTTCCCGCGCAACGTTCTGGAAGTCATGCGCCAGCCGCTTGAGGACGGAACGGTGTGCATCGCTCGCGCCTCCATGTCGCTGACCTTTCCCGCACGCTTTATGCTCGCAGCGGCCATGAATCCCTGTCCATCTGGGTACTTTCCTGGCCGAAAATACCTGCGGGAAGGCCGATCGATTCTACCCGGTAATCGGCCACGCGAATGTCAGGGACGAGAGCCGCCAAGACAGATCGTTTCTGATCGCGCGACCAGTGCCTCCACTCGACGAGAGGCGCCAAAACACCTATCAGAGCCGGAATATCCACCGTTGGTGGAAGAGTCTCCCGGATCAGGATGTTGCTCAACGCTTCGATGTCGTGCTCGATTGCGGCCAGACGGCGGTTGCGTTCCTCGCGATCAATTACACCCTCGACGAAACCATCGACTATACGGCTCCGCTTCTCCCGAAGGTTGCTAATCTCCGACGTGATCCGCTGAGAATGAAGGTGAGTATCACTGTGCTCGTGCCGGGCGCGCAACCCCTCGATGCACTGCTCCAAAAACATTGGGCTACTCAAGCTGCTCGCGAAAAGCGCATCGAGCCTCATTTCTAGCTTCTCCCGTGCCATGTACTTGCTTGAACAAATGTGCTTCGTTCTGCGTCCCTTGCAAGCGTAGTAGTCGGCCCTGGCGAAGGCAGTGTGGACGACGTCACCGCAGATCGAGCACGTAAGAAACCCGTTGTAGGTGAATCGATGTTCGACCTGCGTCTGGGAGCGCCAGTGCTTCCGCTGCTTGAGATCCATGATCTGCTGCACGGCCAGAAACTCTGCCTCGGAGATTAGTGGTGGATCGATCACGCGAACTCTGATCACTTCGTCGGCGTCCCGGGCGACCTTACGCCTGTCCGCTTGACGACCGTTGACGCTGGCGTATCTGCCCGATGCGGATCCATCACGCTTCTTATCGATTACCCTCCACCCGGTCCAGATAGGGTTGCGCATGATGATGTGCATACCACGCGGCGTGACACCAACCAGTCGGGCAAGCTGCGAGTAGCTCTGAGTCCCCGCGCGGAACTGCCTGAAAGCCTCCCGAACTCTTTCAGCTTCAGGTTTGTAATAGAATCCGCGATCGGACTCGTACCCTACACCCCAAGGCAAGACGACCTTACTCTGGGCTAATTCTCCCCGCCGCCGCTTCTCTTCCTTTGCAGTCCAGATACGCTCCAGAATCTCGATGCGCTCCATTCCTGCGATTGCGGCCCTGATCGTTCCAATCAGACGGCCTGTCTTGCTGTTCAAGTCGAGAGGACCCTCGGGAAGATACAACACTGTTTTAGACTCTACGAACGCCTGGAGCAGCGCAAAGTCCTCGAAGTTTTCTGGCCGCATCAGGCGGCTAAACTCTCGTGCGACGACACCGTGGATTTCGGGCGATTGCATCCGGCGGATGAGTTGCTGCATTTCCGGCGCGAGTAGAACGCAGGCGCCGGAAACATCAGCAATCTCGATTGAGTGGACGATCTCCAGTCCATACTGCGCACAGGTGCGCCGATTTACCGCACGCTGTGCTGGGATCGAAGCGTGATCGCCGGCCGCCTGCCCTTCAGTCGAGACCCTAATTAACTCAAGAACTTTCTTCATAAGGTAGCCCACACAACTGTCGTGCAAGTCTGAGTACTTGTTCGGTATCCCCGGATTGTAGTGCACCCCGCATTTGGTCGAAAAGGGCCTTTCTCTGTCGCCCTACTTCGAGGATGGCGTCGGTGACTCCAGACAGCGCTAGATTTGACTCTACCTGATTCGCCTTCATATTCCCCTTGCTTGTCTGGCACTCGCCCGCGCACAAGCAATCTGCAGTTTGGGCTGTTTTCCCCGGACCTTAAACTTCATGATGTTCGGTTACGCCGGACTCTAGGTTTCTTTCGTTCTGTTGTAAAGCTCAGGATTGTCCGGATTTTGTCCGCCGGACAAAATAGAGGTGGCAAAGTGCGGACTGCGGCGGCGATTGGGTAGATGCTAAATAGTTGTCCGAGGAGTTCCCGCGGACCGCGCAACGACGGACTGAGTCGCTTTCTTATATTTTTCTTCTGCTCTTGAGAAGCGCTTTCGGACGGCACGTTGAAACTGCGGGTGGCCTAATGCGGTCTTCCAACTCTTTATCGCGGCCGTGGGATGTTTCTGGTTGTATTCGGCCATGGTGCGGGCCGCGTCACGTTCTAGGTTGCTCCTAACCGGGACGTTTTTGTCGTCGAGCAGGGCAGCAATTTTCAAGATTTCGGCCTTCGGAAGGTACTTTGTTGGGCACGCCCTTCGTGTTTCCACCATCAATTTGCCCACGGTCGCTTCGAAGGTCGAGGGCGGCGCCGAGGAACGAATCGATAGCAAGCGAGCCTGCAACCCGACCCCGCTCGCGGAATCCTGGTTTACGTGCTGAAGGAAACTGGTGCCGACTGAAGCGATTCGAATCGCTGCATTCCCGAGTGCTACCGACTCTGCACGAGCGAGATTCTTCCGAAACACCGAGGAAACGGCATTCAAAGGCATAAACCCATAGTGGGCCATTGCGCGCCAAGTGTCGAGATGGTCGGCCAAAGTGCCTTTGGAGGCTAAATAGCCGTTGCGGTCGCACATAAAATGTTGTATAGAAATCGCATCTGCATCCGCCTCAATCTTCTCTTTCACCCATCCGAAAAGGTCGCCACGTATCTTGCGGCGATTACCCATCGCAACGCTGACGTAGGTGTCACCGGCAGTGCAGAACAACTTATCTAGTTCCTGCCATTCGGGTGCTTGTCCAATCTCTTCGGGGGAATCGTAAAGGATCCTGAATAACCTCTTGAGCACCTCGGTCACTTCCTTGAGCAGTGTTCCGCTAACCGCCGCTGTAGCAAGGGAGAGGATCGTGTCCTTCGTCTTTTCCAAAGTCCTGGCAGGCACAACAACCTTTCGCTTCGCGGTACTTCCTAGTACTTCGTTCTTAGCTCGCTTAGGGCTCTGCGATTCAGGCTGTGAACGCATTTGAGCGTTTGCCTCTTCGGGCTGCGCTGGTGCCACTTGTGTGGCCTTAGGCTCTTGCGGCACCGGGGCAGATGCCGGCGCCGGCGCCGGCGCGGGGCGGGGACTTGCCGATCTACCTTGCTCTTCAAACTCCGCTTGCACCGCTTGGTCTTCAAGTCTTTTGCAAAAGGTTGCCGAGGCCTGGCATATGCCATCGATGGTGCCCATCGTTATCTTCTGTGCATAGTCATCCGCGCTCAAAACCTCGTTAGATTGGTTCGAAGATTGGAAGGCTAGACCTTCTTTCCTCAATGCTTCGATCCAGACAGTGAGAAAATCAGGGGCACTGGCAACCGCGATTTCGGATGCGCCCCGCTTTGCTAGGACTTCCAATGATTTGTATATGAGGTCATCTGCCCCGCTGGCGGGGCGAAGTCTATCTTGTAACGCTAAGAATTGATCGGCGAGGTCTCTCCAGAAAGCAGAATTAGCCATCGTCCTTTGATTCACGCGCGAGGAAGGGCTACGACGAACGGCTAATGCTCATCGGAAGTGCCTCGCCCATCGCGCCAGGCCTCTCGTTCTTAAAACACCCTATTTTACCTGCTGCGGACGGCGGAGTGCGTTTTGCCAAAAGATCTTTTTTCCAGGCCTTGTCCGGATAATAGGGTTGTCCGCAGCACCTGCAGAACAACGGCAACTCTTGTGTGAAAGGGGGGTGGGGTTCAAGCCTGAGTGCGCTACCGAATCTCGAAGATTTCATATCATCTCCGATCAAAGCTTTGTAATCTAGAACCACGCAACTATTGCGCTTGCGACCGGCGAGTTCAATGAACCGTTCGTGCTATTTGCTAGCACTGACGAGCTAGGCCCAGCGGGGGGACTGACCGGAGTTCCTTCGCGGAGTTTACTCCGTGTGGGTCCTTCAATGAACGTGGCGAGGAAAGAAACATAATGAAACGAGTGACGAAACCGATGACATGTGAATGCGGTTTTCCAGGTGCAGTCCGCAGTCATCGTTACCATCGGCTTTCGGTCTACCACCGCCACTACCGAAGAATTAAGAACCTGCTGTCCAAGGACTTTGTCACATTTGCCGAGATAGGAGAAAGGTTTGGAATCACCCGGGAAAGAGTACGCCAGATCGCTCGGCAGCTAGGGATGACATCAGGACGCCAGCGCCTGGAACAACGCGTGCTGGATCAACGGATGTCTGCTTGGCGGAAGCGAAAGGGCCACCGTGAGCTGATCGCCAAATGCAAAGAGCTTGGGTACACGGTGACACCAAGCAGGCGCGACAGTCGTTGGGGATGGAGGTTCGAAGACGAAGTTGTTGTCATCAACGGATGGCGGACGCACATTGTTCATATGAGCACTAAGGGCCGCTATCTTGCCATGAAGCGTTCCGTGGTTCGCGCCGACTTTCACGTGGGTATCTCTCCGATCGGTTTCTTCATTTTTCCGGCAAGAGTATGGAAGACGATTCCGGAGGCAACGTCGTTCTCTCCGGTTCCTTGCCCGATTGGTCAACGCGGATTCACTCACTCGGGCCGTCACGACTACTTGAATTATCTTGAAGCGTGGAAGTTGCTGGGAGGGCGACGGTAAAGTTGGGTGAGCGTTATCGGGATGTTTCAACAATTGACTCGACTCTTGCTGCGAAGCGTGAGGTTATATGATAGTAATTCCACATAGTTCCGAGCAGGTGCTATGTCAACTCCGGCCACAATTGCAACTGCCATCACCGCTGTGCTCGCCGCGACGGCAGCGCTGGGGTGGATGATGTGGCGTGTCGTTCGCTCAGCCGAGCGGATGGAGCGAGACCCAAAATATTTGCGTCGGCGGCTGATTTGGGGCGCCATGATTTACGTTTTCGGAGTACTCTTCGGCACTATCGAGGTCGCCCGTGGAGAACAACCCATACAGGTGCTGATTGGACTGCCTATTGCACTGTTCATGATTTGGATTCTTCTGCGAAGCGCTGCCAAAGTGAAAATTCCGCGCAGCTAGGCCAGACGCCGAGGTCGATGAGTGAAACGGGGATTTTGCAACAGCTACGCCATCGCTCAGTTGTCCGAGGGCAACAGGAGTTGCCGTTTTGGCTCGCTCTCCGTCAAAGGTACACGACGGACCGGGATCCGCAGCATCGGATCTGTTGTGGAAACAGCAAGTTGCGCGTCGAGGCTGAGGGCCACTTAAATGCACTAATTGAATTAAGGGAGCATTCCTTCTCCTCTTTCAGGTTTCCTGAAACTAAGTCAGCCCATCTGAAGTTCTCCCCTCTTAGCGACTACAACCCTTTGGAGGTTGCCTATATGTTTGCACGCAATGTCTCTTTCCATCTGAAGTCGAATATGCTGTCCGATTACACGCGAGCTTTTGAAAAAGACGCCCTGCCTTTGCTTCGTAAGCAGAATGGCTTTAAGGACGAAATCACTCTCGCCGGTCCCGGCGGAGTCGATGTGACCGCGATCAGTCTGTGGGAAAACAAGAAAGATGCCGACAACTACAACACCAATACCTATCCGCAAGTGTTGAAGACGCTGGCAAGATTTATCGAGGGAACGCCCCAGGTTCACACCTTTGACGTTGTCACCTCGACCCTCCAGCAGCACGAACTCGTGACCGCGTAAAAGACACTCTGAAGTTGGTTGGGCACGAGAAGCAGGAGTGACGTCCGCCTTCTCGTGCCACCACTCAGCATGCACTCGGATTGCAAAACTTATTTCATTGCACACAAATGCAAGAGGCTGGATGCCAGCAAAAACGCGGTGCGGATAATGAGTGGAATCGCACTGAGCACATGCCCCCGCCTGACTCCTCTCTCAGAATATTTCTAGGAAGAGTGAATCCTGTCACAAACTGACCCCAAAATCCGGATGCCCCGCAAGCTGGTATGGATCGAAGAAAAACGCTTTCGGGGTTTTGGTTGCTCCGGATGTGCTTGGGTGTTCAACGCTTCCGGCTCGCCCACCGGCAATTCCTTTGATGAAATGATGCGGAACTTCGAGTCGCAGCGCGACAAAGAGTTTACATCCCATGTTTGCGCCGATCACCCGAGGAATACCAGAGCCAAATAGCGACGATTTACCAGACCATCAATTCTGACCAGTTTTCCCGAAGCCAACCCTTTTTACAACTCAGCATGCCGTCATCCTCGTCGATGCACAGAATCGTTCTGGTTCCGGGTAATTGAACATCCTTCTGATCTCCCCACACCCACCGCGATGATCGCCGATGTGCGCCGGCCAAGGCGGGCAAATTTGCACACTCTTCGCGACGGTTGCTGTACATTTTGATGCAAAGCGGCCAAATTAAGATAAGGGCACCTGTGGTTTGCCCCTTCGGTTCTCGCCTAGAATCTCTATCCTCAGGAATAGCGATGTCTCGCAAGCCCGAGACCAGAAGAGGGCTTACTCCTCATATCGCATACAGATCTGTAGTTGGTGAATAGCTTCATCGACCGCCCTGATTGCATCCGCCCGGTGCCCCTGAAAGTCGTGGGCGGCCGCTTGTAGGTGAGCTTTCGCATTCTGTAGTGCATTGAGAGCCGCCTGAATCTGGGGGTGCTGCTCGCCAGCGGGCGAGGCCGGAGACATTGCCAACAACAGAACCAGCAAAGCAAAGAAACTCACTATCCTGTTCTTCATAGACTCCTCCGTGTAGAACTTACGAGTCGGAACACCCGGAAACTCGGTTATCGTCGCCCACCGTGACACTTTCTTCCGTCATCTCGACGAACTGCAGGAGGGGGATGGGATTTACCTCCGACGACAGGGCGAAGTTTACCGATTCGAGGTTACCGGACGTCGTGTCGTCGAGCCTTCGGATCTCTCGGCCTCACCATTCACACAGCCTGATAACCGCAGTTACCGGCGCGACGCAAGGTAGTTAAGTCCTGCTTTGGAAGCCTCTTACTTATTCAGCAGGCCGAACGCGGTCACGTTACTGTGGGTTCCCACGTACACTTTCCCGTTCACGATGAGCGGCGTACCGAAGTGGCTGGCGGAGCCAAAGTGGTCGCGGGTCCCCGCCTGGTTGGAATTGTAGAGTTCGTGTTGCAAGTTGGTCGCATCGTAGGCGTGCAAAATGTCTTTCGAGTAGAAGTGCCTGATTGCCCATACGATCCCGTTCTGCGTTTGGTTGGCGGAGATACTCGGCGTACTCCCCGGATAGGGATATGTCACTCCACTGCTGGATACGGGCGTGGTAGCCAGTTTAGCCTGCGAAAACTGGAATTGCAAAAGCTTGCCGCCCTCCGGCCCGTAGTACACACTGCCGTTGAAATAAGCTGGCATCCCGAAGATCCCGCCCGGCAATACACCGTCGATCTCCTGATAAATGGCACCGTCATTGTTGGGATTGAATTTTCCCATGTTGTCACGATTTACAATGTAGATGTTGGAATCTTTGCCGGCGCCGATCGCCAGGTGCCAGGTCTTGTTGTCGGCATCTTTCATGTCGGGCAAAACCAATGCCCCGCCTGATCCAAGATCTTTGTCTTTCGTCGACTGCTGTGTCGACTCCTGCGCCGTGTCCCACGTGTTGAAGTAATCAGCCACGTGCACTTTGTTTCCGTTGGTTGAGAGTTTTATGAAACCGTTCCCGTAATCGCCTTTTATAGGGAACCCATTGGAATCGAGGGTTGTGTCGAAAGTGCCGTTAGCGTCCAGAAAATAGATGTTCTTCCCGTCCGAGGCCAAGCCGGCACCGCCCATCCAAATCGACCCTTCGCTGCCGTTCGGAGTCACGTTCATCACGCTGGTGAGCTTCAAGGTGCTCTTGCTGTAGCCGATGATCCATCCAGTGTAGGGACGATAATCACAATGCGAAGCCCACCCTGTGTAAATGACACCGTTCAGCAGGAGCAGGCCTGCGCGCTCCTTATACTGCGCGGCGTCGAAATAGACATACTTGCCTTTGTGATTGTCGCCGGTCCCCGGATAGCGTGCCGCCACGATCGTGGGGCCGCCGAATTCCTCGCTGCCGGTTGTAATGTCCAGGGCGTGGATCCGCTGGTGGTAATTGCCGGTCGACTCTTCGGTCATGGCCACCAGATAAATTGTGCCGTGAGGACCGCTGCTGCGATCGATCACCGGAGTTCCACTAATCCCGATCTCGGGAGTGATATTGCCACACTTGCGATCGTCCGACGGACTCTCACCCGACTGCAGAACCGAAACCTGCCACAACTTAGCGCCGGTGTCCGCATCGAAGGCAAACACGCTGTCATGCTCGGTGACCACATAGAGCACATTGTGCGTGCCTTGACCGGGTATGGAAACCGATGAGAGGTAGAGAGGTTCGGCGTCGATTTTCCCGTCCACCGGCATGCTGAACAGCCTGCCGAAATGCGACGAATTCACATTGCTCAGGGTGAGAATGGTTTCCTTCAGGTTCTGGCCAGTGCGGGCGTTGTCGTTGTGATAGGTCACAACGTCTGTGGCGCACACTACCGCGGAGAAAGCTATGATCACGGCCGCGATCCAAAACAGCCACAAAATCTTGGCCACGACGACAAATCTAAAGAATGGTTTCGATGCAGCTGTCGTCAATACTTTCATGATCACTCCCTCCTCCACTGGTGAAGGGCGGGCTTTGCTCCCAGGGGAGTGTGGCTGCCTTCGCGTCTCGCAGCCGCACAGGTCCTGGCATTGCGATAATCGGTACTGAGGTAGTTGGTTTCCCGGGAGGCTAACCCCTCCAGAACAAAACCTGAAACTGAACCCAACTTTCCGCTTCGCTGGGCGGCGATTCCCACCCTTCGGTACTAGGGGTTGCGCTGTATTGAGAATCGAACCGCCCTAGTTCTGAGAGGGGGCCATACCTTCACCATCCGCAACGCCAACGCTAATCACAGGGCGGACCGTCAACCGTCTCCTGGGTAGACATCGTGACCGCGCCATTTCTGGCCAGAGACTTACCGCGTAAGGTCCCGCCGTTTAGCGTGATGCTGGTAAGCGCTAGAATCTTGCCGACGAACGTGCTGCTGGTTCCTATAGTCGCCGAGGAACCGACCTGCCAGTAAATATTGCACCCTCTCAGGGCTCTGCGCCAGGGCGGTGGCTTGTGCCCTAGGACTAGGACCACCTTGGAATTCGTGGCAGTCGTCAGAGTACTGCCGATCTGGAAGATCCACTGCGACTCGGGATTCCCGTGAGCGTCTAGCGTCAGAGTGCCCGTCAATCCCGCGGAAGACGAAAAGCAGTAGACCCCAGGTCGGAGCCTCATCCCGCCAAGATCCTTGCCGGTAAGGTCGGTACCACACGGCGCGCCCGCGACTTCATTGTATGCCACAGTCAGGTCTTTCTGCGCCTGGGCCGTCGCGGGGTTCGCCTTGAGATAGAGATGACCCTTCACTTGAGATTGCTTGAGTCCAGTTATTTTGGGTGTCGGAGAACTGCCGACGTCACCAATTATGTAAGTTTGTGCACTAACGTTGGTGATGCCCGAGCCACCCAGCAAGGCAAATTTGTCAGCCGTCCCCAGATTGATTTTCAGCGTATCGCTGTCCGTTTGGGCATAAGCGCCGATCCCCAACAGCGACAGAACCACCACAGAAATCGTAAGCAGTTTCATATCCTGTTCCCTTCTTCGTTTTCATTCCTGCAGGCGTGACTTTCACTCGGTACTTTAAACAGGTGCGGGATTCACTGTCTGAGCAATATTGGCCACTTTCAATAATCCAGGATTTTCGTTTAGCGACAGGATACTTCCTTTTGTAGTCCCTCCCGAACTAGTAGCTCGTGAGCAGCATCGGGGCAAAGAAAAAGGCCGAACTTTGTAAGTCCGGCCTGAAAACGAGCGCGTTTGGGTACAAAAGGTAGAGCAGCCGTGAGGGTCTGAACGTCGACTCTGTCAATCGACCTAACCATGAACTGCCAGGTCAAACCAATGTCGAATAGTACAACTGCCCAAAATCACCGCTCGGTTCGTCATAGGTCGTAAGCGTGCCGCCGGCAGTGCGCATGAAGCCGTGCCACACGCCATGAATGTCCTTCCACGTTCCCGCGACCGTTCCTGCCGAGTTGATACTCGCAGGAGCCGTTCCTGTACGGTGCGCGATTCTTCTCCCCGCCGTAGTTGCGGAAGTTTGCCCGCGGTGCGTATGGTTTCCAAAGCGAGCTTAAGCGGGTAATTGGAAATTCCCGAAGATACTGCCCTATCCTCATGGCAGGTATGGCCGGCATGGACGACTGTCTGTCCTGTCCTCAGCGGCTGGATGTAAAAACCGCAAGCACTTTGGTAATGCGGCGACGCCCACTTGGGCGTGCCAAAACCGGACCTGATCCTCGATAGTAGTATGTGCACTTGCTGTAAGACGGATCAGCCGACACCCCCCTTTTTTGCACAGACGCGCTTGCGAAGAGATCTGTTTGGTTCTTCATGATTAAAGTGGTCCGGACTACGCAGAGAACCCTCAACCCGCGATTAGGGCGTCTAGTGGCACGTCCGAAATTGGCCTTTGTACTTGGTTTTCTCGCGATGGCCATCGCTGTCTTGGCGGCTCTCTCTTGGTTTCACAGGAATCAGGTCGACGAAGCCCGCTCTACCCAAATAACTCTCAATCAAATTGTGGTTCTTACGCGAGAGATCAACAATCTTACGTTGGCCACCCTGCAAAAGCAGAACCTGACTCCCGAAGCGGACACGGAGATGCGGGCGGCAAGACACGCACTGCCTGAAGCAGTACTGGCGGCACACCTTCATGCTTATCACACCGCTGCCCTAGACAAGGTCTGGCCCGCCTTAGACAACTACACGACGTCAGCCGGCCGGCAATGGATCCTGATGCAAGTCGGGGACTTTGACGAGGCCAAGCAGGCCGATTTCCAGTCGGTCAGCCCCCAGTTCGACTTGATGCAGCACCAAGTGCAGATCAGTATTGAAGCCGAGGACAAATGGGCCCAAGGTGTTGCGCTGAGAGCTACAAACGAATTGCTGGCGGCCGCAATATTGGTAGCAGCCGCCATCCTGATACTTTTTCTCCGGTTCCAGAGACAAGAGCACATCGACCAGTTGGAGGTAACCGAACGCACCGCCCTCCGCGAGAGCGAAGAGCGCTTCCGGGCTCTCACTGAGCAGTCAACCGACATCATTCTTATCGCCGATCCCTCGGGCCAAATCAAGTACGCTAGTCCTTCCGTTCACACAGTTCTATTGGTGCATGGAGAAGGTCTCGTGGGAACGAACATGGTCGACCTAGTACATCCGGACGATTTCGCGACCATGAGCACGGGGCCGGGATCGGTAGCCTATCGCCAGAATCCGACAGTTGAGTTCCGGCTACGACATGCAGACGGAAGGTGGCTCCATTTCGAGTGCGTTGTTCGAAACTTGATTCAGCACAAGAATATTGGCGGCATTGTCTACAATGCCCGAGATATAACAGAACGAAAACGTACTCAGGAAGAATTGCTTTTTAGCGCCACCCACGATGCGCTCACCGGCCTTCCAAACCGAGCCTTATTTCTGGGACGTTTGCAAAGCGTCGTGGATCGGATGAAAAGGCATCCACACCAGGCCGCTGCCGTCCTTTTCATCGATATCGACGACTTCAAGGTCGTCAATGACTGCTATGGCCATGCAACCGGAGACGTTCTAATCAAAGAAGTGAGCGGCAGACTAAGGGCATGCATGCGCAGCGACGGCACAATAGCCAGAATGGGTGGAGATGAGTTTACGGTTCTAGTGGAGGACGTTACTGACCCAAGCGATGCCATCCGTGTAGCCCAGAGAATCCAGTTTTCATTTGCACGGCCATTCCTACTGGAGGGACTTGAGGTCTTCAAGAGCACGTCAATTGGCATCGCGCTGACATCACCAGAGATATCTGCGGAGGCGGTGCTTCAGAATGCCGATATCGCCATGTATCGTGCGAAAAGCCAAGGCAAGGCTTGCAGCGAGCTCTTTGACCGCACGATGCACGAGCAAGTCATGAGTCGTCTCCTTATAGAAGCCAAGCTGAGACATGCTCTCGAGAATGAAGAACTGACACTTCACTACCAGCCAATCGTCGCGGTAGATACGAGGGCAGTACAGGGCTTAGAGGCACTTTTGCGGTGGCAGCCCTCGGGATCAAATTCGATACCACCAAGCACTTTTGTCCAGGTAGCAGAACAGTGCGGCCTGATTGTTCCTATTAGTGTTTGGGTTTTGAAGAAGGCTTGTTTAGAGGCGGCGAGTTGGCGACAGCGCTATCCTGCTGACCCACCGTTATATGCCAGCATCAACATCAGTTCAAAGCATTTCTCTCACGCCGGTTTTATTGGACACGTCAAAGATGCACTTGAAGAGAGTGCGGTTGATCCGCGGTGCATAACCATCGAACTCACCGAGAGCTTGGCCATGAACGACGTTGCGGCGACCGAGCAAACAATGTCGCAGCTACGGACTTTAGGAGTGAATCTGAGTATCGACGATTTTGGCACCGGATATTCTTCTCTGAGTTATCTCCGTCGTTTTCCAGTCGACACCCTGAAAATCGATCAGTCGTTCGTTAAGACGATGGATGCCGAAAACTACGCCATCGTTAAGACAATCATCGGGCTGGCGCGTAATCTAGAGCTTAAAGTGGTCGCTGAAGGGGTGGAAACACCTAACCAACACCAACTGTTGGCGTTGGCCGGTTGTGGGTTCGCCCAGGGATACTTGTTTGCGGAACCCATGCCGGCGAAGAATGTTGGAGTTTTCATTGAGTCCAACCGGCGAAACTCCGGACGCACTAAACAGATAGGCTTGGCACGCTCGACAGCGGAACTTTGATACTTCGCCACGACGGGTTCATCTGTAAGCAATCCAACATCCCAGCGCACTTTGTGCGGAATCGTTTGCGAACAACGATACGCTTCCGAATGTGATCTTCAAGGCCCTGAACCGGACGATGGCTGCCGAGTTCAGCCGGGAACTTTCAGTGAAAGTCTCGAACGGTCTCAAAGCGCCCACACATGAGCAGAGCGTGGCCCACCTTTCTTCGTGGCGGAATGGTGGCAGAGCGGTCCTCGCCGACCGATTGCAAGCAGGCTGCGACGGTTGCTGCTGGTACAACACCGCCTCGGTCATCACAGAAAGTCTGTTTCCTCGGATTATTCGCAAGAATGAGCAATTTTGAGCAGTCTTGCCATGAGGTATAGGTCGTACCATCCCATTAATGGGAACGGTGTCGCAGTTTGCGGGAATGTCGATGCTATAGGTGAAAAACGACCGGTTATAAACCCCACTCAGGTTTGATACACCGGTCTTCCTCAGAGCAAGGCTTTCTCTTTCATACCCGTCCGTTCTCCAATTGTAGGAAGGCAGGAACTAAAGACATGAAACGCATCCTGAAAATCGGCGCAATCGCACTTGTGATTCTCTTCGTAATCCTGATCGCACTACCTTTGCTAATCAATGTGAACAGTTTCCGTCCAAAGATCGAGTCGGAGTTGACGAGCGCGGTGGGACGACAGGTGACGGTGGGCAATCTGAGCCTGTCAATTCTTTCCAGCAGCGTCGTGGCCGACAACATAGCCATCGCGGACGATCCCGCCTTCGGCAAGCCGCTCTTCATTACAGCGAAGTCGCTGAAGGTCGGCGTGGAACTGATGCCACTCATCTTCTCGAAACAACTGAATGTGACCGAACTCACGTTGGAGCAGCCCGAGATCACGCTGCTGAAAGCAGCCAACGGGAAATGGAATTTCTCAAGCATCGGCGCGGCAGCGGCCAAAGCGCTGCCGGCAGAGCCTAAGTCCGGAGCGACATCGCCGACCAATTTCTCGGCGGCGAAGCTGGATGTGAACAATGGAAAGCTGATTGTCGGAAAAGCGAATTCTTCAGCCAAGCCTCAGGTCTATGACAAGGTGAACATTGAAGTGGAGAATTTTTCCTTCATCTCACAGTTCCCATTCAAACTCACGGCTCAGCTGCCGGGGGGAGGGGACGCGAAAATCTCGGGGAAAGCTGGCCCGATCAACGCCGGAAACGCCGCCAAGACCCCGTTTGAGACCGCGGTGAAGGTGAACAACATGAATATTGGGGCCTCAGGATTTATCGATCCCGCCAGCGGCATTGCAGGGCTGGCGAATCTTGACGGGACCCTGAACTCGAATGGCAGCCACGCAAAAGCTGTCGGCAAACTTACCGGCACAAAACTGAAGTTTTCGCCGAAGGGCACGCCCGCTCCGATCACGGTGGTAGTCAAGCACACAGTGGATGTCGATCTCGACAAGCAATCGGGAACGCTGACAGAAGGGGATATTTCGATCGGGAAGGCCGTGGCGCACCTAACGGGAACGTTCCAAACGCAGGGCGACACCCAGGTGTTAAACATGAAGCTGGATGCGCGCGACATGTCGGGAGATGAACTGGAACCGATGCTGCCATCACTGGGCATAGTGCTTCCGTCTGGGTCGCAGCTGAAGGGCGGGACGCTATCGGCGGAACTAGGCATCGTGGGGCCTGTAGCCAAGCTCGTGATCACCGGGCCGGTGCGACTAACCAACTCCAAGCTGGCCGGGTTCGACCTGGGATCAAAACTGGGGGCGCTGTCAGCCTTTGCTGGGAAGGCTGCTTCCAACCCGGACACTTCGATCCAGAATGCGAGCCTCAACGCGCGCGTGGCACCCGAGGGGACGAAAGCGGACAACATTAACCTTACGGTTCCCGCGGTCGGTGTGATCACCGGCGCAGGGACGGTGAGCCCGGCGGGTGCTCTGAACTTCAAGATGCTGGCCGACCTCAAAGGCGGCGTCGCAGGCGGGCTGACGCAGGTGGCGTCGCTGGGCAGCAGCAAGGGTGGCATCCCCTTCGCGATCGAGGGCACGACGTCGAATCCGCACTTTATTCCTGACATGAAAGGAGTGGCGGGCGGCATCGCGCAAGGCGCATTGGGAGACGTAATGGGAGCGAAGGACGTCACAAAGGGAAACCCGGCGAATGCAATCAGCGGCCTGCTCGGGAAAAAGCAGAAATGAAAATCTATATACAGACTTGCTCCGGTCCTTGACCACGCGAACATCAGAATGAAAATGGGCCGACGACTATCAGCCCGTCCTAGCAGAGTCTCAGCACCGAAAAACTGCAGCCGCTGCTGCCGCTCCGACGGTCAGCCGGTCCGCGGAAACGGTCATCCCAGCTAGTTCAGACACAACCCCTGGTCAGAGCCTGCTTGTTCCTGCCACCAGAGGTAGAAGCAGAGTTTTTTCTCAGGCAGCTTCACTATCAAAAACTTTTCTACGTGGTACCGGGCAATTTCGCTCGTCCTCGGCGCCTACCTGACCTATGGCGTCGAACGTGCAGCGAAACACCTCGAACTGATGCGAAATTGGCTGGGAATTCATACGCCCATTGCGAGCCTCGCGTTCTTGATATTCGCTTTGTTGGGGTTTCGCGGACTGTCAGACATTCAGAACAATAGGGAAAGGTCGAGACCACATCGAAGCAGGCAGCGAACCTGCTCCGAGACGTGAGCATTAGTTTCGAATCCCTGAACAAGAAGAATGAGGATTTCAATGGGCTAGTTGAAGACAACAAGCAGATTGTTGCACCGCGTTTCGGGCGGACACGTTAGCAACTCGCGAATCCGCCGCTTGGCTTTGTTTAGTTGTGACTTCGAGGTCCCCACGGCGCAACCCCGCAGCTTTGCGATTTCCTGATGCTGATACCCCACGACTTCGTGTAGTAAGAAGATCGTCCGATATCCTTGGGGAAGCTCATTGAGGGCCCAAGCCAAAGCGACACGGTCGAGGCAACCTGCGAGGCGATTATCTTTGGTACCGTACTCGCGGCGAATCTTGGCACCGTCGCCGTTGCTGTAGTGCTCGTCCCAAGAAACCTGGCACAGCGACCTCTTGCGAAAATGCATCAGGACGGTGTTGACCGCGATGCGGTGAAGCCATGTCGAAAACGCTGAGTCTCCGCGAAAAGTAGCGATCTTGCGGAACACCTGCAAGAACGCGTCTTGCGTGAGATCTTCCGCTTCCGCGGCATTGTTGGTCATGCGCAAACATACGGAAAAGATCTGTGCCTTGTGCGCATGAAATAGATCAGCAAACGCATCCGAATCGCCTTGCTGGGCGCGCCCGATTACATCGAAACCCATTGCCCGAGAATTCGCTACATCGAAGCCTGTGACACCCGCAAATCCTTTGGGTCTGAGACCCTCGTTTGTCATTGCGCGAACGGCGCCATCGTCGTCCACCGGCAAAACTCCGTGTGCAGCCCCTCGTTCCGTCAGAGTCGTAACAGTACCTCCTCTCGTCACGAATCGTGTCAGCTTAGGCTCTGAGTTCTTTCAAAACTGTGCAATTTTGAACAGTCGGTCTATTTTGGGCAAGGTATGATTCGGCCTGTTCGACAGGGCAGTCATGGGTTAGTGTCGATTGGCGATTCGACGTTCAGACCTTCACGACTGCTCTTTCTGTACTCAAGCCCCAGGCTCTCAGTTGCGGGGCGGGCTACGAGGTTAGATCTTGGACGAGCACTTGTCAGCAAAACCTCGTACAGGCGATCCAAAATGCATCTTCTACGACTGTTTTTGATTGCATGGCTTGCACCCGGGGTCGTGTCGTTGTTCTACCTGTTCTGGCTGTGTAACCGAACGGAGCGTAACAGCCAAAGAACCAAGCGAGTTGATCTCGTACTTCCCCAACCAGCCGAGTTTGGTACGGACACCTAGTCTCACCGTCCCTAGACTGGGGCAACGTCCACCCTCTTCAATCAGGAATTCCCCACTCCTCGCATAGAACGGGGTTGGGCCGGGTCTTGGTAGGAGTCCAAGCGCCTAAGAATGGGTAGTCATCGAAATTGGCTCTCTGGTACGAATCGCGCAAACACCGCGAAGAGATGAACTGATCGGAATTCAGGCATCGCGAATCTCGGGGCGTACACGACTACCATGGACGGCATGATATGCACGGTTTTCTTTCAGTGTGACCGCTGTCGCATTGAGTGCCGGATTGACTCCGAATCGCCGGAAGGCAGTGCGCAGCTCATGATCCGGCATTGCCCGGACAGCGAAGGTGTTGCTGTTCTTGGCAAGGTAACGCGGTTCCAGGAACGGCGGGGAGGTGTGTGGGCGGATGTTCAGCGTTCGATTGACGCGGCGTAGCGGTCCCGGGTAGTTACCCGTAGCTACAGGAGCCAATCCCCGTCTTCTGCGGCCCTCATGATTGCCGCACAATACGGGCATCTAGTAACTTTGGGCATCCTTCTCACCTCACATTTGCCGCTGAGTTTAGGGTGCCGTAGGCGAGTCGTATGTGATCGTTGTCACAGAGGGATGTGATGGATTCGCTTGCCTTTGTGATTTTGACGCTCGACAAAACCGATAGTGACGCGAAGTGCCCCGAGCCTAAGGTCAACGAGTGTTGTCGAGACGTTTCACCATCCTAGGGATTTCCCTAGTTGCAAGGTGCCGAGCATCGCCTTTGAATAATCGTGCGCGGTTTCCCGAATGATGTCCAAGACAGCATGGTCCGGCTGCCATTGGTCAGTGGTGTGGTCTGGACGTCGGCTCAGAATTTTGGATTGGGGAAAGCTATGAAGAAGGATTGGATGTTCTCTGTTTGCCTGGCATTCGTTCTAGTCGCTGGGCAAGCCATATGCGTAGCGCAAGCCGAGTCATCGGGGAGTTCGAAGGTTGCCGTACCAGATTCGAGCGCGAATACGTTAGCTGGGAGTGGGGCTGCGAGGGCGAGTGTCAGCGCGAGTTCAAGTGCGGAACCTGCTCCGTCGACACCGACATCGGGGGCAGCACCACAGTTCCAACAACGCGACTCGCGCTACAAGATCCAGCCTGGTGATTCCTTCGACGTCACGTTCGAGTTGAGCCCTGAGTTTAATCAGACAGGCGTGGCCGTCCAGCCTGATGGTTTCGTTACCCTGCACGGAGTGAGCGACATCAAGGTGCAGGGGCAAACCGTGCCCCAGTTCACTGAGACTCTCCGTAAAGTGTATGGCAAGATCCTGAACGATCCCGCCATTTCCGTTGTACTCAAGGACTTTCAGAGGCCCTATTTCATCGCCGATGGTCAAGTCGGGCATCCGGGAAAGTACGAACTCCGGGGCGACACGACTCTGACGGAAGCCATTGCCATGGCGGGTGGATTCTTGGACACCGCGAAACACTCGCAGGTTGTGCTATACCGTCGGGTGGACGATAACTGGACTTCAGCCCAGTTGATCAACGTAAAAAAAATGGAAGCTGATCGCAACCTGCGGGAGGATCCGTTTCTGCATCCCGGCGACATGCTTTTCGTTCCGAAGAATACTCTCTCGAAGATCAAACCGTTCATCCCCAGCACTGGCGTGGGTGCTTACGTTCCGATCATGTAATCATATTGATGTCCGCGCACGATGGATTCCGCTTCTTTTGTCATTTGTGAACAAGCCGGTGACGGTCCACTGCTGTGAATCCGGAACGTCGAAAACAACCAGCACCTCGGCGCCATCAGAAACTATGATGTCTTTTTCGTTGGCAAGACCATCTTGCGCCGGACCGTCAAGTTGTTGTAACCAGATGGGACGAGTTTTACATGGCGGACATCGCCACAACGATCAATGAAAACGGGAACCGTTGGCAGTAAAAAGGCAAAATCAAAATCTACTTGACCTAGACCGGCATTCTCATGGAAGGCCATGGCGCAAGTTTGTGCCGTCTGTTCGCCGGGGCTTGGAGTTTTGAGCGCTATCGGGATCTGTCGCCAATTGACAAGATTGCCTACCAGTCGGTAGGCGGCTGCCCACCCGCAAAGGCATGAAAGTGTACGTTGCAGGCGCGAGCACGCCGGGTCAAGGCGGCGCGTCACCTGAAGACTTTCTAGGTAAACCCTGCCGCAACGGAAAAGCCGCCCCGAGAGGCGGCGTTGTCAACGTGTTCGGCGTTCTACTTCTACTAAGGCTTGACCCAAAATTCCTGATTGCTTGTCAGCGTGTCACCGGGGGCTGGTCACGTCTACTGAGAATCAATCGCCTTAGTTCTGAGAGGAAGGCATACCCGTCACCATCCCCGACGCCTAATGTTAATCACACGGCGGACCGTCCACCGTCTCCTGACCAGTAATACTGACCGCTGCCGTGCTAGCTAAAGCCTTGCCACGGAGGACGCCGCTGCCTAGCGTGATGCTATCAAGAGCTAGGATTTTTCCGACGAAAGTGTTGCTGCTTCCGATAGTAGCCGAGGAACCGACCTGCCAATACACGTTGCATCCTCTCGACTCCTTGCCCACATGACCCCGAACTATGACCACTTTGGAATTGGCAGTCGTCGTCAGGGCAGTGCCAATCTGGAAAATCCATTGCGGATTGAGGTGGCCTTCGCCATCCAGAGTCAAGGTGCCAGTCAAGTTGGCCGTGGTAGCAAAGCAGTAAACCCCCGGCTTAAGCTTCATCCCACCCAAGTCCTTGCCAGTGAGGTTGGTGCCGCATACCGCATCCGCAGCTTGATCATACGCCACGGTCAGGCCCTTCTGTGCCTCCGCAGTCACGGTGCTGCACTTAAGGTACAAGTGACCCTTCACTTGCGAGGGCTTAAGTCCCGTTACGGTGCATGTCGGGAAACTGCCCACGTCTCCGATGATGAATGTGTGGGAGCTAGTATTGGTGATGCCAGCACCAGCCAACACCGCGAACTTGTCGGCCGTGCCGAGGTTGATTTTCACCATAGCGGTATCAGTTTGGGCATACGCGCCGATTCCCAACAACGACAGAACCAGCAACGAAATCGTAAGCACTTTCATATTTTGCCTCCTTAGCTTTGTTTCTCTTTCTTTGTTTCTCTTTCCTGTCTGTGTGAATGGAGCTTTCACTAGGACACTCTATACATGCTCATAATTCACTGTCTGCGCAGTATTGATCACTTTCAAGGACCAGGCTCACGCGACGCTCAACGGCGGCAAGACGGCCCGAGATCAAGCTGAAGCGTTTCCAGGGGATGACCGACGAGCCGGGCCGTGCTGAAGAACGTCAGGTACTGGGGGCACTCCGCGTAACGAGGGCTTCGTCATGATGCCCAAGGACTTGGAGACGGACAAGGAAGGCGCCAAGGCCTTCGAGTTCAAGGGAACGAACGGCTTCATGCTGACGTTTGACATGACCTCTAAAGACCCTGCGCCCCAGAAATGCTTGATGAGCTACTGAAGGACTTACATAATTGCCGCCTAAATGCGCCGGAATTTTCTGGTGCATTATTCTTGCCCCGCTACCCCGGCCCACGCCGGGGCCAGTACGTCGCTCACAGAGGAGAAATTCTTAACTGTCGAAATCAGGGATTTTTCAACACTTGCGGAGCGGCAGTGTGTTTCCGCCCATTGTTCGTGCGGGCCGTTGACTTTCGACATCCATGGTGAAATCATTATTTCGTCGAGTGCGGAGCAGTTCTGCCCCGCAGATGTTGACGTTGTTCTCGCCTTCTTGCGGATTTATTCATCCTTATCACACGAGTTGCCTTCTGCACATTCATAACTCTTGAGAGGGGGGGCCAATTATGCCGCTCGTGTCAGCGTCCAAGAAACTCATCCAATTCGATCCCAAAACATTTCTCTCTACCGTTGACGGCGGTAGGAAGATAGCAGTTTTTTCCAACAAGCAGACGATCTTTGTTCAGGGTGACTCGTCCGATGCTGTTTTTTATATACAGAAAGGAAGGTAAAGCTCACGGTTGTGTCACAGATCGGGAAGGAAGCCACAATCGGCATTCTGAACGAGGGTGATTTCTTCGGAGAAGGGTGCCTTACAGGGCACCTTCTCCGCATGTGCTCCGCAACCGCAATGACGGATTGCTCTGTGATGCGAATCGAGAAAAAGTCCATGATGGAAGTGCTTCACCGCGAACACGCGTTTTCCGATATGTTCGTGGCATATTTGCTGGCACGGAACATCCGATACGAAGAGGATTTGGTCGACCAACTCTTCAATTCCAGCGAAAAAAGATTAGCTCGGATACTGCTGCTGCTGGCTCACTTCGGCAAGGAAGGCGTGCCCGAGACCCTAATCGCCAATATCAGTCAGGAGACCATCGCAGAGATGATAGGCACGACTCGCTCGCGGGTGAGCTTTTTCATGAACAGGTTTAGGAAATTGGGGTTCATTGACTATCACGGCGGTAATGATTTGCGGGTTCATGGTTCACTTCTCAACATTGTTCTCCACGACTAGAACTTCCTTTCGAACAATGTGGCAATGCTCTCGCGCAGACATAGCCACCCTCGGCTTTGCCATTTCCTTAATGACTTCGGCAAGTGTCGTCTTATCCTGTGGTGCTTTTGTTTTTCTCTTATCCATGACGTTGGACTCTGGATCGGCGTAGATAAAATGTTGGCTCCATTCAGAGAAACAGTAAAAATCTGAACTTCAGTGCCTTATACCCTCCGCCGATCTTCTGACACTGTTCGTCTTCGATAATCCAACCTTCTCAGAAGGACCGGTGACGAAGCACCGTGGAATGTTCCAGCGTAGCCCTCTCCCAAGGGGATTGTCTGAGCTTGATCGCTCACAATGGAAAATGAGCGGCTTCCCGGCTCGAATCGATTCTCAACTGACGAGATCGCATTATAAAAGGGCGCCCTTTTGGAGTAGGTTGTGATCGTTCGCATCATCACCTACGACACCTTCGAGAAAGACCAGTGATCGCCTAGCGGCACCGCTAGGTGTACCGCTCGACCCTGCGATTTTGCTTGCTCTGGACCGCTAATTCCGGAAACTGGTCACCAAAACCCGTTATAAACAAAAACTTCATCTCGGGACGAGCCACACGAATTCGCTCTGCGAGCTCAAGGCCGTTGAGTCCGGGCAGGACAATATCACTGACCACAAGGTCTATGGTGCGATTCTGTTGCTGGCACAAGCGGAGTGCCTCTGCACTTTCGGCGGCAGAAAAAACAGAAAACCCGTTGCCTTCGAGCGCCCTTTGCAGAATGTGTCGAAGGTTGTCGTCGTCTTCGACTATCAAGATGGTGACGGAACGTTGAGGGCGCGGCGCGATATGAAGCTGCCCGTGCGGCGACCGAGTTTCTCTTGTGCGTCGTAGTTCCAGCTCACGCATTATTCTTCGAGCGAGTATGCGTAAGGAATCAAATACCCAACCAGCTCTCCCGACAAATTGTGAAGTCCGAGATTGTCTGGTGCGACGACAGCGGGCGAGTGGGCATCCGATTCTTGTCCCAGACCGCACTGCAAAGAGTTGAGCTCCAGGGTTGGCTGGCTCGGCAGTTGGAGAGCAGTTTTCCGGAGCGGGTTTTGAAGACCTTTCACGCACTCACAGGTTCTCGCGTAGACGGCGACGTTCACGCGTCGACAGTCTAGAAGCCGCTGGCCAGTTCACAAGGCTTGTTCTTGTCTGCACCGCAGGTCATACAGCGCAGCGCGGCGGATTTCCATGTCGCCGGGGCTGGGCCAGTCAAGGTCTGGTTTAGGACAATGACTTCTCCCGTGCCGTCGTGGTTCGTCACAAAAAAACTCATTCACGGGGCCCGTTACCCCTCATTGCGAATTTTGCAGCACCAATCGGATAGGCGCGGTCATCAGCCTTACGGAACCTAACGGCGGCGTCCAGTATGACGCGGGAGATGGAAGAATTCACTGAAGCGAGACTCCATCATTTGGGTTGATTTTGGATGGCCCGTATATCTGCTTCCACCTTTCTGATGTCCTCCTCAATAGCGTGCGATAAATGCCTGAGTCCTTCTGCGATGTCCTTGACTGCCGGATCGACTGCATTGTTTCTTGCCTTATCGAAGTGGATTCTTGCTTCGCTATAGCTCATCACTTTTCTCCTTGAAATTTCACAGCGCCGAGGTCTTGCTCACGTCCGGCTCAGGCTGATCAATGCATACGGCAGTTGCAGGGTCTCACTCGGCAGGTCGCAACGTTACTCGCAACGGGGGAGTAAGCCGCAAGCGTCCGCAATAAACTGGTGCGCGGCATTGGGCTGCACAAACTGGAATCCATAACGAAAGGCATTCCTTTCTCGCACAACGGCGAGAACACTTACCCGGCCTAGCGGTAACTCGAAATCCAGTTCCACAACTTCGCCCATCGACACTTCAATAGGGAGCATCGCAGATATGCCGGATTCGCTGATATCGAGCGCATAGCCTGAGAGAAGTTCCCCTGTGCCAGAATGAATTTTTAGATTGGCATCTAACTTAAACCTCGGGCAGAGCTGCGCTTCGACCCGGTGCTGAACTTCCACTCTTGTTTCTCCTCTGCTTCACCACGACATCTTGCGGCGGCGAGCGACTCGCGGTGATAACCGCGGTATCCTCTGTCGCTAGAAAACCGTGGCTACTGTATTCGTGCTTTGAGCTAGCACGCTCTCCACCGTCCGAATCAGGAGCGATGAGTTGTTCTCGAACGATTTCTCTGATTTCACTACAAACGCCGCAGCACCCTCGCTCATGAGCTTGATCCCATTGGCCTGACCAAGACCGCTCAGCACAACTACTGGGATGTGCTTTACGAGCATGTCGCCCTTGAGAGCCCGAAGGACATCGAGTCCCGACACTTTCGGCAACATCATGTCGAGCAGGATAAGATCGGGGATGTTCTCGCGAGCGACGCGGAGACCTTCCTCGCCGTCCCCGGCTTGGATAACACTGTACCCAGCCCTGACGAGTACCCGTTCATTGGCAACCCTCTGGAATTTACTGTCCTCGATCAGAAGTATTTTCATTATTCCTCGCTGTCAAGCTAGTCTTTCGCATCTTGTGAAGATGTGCATTTCTGAACAGGCGGTCTCTCCCCGATGGGGTTGCTGATTGTGCGTGGACTTGCAGCCTTGTTCCGATGTTCCGGCGCTCGGTTTCGTGACGCGATGGACTCGCCCGCGTTTAACGATCATGCCAAACCCGCGCATCACCCGGTGGCACGGGCACGGGGCGGCCATGTACAGCCGCATCATGTTCGTTCATTGCCCTTGCCGCTTGGGTGCGGCGGCTCCCGTTCTGGCTACTGAACTTCAATATTGTGACGGAGTGCTTGCAACGTTGGCATGTGAACGTAATCAAGCCGTGCATCATCTTGATCGTGTAATGTCTCACAGCTTCAAGTCTAGTCTCTTATCCCGCTATGACTCCGAACCAAAGTTACTAAGGGTGGAAATCGGCATCCAACCCGCGTAACTGCGGCGCGCCAGTCAGTCGATCCCAGTCAGTTCTTTATTTTGTGCAGGCAGGGTGATGGCAATCGCGCGCAATTTCTGTTTCCTTTGACCCTGCATCTTTGCAAAACTGGGTGCAATATTTTTTGCCTGCAGGTGGAACACAGACGCAAGGCAAGTGGGCGCATTTCGATTGATCCTTAGCCATAGTTGTTCTCCTAAGCGGACGTGTTGGATTCGGTTAACCAGCGGTGGCGGCAGCGCGAGCACGGTCGGACGAGACCCGTTTTCGGACTTTGTCACCGAATTGCTGAACGCTGCCTGCGATGGATCTTCGAGTGTCTTGACCGCTGGCAGGCGCAAATAGCAGGCCAAGGCCGATGCCGACTCCTACTCCCGCCGCAAGGCGCACAGCGTTGCCGAGGGCTGGGTTGTCCTCTCCACGAATGGCTCTTGACGCTTTCGCGACCCGGTCAGCCGCATCTTCGTACTTCTGCTGGACAGCATCGCGGAGATCATCAATCCTGCTAGCCGCACCCCTGCGCCCTTTTTGTGCGCCATCCGACTGCTCAAGTAAATAAAGACTGGTACCGAGTAACGTCTTGAGTAATTTCTTCATTTGATCCTTTCAATTTGCGTAGGTCGTTATCGCCATCCGGAGGATGGCGCAGTACTTGTTAGGTCTCACCCCCGACAAATCAGAATCGGCGTTCTTCAACTCTGCATTTTCATCGCGGTACCCCAATTGACCCTGCATGCTGGCATTGCCTCCCTCTCTTTCACTTTGTGGGTTCTGCTCCGTCGCTCCCTTGCCCCGATCTTGATCCCTCGATTTATCCATGAATACTTTCTCTCCTTGCTCAAATGTCGTTTTCTCGACACGACGGTTGGCTAGTGCTTACCGCCGTTCTTTTTTCACACTCTGCATGATTCACCCGGCTGGACTTTCGACTATCACACTGGCTGCCGCTGGAGCGCCACATTCCCAAAGTAACTTGCCGCGCCCGCCCGGTTCCGCGAGAATCATCATCAGCGGGAAGGGTTAATACTTGTCGTGATATTGAACACCTGAACCGAAGACCAAGCTAGTCGTGAAGAAGTTCTGCCTGCGCTTGTCACGTTTCGTGCGTCCAGTCCCCGAGGTGTACCATTTCGGGATTGGAGGCGCTGCATGGGCCCCCGCAAAGAAACCACCATCGAGCGCATTTTTCGAGAAGTCATGGGGCGCAAAATGCCCCCAACCGTGAGGCGCATCCTGCTTCGCAAGCCAACACCCAAACGGAAAGCGCATTAGCTTCAAACTGCACCACGACCCCGGATTGCCGTGCCGGGGGGAGGGACAACCGTTGCTGATCGTTTTCTGGTCCTGTTTTAACACTGACCAATTTTGGTCAGCTTGGGTCCGCTTGCTGCGGCCATGGGAATCCGGCATCTATTTGTCATCGAGTCCGCGCCGTTGGTTCGGGTGTGATAGTGACTGCGGCTAGGCTGCCGCTGGCTTCAGTACGACATTCATGTAGCTTTCCATCGCCTGTGTCAACTGCGAATCCACCTCATCCGCGATACTCATCACATCGGGCAACAGCAAGCTGAAGTCCAGAGCGCCCAGATTGCTCTGCAACATCTCAAACAGGGTCACCTGCAATATCCGTGAGTCGTGCACCAGCATCGCCGGAGTGTAGCCTTGCAGTTTTCGCATCGTGCCATGGGCAGCGGCGGCGGGGGAACAGATGGAATCGCTTTCTTCACCGGGGGCGCTGGGCTTTTTCAGGCGGACAATCAATTCCTCAATCAGCTTGGGAAGATACCCGGTGCGCTCTCCGTCGCTTAGCGGAAGGTAGTTTAGGTCCCTGGTCTTTTTTGCCCGTGCCAACCAGTTGTCGATGATGCCCGCCATGCAACGCTGAAGGATCGCAGCCACGCTTTCCTTCTCCGTCCGTCTAGCAGGCTTGCGAGTTAGCACCTTGTCGCGCACAAGTTCGGCAAGCTTCCCGACTTCGAACGGTTTCACGATGATTTCGTCGGCCTCCAGAAGAATGGCCGCCATGGCGCTCTTCACGTCGGGGTAGCCGCTCACCAACAGCGTAAGGGCATCCGGCTGGGAGTGGCGCATGGCGCTGACCACCGTAAACCCGTCACCGGGGTTAGGCATATGCAAGTCAGTGATCAGAACGTCAAAACTCTCTGTGGCGATGAGTCTCAGAGCTTCGGTCACACTCGCGACGGCGACTACGGCAAACCCCTTTTGCTCAAGCGTCATACTCATCATGTCGCGAATGCCATCATCGTCATCCACCAGCAGGACTC
>Ga0207003_1035_pt1 | contig 40274 bp, 37 predicted proteins | sample Alteio_BWMinCont_89_FD_153474 | JGI IMG/M metagenome (GOLD analysis project Ga0207003, IMG submission 153474) | Enriched cells from forest soil in Barre Woods Harvard Forest LTER site, Petersham, Massachusetts, United States -... | ecosystem: Environmental > Terrestrial > Soil > Temperate forest >...
GTTGGGCACGAGAAGCAGGAGTGACAGTCCGCCTTCTCGTGTCACCACTCAGCATGCACTCGGATTACAAAACTTATTTCATCGCACACAAATGCAAGAGGCTGGATGCCAGCAAAAGCGCGGTGCGGATAACGAGTGGAATCGCACTGAGCACATGCCCCCGCCTGTCTCCTCTCTCAAAGTATTTCGAGGAAGAGTGAATCCTGTCACAAACTGACCCTAAAATCCGGATGCCCCGCAAGCTGGTATGGATCGAAGAAAAACGCTTTCGAGGTTTTGGTTGCTCCGGATGTGCTTGGGTGTTCAACGCTTCCGGCTCGCCCACCGGCAATTCCCTTGATGAAATGATGCGGAACTTCGAGTCGCAGCGCGACAAAGAGTTTACATCCCATGTTTGCGCCGATCACCCGAGGAATACCAGAGCCAAGTAGCGCCGATTTACCGGACATCAATTCTGACCAGTTTCCCCGAAGCCAACCGTTGATACTGATGAGTCACGTGGTTCTGACTGTCAGGCGGAACCACGCCAGATAGCGTCTGAGCTACAACTGCAGGCCGGGTTCGTGGTAGGGTCCGCCGGTGTGACGGTGAGACTATGAATGGGAAGGAGCGGATATGGCGAACAATGAATTTGAGGCTTAACGACGGGCGGGGCTTGACATTGTTCCCCTTGGAGAATCGTTTGATCGGAATGGTTGCAAACCGGCCGATCGCACTCCGTCGAAAATCCTCCCCTAGATCTGGACAGCAACCGTGCCCGCAACTTGGTTTGTGGGTGTGATGGTGACCTCGTAGCCGAGCTTGCGAAGGGCTCGCGCCAGCACCTGGGCACGTTTCTTCTTTTCTCGAGCTCACCGCCGCGATCGTGGCAGAGCTTCGCGCGGGTCCGCCGCAGGTCGTGCGGTGGAATGTGCTCCAACCCTGCTCTCTCGCAGCAGGTTCTGACCACGTACCAGACAACGTTCTGCGAGATGCTGCTGCCCCACACCTTTCCCCGTCCGGCGACCGCTCGAAAGATTTTGCCCTCACAAACCCCGGCGGCTCGTGTCCATTGATCGAGTGCGGCTTTCACCCAATTCGGAACGGGCACGGTGCGGATGTGACCGCCCTTGCCGATCAGATCCACCACGGCCCAGTGCCCCTGACGCATCTGGATGTCATCCCACTCCAAGCCCACAAGTTCCGACCTGCGAAAGCCACAACCAAACAGCATGGCCAGCATGGCATAGTCTCGCTTGGCACGCATGCTATCGCCACAAGAATGTTTCAGCACTTCAGAACTCTGTTCTGCGCTCAACCAGTTACCGGACCGGAATCCGAGCTGCTTGACTCCCTTGACGCGGCTAATCCCCGCGGCCAATTCGGGGCTCAGCAAGCCTGAGTCGGCGGCTTCGTGAGCCAGGCGCCGCACGGCTGCAAGCTGCTGGTTGATGGTGTTGGCGGCCAGATGCCGCGATTCCAGGTGCAGGCGATAGCGCACAACGACGATGCGGTTGAAGGCCAGCCGAGGTTCGGAGCAGTACCAAGCGATGAACTGGTCGATGGCGTACTCGTAGACTCGGCGAGATGCTGGTGATCCGAGGCTATTGAGCACCGCTGCTTTGCAATGATCCAGATCGGGTAGGCGAAGCACACGGCGACGGTAATTCGGCTTGATTCTCTGTTTGCCCATGACGACGGCCTCCCAAATGCCGCACCTTTGGGACGACGGAGACCGCCTGGGCGATGCAATCAACCGTGCGATTTCGACAGGTTTTGAGCGCTATGGCCTTCCATGAGAATGCCGGTCCAAGTCAAGTTAGATTTTGATTTGCCTTCCTTAAAATCCACCTTCCTTCCTAGCGGAGGGTTTGCCGAGCGGCCCGGAGCAGTCAAGGGCGCGTTGTTTGCGGCGGCAGCGAACCCTTGACGGCGAGGACCGCTCGGTCACCATTCCGCTAGGAAGGAAGGTGGCGGTCGCTGCGGGATTGTTGGTCGTTCCTCTGCTTTCTTCGCGCCCCAAAGCAAAGCTGTCGCCACCCTTCCATCCGCACTCTTGTTTGAGCGACTTATTCGCTCGGTGCAAGTTGGGTGTTCTCGTTTCAGCCGGTGCTGCCACCTGTTTGTCGACCTCGCTTCCATCTCGCGATGGAAGCTGGGCCAGGCCATAGACGCAGTCACCGGAACTCGGCGCTGGGGCGCGATGCTCCCGATCAAAGAATCTGAACTATGCGGCTGCCGGCAAGCGCACCGGGTTGCGATTGCGCAGCGGTTCGTAAGCCTCTCCACTCACCCACAAGCGATGCAACAACACCGCCAGCTTTCGTGCAGTACACCGGTCTCCTTTATCTCTTGCGCTTCGAGCGCGTCGATAACTTGGGAGCGTATCGCATCCCGCCGGAGACCGGCCTTCTCATCCCATCTGTTTGCGTCAGTTATCCCCGTAACGCCTCGGAGCTCCGCGCCTGGCAGTTGACCGGACAGGGTTGACCGGACAGGGTCGGCCGGTTCTCAATGAGCGATATCGCTGTTATCGACAGCTATCCCTGTAACTCAGAGACTCCGCGCTGGCCAAGTATTTTTCGCCACCGCGGGCGAGGAAAACACCTGACCGTCAGTGGCATAGCTCCACAGCTTGGCGCCAGTGCTGCCTTTCAGCGCGTACAGGTTGCCGTCGCCCGGGCCAACATAAACCACACCATTCGCCACGGCGGGCGGTACATCCGTGGTGGCGTAAACAAGCTGGCTCCACTTCAAGCCCAGGTTCCCAACATTGTGGACGTTCAGCACCTTCTCACACGGGTTCCAGCGCATCATGTCGCGCCTGTGGAACTCGGCCCAGGGGCTGGGGAGCTTGCACGGCGGCTGCTGGCCCCATGCCACGGACACCAAGCCCGCACATAAAATCAAAACCACGATGCTGACGCGTTTCATAACGAACCTCCAGAGGAGAAACTTGTCTTACGGAAAGCCGCGAATGAGCGCATGCAATCTTGTTCGCCTTCCCTTGTTTTGTCAATGGCGCAAAGGGCTTGCAAAGGGCTGCAGGCCGTGTCTTGCGATGGTTGGCGAAACATCTCGATAGCACTCTTTGACCTGGGTTCTGAGTGCGATGGCCTGGTCTGCATCAACAACGGTTATTTCCGAATTGTCGGTGATCCGGGCGCGCCCTTGCCTTGGCTCGTTTGGGCAGTGTGCAATCTTGACCAGACACACATCTTGCAATTGTCTAGAATTCCTGATAACCGCAAAGACCCACCGCGCCGTATTTCCGCCAACCTTGAGCCCTTGTGATTGAAAGAAAAGCGCTGGCCCGACCGTAGACGCTTACAAAAGGAAATTCGATGCGTGGCCTATTTCTCTCATTCTCGGACCGGTCTCCGATTCTGTTGGTCGGATCACTGCTGCTTTCCACACACTTGTTGTGGGCGCAGAGAACATCGCCTCTAGAGAAGATTCCGATCCAACTTCTTGCTACCCCCGCTCCGTTTGCGACGGTTTCAGAAGCCCAAACACGTCTGCATCTCACCTTCAGAAGATTGCCACTGACCATCGAGAAAAATCGGGGCCAGACCGAGTCGCGGATGAGATCCTTACCTTATTATCCAGATTACTATCGTCTGCCTATCAACACCAATGCCACGCTGTACCCAGCCACAAGAACGGCTGAATTGTGGGGAAAAGAGAAGTACCTCATCGGCAGCGCTCCGAGCAAGTGGCTGACGTTTGCTCCCGCCCACGGCAACGTACCTTGTCAGACGACCTATCGCGTCGAGAACCTGGAGCAGTTTGGGCACCGCATCCCATGGATTGGCTCCATCATCCTACGAATCGGTCAACAGGCTAAGGCTCACCCGCATGTCACACGTGTGCTCACGGTACTCAAGCCCCGACTCTGAGTGTGTGCTTGTTCGTTGTTGAAAAATCCCCGTTGCCCTCATCCTATGAAAGAGGATGTCAAGAAAAAAGACTTCTCCCCGCCCTCGGAGAGATGCGGGTGTGGTGACTTACATCCGGCCCTGTCTCGTTCTCGGAAGGGTGATTGGTTCGGCCGCTTTGGCTTGTCGCAGATTGCAGCGGCGATGCCAGCCCCAGTGGCTTGTCCCCATTCGACGGTTTCTCACTCGGGTTCAAATCTTTGCTGAGGGTCTGATAAACTGCGCCCCAACTCGCGCAACGTCCGTAGTCCGTTTTCTCCGTGGTAGACCGGCCCGCAACATTCCCGTGCGCAGCAACTCGGCCAGCTTGCGACGCATCCACCTTGTCGCTCTTGCTGCCCTCCTTTAATAAGGCATTGCGGCGCGGATTGCACACCAGAACCTGCTGCACCTGCGGCTGCAGCAGATCGTACAGCCACGCCGCCCAGGTCCCTTCTTCCAGGTCACATGCAGCTCGCCCCGCAGACCGTGAAGGAACTGCAGAATGCTGCTGGCTTTGGTTTCCAGGATGGTTTCCAATGACCAGCTTCCCACAGCCATTCAGGACTGCGATCTACCCATAGCACTAATAAGCGGATGCCCAGACTGCACAAAGTACGCCAACCGCCCCTGTCATATCCTGGTGCAACGCCTGACGCAGACCGTGCCAAGAAGCCGCCGCTCGCCGCGCCTTCTGCCACCGACCAGGAACTCAATCCCGGAGATCGTGTCGAGGTTTGGGCAACTTCGGAAAGCCGACGGGGGAGTTCGGCACAGTTGAGCAAGCGAACGAAGACGACGCGGTCGTCAAATGGGATGATGACGGTCGTGAGAGACTCCACCAACCGTCGCTAAAAAAGATTTAGCCAGCGACAAGCGTGCTGCCTCCCTCACTACTAATTGGGGCATGCAGTCGCGACTGGGTTGCGACGAGTGGCGTTCCCGCGTGTGTTTGGCGCACAACTCATCAGATCGAATTGCTGTACACCGCGTTTCGCGCGGACACGTTAGCAACTCGCGAATCCGGCGCTTGGCTTTGTTTAGTTGTGACTTCGAGGTCCCCACGGCGCAACCGCGCAGCTTTGCGATTTCCTGATGCTGATACCCCACGACTTCGTGTAGTAAGAAGATCGTCCGATATCCTTGGGGAAGCTCATTGAGGGCCCAAGCCAAAGCGACACGGTCGAGGCAACCTGCGAGGCGATTGTCTTTGGTTCCATGCTCGCGGTGCACGTTGTCCCCGTTACTGTTGCAGTATGGCTGGTCCAGAGGAACCTCACATATCGATTTCTTGCGGAAACGCATCAGGACTGTGTTGACCGCAATCCGGTGAAGCCATGTTGCAAACGCTGAGTCTCCTCGGAAGCTCCCAATCTTGCGGAACACCTGCAAGAATGCTTCTTGAGTGAAATCTTCCGCCTCCGAAGCACTGTTGGTCATGCGCAAACACACCGAAGAAATCCGTGCATTGTGTGCATGAAATAGAACGGCAAACGCGTCGGCATCGCCTTGTTGGGCACGCTTAATCACGGCAGAATCCGTAGGAAGCCTGTCCGTGGCGACCAGGTAGTTGTTCACCCGAGTCTCCTTCTAAGTCCCCTCAAATCCACTCGGTACTTGGCGAAACGAAACTGAGTTTCGTCTATTTCCTTGCCACGTACTGTACAAAATCGCTCACTCTCCTAATGCGGCTGGGCACTTCAGTCTGGCGGATGACTGCTACTGGCTTGGTGGGGCAATGTTGTGGCTTCGATTCCATTCTTCTTCCCGTGACCCGAAGGGCGAAGTACTCATCAACGATTTGCTTTCTTCGTGAAAGCCTGTAACACGCGCAGAATCGGAATTGCGGCAGATCGCAGCGGCATTCCACATTGGACGGCAGCCCAGTGCTCTGCTGGCAGAATCCGGGCGTTAGGCGCACAGTGAATTCTACGGTTGTCCTTCGTATAAACTTGCGGTTTGCTCTGCTTTGCAGGGACGTACTGAAATTGACCGAGGAGGAAGCGGCTTGCCACTGAACCGGGATGTGCTTTGGTACAAGGACGCGATCATTTATCAAGCCCACGTCCGTACTTTCCACGACAGCAATGGGGATGGCATCGGTGATTTTCAAGGCCTTGAAGAGAAGCTCGACTACCTCCAGGAACTGGGGATCAGCGCGCTGTGGCTCATGCCATTCTTCCCCTCTCCTCTACGCGACGATGGCTACGACATCGCGGACTACAACGCCGTTCATTCAAGCTATGGAACATTGGAGGATTTCCGGAAGTTTCTGGGGTCGGCCCACGACCGAGGAATCCGGGTCATCATCGAATTAGTGTCGAATCACACGTCGGATCAGCACCCGTGGTTTCAAGAGTCGCGAAGTTCGCGGGACAATCCGCGCCGCGATTGGTATGTCTGGAGCGACACCGACAGCCGGTACAAGGACGCCCGCATCATCTTTCTTGATACAGAAACGTCCAACTGGGCGTGGGACCCGATTTCAAAATCCTTCTATTGGCATCGCTTCTTCAGTCACCAGCCCGATCTTAACTATGACAATCCTGCGGTTCGGGAACAGATGTGGTATGTGATGAAGTTCTGGCTAGAGATAGGCGTTGACGCCTTCCGGCTTGACGCGGTGCCGTACCTGGTGGAACGGGAAGGCACGAATTGTGAGAACTTGCCGGAGACTCACCAAGTCCTAAAGGAGTTGCGGCGAAAACTCGATGAAAACTTTCCGGGCAGGATGCTTCTGGCGGAAGCCAATCAATGGCCAGCGGACCTTCGGCCGTATTTCGGCGATGGAGATGAATTCCACATGGCGTTTCATTTTCCGTTGATGCCGAGGATGTTCATGGGACTGAAATTGGAAGACCGTAAGCCCATCACGGAAATCCTGCAGCAGACCCCGGAAATCCCGCCCTCATGCCAGTGGTCCCTGTTCCTGCGCAACCATGACGAACTGACCCTAGAAATGGTAACCGACATGGAACGCGACTACATGTACGACACCTACGCCGAAATCAAGACAATGCGGCTCAACCGCGGAATTCGGAGGCGGCTCGCTCCTTTGCTGGCCAATGACCGCAGACGCATAGAGTTAATGAATGGAATGCTGATGTCGTTACCCGGTACTCCTATCATCTATTACGGCGATGAAATTGGAATGGGCGATAACATCAGTTTAGGCGACCGCAATGGAGTACGCACTCCGATGCAGTGGAACGGGGAGACGAACGGCGGCTTTTCTACGGCGGCCCCTGAGCAGCTGTATGCCCCCCTTATTCAGGATCCTGTCTATGGTTATCCGGCTGTGAACGTCTTGTCACAAAGAGAAAGCGAACACTCGCTCCTCCATTGGATGCGAAGTATCATAACGGCCCGCAGATCGACCGGGGTGTTCGGCAGGGGATCGATAGAGTTTCTCTACCCAGCCAATCACAGAATATTGGCCTATGTGCGGCGACTGGGCTCCGAGGCGGTCCTCGTGGTCAACAATCTTTCGAGCTCCGCGCAAGCTGTTGAACTGGATCTGAGGCGCTACAAGGGGGATATTCTGATCGAGATGTCTGGCAAGAGTGTGTTTCCGCGTGTGGGGGATCTGCCGTATCTGCTAACGATGGGGCCCTACCAGTTTTACTGGTTTCGGCTGCGACGAATTTGAGCAAATGTAGATATTCAAAACGATGTCACATGACGCGCCTCTACACAGGGGCGTGCGGCGGTATTTCGAACGGAGATGAAATTGGCAGAGGTGAGCTTCCTTACGGATGATTTTCTTCGGCAACTGATGAACGTCGGCGAAGTAGACATTCTGGTGGGCTTGCCCACTCACAATAACGCCAAGACTGTCGGGTCGATCGTCCGCGTAATTCAGAGTGGCATCCTGCGCGGGTTTCCGCGAGAACGAGCTGTGATTATTAACGCCGATGGGGGGTCGCGTGATGGCACTCCTGGACTGGTCACGGGCATCTCGATCGATGACGTGCGCCCAGCCTCCAATCTGCACGCGCTCCGCACGTTGCACTCAATAAGCACGAAATATGCGAGCAGCCCACCCCCGGCGAGCGGAGTTGCGTTTCGGACTATTCTAGCGGCCGCCGACCTACTCCGTGCCAAGGCCTGTGTCGTGCTGTCGCCCGAGTCCGCGAACATCGAACCCGAATGGCTCTCAAAGCTTCTGCGCCCTATTTTTGACGACGGCTTCGATCTCGTGACCCCCACCTATCGCAGACATAAGTTTGAAGGGCTGCTCATAACGAATTTGCTGTACCCCATGACGCGCGCGCTTTACGGGTTAAGAATCCGCGAGGCGTATTCGCCTGAGTTCGGATTCTCCGGCCGTCTCGGAAGTCAATTCCTTGGACAGAATGTCTGGAGTGATGGAAACGAAGGGGCCGGTGTCGAACTCCGGTTTACTCTGGCTGCGATCACAGGACGATACCGAATTTGCCAGTCCTTCCTTGGAGAAAAGGATCACGTCGAGCGACCGGCCGCTGACCTGGTGCCCGCGCTGCGACAAACTGTAGGCGCCCTGTTCTCCGCATTGGAGCCAAACTTTCCCGTCTGGAGTGCCGTGGCCGGTTCCCAGGCGGCCCCTACTACCGGGGTCGACCATGAAGTCCTTCTGGAACCATTGCGGGTAAACCGGAAACGGTTGCGAGAGATGTTCTCGACCGGAGTCGCCGAATTGGGGTCCGTCCTTCAGTCGATTCTTTCCTCCTCCACTCTGGCAGAACTCCAGCGAATTGCCCGCCTGGGAGGAGAGGAGTTTCATTACCCTGCGGAATTGTGGGTCAGGACGGTTTACGAGTTTGCCGCCTCGTATCAAAAGTCTGTGATCAGCCAGGATCATATCATCCAAGCCTTAGCACCGCTTTTCCGCGGGAGAGTGTTGACGTTCCTGATGGAGAACCGCAACGCTTCTGCGGACGACGTCGAGAACAATATCGAAACTTTGTGCCTTGAGTTCGAGCGATTGAAACCGTATCTGCTGCACATGTGGAAATCAAGAGAGTGAGGCAACTATGCGGGAAATGATTATCAGCGAACTGAGTCAAGCGCTGCACGAAATGGCCAGGGGTTTCGCCCACTTCCTTCCTCGTCTCATCGTGATGCTGATCCTTGCATTTGCGGGCTGGATGATCGCGTACGTCGTAAAAGCGGTTCTGCGCAGCATTCTGAAGCTCATCCGGTTCGACAAGCTTTCAGAAAACGCAGGCGCTTCTCAACTGCTCACCAAGGCCGCTTTGCCTTCGGCGACGGAAATGTTTAGCCGGTTCGTCTTTTGGGTGACCTGGCTCGGCTTCATTCTGCTGGGTGTGCGCGTGCTCGGGATCCTGGGCGTGCAGGAAGAAATCGCGAGATTCTTTCTTTTCCTGCCGCGTCTATTCGTAGCGATGTTCATCCTGTTTTTCGGACTGCTGGCAGCTAGCTTTTTTTCTCGCGCCGCTCTGTTGGCCGCGGTCAATGCAAATGTGCCTTCGCCCCGGGTTCTAAGCCTCGCTGTCCGCAGCGTCATCATTATTTTTGTATTGTCTATCGTCTTTGAAGAACTGGGTCTGGCAGAGCAGACCATGCTGGTTGCCTTCGGAATCGCCTTCGGAGCCCTGATGCTCGGCTTGGCCATCGCATTTGGGATGGGGGGCAGAGACTTGGCTCGGCGTTTCCTGGAAAAGAGGTTCGTTCGCGGGAAGAACGAGGAGAACGAAGACGAACTGTCGCCGCTCTAGTGCAGGAAGACAAGCGTGACACCAACCAGCCGCGCGTTGCGGTAGGATGAAACTTCCTCCCTGTTTCATCTGGGCGGCTTGCGCCATGCGTCTACTCAGCATCCGGCTCATCGTTTCCCTCATCGTGGGAATCACGGTGGTCTCGCTCTCGTCCTCTTATTACGAGGCGTTGGGGGAGAAACGTGGCCTGCGCAGGGACCTGGAGCGACGGGCTGAGGTATTGGGCGAAAGCCTCGCGGGAAATGTAGAACGCGACGTGGAAAAAGATTCGTTGCAGGATTTGCAGCGCATCGTAGAACACTTCGGGAACCGGGAGCATCTCTCGGGCTTGGCGATCTATGGCCGGCAGGGCAATTTACTGGTGGTTACACCAGAGTTGTCATCCACGCTCGCCAATGCTCCCTCCGTAGTTGCTCAAGCACTGCGCGACAACCGGGGAAAAGGCGGGTTTCAAAGAGTCGGAGATGCCTCGCTGCACATCTACGCTATGCCGCTTCACCAGCACGACGAAGTCATCGGCGGCCTCGCGATTGTCCATGATGCCAGCTATATTCGAACGGAGAGCCTTCACATTTGGCGCGAAACATTCCTGCGAGCGCTGGCACATGTATTTCTCATCGTGCTGATCACGCTGTTGATAGTTCGCTGGAGTATTGCCAGACCGCTCACACGTACGGCGCAGTGGATGCGCGCTTTACGGACGGGGCGAATCCCTTCACGCCAGAACGCCAGCGATCTAGATCTCTTTCGTCCCTTGGTACGGGAGGTCGCCGCCTTCGCCGAAAGCCTGAACCAGGCGCGATCGGCGGCCGAGACGGAAGCTCGCTTGCGGGAGACAGCTGAATCTCTGTGGACGGGCGACCGACTGGCCGTGCATGTTCGCAAACGCCTGGATGATGGGCGTCTTTTTGTGGTGTCGAATCGCGAGCCTTACGTACACATGCGGCGCGGCAAATCAGTGGAAGTGATTGTGCCGCCGAGCGGTGTGGTCACTGCGATCGAGCCAATACTGCGCGCCTGCGACGGAACCTGGATTGCCCATGGGAATGGCGATGCCGACCTCGAAACGGTTGATCAGCACGACCGGCTGCGCGTGCCTCCGGAAGATCCTCGCTATAGCTTGCGCCGGGTCTGGCTGAACCAGGCGGAAGAAGAAGGCTATTATTACGGATTTGCCAACGAGGGAATCTGGCCTTTGTGTCATATCGCGCACACCCGTCCAATCTTTCGTGCGGAGGACTGGAAATGCTATCAGGCCGTAAACCTGAAGTTCGCCGATGCGCTGCTTGAAGAGATGAAGGACGTGGAAAAGCCGCTTGTGTTGGTGCAGGATTACCACTTCGCGCTGCTGCCCCGGCTGATTAAAGAAAAAAGACCGGAGGCCAGGGTAGCAATCTTCTGGCACATCCCGTGGCCCAACCCCGAGGCATTTGACATCTCTCCGTGGCGGCGCGAAGTTGTGGGCGGTCTGCTCGGCGCCGATCTGATAGGGTTTCACATCCAGGCGCACTGCAATAACTTCCTCCATTCGGTGGACCGGGTAGTGGAGTCACGCGTCGATTGGGAACACTTTTCGGTAAGACGTCTGGATCATCTATCCCTGGTGCGACCCTTCCCCATCAGTGTGGACTTCTCCGATCTGACGCAACCAGAGTCGACGCCCGATTCCTACAGCGAACGTTCCGCTCTACTCAAGGCCTTGGGGGTTGAGGCTACTTTCATGGGTGTGGGGGTGGACCGGGTGGACTACACCAAGGGCATTCTGGAGCGTTTTCTGGCCATTGAGCGTTTTCTGGCGAAGTATCCTTCCTATCAGGGGAAGTTCACGTTCGTGCAGATTGGCGCTCCCAGTCGAAGCCACCTCAAACGCTATCAAGATTTGATGGCGGACGTGGAAGCGGAAGCCAGCCGCATAAACGGGCGCTTCCAGACGGACAAATGGAAGCCCATCGTCTTTCTGAACCGGCAGCATAACCACGAGCAGATTCAAAGCTACTACCGCGCCGCAGACTTATGTCTGGTGACGTCGTTGCACGATGGCATGAATCTGGTGGCGAAAGAATTTGTGGCAGCCCGGCACGACGAAAGGGGTGTTTTAATCCTGAGTTGTTTCACCGGCGCCGCCCACGAGCTACGCGATGCGTTGCAGATTAACCCCTACGATATCGACCAGACGGCTGAGGCGATTCATTCCGCTCTCGAGATGGATCCCGAAGAAAAGGAATTGCGAATGCAACGGATGCGGAAGACCGTCAGGGAAAACAACATTTATCGTTGGGCAGGAAACCTCATCGCAGAACTCTGCGAGCTGCGCCTGGACACGTCGGACGAAAGCAAGGGGAAACTCCGGGCGAGTACTGCTGCCTGGGGATGAGGAACATGTGAATTGTCCCGCACGGTCAATCCAGTCGAAGTTGAAGAGTTCATGAACGCGGTGGCCCAGTCGCCGGTTTCCGCGCTTCTGCTCGACTACGACGGTACTCTCGCGCCATTCTGCCTTAATCGCCAGCTGGCTCTGCCCTATCCGGGGATGACCGCGCTCCTGCAGGAGATCATCGTCAGTGGCCGCACCCGTGTGGTCATCATCACAGGGCGGAACGCCCACGAAGTGATCCCGTTGCTTGCGATTCACCCCAGTCTCGAGATCTGGGGATGTCACGGGTTGGAGCGGTTGAGAGCGAATGGAACCCGCGAGACACCCCACGTGGAAGAGTCTGCGATGCACGCGTTGGCTGATGCAGATCGTTGGTTAAGGGATCAAGGGCTGCACAACCGGGCTGAGTTCAAGACCGGTGCCGTCGCCGTCCATTGGCGCGGGTTGGACGAACCGACGGCGGCGGAAACCCGCGGCCAGGTATTGCTGGGCTGGCTCCCCATTGCTCAAAGTGCGCCAATGGAACTGCTCGAGTTCGATGGCGGCATTGAAATGCGTATGCCGGGTCGTGATAAAGGAGATGCAGTCCGGATCATCCTGGATGAAATCGGCCCGGAGGTTCCCGTCGCCTATCTGGGGGATGACTTGACCGACGAGCGGGCTTTCCTCGCTCTTGGTACCCTGGGCCTAAGCGTGCTGGTTCGCCCCGAATGGCGCAAAACTGCGGCCGCCCTGTGGATCAGGCCGCCAGAAGGTCTGCGGGATTTTCTGGCACGGTGGCTAAAAGCCTGTCGTGAGGGGCAACATCGCGGTAGGACAAGGTGTTCTGGTCCCAAATGAGTACGGGTTTGGACCAACAGGCAAACGACGCGAATCTTAAGGCAGACCCCAAGAACCTCGGTTAGAAAACTAGACTTTTCTAACGCTGGCCAGCGAGATGCGCGAAACCAATGTTTATGCGGACTTCAAGAACCCGATTTTGCGGAGGTTTTCTAACAACCAAGAAATCTGACCGTTTTTGAGGGTAGCATCCTACGTTCCTACGAGGGCATGAGGGGCGCCCTACTCGAAGAACTCTTCATCCACCTTTTTGATAAACAAGGTCTCCTCGATCCGGCAACCGATGTCGTGGCGTCAGGCGCGTGAGCTGATTTACACCGACGACCTTCTCATCATCACGCGCAAAACTGCTGCGCTACTAGCAAACGAGTCGTACTCATCGATGGCCACTATCTGCCGAACTTCCGCTCGCGTACGTCGCTTGGGCGCCACCAACTAAACAGGTGTGTTGGTCGAACGCTTACCTTCAATCCTCCAAGACAGGCTGCCCGGTAAATAGCGGGTTTGCCGCCCGGCAACCTAACCTTTCGAAACTTCCCGTTATTGCCTCCCTCACGTTCCAATGAAAGTAATTCTCGCGGTGGAATCCTTGCCATGAACAATTTGGGGCTGTGCTTCGTTGTCCAACTGGGGCTGGCACTCGGTTCGGGCGGGACTATTGTGGCCGGACAAGTTCATGCGGCTCTTCGAAGCCTTGATGTTCCCTTTAGGTGGCAAGCTGTCGTGCGATTCGGGCGAAACGGCATCGCGGCCATTGGGCTGTCCCTGCTGCTTCTCGTCACGCGACTCGCAGGCTATCGCTGACGCGGAATCGAGGCTGTTGCTGAGGCAACATCACCGTGTCACCACGGTCGTAGTTCCGATAGTGATCGGATTGGGAACCGTTCTGAGGGCCCAGCGGCATTGGGTCTTGGGGCGGAAACCACACGCAATAAAACCCTTGCGCTTCCCCCCGGTCGCTTGTCATAATTGGTGACAGTCTTCCCTACTTCTGGCCTCATTCTTCATAAGGCTGCGATTTCGCGGCGACTTTCTTTCTGGAAAAGCTATGAGCGTCAAGAAGAAGCGCGATTTCGCCCCCCATGCCTTCCTCAGTACCATTGGCGAGGGCAGAAAATTTGTGCTTTTCCCGAAGAAACATGGGATTTTTGCGCAAGGGGATACCGCTGATGCGCTGTTTTACGTCCAGACGGGCAAGGTGAAACTCACCATAGTCTCGAAAACTGGCAAGGAAGCTACGGTCGGCTTATTACGTGAGGGAGACTTTTTCGGTGAAGGTTCGCTCGCGGGCCAAGCTGTCCGCATGGGCAGTGCGACCGCAATGACGGATTGCGCTATTCTCCGCATCCACAAGAAAGCCATGATGGAGGCGCTTCATCGGGAACACGAATTGTCGGACATGTTCGTGGCCTATTTGTTGGGTCGGAACATTCGATACGAAGAGGATTTAGTTGATCAACTTTTCAATTCCAGCGAAAAGAGACTCGCTCGGATTCTGCTCTTGCTTGCCCATTTCGGCAAGGACGGTGTGCCCGAGACTGTAATCCCCAAGATCAGTCAGGAAACCCTCGCCGAGATGATAGGCACAACCCGGTCGCGGGTCAGTTTTTTCATGAACAGATTCAGAAAATTGGGCTTCCTTGACTATGACGGGAGCGGCCTGCAAGTTCATAGTTCACTTCTAAATATCGTTCTTCACGACTAGCCTTGTCATTTATTTTTTCTCCGGGGATGACTCCGCGTAACGTGTCCAAAATCAATGGGGCCTCAGTGCCTGGCGGGAACATTCCTTGCCCAGCCTGTAACGTTCGGCAGCCCGTCTACCTCTAGGCACGTTGTTGAAAAAAGTTCACGCCGTTCTCCAAGCAAATTAACCGCATTCGTTGGTGCTCTTTTCGGAATCCGCTCACCTGACGGCAATGACGGAACCCAATAGTTGAGGAGGGAGATCCGACGGCAGTTCTCCCGCATCGCAAGAAAACCGCCAGCGTATCGCGCCCGCGACCTTGAGGCTATTACTTCTCGAACACTCTCTCGATTCGCCCAACTTTTTTTTCAACCTTACCGGCGGCGTGTTCGGCTTTGCCCTGGCCTCTTCGTTGTGACCGGAGTCCGGTCATGCTGACCTGTTTACAACAACAATCCATTGTTGCCGGTAACCCTGACTTACCCGTCCGACGGTCACTCGGAGCGCAACGCTTCCATGACATCGACGCGCGCTGCGCGGGCCGCGGGCAGCACTGACGCGATCACTGCAACCGCCATCAGCACGAACGCAGAGACAAACACAGGTAATGCGCCCGGCAGCTTAACGTCCAGGAAATATCTTCCCGCCAAACGCGCCAGCACGAACCCGAACGCCACGCCAGCAACCACGCCCGCCGCAGCCATCACAGTGCCCTCTCGGATCACGCCTTTGAGGAGCCGCCGCGGTTCCGATCCGAGGGCCAGCCGGATACCGAATTCCCGCGTCCGCGCGCTCACCGAAAACGTCAGCACTCCGGCGACGCCCACCACTGCAATCGCCAACGCGAGAGCCGCGAATACGCCAAACACCAGCGAGTTTAAGCGGTCGGGCATGAGCACCTCTGCACGAATGTCTTCGAGAGTGGCGGCGTGCTCAACCGGCTGATCGGCGGACATGTCGCGAATAACGCGCGTGACCGGCATGACCAGCGCATAAGGATTTGCACCGGTGTGGATGAAAAGGCGACCGCCAAAAAGTACGCCTTCTCCAAAGGGGGTGTAAACGGTGAGTGTGGGCCCGGGCACGACGTGTCCGTCGTCAATATCGGCGGTGACGCCGATGATGCGGTGCGGCGCGACAAGACGCGCCTTTTCGGCATCGGTTCCGGTGGCGAATTGCAGCACGGGGTCGGTCCAGTAGACATGTCGATTGACCGCATCCTGATTGGGGAAAATGCGCTGCGCCAGGGTCTGGCTGATGATTACGACGGGCTCCGCGTTGGGTTGGTTATCGCGCGCGTCGAAATCGCGGCCGGCCATGATGGGAACGCCGAGCGCCGCAAAATATCCGGGAGAGATGGAACGCGGCTGCGCCCGGGGATCCTCTACACCGGCGGCATGGACGAGTCCGTCGGCGGAGAATTGGAAACCAGAAGGCACGGGATTCCCGTCGCGCCAGGGAACGACGTCACCGAACGCGGTCCCACTCACGCCCGGCAGAATATCAATGCGACGGATTGCTTCCTTGTAGAAATCGACGACTTGCTGAGATGTCTTCCCGTAGGACATAGCGGGAACGTCGATGGCGAGGACGCGCTGTGTGTCCAGACCGGTCTGCGCCCTTTGCAGCGCGATCAGGGTAGTGATCAACGCACTTGCGCCGGCCAGCAGGACGAAGGAGGCGGCGATTTGGGTCACCGCGAAGATCCGCTGGCGGTTGGTGCTGCCTGTGATCCGCACGCTGCCGCTCGACAGGCTAAGGCCACTGGAGGTATCGGCGGAGGGTAGGCGCGGGACGAATGCGAGAATCACCGCTGCCACGACGGCCAGCACGGCTCCTACCCAGAGCAGGCTGGAATCGACGGTCAAATCGAGCGCGCGAACCGAAAAGCGCGAGGCGTAGCGGGCCAGGATCGCCACCATCGGCCGCGCGCTCAGGACACCGAGCGCAGCGCCAGCACCGCAGAGCAGAAGGCTCTCGGCCAACAGCATGCGGCGCAACGCGCCGGTGCTTGCGCCCAGCGCCACCCGGACCGCCAGCTCGCCTTCGCGGCGAACCGTCCGCGCCAGAATCAAGTTGGCGACATTGGAACACGCGATGATGAAGATGAGCCCTGAGGCTGCTAGCAACACCAGCAGCACGGTCCGTGCGCCCGATGTGATCTCGTCACGAAGCATCTTGGCCCCGATCTGGAAGTCCCCTTCCTTGGCATAAGCTTCGGGGTGGTCCTTCGTCATCGCAGAGTAGGCGGAGCGCAACTCGGCACGAGCCTGATCGAGGGTGGCTCCGGGAGCCAGACGGCCGAAAAGCTCGGTCATGCGATGGATGCGGCCGGTGACCATGGTTGCGGAAAGATGATGCGGGCTGGTGACGATGTTGGCGATGATTTCAGTATCCTGGGGATAGGGGACGCAAGGCTCGAGGACGCCAATGACCGTCGCAGTCCGATCACCGATGCTCCCGAGGCGAACCGTCTTGCCAATGACCGAAGGATCTTTCTTGAAAGTGGTGGTCCAGAAACGGTAGGTGAGAACCACGACGCCGTCAGCTTTCGGACCGTCGTCTTGAGGGCCGATGAGGCGACCGAGCACGGGGCGAAGGCCCATCACGTCGAAGTACGTGCCGCTGACGACGCCACCTCGAATGGAACGAGGCTCGCCCAGGCCGATCATGGTGAAGTCCATGGCGGAGAAGTCGCCAATCGCGCTCAGGGTTTTCACGCTGGCCTGCAAATCCTGAATCTCGGGCACGGAAAACGCGCTGTTGTCTTGGCCTAGGCCAAGGGCGCTCTGCCGGATATAGATCAGTCGGTCCTCGTCGCGGTTAACCAGAGGCTTGAGCAGGACTCCGCGAACCAGGGTGAAAATGGCAGCGTTGGCGCCGATGCCGAGGGCCAGTGTGAGAACCACAGCGATTGCCAGCCCTGGAGTCCGAATCAACGAGTGAGCCGCAACTCTCAGATCGCGAATGAATGACATGTTCTGCCCTCCCTGCCGGGTATCAGCATCACACTTGCCAATACTAAGCGTCACATTCTACATGACTTAAGGTGCGATAGTTTGTCCGGGCTGTTCGTTTCAGGACACCGCATGGCAAATTCGGACAGTAAAACACAGGCTCTGGCTCGCGGACAGGATTGTTCGCATTCAATTCGCGGGTTGTCGGCACCCGTGTAAAAATCGTGTGACACGGAAAATGGGCCGCGTGTCTTGAAAAACCTGCCACGGCAACAAAGTTGCCAACCACTGAGTCAAGACCCAAAAACCTCGGGAACAAGAAAACTGTACACCCCCGTACAAACCCGTACAGTACCCGTACTGTACGGTCCGTGCTTGACTTCGTTTCCACAGCTACCGCAGGCTGCGAACTGGATCTGCATAAATGGGGCTAGGCGTGGTTCTCGCTTTGCGGCGGGTCACGCAAACTTCGCGGGCTTACGATTTCTGCATGGGCAAAGCTGAAAGTGAGTCCAAAGAAGCGGACCGTATGGAGGCACGCAAACGACTGCGCCCGAGCCCTTCGTGGACGCTGAGAAGAGCGGGCCGAGTTCTCTTGTCTTTTCGTCGTCGCCGTGTATGGGAGCGTGCCCGCCAGGGCGAAATCCCGGTTCATCCCCTTGGGCAAGGAAAACGCCGGGTATGGCGGTTTTGGCTTTCTGGGCTTGCGGCTCGGTGGGTCCCCCCCAAAAATAAACCGTGCAGAGCAGTGCAGCACTAGTGCAGAGCAGTGCAGCACCAGTGCAGGATCCGTGCACCACGGCCGGTGCTTGACTTCTTTCCCCTGCTCACGCAATGGATCTGCATAAGATCGGGCCCGGCGTGGTTGGTCGAGGTTTTCGCTCAATGCTCTTGACCGGTGGCACCCATGCATGAAGGCCTTTTTCACCGGTTTCCACACCGGTGCATTCCACTGGCGGAGCAATCTGCGAACTACCTCGATCCAGCTTGGCCGGTTCTCGCTTTGAAGCGGGTCACGCAAACCGCGCCGGGGAATGAGCTTGAGGATGCCCAAGAGAGTGAGTCAACCGTAGCAGATTAATTGATGGTCTAGAGTTTCGTGCCGCCGCGCTCCTAGGCAATAATGCTGTCTCGTGGGGATGCGGGTGAGCTCACCTTAGGAGTCCACATGGGCAAGAAGGCTTCGTAACAGATTCATCTGGTGCCCTGTCAATGCGAGGCACTTCCTGAGATATCCGACCGGTGGCGAACCCTTGCAGCGACTAAGCCAAAGATTCATCCCTAGAAAGTACTTGTAGGACCGGTACTGATGTTGCAAAATCTGATGCCAGGTGATGTGCTGGCCTGCCTGTAATTTCCGTTCCAAGCGCCGCACCCTCATTTGAATTGCTTTGGACGTGATGAAAACCTTTCTGATAGCAAGATCCTCCTGCAGAACCTCGTAGGGATTCTCTGTTGGCCTCAAATTGCGGGCTATAAGAACACCAATACCGAACCGTTCCGCCTCTTCGACGTTTCCTAATTCCTTTGGAGCTGTCCTACCGAAAAACCGACTCTCGTAGATGCGGTTTCTCCTTTCCGAGAGAAGATGCTTTTCCTCTTGCTCAAGATTGGCGACAGCTTTGCCGGTGTAAGAGGAACCATGCTCGTCGACGAAACAACCATCTATGCTTTTCAGGTGAGATATTTCCTGGCGAACTCCGCGCAAACGGGCGTTCGTATCTGGCGATCGGAGTGTCGTGGAGAATGCCGGATCCAAGAGATAGTTCAACCAATCCCGAAGAATTTCTTCCTGGCGACGGCGTAACACGGCCCGTCGCATTTTCCGTTGAGAGAAGTTACGTGACTTGCGAGGGGACTTCATTGTGAAATCCTATCAGAAGCTCATGCACGTGCCAGGCGGGGGAACGATTCCCGGCTGTAGCAACACAGAACTAGCGCACTGCCAGAGTGGGGGAGTGATTCGTTCGCGTGGAGCTGGTTCGGCGGGCAGAACGCGACGCAGGTGGTGGTGGTCCCGATGACCTGAACTTCTTCGGCCTAGTCCCGTCGGTCCGACCCGTTACTCGTCCGTACCGACTTCCGGGCGACAGCAGACGCGTGGTGGTTGCGGACAATCTGTTGAGTTGTTGTGGCTGCGGGCGGGATCGGCAGATTTTTCACAGCAACCGTGATGATCCTTATGACCAACGCGGATGCACTTCGGCGGTCGCGCCAGTGGCCTGGAGCTGTCGAAGATAACTGACCAGTGGTAAACGGACCATGACGATCAACACAACTTGCGAACCCTTTGTGGACGCGGTAGCGGCAGGCGACTTTCTCCGCTTGCGCCCCCGTCGTGTTTTGGAAATGGCCCGCCGGGGCGAGGTTCCTGCTTATCCTTTGGGGCAAGGGAAACGGCGGGTGTGGCGTTTTCGGTTATCAGAACTGGCTTCGGCTATCGGTTCGCGCGGTGTACACTGTGCCCACGCAGCCGTCCGTGCCAAGGAGAAAAGCTGATGGCACGGAAACGGAATCAACACGGAAGCATCCGTGTTTTGTCCCGCAAGTCGGGGGACGTGTTCGAGTATCGGTACTACAAGACCCGCGCGGATGGGGAGCGAGTTCCGGCAAACTTCGTCGTGGGAACGGTAGAAGAACTAAACAATGAAGCGGGGGCTTGGGCGAGAATCCGCAATATGGGCTTCAATCCCAACGCTTCCTTAAGCAAAACAACGAAACCAGTGACCTTTGGGGAACTCGCGAAGGATTACAGCAGAGTGGAACTCTCCGCTGACCAATCCGAAGCTGCGATCCCGAAGGCCCACTCGACCATAGAAACATACCGTCGCTACCTGAATCGGCATATTTTGCCACGTTGGGAAGCGATACGTGCGAGCGACATGGAACCGATTGAAGTGCAGAGCTGGTTGCGGGAACTTCGTAAGCAGCGGAGTCTATCGAACAGCACTTTAGTCAAAGTTCGGAACATTATGCTGGTGGTCTTCAAGCACGGTCAACGGTACGGCTTCTTGTCTCGAACCCAAGAATCTAATCCGATTGTGTTCGTGCGTCAGTCGTGTGTCAGCGACTTCGAACCTATAGTGCTGACTATCGCGCAGTGCGTAGATATTGTTTCCAATCTCAATGACATGCACCGCGTGCTCGTTTTAGCCGATGCGGCAACGGGACTTCGCATTAGCGAAATTCTGGCATTGCGTTGGCTGGACATCGACTGGAAGAACACTTGTATTCGGGTCGTTCGCGCCTATGTGTACGGAAAGTTTGGGCCGCCAAAAAGTAGAGCATCCAAACGGCCTGTGCCCTTGCACCCGCTTCTAGCAGCTTTGCTACAAGCCTGGCGCAAAGAGACCCTCTACGCGGCTGAGGAAGATTTCATTTTCCCCAGCTACCGGTTGAAGGGCAACAAGCCACCGCGTGCCAACATGCTGGTAGCCAAACACCTTCAGCCGGCTGCCCGGAAAGCGGGAATCTCTGGGCGGGTGGGGTTCCACACGCTGCGACGTACTCTGGCAAGTGCGTTAGTCGCCAATGGAAACGATCCGAAACTAGTTCAGGAACTGCTTCGCCACTCGAACGTAAAGACAACCTTGGACATCTATGCAAAGGCCATGACTCCGGCCAAGCTCGAAGCTCAAGGATGGGTGTTGCGGCAACTGCTGACGGAAGAGGTCAAGTCGGCGGTCGTGTAGGGTAGTTAGCGACCCGCAATTTTGCTTATCGTGGGTCGCAACCCATAAAACAGGAGTTACACCGGGATCGCTAAGTGCTTTGAAATGTGGTGGCCAGGGACGGAGTTGAACCGCCGACGCCAGCCTTTTCAGGGCTGGCTTCTCCCACACCTAAGCACTTGCAATCCCTACCTTTACCGCTCTTCGCCCGCTCTTCTCAACCCAATTATTGGACCCAAAACGGACCCACAACTACAGAGCCGAGTGTCGGAGTTCGCCTCACTCGAACAAGGGACACAAACGGCATCGCTTGCTTTCTCAGCTTAGTGGGCTCGCCGAGCAGTCGGTGCCCCCTTTAGCAACGTGGGAGCGTTCATCGGAGTTAGCCAATGAGCAAGGATGGGAAACAGAAACGGGCTGTCAACCTGGGACGCCATGTGGCGGAATGCAAAATCTGTGCTCACCCGCAGCGCAAGGAGATCGAGCGCGATTTCGTTGATTGGCAGAGTCCAGCCAGAATCGCAAAGCAGTATGGGCTTCGTCACCGAGCGACCGTCTACCGGCACGCTCACGCGCTCGGGCTGATGGACAAGCGAGCTCGGAACGTGCGGGCCGCACTGGAGAAGATCATCGAAAGGGCAGGCGAAGTTAAGGTAACTGGGGCCGCAGTCGTGAGCGCAGTCAGCGCTTACGCCCGCATCAACGCGGCCGGCCAGTGGGTGGATCGTTCAGAACACATTGACCTGAACGCGCTCTTCGAGCGCATGAGTGCCGCCGAGTTGGACGTGTATGCCCGAGAAGGCACGCTCCCTGACTGGTTCACCAGCTTAGTGGGCACCGGCGCAACGCCCGAGGAGGCGAGGAATGACTGACTCGTTGAAGAAGGAGACCGGGCCTCCTGCGCTGGTCGCAACACAACTTCGACCGAGTCCCGGGTCATTTCCTCTCCGGTCACTGGAATCTCGTGCGGCAGCCCGGGCTTTGGTGGAGGCCAAGCGCTGCCAGGGCCGCATCAATCCCCAACTCGCCGCGGCTGCTGCCGATCCTCTCGTTTGGCTACAGCAGCACACCCACACTCGCGATAGCCACTGGCGGGAAGCTGGTGCCACCAGCCCGTATCGGCCATTCCCCGATAAGCCTCACTTTCGCCCTTTGCTGGAAGTCATAGAGTCCGAGGCGGTTGTCTTCATCGAGAAATCGCGCGACATGATGCTGTCCTGGTTGTGCGTCGGGTACTTCACGCACGCCTGCATGACAACAGAAAGCATCGAGGTTCTATTCCAGTCGCAAACCGAAGACAAGGCGGCGGAGTTGGTGGAATACGCAAAGTGCCTGTATGAGCGGCAGCATGCGGACCTAAAAGCGGCATACCCCCTGGCCGAGCCGCTTGCTCAGCAGAGCTGGCTGGAGTTGAGTTTCGCCAACGGCAGCCACATCATCGGTATTCCCCACGGGGCCGACAAGATTCGATCCTATCACCCGTGGGCGCTGCTGATGGATGAAGCCGCATTCATGCCGGAAGCGGGTGAGGCCTATGACGAGGCAATTTCAGCGTGCCAGAAAATCGTGGTCGTCAGCTCCGCAGGGCCGGGTTGGTTCGAGTCTGTGTGCGAGTCGGCTACTTAAAACTATGCATGAAATCATTCGCGGTTTATCTAAGCGCAAAACGCCGAACGGCGTAACAGTCATTCGGTGCCACTACTCCTGTGACCCGGAGCGAGATCCAGTCGCCAATCCGCAGTGGAAAGAGACGGAGCGCAAAAAGTACACCTCGGAGGGTGCCTGGCAGAGGGAACAGGAGATTGTGCACGCCGCCGGCGGCGGGGAACGCCTGTTCGCCGACATCCTGATGCGCTGGGGCGATAAGATCATCATTGACCCCAGGGAATCAGGTTTTCAGCTGGCTCCTGGCTGGCAGAAGATCGGCGGCTTTGATTCTGGCAAGGCTAATCCGACTGCCGCTCTCACTGGCAGCGTGGATGATGAGGGCACAATCTATATCTGCTGTGAGTATTACCAGCCTGGTCTCAGTCCGCATGATCACAGGCCCTTCCTTCAGCGATTGCACGGATTTCTGGAAGCAGAAGTGTACGCGGATCCGACGATTTTCTATCAAACCCAAGCCCAAGCCGACGGCACTTTCAAAGCGATCGCGAACCTCTATGCCGAGGAGGGAATCGAATGTCTGACCTCGGCTCCAGAAAGGCATGAACTGCTCGGCATGGAACGCATCCTTGCCCACTGGCACGATCTCGACAATCGGGAGCCGACTCTGAAGATCATCTGTCCCAGGGCGTACCGCGACATCGCTCGTCCGATCTACGGTCTGCACAATGAGGGCTGCCCGAATCTGCTATGGGAGTTGCGGCGGGCGCGGCGGGCGGAACTGTCTGCTGTTCAGCTGGTCAATAAGAATCCGACTGAAAAAGTGGTCGATAAGGACAATCATTTGAGAGACTGTCTCAAGTATCTCTGTCTGGCGTTGCCGGAGCCGACCCGAAAGACACAGGAGCAACTCGTGCGTGAGCTTGTTAGACCTCTGGCCGAAGCCGGAGATCTGACCTCGGCGTACATCCGCTACCTACAGATGATGGCCGCCGGCGAAGATGGCTTTGATCCAGCAACGATGTGGCGCAGGAGGCGTCGGTAGACCGGCCGTGATGGGGGTCTGGGACGCACCACGCAATGGCTGCAAATGCATAAGCTTGAGCTTGGTTGCGGGGGTGTATTTGAACCACCGACCTTTGGGTTATGAGCCCAGGCGGTCAATCTAACTTGTTGTTGATTCGACGACTCTTACCCCCCTCGACATGCTATTTTGACCCTATTCGGGGTCGATTCTTTGCCCAAGTTTTGCCCAAGTTTTCGTCGTGAGAAGCCGCAGCCGGGATTCCGCATCAGCGCGTTGCAAGGCGTGATCCTAATAAAGAAGATCTGCAGCCAGATCCGTGGTTGCGGTGCAAAGTGGTTGATGTAGACACATGCGTTCAGGCCTGTGTGAGAACGCGGAACAGAAACGCAACGACTGATTAAGAGTTCTTGCACCTCAGCGGGTCTAGCAGCAGCGACCACCATGTGAAATCAACCACTTACCCACAACCAAGCCCCGCACGGAAGCGCTCTGCTGAATTATCGAAAAAGCCCGCATTGGCGCGCATCGGCTCGAAGCGTACGGCACATTCTGCGGCACACCATGAGAGAATCGCACCATTCTGACGATCTTGGCGAACGCCGAGCGGACCTGCTCAGGCGACCTCTTGTCTTTGCGGCCGTATTTCGGCTTCCATGGCTGCCTCAGCCTGCAAGCTTTGGAGATTGCGAGAGATGGTTACGAGAGCGAGAGTGCGACCACCTTTCTTGTACGCCACCGCACAATCGCGCGTATCGAGGCTCCCATCGATTTCGATAGCCTCCCACTTCTCGGCGTGGCCCACATAATTGATAGTCACGTCGTAGTGTTGACTCCAGAAGAATGGAACAGCATCAAATTTTTCGTGACGGCCAAGAATATTCCTAGCTGCTACTTGTCCCTGGCGTTCAGCAATCACCCAGTGCTCGACGCGAATGCGCTCCCCGGTATGCGGATCTGGCCAGCGGGCGGCATCGCCAGCAGCGAAGATTCCGGCCACGCTGGTTTCGAGGTATTCATTGACTTCGATACCCCGATCGATGGCGAGCCCAGCTTGCTCGGCCAAAATCAGCGACGGCCGAACGCCCACACCCAAAACGAGGAAGTCTGCCTCTAAAGCTGTTCCACTGGTAAAGGTGACTGTGCGACCATTCACCCGGCTGACCGTTTCCCCCAAATGAAAGGTTACGCCGTGAGCTTCGTGAAGTTTGCGGATGAAGAGGCCAACCTCAGCTCCCATGGCGCGTTCGAGCGGCTCGCTCCCAGGCGCTACTACATCTACGAGGATTCCGCGGGCGCGCAGCGATGCGGCAACTTCCAAGCCGATAAAGCTGGCACCCACAACCACCACACGTTTTGCTGAAGTTGCCTTGGCAATGATTGCCTTGCTGTCGGCGAACGTGCGGAGATAATGGAGCTGAGAATCAGTCGCGCCTTCAATCGGCAAACGAACTGGGTCGGCTCCGGTGGCCAACAGGAGTGCGCCAAATTCGAGCGCCTTGCCATTCTCAAACACTATCCGCCGTCTCTTTGTATCAAGCGACGAAACTCGCGAGTGAAGGAGAAGATCGATCCGGCGGTCGCGATAGTAGTCCGAAGGCCGCAATGGAATCCAGTCTTCTTGAGCCGTGCCTGCCAAGAAATCCTTCGAAAGGTTCGGCCGATCCACTGGCGGAGAGGTGTCGGCGCTTACGATGGTAAGAGGATCGTCGTAGCCCTCGCGTCGCAGCATGTCGGCTGCAGCTAGACCCGCGGCGCCTCCGCCCACAATCACAACCGAGTTTGGACCCTCCGTTCCGCGCTTGGGAGCCGGTGGTGAGACTTTCTCACGAACAAAAACCTTGTCGCCCAGTCTTTCAACTCGCCAACAAGGGACCGGATCAAGAGCGGGTGCCCGCAGCGCCTCGCCATTCCGGAGACTGAAACATGCATGGTGCAAGGGACAGCGCACGGCGTCGCCCACGATTAAGCCTTCTGCGAGCGGGCCACCGTAGTGAGTGCAGTGAGCGGCGATGGCAAAAACCTCATCGCCGTGGCGGGCCAGAACCAATTCTTCGCCGTCGGCCTGGCCCGATATCATGCTGCCATCGCCGAGATCGCGAATCGGAAATCCATTCTTGAAATCGGGTTTATTCGTCTCTGTTGCCTCTGCCATGATTTGCCTCCCGAGCAGATTTCGATACTGCGGTAAATTCAAGATGTTGGCCGTCATCGAAGCGATGTTTCGGTTCCTACTACTCGCGAATCGCGCAAGTTTCTCAAACATCGCGCGGCGCTTGAGGTTACTTCGAGTCCAGCAACCGGGCCCATTCACACCTCCCTCATCGTCTGAGACCCCGGCAAGCTTCTCTTCAAGAGCCAGACGCTGCATCACAATTCAGTCTGGCTTATGCGGGGCGGGAGAGGGTTGCACGATAATCAGCGACGAATTTCTCAATGCCTTTGCGTGTAAGCTCGTGTTGTATATCAAACGTTTCCCACGGTCGTTCCAAGTCAAGCTCTTCGTACGGGATCGACTTGCCGGAAGCCTTGTACTGAAACTGTTTGTCGGGCATCTGGAAATTCTTGCTGGCCCACAGCTCCAAGAGTTTTGCGGGCACGGTTACAAGCTCTGTTTCGAGCGCGAAACAGTAGAGCAGGTGTTCTAGGCTGCGGATGCTTGCAGCTAGTACCAGAACATGGCCGTCACCCTTCAGGAACATTTGTTTTATGTTCCGAACAACATCCATACCGTTCTGGCCTATGTCGTCCAAACGCCCAGCAAAGGGCGAAACGTAGGCCGGTTGCTTTGTGCCCTTTGTCGCTGCGTACACTGCGGCTGCCTGTTGCTGCGAAAAGCAAAGGGTGATGTTTACTCGCATATCTTGTCTGACTGACATCTGTGCCGCACGGAGGCCTTCTGCCGTGCATGGATACTTAATGTACGCATTGGGAATCCACGAAAACATTTCCCGGCCTTGGTCGAACATCTCTTGTGCCATTGTCCTCTCATCCGAGAAGACTTCGATAGACACTCCCGCATCGCCGACCAATGGAGAAATTGTCTGCACGATTTTCTTGTATTCGTCCATTTCTTCCCGATTCGAAAGTTTGTGCCCCGACGCGATTAGCTCCTTGATGTGCGGGTTCTTCGCAATCAAAGATGGGTTAGTCGTCTGTCCATCGACAAACCCCAGCAATTCCTTGCCCCGCCGAGTTTCCTGCGGGTCACCACCATCCACCAATATTTTCGTCTTTGGTCGAGTCATTGGAATACGCCTTTCCCTGTTAACTTCAGCCTACACCCCAATGTGCCCTGTTCCCCTCAATAGCCCGAAAACTCCTCTGTGCGGACAGTCATCTTCGTCCGCTCCAGGAGCCGCCAGCAGTTGGCTCAGAGCTATTCGTAGCTCTATCGCGCGATGCGAACCGCGCTACCGGCGCTTGCTCAGGGTGCGTCCTTGCGGACCACCGCTAACATCCGGAACTTCTTTGCCGAGCGCGGTGGCTAGATCGATTTGATGGTCCTGCTCCTGCACAAGGATCTGGCGAATCTGTTCCGCCATCGCGAATTCACCAAGCGCTTCGCATTGCCGGACGCGATCGCGGTAATTACGAATGGTGTCGTTTTCATTTTCGAGATCGAACCGCAACATCTCTTTCGCATCTTTCGACGTGCGTACCGGCTTGGGAGTAACCGCGGGCATTTTGCCGAGGTAATCGATCTGCCGCGAGATGATCAGGGCATGGTCGAGCTCCTGCTTGGCGTGGATTTCGAGCTGCGCGGCGATGTCCATGTACTGTGCGCCGCTGAGGACTTGTGAATAGACTACGTAGCCGATGATCGCTTGATATTCGCGAGTAAGGTCTTCGTTCAACAGCTCCGCGAGATGCTCGCGGGAAAAGTCGCTTCCATCAGCCATTCGATTTCTCCTTTGAATTGAAAACCCAGATTGACGTCTATTTGGCGCCCTGGCGCCGCAGTTCGGGCACGACACCTGTGCTCAACTGTCAGCCCTCGTTACTGGCGATAGCCTCTAAGATGAGAAGGCGTGTTTCGTTAGCCAACGCTTTGGACATTCGTTCGATGTTGGCCGTCTCCATAAAAATGCACCGATAAAGCTCCCGTTGAACCGGGCTAAATGTCTGTATCCGTTACGACGTCATTGTCAGGCTCGGTTGCGCAAAACATCTTGACGGAAGCACAAGCTTCGGGTTGACGACTATCAAGTGATCTCAGCCGATGAAGGTGGTGTCCATCCGCCGATCTGCAGCATCAGTGACCGCAGGTTTCCGACTTCACTTTCTCAATGAAAACCGCTGCTGGTGCGCGTCATGGCAAAGTTCCCCATGATTCGAACGCACTAGGGGCGCACTTCACACAGAGTAGCTTTGGCGTACGAGTTGATTTCGCACGCTAGTGAGATCTCTTCACATTCAGGTGTAACCCATTCCATGTCTGCAACCTCCTTTCATTTCGTTTCGTGCTAACTGTCGCGGCCACGAGCTTACTGCCACCTCCTCCATGTCTCAGCAACTCGCAGCTCAGCGAGTACTGGATCTATTTAACACCGGTACCTTCGGTTTTTTTTATCCGCGGAATTCGGCCTAACGGTAAGACTTCCGTTTGCGTTTGGAGCTGGCAATTTGGAGGCAGTTGTGACGGCGGGTGCGGTCCTGAACAACCCATACACCGTCACTGCTTTCCGGCCTCCGATGTAGACATTTCCGTTTGCGACGGTAGGCGCGGTGAATTTTACCGCCACAGCCGCCTTGTCCCTCGTGCCCGCTTGTTTACTATCGTAGAGTTCATTCGCCACGTTTGCAGCGTCAAATGCGTACAGCACGGCAGGGCCACTGCCGAATGCGGTGTAATCGATCGCCCAGACGATCCCGTTCTCTGCCCCGTTCGCGGAGATCGTGAAATTTGAGCCCTGCCCATCGACGCAACCCGTGCAGCCAAATATGTGACCGCTGACCGCCGTAGGCGAGGGATCGAACTTGCCTGTCTTTGGATTGAAGGCAAACTGCTCGAGCGGACCGCCATCCGGCGCGACATACAAAGCATTGTTGAAGAAAACAAGGTTGCTGTGGATGGGGAAGCCGCCATCGCTGAAATCCTGAACATCCGGGTTTTTGAGGGCATTGAAGTGACCCAGGTTGTCGCGATCAAGAAGATAGATCTGTCCGCTCTTATCGGCCGTGAGAATCAGATGAGCAATGGGGCCCTTCTGATCCGGCAAAACCAGTGGTGCTCCCCCGACACCGAAATCCTCGTCCGCCTGCGACAACCATAGTTCGTTAAAGGGCGTGAACCAGTCTGCAAGAGACAACCCAGACGACGTCGCGTTCAACTTGAACAACGTACTCGAAAAGTCAGAGCCGCCTGTATCACCATCGAAGGTTCCATTCCCTGATGCTCCGTAAATGCTCCCGTTTGTGTCGGCGGACAGTCCGCCCGCACTCATCCATATACCGCCTTGGCTGCCGTTCGGAGTATCCACCCAAGCTCCCGTTTGCTACGAGATGTTGGCGGCGTTATAGCTCAGAACCCAGCCATGGTATTGGCCATTGTCGCCGTGAGAAGCCCAACCGATAGAGACCGAGTATGCAGTCCCGTCCTCACTCCCCGCCTCGATCTCAGTCCGCGCGTCTCCCGTGGCACGCCACCATTCCTGCACGGGACTCAGCAACAGCGCGCATCTTTGGTTGTTCAGGAGCGGATCGAACGATACGGTTGACCCCCCATCCCCGGTACCTGGCAGAGTCGCTTGTAACAGCGTAGGCCCATGTAGTTTCTCGGTGCCATCGGCAAGATTCAAGGCGTGCAAACGTTGCTTAAACACAGGGTTGCCGCCCGACGTCTTGGACTTCGCGACAACATACAAGGTACCGTTCGACCGAGCGATCACTGGCGTCCCCACAACGCCAATGGCAGGTTTGATATCGGTGGTGTGCACGTCCTCGAAAGACACGTACGTCTCGCCGTGACCGAGCAGTGAAACACGCCACAAATGGCCGTCTGCCGGATTGTTACCGTCGGCGTCGAACGCGTAAACCGAGTCGTGAGCCGTCGCAACAAACAGTACATTGTGTAGCTCGCCATCGGCCATTTTGTACTTCGATAGGTATAAAGGCTGCGCGTACACGTCGGCGTCTACGCCGAAACTCCGTAGCTTGCCGAACAGCTTAGTGTTGACGTTTGATGGCGTGAGTGAGGTTTCTCTCCGCTGGATGCCTGATCGGGCGCGGTCGTTATGGAAGGTTGGTACATCCTGTCCGGCCATCGATAGCGTCGAAACCCCAACCAGAAATAAAGCGACAACGAGGCTAGCAATTCGGTCCGGAAAACCTCGTCTATGACTCTTTCCTAACGGCGTAGTTTGACCGGGGTCCGTGATCGTCGTGCTAGAGATCGATTGACCTGGACTTTCCTTGCTCAGGGTTATGGTGTTCATGTTTGTTCTCCTCCTGGCTGCCTGAGGGACGATTACCACAGGAATCTCCTTCTCGGGAGGCGCTATCACAACAGAAGGTTCGGAGCGAATCAATTGGACGATGGTGTCGGTCGATACCAAAGTGCAAGAACGGTGTGCATACTTGGTGGTCTCTTGATTTTTCATTTGAAGTTTTCCTCTTTGTAGGTTTTCTTTTCTCGATCGCCGTATGAGCTTTCCCGTTTACGCCCGAGGGACTCGGGTGAAGGGCGGAAAGTTTACCGTAGCCATTCGATTTCTCTTTGAATTGAAAACCCAGATTGACGTCGATTTGGTGCCCTGGCGGCGCGGTTCGGGCACGACACCTGTGCTCAACTGTCAGCCCTCGTGCGGAGGTCCCAGATAGGGGAACTCGCCGAGCAGATCGCTGTGCGGACCCACTTTGTCTCCCGTCACCTTCCCATTTGTGAGAATAGGGAGGAAGACATCGACGGCATCGTCAGTGAGTGTTCGGCCATTGTTCGGGAAGGACGCCGGGCGCTTGGGATCGTAGGGTAGGATGTCCGGCAGCAATGTCCCTGCCAACCGCGTCGCTTCCTGCGGTGCGTAGCCACCCGCGTGTTGCAGCGAGTGCGCGAAGACGGCAACGAAACGGGCATCATCCGCCGGCTCACCGGCGAGGTAGGCAGCGTTCTCCGCACCGGTAAGGAAGACAGCTTGCAGCGGCCGCGCGCCCCTGTCCGCCTGAACCCATTTCCCGCCCACGCCGTCCAGCGTGCGAGCCCACAGGCCCAGGTTTTGGCGCCCCAGTGCGGAGTTGGGTACTTCCATCACGATGCTGCACACGTCTTTGTCGGCAAAGAAATCGTCGCCGGTGAACTGCAGGTTGTTCCGAGCGCCCTGCGTGTCGAAGAAGAAGGGATCGCTTCGCCAGCCCGCAAAGAAGCGATAGCCGCCCGCCTCGGTGACCCTTGCCTCTCGACCGATTGAGACCGGCGCACCCTCGACGATAGCCTGCCCGCGGTCGCCCGTCCCGGCTGCCTGTGTTCCCTCAACCCGACGCAACGTCGCGGTCAGCTTGCCGCCCTCGGAAGCGGAGAAGCGCACGCGGTATGCGACATTGGCGACGGCATCGCCGTCCGTGTCAATCTTGAGTTCGTACAGAGCCTCGAGCGCGAAGGGGTCGCCTGTGGTGGGCCCCGGCGGGTTCACGCTGGCGGACGGGTGTACGTTCATGATCAGGATCGACTTGCCAGCGTCCCCTGGCTTGGGAAAGGCATACAGATCGGTGAGATCCAGGCGGGCGTCCCCGTGGGGAAACCCAAAATCGGGGCCGGAGTAGTGGTGCGACATAGATCATCTCCTCTTACTATGGACAGTCAACCCCTGCCTCCGGGACGGGACAGGCGAAAGGATTACTCGCCGCCCGTCTTCGCCGCCACCCACACCTTCCTCGGCGCTACCAGATCCGTGTTCGGCACCTCTGTCATCAGCCGGATTCGCTGCCATCCCGCCTTCTTCTGCGGCTTCGCCAGAAACGTGAGCAGGTACTGGTGCGCCAGCCGTTTTCCCACGTCGTCCAGAAACGGAGTGAACGACACCGGCGGCCCCGTGAACCCTATGTAATAGGCCTCCCCTCCTGTTTCATCCGCTAGTCGCGAGAGATAAGTCTGGCCCCAATAAGTCTGCCAATAACTGTGACCGTAATGTCCGACGCCTGGCGTGTATATCGCCGAAACGGTGATGCCGGCGCGCAAGGCATTGTCGATCGCTTCATCCAGGTACGGGTCCTGCAGATCGCCCGTGTCGTAGAAGCGGTCAATTCCGTCCGTAGCCATAATGACCGCGCGCCGCGCCGTGGTCGGGGGCCAGCGCTTCACCAGATCGGTCAGCGAAAAATACGGGCTGCCATTAACCCCTATCGTTCCCACCTGTAGTCGCAGCGCCTTTGCCGCCAGCGCATGATCGCTGGTCAGATTCTGGACGACTTGCGCAATGCCGTCCCTCATATAGGCCACACCAATTGTCGTCGTGTCCGGCTGGGCGTTGATGAACTTCCGGAGGTCCTCGAGCTGTGTACCCAGCGTGGCGTTCGACCCGTCGTCCAGCATGATCATCAGCTCCAGCAACGCATGTTGGCCCTGCGCCGGAACCCAGTCGATCACGGGGTCTCGATCGTGCCCTTCATGCACCATCACATCTTCACGGTTGATCACTGGCGTTTCCCCACCTTTGTGGGCTTCCACCGTGACTACCACATGGACGGGCGCCGTCCCCGCCGAAGATTGCTGTGCTACTGCATTTGCAGCGGCGACTCTTCTTCATGTCTGTCTGCCTCCTTGGCAGCGATGAGCGGATCACAACAGAACCGTGGAAAGGAAACAATTGGACGATGGTATTGGCGATACTTTGGTGTCGGTTCAGTCGCCGGGCGGAGCAAGGTTTGGGTGGAGTGGGGGCTAATTCAAGTTCGTTTGACGATAAACACTGTTTTGTCGTCGATCAGCGCTTCGTCGCCGTTCTCTCGAAGATGGTTATCTTGCTGTACTGCGCAATCCAGCAATGCATTGCAGATTTCCCTAGCCGAACGTCGGTGGTGCTCGCGCACAACCGCTTCAAGTAGCTCGCGCATTTGCTTGTCGCTGCCGTCGTAAACTCCATCTGTATAGAGGACAAGAATGTCTCCCGGACTCATTAGGGTGATCTCGGCGACATCGGAACAGTTGAAGTCTCTTTGGCGCGAGTTCATCGAGTAGTATTTCTTACGATCCGGGTGAGCTGTGGGAATTTGCAGGCCGAGGGCAAGGAATTGCACCATGCAGCTTTCATCTATGTTCATGAACTTGCCATACTCCGCCGAAAACACCAACGGTGGAGGATGCCCGAAATTAACGAAGCGAAAAAGGCCGCCCGGGCGCACTTCGCCATAAAGCATGGTCGCGATTTCCCGTGCATTTTCTTTTTCACTTATTCCCAGTGCGTTGCGGGCGGTGATCGATAGTGCCAGCCGCAGATTGATATTCTCGAATAGCTCAGGCGTGGTTTTTCCGTATCGGTCGAGTTCGGTGAGCATCAAAGCCTGAAATGTGTCATGTACCGTGGAGGCAATCTTCGCTGAGATTATTCCGTGTCCTAGCGCATCCACCACCAAAACACCCGCTGTCGAACAAAGGTCGCGCAAGTCTTCCGCGACTCGCACCTGCTCAGAACTCCTTGCGAATCTGTACTCGGTTTCCATTTCCTGGCTGTAGCCCGGGGTTCCTTGCAGCCATTGCACGTGATCGTCGACCGAATTGCGCACCGGGACGCCTGGAGGAAGCGGTTCTAAGAACTCCTTTGATATGCGTTGAGCCCGCTGAACGCGTGCAGTAATGTCGTAACGCTGTTGAAAATTGATGTACTCGAAAAGGTCACCACCAACAGTTCCCACAGGAATCGAATTCCCAAACATCTCGATTCCGGGAATGTGCGGAATCGCCCCTTCCACTGGCATCAAACGCTCACGCAAGTATTCATCGATAGTCGGAACTGTGTATGCTTTCGTCATAGCAGAGTCCGGTGCGGCAGTGGACTGAAGATAGGTCCAGAACCACGCCGCCGGCCTCGGCGACGGCCGATGCGAGCGCGCCGCTCGAGACCGCCGTCATCGGTTTCAGGACGATCGATGTTTGGGGCAAAACGCTGTGCCAATCTTGTGGTGATCGTCATGCCACGCTGCGTTCAGGGGCAAGCTCTCCCGTCAGGAATTGCGCACGGCCGTTGCCGAAGGACCAATCCTCGTCAGAGTTCGTAACCAGCGACACGACGACGTCGGACGGCGGTATGCCGCAAGTCGTCTCCAACTCGCGGCAGAGCAGCTTGTAGAAGCTCTCCTTCGCCTCCCGATCCCGCGGCCTTGTCGTGACTTGGATAACGACGCATTTGCGCGTCCGCGTGATGCCGAGCCCGGTGTCCTCGACGACGAAGTGTGAGGTTGGATGCTCGTGAACAATTTGGTACCGATCATGCTGCGGAATCTTGAAGACTGAGACCAGCGTGCGATGCGTGGCGTCCAGCAGCGCCTCGATCTCGTCTGGGCTGCGGCCTTCGATCATGTCGGCTCGAATGAGCGGCATATGCATCCTCCCTCCATCACTAGCGAACGCAAAGAAACTTCCTTGTCTTCCATCTGACCCCGGCTGATAGCTAAGTTGCCCTGATTGCTGCGCTGCGCTTTCATGACGATCTCGACCAGCACGAGCCCCTTCACATTGTCAGAACAACACGAAATTGCGCCTTGCCGCTCATCATCCGGGTGTAGGCCTCGTCCACCCTTTCGAGCGGATACGTTTCTATCATTGGACGGACGCCGGTGAGTTCGGCGAAGTGCAATGTATCCTCGGAGTCTACTGGCGTTCCCGTGGACCAACCCTGCAGGCTTCGACTTGCGCTGATCAGCTGTATCGGTGTGACTTCAATGGGATCGAATGTCGCACCAATCACTAAGAGCCTGCCGTTCGGCCCGAGACCGTCAATCAACTCAGACATTGCTTTCGAGCTCGGCGCTGTCGCCAGGATTACCTGCGCCCCGCCCAGTTTCTGCAGTTCCTGAGCAGCATTCGTCGATTGGCTATCGATGTAGATGCTTGCTCCGAGTTTTTTTGCGAGCGCTGCATTTTCAGAGCCCCGACCGATCGCCGCGACCTTGTAGCCAAATTTATCAGCAAATTGGACTCCAAGATGGCCCAGACCGCCAATGCCCTGGACCGCCACGAGATCACCGGGCAACGCACCGCTGTGCCTCAGAGAGTTGTAGGTCGTGATCCCAGCGCACAGCAAAGGTGCCGCTTCGACATCGCTTAGACTGTCGGGTATAGAGGCTAGCGCCTCCACCGGAGCCAACATGTATTCCTGGTATCCACCGTCGTAGCTGATGCCGGGAATAGTCAGATTTCGGCAATTGTTAAAATCGCCTCGCCGGCACTCGCGACATGTGCCGTCGTGGCCGCCGTGCCAGCCAACACCGACACGCTGGCCTTTCTTCCATGCTGAAACACCAGCGCCCAGTTCATCGATGATGCCGGCGACCTCGTGTCCTGGAACCCGAGGGTACTCAATTCCGGGCCATAAACCTTCTTTCGTAAGCACGTCACTGTGGCAAACACCACAGGCCTGAATCTTGATTCGCACCTGTCCTGCCCCGGGCGTTGGAATTTCGCGCTCGACTATCTCGAAATCTCCGCCAGGCTTGGGGATCTGCGCTACCCTCATGGGCGCTGCTTCTGGTTTTGCCGCTACTCGCATGGTCGCCATAACTCCTCCTAGCAAACACTTTCAGATTTAAAAAAAGTCACTCGCGAAATCTGGTGACCATCGTTTGATTCCAGTCAACTGACTTCGAAAGTGACCTCTGACTCCTAGCTTCTTTACGGCAACACCTTGAACTTCACGTTGCTGGTCAACTTTCCGGTGGGCGTGGTGACCTTGACCCACCCAGTGGTCGCACCCGCGGGAACCGTGGCGGTCATAAATGTATCCCGAACCACCTTGAAGGACGAGGCAGGCACGCCGTTGAAGCTGACAGCAGTCGCGCCGGTTAGGCCCGTGCCCAGAATCTGGATAACGGAGCCGACCTCGCCGTTAGGGACCACGAATTTCACGAACGCTCCAAGGCCGACATCTAAGCTGAACACTGTGCCGCAGCCGGGGACACCCAAGGGGGTGCAATTGTTGGAGGTTCCGCCTTGGTTGGTCACGCCATAGAGCTTCCCATTAGTGTGCTGCATCAGCCCGAACGGGTTCTGTCCATCAACGCCGTCGGAAAGAGGGAACCTATAGAGCGTAGTGAAAGTGCCGCTGGTGGTGATGGAGAAGATCTGCCCGTTCCCGAATCCGCCACCATAGAATGTCGTGCCGTACAGCTTGCCGTCGGTCGCTTGCACCAATCCGGCTGAAACATCGTCACTACCGTCAAAGCCGTGCAAAATGGTTACGACGCCCGCAGGGGTGAGCTGGAACACGGTTCCAAAGTAGACGTCGCCGCTGGTCGTACCGTACATATTGCCATCGGCGGCCAGAAGAAGGGTTCCGACGGGATTTGCACCGTTAGTCCCATCGAAGACGAACAGTGTCGTGAGTGTGCCGGAGGCGGTGATCCTGAAAATCGTTCCCGTACCGCTACCGCCGTTGCCTCCCCCCTCGGCAGTCACACCGTAAAGAGCTCCATCGGACCCCACCGTGAGTCCCGCGATAGGGTCGGCCCCGTCCGCTAAGCTGAAGCTGTGGAGAGAGGTAAATGTGCCGGAGCGCGTTATGCTGAACACCGTTCCGTTGTTGGTGGATCCACCGACGAAGGTAGTCCCGTAGTACTTTCCGCCGGGCCCCAGCGTAAGAGGTGCGTTTGGGCTGGCACCGTCCGAACCATTGAAGGAGTGGAGCACGGTAATTGCCCTCGTTTTAGGGTTGAAGCTGAACACCTCTCCGTCCCCTGAACCGCCACTTGCAGACGTCGTGCCATACAACAGCCCGTCGGGATCCAGCACCAGGCCCGCATTCGGAATGGCGCCATCGGTGCCGTCAAAGCTGACCGCAGTCAGAGCCCCCTGTGGGCTCATTTTGAAGGCTGTCCCGCAGATACATCCGACGATTTTCGAACCGCCGACGGACGCAGTCCCGTAAATGTCGCCGTCGCGGCCCTGCGTCGGAGTGACAAAGTTGGGGAGTGCCCCATCTTTGAGGTTGAAGCTGTGGAGCGTGGTTAATTTCTGAGCGGGGGCCAGGAGCGCCGTCGCCATCCATACCAACGTAAGAGCGAAAAACTTCTTCCATCCGTTACCGCGTAACGGATTCCCAATCAACAAATCGTTCGCAAAATTCATATTTTCTCCTTATCGAAATAGGTGACTCTTCTTCATGACTGCCTCGTCGGCAGCAATTGAGCGCATCACAACAGAAGCACCAGCGGGAAACAATTGGACGATGGTATTGGGGATACGTTCGTATCAGTCAGAAATAGGAGTTGCGCTCATACACTTGCGTTCCGTCCACAGCGGATAACTGTTCTTTCGGAGTCCGGTTGGAGAATTTCTGATTCGTAATCCGCGACAGTATGGGAATTGGATTGTCGGTCAGCCGCTCCATTATTGAGGCTCATCGCGGGCGTCTATGGGCCAAAGCGAAAGATGGTCCAGGAGCTACATTCTCCCGTTCTATCCACTGCAGATCTGAGGGTATTAGGGGCGACAGTAATCGCACTAGGACATCAACCGCAACGACCGCGAAGCGGTGGCAATCAGCCTTGAGTTGAGTCAGAGATGCCGCTTGTTCCCAAGAGACTCATGATCAAGAGGCCGGGGAGGGTTAGGGCCTGGCGCACGTGCAAGGCGGAGTCTCGCGGCCATTGTCACCAGATCGGCGAGAGAGTCAGCCTTCATCTTTCGCATCACCTGACCTCGGTGCGCCTTTACCGTGATCTCGCTGATGTTGAGCTCGCCACCGACCTGTTTATTCAACAGGCCGGAGGCTACTAACGCCATGACTTGCCGTTCGCGAGGAGTGAGCGACGCGTAACACTCCCGCAGCGCCCGTATCTCCGCCTCGCGACCAAGTGTGGCCTGGCTGCGCTCGATGGCGTCTCGGATGGCACTCAACAGCACATCATCGCCGAATGGCTTCGTCAGGAACTCGATAGCGCCCGCCTTCATGGCCTGGACGGACAACGGTATGTCACCGTGACCCGTAATGAAGATGATCGGCATGTCGATCCGATCGCTGGCGATGCGCTTCTGCAGATCGAGACCATTGAGACCTGGAAGAGAAACGTCAAGTATGAGGCAGCACGGAACAAGGACTCGTGGGCGGCTGAGAAATTCCTGTGCGGACGCGAATATTTCCGGCTGCCAGCCTTCGCAGCGAATCAACAACTCCAGCGACTCGCGTACGGAGACGTCGTCGTCAACCACAAACACGATTGGTGTGCTGTCCGACATGGGTGATGACCCCACTTCATGGCCAAGGTCGCGGGCTAAATTCATTTTATATCCTCCTGGCGCAGCACATCGCAGATCGCCTAACTCACTCGAAGTGCGACATTGAGCGCTTGAAGCAGAGCCGTGTCACTGAATGGCTTGAACAGGCACGCCACCGCACCCTGTTCGAGCATTCGCGAGCACACAGCCTCATCTCTCTGAGCGGTGATGAAGACGATTGGAATCTCTTGTCGACGACGCTTCAATTCCTGCTGAAGGCCGGGTCCGGTCATTCCGGGCATGGCAATGTCGAGGATCAGACATCTGGTTTGGCCGACGCAATCGGACGCGAGGAACTCTTGCGCCGACGAGAACGCGCGGACTGCAAAGCCGAACTCCTTCAGCAAGTCGGGTAGCGACTCGCGCACGGACTCATCATCATCGACTACTGACACAAGCGAACGTGTAACTTCCATAATTTCTTGCCGCACCCGTCGCGGCTGGTGTCTCCGAATGCCCCGACTGGTCTCGGCGGCCGTCAAAACCCTCGGGTCCGCAAAGAATAGCGAACTAAAACGCGACTTGGGGGCGGTCCATGTCACGCGGTCCATGTCACAAGGATGCGCTACTCCGGTGGAGAGCGCCATTGTCCCTTAGTATTGGTTCGGTGCCGATATCAATGCCGGCGGGGCGGACTAAGATGATCGCGATCTCTTGTAAGTGTGGATTTCATAGATTTCTCATAAAGTATCCGTACCGGCTCCGGCAGGCGACCGCATGTCACGATCACGGTCGGCGCCGGTCCCGCCGTCGAGTCCCCGAGGAATAGAAAACGAGAACGTAGCTCCCGGACCGTCATTCAGCGCTGCCCATAGACGACCCTGATGACTCTCGATAATGGAGCGACTGACGCATAGCCCGACCCCCATACCGTCATTCTTAGTTGTGTAGAACGTTTCGAAAAGTCTGTCGACAGTCTGAGGATCGAAACCGATCCCCGCATCTTTCACGCTGAGGAGCACCCGATCGCCTTCGTCTCGTTCGGTCCTGACCAACAACTCCCTGGGGCGATCATGCACGGTATTCATCGCGTCCGAAGCATTCCGGAGGAGGTTCAGAATTACCTGCTGGAGCTGGACGCGGTCACCTGCGACCAGCGGGAGGTCGTCGGCAAGCTCACATCGCAAGATCAGCCGACTTCTTTGAAGTTCACTCAGTGACAGAACAATCACCTCTCTCGTAGCGTCATTCAGATCGACCTGCTCAGCGAGCGTATGTTTCTTGCTGAAGAGTGCTCGCAAGCGCGTAATCACATCAGACGCACGGTTGCCATCGCGAATCGTTCGCCGGGCCGTTTCACGCGCACCATCGACGTTCGGCGGATCCAAGGTCAGCATCCGCAGACAAGTGCTGGCGTTAGTGACGATACCTGAGAGCGGCTGGTTCACTTCGTGCGCGATTGACGCCGTCAAGGTAGCGAGGCTCGTGACACTGGCGACGTGTGCGAGCTCCGCCCTGGCCTTGGCAAGTGCCTCTTCCGAAAATTGCCGCTGCGTCACATCCTGAACCGCACCGATATATTCCAGGCGCCCGTCGTTGTCGCGAATCCCGTGCGCGGTCAAGTGCAGGTATTTGACCGAATCATCAGGCATTAGTAAACGGTGTTCGTATTCAAAATCTCTGACCGCGCCGCGCGCTCTTTCGACCATATCGTTCATTAGCGGGATGTCTTCTGGATGGACTCTAGTAGCGATCAATTCAAGCGTCACAGGCGCATCCCGTTCAAACCCAAAAATGCGATAGAGTTCCTCCGACCATGTGATTTCGTCTGTTTCCACACGCCAGGAAAAACTGCCGATTCGACTGAGACGTTGGCCTTCGGCTAGAAACGCTTCACTGCGCTTGAGTGCGTCCTCCGCACGCTTCCTCTCATCAATATCGGTGAGCAGAGAGCACCAGCGAACGATGCACCCATTTGCATCTCGAACGGGCAGCCCGCGCACCTGAAACCAGCGATATACGCCATCGAAACGTCGGAGACGTGCCTCGAAGTCGTATGGATTACCTGACGTGATCGATCGTGCAAAAACCTGGATGACGCGAGGAAGGTCCTCAGCATGAACCGTGTCGCTTGTCCCCCA
>Ga0207003_1039_pt1 | contig 35674 bp, 37 predicted proteins | sample Alteio_BWMinCont_89_FD_153474 | JGI IMG/M metagenome (GOLD analysis project Ga0207003, IMG submission 153474) | Enriched cells from forest soil in Barre Woods Harvard Forest LTER site, Petersham, Massachusetts, United States -... | ecosystem: Environmental > Terrestrial > Soil > Temperate forest >...
GTCGCGGCCGCCTGGACTGGTGCGCTGCGCAACACAAGGCCAGCTATAAGCGTGATTAGAGCTACGTCAAACAGAAGTCTGCGTGAGGTCATATATGGATCTCTCAAGGAGTTCATGACAGAACAGGATCAAATGCTTCCGAGGGCCGAGAGCAGGGCACAGAATAGAAGCAACCTAGCTAGGGACTTTAGCGTTAGCCGGCCGTTCTGTCAATTGTTTCTTGGCGCCGGTCCCGGCGGCCAGCAGGCGTTTTCCGCTGGTCGTGGATCCGAATCAGCCTCCGTATTTCATTGCCAACGGTGGCATGAATTTGCTACGATTGGCACCCTGCGCCTTGTCTCCCAGCGCCGTAGTTGCTATCGGTTGTAGCACTCCAAGAAAGGTGACCTATGCCAAAGAAGTCGTCTCTCGCAATACTCATGCTTCTGCTCGCGGCCTCTGGCGTCTTACAAGCCCAAACGTTGCAGACACTCGTTCACCAACCGCCGGACGGCCTCGGAATAAGTTTTCTGTTGACGGACGGCACGGTAATAACCCAGGGCAACGCCGGCTCGGACTGGGAAAAGCTCACTCCCGACAAGTTTGGAAGCTACGTGAATGGAACCTGGAAAATGATAGCCAGCCTGCCTGCCGGATACGTGCCAGATGCCTTCGCCTCGGCCGTGCTGGCCGATGGCCGGGTCATCATTGAAGGCGGCGAATACAACAATGGCAGTTTCGCCTTTACCAACCTGGGTGCGATTTACGATCCAGTGAAAGATACATGGGCTAAGCAGAAGCCTCCCAACGGGTGGGGCTTTATTGGAGACTCGCCTTCCGCTGTCCTACCCAACGGGCATTTCCTGCTAGGAAGCAAGTTTGATCGGCGCATTGCTGAGTTGGATCCGGCCACTCTGACATGGACTGATTACAATTCTACGGGCAAGTTCGACCGCAATGCCGAAGAGGGCTGGACGCTCATGCCGGACGGCTCAGTCTTGACCTACGATGTGACCAAAGCTCCGCACTCGGAAAGGTATATCCCCTCGAAACAGAAATGGGTTAGCGCAGGTAGCACGATTGTCGACTTGCACTCGCCCACCACCGTTCAAGGCTGCATCCCCTACGGAAAGCACGGGTGCTACTATCCGCCGGGAGAAGTCGGCCCAGGCATCTTGCGGCCGGATGGAACGGTGTTCGCAACCGGTTCGGGATCGAATGGCGGCAACGGCCCGGGACACACCTCGATTTACGATCCTAAGACTGGGAAATGGACTCCGGGTCCCGACTTCCCCAACAATGACAATGCAGGGGATTCGTTCGCGATCCTGTTGCCCAATGGGGATGTGCTGGTGCTGGGTTCGAGCGCTGTCTATGACTTCGACGGAACACATCTCACGCCCGACAAGGTGGGAGCGGTCGTTCCTATCCTGATGTTGCCCTCGGGACAGGCCCTGGTCGCGGGTAACGGCGTCCAGGTCTATAACCCGAAGGGTACCTATCAGCAGTCGTGGGCGCCAGTGATCACCACCTTCCCGAAGAGTGTGACGCGGGGGACGACATATAAGATCTCGGGGCAGCAGTTCAATGGTTTATCACAGGCTGCCGCATTCGGGGACGAGGACGAAACCGCCACGAATTATCCCTTGGTACGAATCACCAACAAAGCCAGCCACCATGTGGTCTACGCCAAGACGCACGACCACAGCTCCATGGGGGTGGCCACTGGAACGACAACGGTTTTCACGAACTTCGACGTTCCCAAGGGAACCGACACTGGGGCCAGCACTCTGGTGGTGGTAGCGAACGGCATTCCGTCAAAGCCGGTTAACATCACCGTCAACTAGGAGTTGAGTCCGTGTCGAGTTCGGTCATTGCGAGCGAAGCGGAAGCCCCATGCGGTCCAAGAATGGTGGCGGGGATCGGATACTTCGCTTCGCTGCGCATGACAATCTGATTGGCATCCGGGGCAAGAGCGCATTTTGACAGTGCCCGCCGTGCGCCTTGTCTCTCAACTTTGTCGCAGAGTTGCAGTTGCTGTCGACTGCAGCCTTCAGAAAAGGGGATCTATCTTGCCGAGAAAAATGTTTTTGGTGGTATCTGTGCTTCTCCTTACGGTCTGCGGCGTGTCGCAGGCCCAGACACTGCAAAACCTCGTGAACCAGCCGCCGGACGGAGCCATCGTCGGATTCCTCATGACCGACGGTACCGTAATGTATCAAGGCGGCGCGCAATCCGATTGGTGGAGGCTTACTCCGGACAAATCCGGAAGCTACCTCAAGGGAACCTGGAAGCAACTCGCGAGTCTGCCTTCCGGATACGTGCCGCTTTATTTCGCGGCCGCAGTCCTGGCTGACGGTCGCCTGATTATCGAAGGCGGCGAATACAATTTTGGCAATTTTGCCTTCACCAACATGGGTGCGGTTTACAATCCGGCGAAAAATACCTGGACCATGCAGAAACCTCCCAAAGGCTGGGGCTTCATTGGAGATTCTCCGTCGACAGTTTTACCAAACGGAAAGTTTCTGTTGGGAAGCAAGTTCGATCGACGCGTAGCTGAGTTGGATCCAGCCACGCTCACTTGGACCAACCTCAGTTCAGCCGGCAAGTTCGACCGCAATGCCGAAGAGGGCTGGACGCTGATGCCGGACGGGTCGGTCCTGACTTTCGATGTCAGCAAAGCACCGCACTCGGAGAAGTACGACTCCTCACAGCAAAAATGGATCAGCTTGGGTAGCACGATTGTGGACCTGCACTCGCCCACCACCATCCAAGGGTGCATTCCCTATGGAAGCCATTGCTACTATCCGCCGGGAGAAGTTGGCCCGGGCATGCTTCAACCGGATGGAACGATGTTCGCCACCGGCTCGGCCTCAAACGGCGGCAACGGCCCGGGACACACTGCTATTTTTCATCCCTCAACGGGTAAGTGGACGGTGGGCCCCGACTTCCCCAATGGCGACAATGCGGGCGACTCCTACGCCGTTCTGCTTCCCAACGGCCATCCCCTGGTGATCGGCGCGTCCGGAACGTCGTACGAGTTTGACGGCAAGAAGCTCAACTCTGGTATTTTTATTGGGTACTTCAATCACTTGCTGGTCCTGCCGACCGGCGAAGTGATTGTTGCGGGCTCCGAAATCTATACTCCAAAGGGCAAGCCGAATCCGGCATGGGCCCCGACAATCATGACCTATCCACACACGGTTAGCCGCGGGTCCACCTACAAAGTTTCCGGCACGCAGTTCAATGGCTTGTCGGAAGCCCAGGCGTTTGGCGATGAACTGACCTCGGCAACCAATTATCCTCTGGTGCGAATCACAAACAAAGCCAGCGGCCATGTGTTCTATGCGAAGACCCATGACCACAGCACCATGGGTGTGGCGACCGGCAAGGCCACCGTTTCAACAAGCTTTGACGTTCCTGCCGGAACGGAAACTGGGGCCAGCACATTGGTGGTTGTGGCGAATGGGATTGCGTCGAAGGCGGTCAGCGTTACGGTCAACTAGGAGCCGCACTTCTCCGGGTCGGTCATCTTAAACCGATCGAAAATTGAGGCGGGGCTGATCAGCCCCGCCTTCCACTCGAAGTTACTGGGTTGCTGCCACTGGCTTTTGCGCCGTCTTCTGGGCTGGCGGTATGGGTGCGGGCTTCTTGGCCGTGGCAGTGGGCTGTGGCGCTGGCGCTGGTGCCTTGGCTACAGTTGCGACGGGCTTGGCGGTTGTGGCTGTGGCGGTTTTCGCTACCGGAACTGGCGTTGCCGTGGTGCTAGAGTTCGCCCGAGTAGGTTGTGGGGTGGTACCGCTGACGGTAGACATCGGGGTCGTTCCGGAGGCAGAGGTGGTCGCGGCAGTCCCCCCACTCGCCGCCGCCGGAGCGCACGGAGCACTGCCGGCAGTGGTCGGTGCGGCAGGTGCTGCAGCCTTCTTCTTCGCGAAAAGCGATCCGAAGCTGGAGATCGCAGCAGTGGCATTTGAGACTGCGGCGTTGGTACCTGCGGGAGCTTGAGCGCCGCCGGGAAGTTGACCACCAGCGGAGTTTGCTGCGCCGAGCGCGGTGGCTGCCGGGCCGCAGGGAGGCAATCCCTGGGCGACCCCCTGGCCCTGGGGCATGAAGGCACTGGCTTGTCCGGGTGCGGCAGAGGACACGCCGTTGGTTAGTCCTCGGTAGTGAAGCGGGAACTCCCCACCCAGGGTGTGCTGGTTGGCCTCGATCGTGTTGATTTCGTCCACCGTCAGATTGATTTCAAAGGTCAAGCCGTAAGGTGTCTGCCCTGGGGCCCAGGCGAGCTCGAACTGGGCGTCGGAGAACGATCCCGCCCGAATGTTGAACTTGGGATCAAAGTTGGTGCCGCCGTACACCACTCCGATCCCGCGGAAGCCGTTCGGTCCCCACACTCCGTAGCGGTTTCCCCGGTCGTCCAATGCGGTTCCGGAGTTCATCACGTAACCGAGAATCAGCGGCTGGTTCGTCTTGTTTTGGAAGCGCATGTCGACATCGATGAGTCTCAGGCCGCCCGACGTACTGGTGCGAAAGTCGGTGATAGTCGCGGCAAAGTCTGAGGCTTCGTAACAGAGGGGCTGGTTGCCGCAGAAGGTGCTCTGGGCAGGGCTCGCAGCGGGCGCGGCGATTTGCGCCTGGGAGGACGTCACCACTCCAAAGGCACTGAGCGCCAGCAGGATGGTCACGATACCAGTAATCCGAAAACCCGACGGAATTGAATTCATTTCACATTCTCCTTGTCCTGAAAGTGGCGGCATACGCATAGCTGTGATCCAACGCTGCCCGTCGTTGCGAGGCCGATCGGACTGATACCGTACCGGGCCTCCACTACGCATTGCGCAAACGCAGGGGAAAAACCGTCATGCTGTGTCTAAGTTTTTGAGGAATCGTGGGGCGCGAGGGCGAGACGATCGGGACTCCGATGCTTTGCCCTCCCGGAACTGCAAAGCTCGGCGTGGGCTGAGTGGTAAAAGGTAGCCGGGGCCTACTTGCCGCTCATCAGCAACTTGGCAATGGTGGCTAGCTGCATATTCGAAGTGCCTTCGTAGATTTTGCCAATCTTCGAGTCGCGCCAGTACTTCTCGACGGGATAATCCTTGGTGAATCCGTAGCCGCCATAAATCTCGATGGCCAGCGAGGTGACCCGCTCGGCCACCTGGGAGCAGAATAGCTTCGCCATGGCGGCTTCCTTCACGAATGGAACACCAGCATCCTTCATTCGAGCGGCGTTGTAGACCATCAGCCGGGCGGCTTCGATTTCAGTGGCCATCTGCGCGATCTGAAACTGGATTCCCTGAAAATCGGCAATCGCTTTCCCAAACTGCTTACGCTCTTGCGCGTATTTCGCGGCATATTCCCAGGCGCCGCGAGCCACGCCTGCCATCTGCGCGCCGATTCCTATGCGGCCTTCGTTCAATGTTTCAATAGCGATTTTGTATCCTTTGCCCACTTCACCAAGAACGTTGGATTTCGGGACGCGGCAATCCTCCAGAAGCAATTCGCAAGTCGAGGATGCTCGGATGCCGAGCTTGTCTTCCTTCTTGCCGACGGTGAATCCAGGAAATTCTTTCTCGATAATAAAAGCGGTGATGCCTTTGTATCCTGCAGCCGGGTCGACCGTGGCAAACAGAATGAATACGCCAGCCTCTTTGCCATTCGTGATCCACAACTTGCGTCCGTTGAGGACGTAATCGCTACCCTTCAGTTCGGCTTTCGTCTGCAGCGCAAACGCATCCGAACCCGAACCCGCCTCGCTCAATGCGTAGGCGCCGCACAAGTCCGAAACCATTCGCGGCAAGTAGCGCTTCCTCTGCTCCTCAGTGGTCCAACGCAGCAATGCATTGTTGACCAGCGTGTTTTGGACGTCAACGATGACGCCCGCGGAAGCATCCACGCGAGAGAGTTCCTCAACCGCGAGAATCGCCTCGAAGAATTTACCTCCCGCGCCGCCGTATTGCTCAGGCACCTCGATTCCCATCAGTCCGAGTTGGAAGAATTGGTGAATGAGGTCTTTGTCGAAGACGCCCTTTTCGTCCATCTCTTTCACCAGCGGGCGAACTTTTTCCTCTGCGAACTGGCGGATGTTGTCACGAAAAAGAATCTCGTCTTCGGTGAAGCTGGTCAGAGGAGTCGGCGATGGCAGCTGCAGAACATCAGGCATGAGAGCACCTTCAGATGAGTATGACGAACCAAGAATTCTAGCATCTTTAAGGCGGGGATTCTTGCAGCGAAAGCTCTACACGATCACGAGGTTTGCTTGTAGACCAATCGAAGGCCATCGGCCTGCATGATTCGCTGAATCTGATTGCGGGCGTGTACCGCCCACGGGCCTGAGGTATCCAACTTTACATACGCACGCCAGTGCTTCAAAGCCTTGCGCGGCTCCCTGACCTTCTCATAGGCGAGTGCAACATTGTAGTGCGCATCGCCATAGGTCGGTGCGAGCTGCAGCGCGGTATTGTAAGCCTGGATCGCCTCGGTCACGCGGCCAGTTTCATCCAGCACATTCCCCAGATCAAAATAGGCCAAAGCATAACGAGGATCAATCGTCACCGCGGCGCGGTAATGCTTTTCCGCCAGCGTGTAATCCTGCCGGTTGTAGTGCAGGGTGCCCAGATTGATGTGCGCGGCCGCGTGCTCAGGATCCAGTTCCAGCACCCGCTGATAAGCCGCGATTGCCTGCACTTGAGTATTCGGATCTTCCTCAAACGCAATTCCCTGCGCGAAAAGTCCGGCAACATCGGCGGGAATCGGCCCCGGCTTGACCATCGGGACGGCGCTCCGAGTCACTACATTGTCTCGCGCGGAGAAGTCGAACATGAACTGCCCGGCGATGGGCTCGACGACTCGGCCTTCGTGGCGGAACGCGATGCGATTTCCGGTGCTGAAAGAGCCAGCCTCGAGCAAAGGATTCCCCATCCCCGCCGCCTGCTTCTGCATAGCCTGGAGAGACTGCCGGATTACTGCGGGCCGCACTTTCTGAGCGCACAGGTCGCGTACCTTTTTGATCTGCAGGAGATCAAAAAAGGAATAGCTCTCGGCGGCAGCTACCAGTTCAGCTTTTTCCCAAGCTGCCAACTGACGCGCCGTGAGCCGAAGTATCCGGAGCAGGTCTGCTCGACTATATCGATACACGGTGATAAGAAACTTTCAGTGCTCATTATCCGAAGTTGAGGCGCTGTTGGCAAGTGGAAATAAGGCTCTAAGGGAATCTGAAACAGCAACTTGCACAGATGCCGGTGCAAAAACCGATCCCCGGAAGTACAGCTGCCGAGGCACCTTTTCGATTATCTCTGTCACAGACATTTAACACTCGTCTGATCTGGCACCGACCCAATCTCCGACGTGGAGAGCGACGGCAAGGGCATTCCCATCCTGCTCAAGCAATACGCGAAACTGGGAGGGCGCATGTTGAGTTTCAATGTAGATCGGGATTTCTCTCGCGTCCTCGACGGCTTCGTGCTGGTTGACCTGCGGCAAACTGATCCAACCTTATTGCGGCGTTACATGGGTGAGGCAGGGACGCAGGCCTTCATGAGTTATTATGGGCTTCGCCCGTCCGAGAGCCAGCATGACACCCGTCAAACGTAAAGCCGCCCACGAACTGGAATCCACGAAGGAAATGACCGGACTGGTGCAGCAGGCCTGCCTCGTCGCCAAGGACGCTGCATTCAACCTGCGCGACTTTCTCGAGAATTCATCCAACATGGCGTTCATCGCCGTGCAGGACTGCGAGAAAGAATTGGATCGCGCTGAACGGAAGATCGACGACGGAATCACTCGCGCCATCACGCAAGTCACGGAAGTAGAGGCGCGCGAACTCCTCGCCTGCCTGAAATTCATCATCGATCTGGAGCGCATCGGCGATCTGACTTGGTCGGTGACCCAGCGTTTACAACGCTTGACTCCAAAGATCCTGCGCGACGACCGCCGGGACCTGATCGCTATGGCGGACATCCTGGAAAAAATGCTTGAAGCGGTGCACAGGGGGTTTGTGAATCGCGATCTGGAATCGGCGAATTGGATATTGAAAACCGACTCGCAGATTGATCAGGTCTGCCGCGCAGTCTTTCAGCGGCATTTAGAAAGCAAAGATCGGCGTCGCGACTACAGCACCAACCTGCTGCTGATGGCCCAAGCCTTCGAACGCGCCGGAGACCATACCAAGAATCTGGGCGAAGAGTTGGTCCATCTGGTCGAGGGCCGCAGCGTCCGCCACGAACCCAAACGGTCGAGAGGCTCCAGAGCGCGCCAGGAAGCGTGAGGCCAGTGTAGGCGCGGGCGTCCACCCCCGTGCGAATCCCTCTAAAATGCATACTCAGTCAGAGTTTCATTAGGGCGGAAAGAATTGGAGCTGACGACCAGACTTGAGCTGGTGCGGACGGTCAGTCACCCCGCTATTGTAAGATTCAGCCAGATAGCCCTTCCCGCGCGGGGTCAAACGGCCGACGCCTTGAAATCGAAACACTCCCCGCTCTCGCTTGCTAATCCACGCAACTTCTGTAAAAATAACTGTTTGCCTTACCCCTGCCAGAAGGATTAGGAAAGGAACCAAAGTTCTGTGTTAATGATTCGTCTGTCGCGCACCGGTGCGCGTAAACAACCGCATTATCGCGTGGTCGTAATCGAGAAGGAACGGGCGCGGAACGGCCGGCCGGTTGAGGTGGTGGGAACGTACAATCCCCGCACCAATCCTGCCAGCATCGAACTCAAGCGCGAGCGCATTGATTACTGGGTATCGAAGGGCGCCAAGATGTCGGACCGGGTTGGCAAGATTGTAGCCAAGCCGGCCGCGCCGAGCGCCGTCCCCGCCGCGTGATTTCGGCGTAAACGTGCCTGTATAAATCTCCGCCCACCCGATAGGAACCGCATATGACTGTGCCAAGCGGCGACGTGCGAGCATTGGTCGAGCAGATCGCGAAGTCTTTGGTCGACGAGCCCGATCAGGTTTCGGTAGAACAGCTCGAAGGCGATGTGCTGGAACTGAAGGTCGCGCCGAACGATGTGGGCAAAGTGATTGGAGCGAAGGGCCGCGTGGCACGCGCTCTGCGGGCACTGATCGGCGCAGCGGGAGTTCGATTGCACAAGCGTTTCACTTTGGAGATTTTGGAATAGAGGAGTCAGGAATCGCCGGCGAGTTCATCACCCTGGCCCGCGTGCGGAAGACGCAGGGACGCCGCGGCGAAGTCGCAGTCGACTTACACAGCGACGTTCCTGACCGGTTCCGAGTTGGCTTGAAGCTGTTCGCTCTTGCGCAAGACGACAACCGGCGCGAGTTGCAGATTGAAGAACTCTGGCCTCACAAGGGCGATCTGGTTCTGAAGTTCGCCGGAGTCGATTCGATCTCCGATGCTGAAAGGCTGATCGGCTGCGAGTTGCAGGTTCCGCGTGGTCAGAGGGCGCAACTTGATCCGGGTTGGAGTTTCGTCAGCGATTTGATCGGCTGCGTGGTGTTCGACGGCGGCAGCGAGATTGGAAAGATTGAAGACGTCCAGTTCGGCACGGGCGAAGCGCCGCTGCTGATTGTCGGCGCGGGAAGCAAGCGCTACGAGATTCCGTACGCCGAGGCGTATCTGAAAAGCGTAGACCTCGAGCACAAACAGATATACATGCAACTGCCCGAGGGGATGCTGGAGCTGAATGCGCCCCTGACGGACGAGGAAAAGCAGCAGCAGCAAGCGGGCGGAAACAAAATCACGAAAAGATGACTCTACACAGAGTCGAACAAGGAGGTGCATTGTGCAAGTGTCCAACCGACGCTTTATTCAGGTTGCGGTTTTGGTTTTCATAACACTCGCGCTCGCCTTGTCGGCGCAGGCTGCGGGCTTCAGCAACGCGAGCCTGAAGGGCAGCTACAGCTTTTTGACCAACCTGCGGACTGCGAATGTGAGTACACCGCAGTTTGCCGCAGTGGGAGTGATGACATTCGACGGCGCGGGCAACGTGACCGGGTCGTACACTTCGATTGCAGACCATGCGGTGCAGAGCGGATCGTTGGGCGGGACTTACCTCGTGAAATCCAGCGGTACAGGTGCAATCAATCTTACAACGGGCTTGCCGGCTAAGTTCGCGATTACTCTCAACTCGATTGCCGCTGGGGTGGCTCAGGGCGTGCAGTTGCTGCGGACCGACGACACCAACAATGAAGTCATCAGTGGCACCGCTTTGCTACAGTCCACGACGGCGGGGAAGTACACCGTGGCGAGTCTAAAAGGGAATTTCACCCTCCAGTACAATCCATGGACCGACGACGCGAGTCTGCCCGAGGATGGCGGTGTGGGGATATTCAGTTTTGACGGCAAGGGGAACATCAAGGGTTCAGTAACCATCATGTTCGGCGGCAGCCAGGTTGGCGGACCCTTCAAGGCCACCTACAAGGTGAACTCGGACGGCAGTGGCACAATAACGGGAATCGGCAAGCACAGTCTGCAGATTGCGTTTGTCTTGAACTCGGTGGCAGCGGGGCAAGCGAAAGGGTTGCAGTTTCTGGATACCAACACGGGCGACGGCAACGGCAATTTAGTCATCACCGGGAACGCGCTGAAGCAGTGAAGGCGTGCCGCTAGTGTTGTTCTTTGTTTTTGATCTGGTTCCGCGATGAAGATCGACATTGTCACGATCTTTCCCGACTTTTTTCGCGGACCGCTGGATCACGGAATCATCCGCCGGGCGCGGGAAGCCGGCCTGGCGGCAATCGAAGTCCACGATCTGCGGGCATTTGCGCACGATCGCCACAAGACCGTGGATGACCGCCCCTTCGGCGGCGGCGAAGGCATGGTGCTGAAGCCGGAACCGATCTTTGAATGTATTGAAGCGCTGAATGTCGCACCGCGCGAAGATCGGGGCGAGGCAGAGAGTGTGATCCTGCTGTCGGCGCAGGGCAAGCGATTCGACCAAAGCGTAGCCAACGAACTAGCCGCGCTGGAACGAATCGTCCTGATCTGCGGCCGGTATGAAGGTGTGGACGAGCGCGTCGGCCAATACTTGGCCGACCGCGAGTTGTCCATCGGCGACTATGTGCTGAGCGGCGGCGAGTTGGGTGCTGCGGTGATTGTGGACTGCGTCACGCGCCTGATTCCCGGCGCTGTGGGAAACGAGGCCTCCACGCAGCAGGAATCGTTCACCACATTCTCGCAGACGCAGGCTGGAAACGGCCCGAGTTCGACGTGCACCTCGGGCGGATTGCTGGATTACCCGCACTACACGCGTCCCGCGGATTTCCGCGGAATGGGTGTGCCAGAAGTGTTGGCATCGGGCAATCATGAAGAAATACGACGCTGGCGCCGTCGCACTGCACTTGAGAAAACGCTGCGCAACCGGCCCGATCTCTTAGAAAAGGCCGAACTCAGCGAGGAAGATAAGAAATTGCTGGGTAACTCTGATTAGCTTCGGATTTCAAGTGGGCGCAGCACGGGCGAGGACGCCCGCGTCTACATTAAGAACAGGGGAAAAGATAATGTCGAACCTCATCATCGAAAAACTGTTGGCCAAGACCAAGCGCACCGACCTTCCCAAATTCGTTCCGGGCGATTCCGTCCGCGTACACGTCAAGATTAAGGAAGGCGACAAGGAGCGCACGCAGGCCTTCGAAGGCGTCGTGATCTCCCGTTCTCGCGGACCACAAGCCAGCTTCACGGTGCGCAAGATCAGCTTCGGCCAGGGGGTTGAGCGTATCTTCCCCGAGAACTCCCGCGTGATCGACAAAGTGGAGTTGGTGCGCTCCTCCAAGGTCCGGCGCGCCAAGCTGTACTACCTGCGCGCACTGCGTGGCAAAGCCGCCCGCCTGAAAGACGTCGAGCGCGAGCACGCCACCGCAGCAACGACCACCAAATAATTACTCCGCATGAGAGCCGGACGACGCGGGAGGTACGACCGCGTCGTCATGTGGCCACAAGGCCGTCAGCGCTAATCCCACGGCGATCCCCAGCGAGACTTCGACGAAGCGGTGAGCCGCTACAATCCACGCCGCCTGCGTGCGTGCGATGAGCATGACAACCGCCAGCGTAACGCTGCCCATCCGATACGCCTCCCCTAGACGCAAAGCGGCGCAAATCAACCCAATCGCGAATACTCCCGCACCGTAAACAAACACATTGGATCCGAAGTAAGTCGCCAGCAGCGCGCCCAACACGGCTCCCAAAGCGGTCCCAGCGAGACGCTGTTCGGACACAGCCAGCGCCGCCCCAAGAGTTGACTGCATGATAATCAGGGTCGTGATCGTGGCCCAGTAAGCCTCGGGAAGCCCGAGAGCGCGGGCAACAATCAGCGACACCACGGCGGCGATCGCGGTTCGAGCCGAATGCACCAATGCCTGCTGGTTCAATCGATGGGGCATGCGGTTGCCCAAGTCCGGCATATTCCCTCCTGCACGGCGTCGCCATTCTAGCTGACTTGCGAATGAGCTGGTACGCGCGCACCAGTGAACTCCGAGTCTACCTAAAGCACCCTTTTCCTCCTTGCTTCACAGGGCCGACCTCGGCGAAGATGGATTTGATATCACTTCGAACCGCCAATCTTGTCTGCCCAGCTCAAACCCGCTTCCGGAAAAACGATCTCTGCGTCCGCTTCCAAGCTTCGCCTGCTGAAGCGTCTCCATTGCACGCTGAAATTTGAAAAGATGGCCTGGCAATCGGGAGCGCGCCTGATTGCCGGCGTAGACGAAGTCGGCCGCGGCTCCCTGTTCGGACCGGTCGTGGCCGCCGCCGTCATCCTTGATCCCGGTTATCGCATTCGAGGCCTGCGCGATTCCAAATTGCTGCTTGCGGAACGCCGCGAGACCCTGGCCGAGCGCATCCGCGAACACGCCATCGCCTGGGCCATCGCCGCCGTCGATGCCGCCCGCATCGATCAAATCAACATCTACCAGGCTTCGCGAGTGGCAATGCGGCAAGCGGCCCTGCGGCTCGAACCCAACCCCGACCACCTGCTGATCGACGCCATGCGCCTGGATTGCGACCTGCCGCAACAGGCGATCATTCACGGCGACGCCCTCTCCGCCTCCATTGCCGCCGCCTCAATCCTCGCCAAAGTCGAACGCGATCGCATGGTCCGCGCTTGGGATCCTGTCTTCCCCGTCTACGGCCTGGCTTCGAACAAGGGATACAGCACACCGCACCACCTCGCTGCCCTCCGCCAGCACGGACCCTCTCCGCTCCATCGCCAGTCCTTCGCCCCGGTCTGGAATAATCCCGTGCCTCAGGAGGTGCTGGCCTTCATGCTGGAAGAGAAGTCAGAACAGGCAATCGAGGAGATAGCTCAAAACCTTTAACCACAAAGGACACAAAGGTACAGAAAGGAAGGCTCAAGAGCCCATGGGGTTCCCTTTGTGAACCTTTGTGTCCTTTGTGGTTAATGATTTTTGCCGGTTGTGACATCTGACCTAGCGGTGGCCAGCTTGATCGGAGACATTGATGCCAGAGGTCACGCCAATGGCTACCGTCCCAATTCAAAGAATCTCAGCCAACGAAATCAGCCACGCAATCATTACGGCGGCCATGCGAGTCCACACGGAACTCGGCCCGGGCCTGCTCGAGAGCACCTACACAGCATGTCTCCAGTACGAACTCTTACAGATCGGCATCCCGTCAACAACCCAGGTTGGCTTGCCAGTCGTGTATCACGGAGTCAAGCTCGAACTCGGATATCGCATGGACCTGGTGGTCGCGGAACTGGTCATCGTGGAAATTAAGTCGGTCGACGCCGTATCGCCGGTACATCAGGCCCAGCTACTTTCGTACCTTAAGCTCAGTGGTAAATCGATCGGACTGCTTATAAACTTCAATGTTGTGCATTTGAAGGATGGGATCAAACGCTTCGTAAACGGCACTGGATGGAAATAAGAAAGGCATAAACCACAAAGGACACCAATGTTCACAAAGGTTGTCGAGCTCCGAGTTTTCCTTTGTGTACCTTCGTGTCCTTTGTGGTTAAAGGGGTTGACTGAGAATGGCAACGACTGCAGTTCCGCAAACCAGAATCTCCGGCGGCAGCTTTCTTCTCGAAGACCGCAAGCCCGATGAAGTCTTCACCCCTGAAGATTTCACCGAACAGCACCTGCTCATCAGCCAGACGGCGGAAGAGTTCGCCCTCAACGAGATCGTTCCCAATATCGAGAAGATGGAGCACAAAGATTTTTCCATCACTCGCGATTTGCTGAAGAAAGCTGGCGACCTGGGCCTCAGTTCAGCCGAGATCCCCGAAGCCTATGGCGGCCTCGAGATGGACAAAGTCACCGCCGCGGTGATCGCCGACCATATCGCGAAATATGCCGGCTTCGCCACCACCTGGGGTGGACACACCGGCATTGGCACGCTCCCCATCGTCTATTTCGGAACCGAGGAGCAGAAGAAAAAATACCTGCCCCGCTTAGCGGCAGGAGAGATTGTCGGCGCTTACGCTCTCTCCGAAGCTTCTTCCGGCTCCGACGCGCTTAACTGTCGCGCCCGCGCCGAACTGTCCAAGGATGGAAAGTACTATGTTCTCAACGGCGAGAAAATGTGGATCACCAACGCCGGCTTCGCCGACCTGTTCACGGTCTTCGCCAAAGTTGACGGCGAAAAGTTCACCGCCTTTCTGGTCGAAAAATCCTTCCCCGGATTTTCCATTGGCGCGGAAGAGCACAAAATGGGCATCCGCGGATCGTCCACCTGCCCCATCATTTTGAACGACTGCAAAGTTCCCGCCGAAAACATGCTCGGCGAAATTGGCAAGGGGCACGTCATCGCCTTCAACATCCTCAACGTAGGCCGCTTCAAGCTGGGCGCCATGTGTGTCGGTGGGGCACGCTTATCGCTGGAAAACGCCATCGGCTATGCCAAGCAGCGCAAGGCCTTCGGCAAAGTGATCGCCGACTTCGGCCTGGTTCGCGAAAAGCTGGCCAATATGGCGGTAGGAATCTACACCGGTGAAGCTCTTGTCTACCGCACGGTTGGCATGATGGACGTTGCGCTTTCCGAGGTTGACAAGTCCCGCCCCGACGCCGCGAAAGAAACCCGCAAAGCCATCGAGGAATACGCCGTCGAGTGCTCCATCATCAAGGTTTGGGGATCGGAGATGGTCGACTATGTGGTCGATGAAACCGTGCAGATCTATGGCGGCTATGGCTTTGTCGAAGAGTATCCTGCCGAACGCGCCTATCGCGATGCCCGCATCAATCGCATCTTCGAAGGCACCAACGAAATCAACCGGCTCATCATCACCGGCTTTCTGCTGAAGCGCGCCATGTCAGGCCAGTTGCCGTTGATGCCAGCGATCAAGAAGCTGATGGATGAAGTTTTGTCGGGACCTTCAATGGGCGAAGGCCTCGAAGGCCCGCTCGCCGAAGAACGCAAACTGGTGACGGCGGCCAAGAAGCTCGGCTTGTTCGTCGCGGGAGCGGCTACGCAAAAATACATGCAAACGATTCAGGATCAGCAGGAAGTCATGGGAGCGATAGCTGACATGGTCATCGAAACGTACGCCATGGAATCCGCTGTGCTGCGGGCGCAGAAAATCGCGGAAAGCCGTGGAGAGAATGCCGCTTCCCTGCCCATTGCCATGACTCGCGTTTATATTACCCAGGCAATGGACAAGATTGAAGCCGCAGCCAAGAAAGTGATCGCCGCCGTGGCCGATGGCGACATGCTGCGGACGCAACTGGCAATTTTGCGCCGCCTGGCAAAGCATGAGCCGTTCAACACAATTGAACTACGCCAGCAGATTGCGCAGAAAGTGATCGAGCGCGGGAAGTACACGCTAGCGTAATGTTGTGAATTGGGTTCCCACAACGCCCAACCGACTTCGGCGGACGAGGTTTCAGCCCTTTGCTCCCACCATTGATTTGTCATTCCGAGCATAGCGAGGAATCTGCAGTTGCCTGGAACCGCGAAAACTGCAGGTTCCTCGCTACGCTCGGAATGACAAATGTGTGGGTAAAGCAATCTCTCCGGTTGGGCGCGGGAACTATCAACTCTGCTTCAGCTTCTCCATCACGCTCTGGATCAATTCCTTCGCATCCGTCAGATTCTTCATCACCATCTGAATATCCATCACCGGACGCCCCGGCCAGCGCTGGCTCTGGCAATAGACCCCGTGCTGTCCGACCAGCGCCATGGCGTCGGTGATCATGTCCATGGTCACGGCCAGCCGTCCGCGGGGCACGCCCATCATGGTTTCGTAGTGTTCCAGCTCTTCCTGCTTCTCGTCGAATACCGGCATGGTCAGATTGTAACGGCTGTCCGGCGTGGCGCATAATTGTGGGGCTTGCTGTCCAATTTCTCTGTTTCAACGTCAAAGCACATAGCAGCTGGCATCTGTCCGGCAAGGGGTTGTCTCGTTCATCATTGCGGGCCTGAATGCTGAATGCCAAGCGCTGAACACTCAAATAGGAGGAACTCATGAAGAAGCAAATCGTACTTTTGACCTCGCTGTTGCTCACCTTCACCGTGCTCGCCGCGTGTCAGGACAAAGGCAAGCGCCCCAGCCCGGCCGCCCACGCGCAATGCAAATTTTCCGACGGCAAGACGATCACGATCGACTACTCGAGTCCGCGGGCCAAGGGCCGCAAAATCTTCGGCGATCTCGTACCCTACGGCCAAGTCTGGCGTACCGGAGCGAATGAAGCGACAACGTTCGTCACCAATGCCAACGTGAGCGTCGGCGGTAAAGATGTTCCCGCCGGCAGCTATACCATCTTCACCGTCCCCAACGCTGACAAGTGGACGCTAATCGTCAACAAGAAGACCGGCGAGTGGGGCATCCCTTACAAGTACGAAGCGGACGAACTGGCGCGCGCTGACATGAAGGTTTCACCCACGCCGTCTCCAGTGGAGAACTTTACGATTGCTTTGGCCTCGATGGGTGGGGGCTGCACTCTGAACATCAGTTGGGAAAATACGCAAGCCTCAGTGGACATCAGCGAGAAAAAATAGCTACTACGCGACATCCTTGACCACAAAGGACGCAACGGGTTGCCGAGTCCCGCGATTTCCTTCGTGAACCTTCGTGTCCTTTGTGGTTAATGAATTTCAGATGCAACTATTGAGCCGGTTTCCATCGCAGAACCGGCTTCCGCGCGGCCGCGGTTTCATCCAGCCGCGACACGCGAGTAGTGTGCGGAGCCGCCAGCACCATCTGCGGATCTTCTTCAACCTCTTCCGCGATCGCCTTCATGGCCTCGATGAACAAATCCATTTCTTCCACGGATTCGCTCTCGGTGGGCTCGATCATGAGCGCACCCGGCACAATCAGCGGAAATGCCGTCGTATAAGGATGGAAGCCATAATCGATCAGCCGCTTGGCGATGTCCATGGTCTTCACGCCTTTTTTCGCCTGCACTTTGTCGCTGAAGACCACTTCGTGCATGGTAGGCGTGGAATAAGGCAGATCGTAAACGCCTTCGAGTCCTTTGCGAATGTAGTTGGCGTTCAACACCGCGTCTTCGGTCGTCTGGCGCAAACCGTCCGGGCCATTGGCCAGCGTGTACGCCAGCGCGCGGACGAACATTCCAAAGTTTCCGTAGAAGGCACGCACCCGGCCCACCGACTGCGGCCGGTTGTACTCGAACCCCAGAGTGCCGTCTGGCTTGGTTATGACTACGGGGGTGGGGAGAAACGGCTCCAGTATCTTCTTGATCGCGACCGGCCCCGACCCAGGCCCGCCGCCGCCGTGAGGCGTCGAAAAAGTCTTGTGCAGATTCAGATGCATCAGGTCCACACCGAAGTCCCCAGGACGCACTTTGCCGACCAGCGCATTCATGTTGGCCCCATCCATATAGAGTAGGCCACCCTTGGCGTGCATAATGTCGGCGATCTTATGAATCTCCTGCTCGAAGACGCCCAGCGTGTTCGGATTCGTCAACATCAGCGCAGCCACTTCTTCATTCATCTGCGACGCCAGCGCAGCAACGTCCACCATGCCACGCGCATTCGACTTCAGATTCTCGACAGCGTAGCCAACCATAGCGGCAGTTGCGGGGTTGGTGCCGTGAGCAGAGTCGGGAATCAGAATCTTCTTGCGCGGAGCGCCCTTAGATTCATGGTACGCCCGCACCAGCAGCAGGCCAGTCAACTCGCCGTGCGCTCCGGCGGCGGGCTGCAACGTGATCGCATCCATGCCGGTAATTTCGATCAGGCATTCGCTGAGGGTCTGGAGGATCCGCAGTGCTCCTTGCGAAACTTTCTCCGGCTGATACGGATGGCCGTTAGCCAGCCCGTCCAAACGCGAAACCACTTCGTTTACCCGTGGGTTGTACTTCATGGTGCACGAACCCAGTGGATACATGCCGAGATCGATGGCGTAGTTCCAGGTCGACAGCCGTGTGAAGTGGCGGATGATTTCGATCTCGCTGACCTCCGGCATGTTGCCCAGGTCTTTTCTTTCGCTAGACCCTAAAAGCCGAGCCGTATCCACTTCGGGCACATCGAGCGGAGGCAGCTTCCATGCGCCTTTCCCTGCCGAAGACTTCTCGAAGATCAGCCCTTCATTCTGATTGGTGTGACGGGTGGCTTTGCGAATAATCTGCGTCATCGCGCCACCTCCTGAACATCCTGCTCTCTTGCGGACCTGCCTGAGCCCCCGTGTTCGCCGACCAGCCCAACCGCAGTATCGATCACCCGGCGCGTAGTCATCTCGGTGCAACACCACAGCGCCGCATTGCCGAGTTCGGGATAAAACTTCTTCAGCGGAAGCCCGCCGACGATCCTGTGTTCCAGAAGCCGCCCGTTGATCGCGTAAGCATCTTCGCCGGTCTGCACCACAAACTCGTTGAAACGGGGCGCGCCGGAGAACAATACTTTGGCGTGTTTGCCGAACTGCTGAGCCGCGTAGGCGGCCTTCGCCAGGTTCTGTTTCGCCAGTTCCCGCAGGCCGACTTTGCCGTAAATCGTCATGAAGATGTTGGCCATCAACGCAATCAACGCCTGGTTGGTGCAGATATTCGAAGTCGCCTTCTCGCGCCGGATGTGCTGCTCCCGCGTAGCCAAAGTCAGCACGAAACCGCGCTTGCCGTTTCTGTCCGTAGTCTGCCCGACAAGGCGACCGGGCATCTGACGCACAAATTGCTCACGGGTAGCGATGACGCCGCAATACGGCCCGCCGAAGCCCAGCGGCACGCCAAACGATTGCGCTTCCATGGCAATGACGTCGGCTTGCCGCGGTGGTTCGACGATGCCCAGCGAAACCGCCTCTGCAATCGAAACCACCAGCATCGCGCCGCGTCGATGCGCAATCTCGGCAATGGCGTCCACGTCTTCGATAGTTCCGAAAAAATTCGGCGACTGAATCAAAACGCAAGCCGTGTCTGCCGTAATGGCCTTTTCCAACTGGTCCAAATCCAACCGGGCATTGTCGGTGAATGGCACGACCGCCAGCGGCATTCCCTGATGATGCGCATAAGTCGCCAAAACTTCCCGGTACTCAGGATGCACACTGCGCGCAATCGCCACCGAGTGCCGCCCGGTCAGTCGGGCCGCCATAATCACGCCCTCAGCAGCCGCCGTCGATCCGTCATACACGCTGGCGTTGGCGACTTCCATGCCGGTCAACTCGCAGATCATGGTTTGGAATTCGAAGATGGATTGCAACGTTCCCTGCGAGATTTCAGCTTGGTACGGCGTGTAGGCCGTAAGGAACTCGCCGCGCGAGATCAGCGAATCGATAATTACCGGGCGGTAGTGATAATAAGCGCCGGCGCCGAGAAATGTGGCATAGCCATCGGCGGTCTCGCGGGAGCGCTCGCGGAACCAGTCTACGATTTCGGATTCGGCCATCTGGCGGGGAACCTTGAGATCCCGATTCAGCCGGTACTCAGCCGGGATGGGCGCGAACAGGTCGTCGATTGAACGCGCGCCAATGGCTTTCAGCATGGCTTCGCGGTCGGCGGGAGATTTGGGTAGATATCGCATAAGGATTAGATGTAGGTCGAAGTCAGCTTGATCGTGACGAAAAGCTTGAACTACAAAGGACACAAAGGTTCACAAAGGAAAATCGATAGCGGGGCTTGAACTTCCTTGGTGAACCTTCGTGTCCTTTGTGGTTCAAGCTCTGTGCTGGTGACGCCAAACTATCCGCCCTCTTCGGCCACGAACTTCTCGTAATCGGCGGCGGAGAGCAAACCGTTCAACTCATTCGGATCTTTTAGCGTGAGTTTGATCATCCACGAGCCGTGGGCATCTTTGTTGATCTTCTCCGGAGCGGTCGCCAGTTCACCGTTCACCTCGGTCACAGCGCCGGAAACGGGAGCGTACAGGTCGGAGACCGCCTTGACCGACTCGACCGAGCCAAACGTCTTGCCCGCAGTGATCTCAGCGCCGGGCTTGGGCAAGTCGACAAAAACGATGTCGCCCAGCGACTCCTGCGCATGATGCGTGATGCCGACGGTCGCGCTCTTGCCGTCGGCTTTGATCCACTCGTGTTCTTTCGTGTATTTGAAGTCAGTTGGATAGGACATGACTAGCTTTTAGCTCCTAGCTCTTAGCTTCTAGCTTGTAGCGTTCTAACTCTTTTTCGGACGCTTATAGAACGGCGTTGGCACGATTTGCGCTTTCACGCCCTGACTGCGGCATTCCACCTTCACACTCGATCCCACAGCGGCGAACTCGGGCGGCACATAGGCCAGCGCAATGTTCTTTTTCAAGAATGGCGCGTAGGATCCGCTGGTCACATAGCCAATCTCGCGGCCGCTGTTATCGAAAACTTTATAACCATCGCGGGCGATGCCGCGCTCAATCATTTCCAGGCCGACCAATGTCCGCTTCAAGCCTGCAGCCTTCGCTTTCTCCAGCGCGGCGTGTCCGATGAAGTCCGGTTTCTCCATCTTGCAGAAACGATCGAGGCCGGCTTCCCACACATTGATCGTATCTGAAATTTCGTGTCCGTAAAGCGACAGACTGCCTTCCAGCCGCAAAGTATTGCGCGCCCCGAGTCCGCAGGGAATCGCTCCGAATTCCTTGCCCGCCTCCAGCACTTTGTTCCACACAATGGCGCTCGTGGCTTCGTCGGCGGGGATGTAGATTTCAAATCCATCTTCGGCGGTGTAGCCGGTGCGCGCGATCAGAGTGTTCTTAAGCCCGCAGACCGTCCCGCGCGTCACCCAATAAAACTTCACCGCGGAAAGATCGGCATCGGTGAGCTTCTGCAGCAGGTTCACACCCTTGGGGCCCTGAATCGCGATCTGGGTAAAGTCGTCGGAGAGATTCTCGACCTTGCAATCGAACCGCCGGGTGTTGTCGCGCACCCAGTTGAAATCCTTCTCGCGAGTTCCCGCGTTGATCACCAGCAGGTAATCGTCTTCGCCCAGGCGATGCACGATCACGTCATCCACAAATGTGCCCTGCGGATAGAGCAGCGCCGAATACTGCGCCTGTCCGATGGCGAGCCGCGAAGCATCATTCATGGAAATGTGCTGAACCGCTGCCAGAGCCCCAGGCCCCTGCAGCCGTATGTCGCCCATATGCGAGACGTCGAAGATGCCCACGCCGGTGCGCACCGCGTTGTGCTCGGCAATGATGCCTCCGGCCGAGGGGTATTCCACCGGCATATCCCAACCGTTGAAGTCGACCATCTTCGCGCCCATCTGGCGGTGGACGGCGTTAAGCGCGGTCTTGCGAATCGTCGGCGTGGTCGATTGAACAGCGGACAATGGTCCCTCGATCAAAGCAGCGGCTCCTGGGATGGTGAAACTCACTACCCTAACATGGGGATGGTAAGCGCATCAACCGGAGCCAGTCCCCGATAGTGTGTTATTAACGTGGTGTCGAGACCCCGTCCCTTAGGTGCCTCTTTAACAGCGGAAGGGAAGGGTCTTGTGTAATACACTTAAGCCCGAGGCGCGAAACATGCCAGATAACCTCAGCATTGCCGAAATCCAATCGGCTTTTTTTGAGTACCGTGCCAACTTTAGCGAGCCGATTTTTGCCTACTGGTTTGAAAGGCGACACGGAGAGATTGTCAGCACCCTACATAAGGCTCTTGCGCGTTGGCATGTCGGCTTGGAAAACGTCACCTGGAATCAAGCGCCAAAGAACGCTGGGGAGATCCTTCTGACATTCGGCATACCCTCGCTTTTTGCGACGATACAGGTGGGTCTTGGAGGCGTGACCATGACCGCTTTCAATCCAGATTGGTCACGTGCGGCTGAGCTGACTTCTTTGTTCCAGAACGGTCTAGAAGCCTTGAAGAAGAGCACTGCCCAGAATCTACAGTCCCAGTTGACAACGCTGGGATTTCACGTGAGTCCAACAGCGAAACCTTTCAAAGACATCGTTGGCCAGTTTGTGAATGTGAATGCGCTAAATGCCGCAGATGCGGTGATGTACGGCTTTTCTGTTTATTCTAAGGACTATTCGTTTGTGATTGATAGCTCAGGAGTCATCGCGGGCGGCGTCTTCATCAAATTGATTAGGAGCTTTGCCCCGGAAAGGCAATTTGAGGAAATGGCGTCAGCACTTCGGAGCGATGAAGAGTCCGTGCTTCAGCGCTTGGGTTTAAAACTTCAATGACACCGTTAGGACAACTCGCGCAATCGCCTCAAGCACAGACTGTGCCTGTGCTGCCCTTCTCGATAGCCACTTCAAACGCCGGATTGCTCGGGAACGTATCCGCTCAACTCGTTCGCTTTTCCCCTACTGACGTTGACAACATCATTGATGCGTACCACAGGATTCTGAATGGTGCTCAGCCTTCATTCAGGCTCGGACTGCTGAAGCGAAAGACGTTTGCTCGCGGGACACAGCAAGCAAGAATAGAAAAATCTCTTGCCGCCGTGAACGCGCCCCAGCCAACGACTTTGACCCTTGAACAATGGAAAGCGATATTAGAAGAAGTTGAAGACGAAGACTGACACCAAATGGCGCAGGGCTTGAGTACCATTCCGAATGGAAGTGATGTGTTCATCGACACAAATGTGTTCATTTATGGCTTGACCGCCCAGTCTGCCCAGTGCAAGGCATTTCTCGAGCGGTGCTCGAGGGAAGAGGTCACAGGCATCACGCTATTTGAATGCGCCAACGATGCGACACACCAATTCATGAGAGCTGAAGCCGTGCAGAAGGGTCACTGTGCAAGTCAAGCGACGAGGTACCTGTCTCAACATCCCGAAGTAGTGAGGCGGCTAACAGATTATTGGACGAACACCCAGAGACTCTTGGCGTTGAATCTGCTCTTCGTGCCGATAGAAATGAAGATTGTTACGGGAGCACAACCCGAAAGGGCGAACGAGGGGTTGTTAACAAACGATTCCATCATCACCGCCGCCATGAGAGACTTCGGAGTTCTTTCCATCGCAAGCAATGACCGCCAGTTCGATGCGGTTCCGGGTATCACGGTTTTTTCACCAACCGACATCCCTTAGAGGAATTTGGCTGGTGCCCCAGATTCGTGCCCGTCTTTGGACGCTAAGGCGGGTTTGGAGGCACTCTCATTGTACCCGCCTTAGGCTCGTGTTTCCCGATCTCTAGCCGCCCATTCGAATTCGATTTCCACTGCCTGCTTCCCTCAATGATCCTCGGGCTTATCCGGCCAGTATCCTGCAGCTTCCCGAGGAGACAGCAAAATAACAATTAAGATCAGCACGGCAAACAGGGCGGCATAGATAAGAATGCCCTTGCCAGTCGTGGGCGTCCACCTGAACAATACCAATCCAAGAATGCCGCAAGCGACCATCGTCACTCCTTGCAGCGCCTTTCGACTTTTCGCACTGGGCCATCTCATAAATCAGCCGAAGGGTAGACTGGCGTGTCCTCACGGGCTAAAGCCCGCATTCTTGCTGGGGCTGGGCGGCACGGCTGAAGCCGTGCCCTTCCGAAAACCATTTACTTCTAAACCTGAATTTCATTTTCCAAGGTCCGGGTCACCCGGCTAAGCAGAGCCTTCTCGGTGAAAAAGATCGAGCACCCACACTCCTTTTCCCTGTTGTGCGGCACGGACGAATCCAGCCGTCTCCAACACCGCAGCCATGCGTTGTGGCGGGTGAATAAATGACCGAAAGGCATCGCCGCTTAGTTTTCGCCAAAAGTTCTGGAGCCCTGTCCAGGTTCGCATGTACCAACGGTCGCGGGGATAGGTTAAGGCGACCAGCCGGCGCGCTGGTGCGGCGACGGCGCGAAGCAGGGCCTCGGCATCGGGATAGCAGCAGACGACGCGGTCAAGCGTCACCACATCGGCATCGGCGAGTGTGGGGGCGATTGCTGCGAAATCGCCAAGGACGAACTGGGTGGGACGTGATCCGTAGCGTGATCCGACCTCACGACGCGCAACATCGAGATAAGCCGGCGACGCTTCTACGACGGTAGCGGAGCGTACGCCCGCAGCGGCGAGTTCCATGCTGATGACCCCAATCCCGCCGCCAACGTCCAGAATATCCGCACCCTCGAGCAGCCAGCGCCGGAGTTCGGACAGTAAGAGTTTGGTGAGAGCGGCCGCGCCATCGCGATGATAGCTCCGCAGGTCACGTTCCGCCACCTTGCGATCGAACTTCGCCTCGGCAGCGCAATATCGGGTGCAACCCACCATGCAGAACGCCTCGGGAGTCCGCGTCCTCGGAATTAGACCCCTCCACAAAGGTGCCAGTCAAGCGATCCGGAACCTGCTTTGACGTAGGACTGACTCAGGTCTTGAAAACCGCAGACCTTGGGCAGGCAAAAAAAAGGCTCCATACCCGTTTCCTTCGAGGTACAGTGAAACCCGGGTTAGCGTCCAAACAACAGACGCGAACCTTGGGCACTGGGCGTTAGACCACAAAATAGGGAGAGCATCTTGGCCGCAAGAATTCTCATGGTTCTAAGTGCGAGCATTATCTTTACGCTCGGGGCCGTCCACCTCGTCTATACGTTCTGGGGGCCAAACCTCACGCCTCGTGACCCCGCGCTGCAAGTCAGCATGAGCCAGATTTCACCTGTCATTGCGAACGAAACAACCATGTGGCGGTGCTGGGTGGGCTTCAATGCCAGCCACAGCATGGGACTTATTTTGTTCGGCTTAGTTTTCGGTTTTCTCGCGTTGGCTCACAGCCAACTCCTCTTTCAGTCACCGTTCCTGCTGGTTGTCGGGCTGGCAATGCTTGGTGGTTTGGTTGTGCTCGCCAAGGTTTATTGGTTCAGTGCGCCGTTCACAGGCGTCTGCATTTCTTTGGCCTGCTATGTCGCTAGCATTGCGCTATCGCGGGCCTAACAATGGGCTCCAGCCTGGGGCACCGGACTTCGTCGGCACGATCTCAGCTAAGAACCCCGCCCTCTCGCAAAGAACGCGAGAAGGACGGGGCACCCCGACACTTTTACGTGGGAGAAAGGGCGGTCCCGTCGTCAAGATCACGTGCAGAGATCCTTCGTCGGGGGTCATCAGGATGACAATCTTTGTCTGAGGGTGGCTAGCGTCCGGCTTTGGCGGCGCGGGACTTTGACGGTTTGGCGCGGAGGAGGTGCCAGGCTTCCCGGTAGCGTTCGAATTTCGAGGTCTTCAGATGGGGTGAGAGATGAATGTGGTATTGCCCCTCGAATACGTGGCCTGGAATGATGTACCAGACGTCTTTGGGGATGACGTAGGCGGCAACGAAATCGATCTCGTTAGGCCCGTAAGGTCCACTGCGGGTGAACACGGTACATGTGTAGGCGCCGTGGCGCTTGCACTTGGTCGATTTGACCTGGACGCGCAGGAATTGTCCCTGATGCTCGATGGCGAAGTCGTAGTGGGACATTTCGCCCCAGGGCTTGGTGATGCACAGTCCGTGCTCGGCGGCGCGGGCCATGAAGCGCAGTTCTGCCCACTCGCCCCGCTGCTTGGGGTGCTTGATGTCGATTCCTCGGTTTGTCATGTTGTTGATTTCCTGGGAGATGCTGGCTTGGGTTGGGTGATGGCCAATAAAAAACGCGACCCTGGTGGGCCGCGTCCTAGTTAATCAGTATGTTCTTATTATATCAGGTTGAAATAGGTAACTATGACATGTTTTCCGAATTTATTTTCCCAATGGATGCAAGAGGATAGGCTGAATCGTAGGGTTTTTGCCTATTGACAGAATTTCAGTTTTCCAGGTCCGCTAAGCGGCAAATGAATCCCCATCCTCCGCCGAGTTCGCTGACTGCCAGCATCAGTTCGTTGCTGCCCTTCTTCAAGGGAAGGTAGACGGCGTCGTTTTCGGGGTTGACGATGCCGAGGAACCCGGGGTCGCGGAAACCCTGGGCGCTGCGGCCACGGTAGAGAATCTTGCCATTCAGGAATACGCTGACGTCGTCGCTATAGCCGATGTAGAGCTTTTTCACCTGATCGCGGTCGGAATCGATGCGGGTCCGCGCGTACACCACTTTCATTCCTGGTTGGGGGTCCAGACGCTTGGAAAAGTCGCCCTGAAACGTGACTACCGGGTGCGGGGCTTCGAGATAACGATAGAGGACCACAAAGCCGGGCGGCTCCGCCTCGACAGCCTGCCAATGGATAGCAGCGCTTTCGGAGGGCGCGAGCGGACGCTCCAGATTCCGCGTGAGGGCATCATACGAAGGCGAAATGCTCCACTTGGTCAGAGTGTTCGGCGGCATGGGCGGAAGGTGGCGCTCCCAGGGCGCGTCGGGCGTTGTCCGTATTTCAAAATTCGCGAAACAGGTTGCGCCGGTCAGGGTATACAGGGCGAGCTGGCCTTTCTGAATGCCGCTTTTCAGATCGTTCATCACCAGCGCGGGCTTGGCGTTATCCATGTTCTTGACATAGAGCTTGGCCTGCGCACCTGTCACCTCCAGACGCAAGTGGAACCATTCGTCTCTTGGAATGTCGACCGCGCCGGTGAAGCCTGGCCCATTGTAGATTTGCCAGTTGCGTCCGGTGTTGAGAACCGGCGTGTACTGCATGGCGTCGGGAAGTCCGGACTTGTGCTGGCGGAGATAAACTTCTTCGCCGTTGAGGCCGTCGTTGACGATGCGGAACATGATGCCGAAAAAGCCGCGCTTGGCGGGGGTTGCGACGTCGACATCAATCACAGCGTCGCGCATTTCAAAGTCTTTCAAAGACGCCGCGCCACCATCGAGGAGAAGGCACTTGCGGCCTTGATATTCGGTCGCCTTGGCTTGTCCATCGAGATCCCAGCGCGGGGAATCCGGGGGGACGGAGAGCGTCTGCGGCGTTTGGGAACGGACTGCGGATGCAACGAGAAGACCAAGTGCACAAAGAGCGAGATGGCGAGTCGGCATCGGCATTGTGACCTCTTGTTTTGTTGAGACTGATCCCAAGACTCGAGCACGTAGACGAGCTAACGAAGGAATCGATAGCAGCGCGAAACAGAACACTGGGGAAATCTTAAGTCGCAGAGATCGCGGAGAACGGCCGCAGAGTGCGCGGAGAGGAGGCACTCGGCTGGGGGCCGGCGGTGTTGGCGAAAAAACCTTTCAGGAACTCACTCTAGCGAGCGAAAACTATTGTGGGATGCCCTTTGTAAATCGCGCGCTGGAATTCCTGATATCCGCATTTTTCCGCGACACGAATCGACGCGAGATTCTGTGGATGTATTAAACAGACCGAGCGCACCGGGCCGAAGTGCGCTTCGCCCCAGGCGACTGCGGCACGAACCGCCTCGGTTGCATAACCCTTGCCATGAACTTTGGAGACGAGCGCCCATCCTAGTTCCGGCACGCCTTTAATGGACGGCTCTATGTCCCGCTTATAGTCGGCGAATCCCAACTCGCCAGCAAAATCGCCCGTGTCTTTTTCCTCGATTGCCCAATAGCCGAAACCCATCCAAGCCCAGTGCCCCACGTAGCGCAATAATCTGGCCCAGACTTCCTCCTCCGAGAACGGTTTGCCGCCGATATAGCGAGTCGCGATGGGATCGGCCCACATGGCGGCGCAATCGCTGAAATCGTTAAGCTGATGGCCGCGCAGTCTGAGGCGTTTGGTTTCGATGACCGGAACTTCCATAGGAGGACACGGCAACCGGACTGACCGGGAATCATATCAAAGCCCGCTCCTGGCACGGTGCAATCTTTTTCATCTTGACCGCAGGCCCCCGCCAGATCAAACTCTATGGAACCGCAGCGGTACGCGTTCGGGGCCACGAGTTGGTGCCTCCCGGCTTCCGTCGCATTCATATCCAATGGACGAGTTTCAGATTCGAGGAGAACGTATGACCACGAAGGCGGCAATCGTAGCTGCGGTGATATTGATTGGGTGCAGCCTGGCGCTCCCAGGTTTTGTGTTCGCTGAAAAGCCGGCGCAAAGCCGTCCGCAGGTCATCTACGACAGCTATCACGACACTTCGTTGCCGGTGCGGGAATACTCCACGGAGGCTCCGCGTGGCCGGGCGCCGCGTGAGGTCGAACACCCGCGGCCGGGGCGGATTCTCTCCGGAGCCGCCGTCCCGGTAGAGGATCTTGCGGAACAGACCATCGTGGCGCCGCCAGTCTCCGCCGTCATCGGGCTCAACTTCGAGGGTATTCCGAACTCGGCCAACGGCATGGCGCTGGAAGGAATTCCTCCCGACAACAATCTCGCGGTGGGCGCAACCCAGGTCGTCGAAACCATCAACACAGCGTGGCAGGTTTTTGACAAAGCGACGGGAAAGCCGCTGTTCAGCCCGCAGCAGATCAGCGCCTTATTCACCGGAGTCCCCGGTTTATGCGGACAGGGAATAACCTTTTTCTGGAGTGATCCGATCGTGCTCTACGATCAGATCGCCAATCGCTGGATCATCAGCCAGATTGCCGGCAGCAGCAATTTCGGAACGGGAAACGAATGCATTGCCGTCTCCGAAAGCTCGGACGCAACCGGCAGATATCATCGCTACGTTTTCAACTTCGGAAACAATGTGCTGAACGATTACGACAAGCTCAGCGTGTGGCCCGACGGTTATTATGCGAATTACAATCTGTTCGGGGCAAAAGGTTTCATGGGCGACGACGCCTGCGCCTATGATCGCGCTGCCATGCTGACCGGCGCCAAGGCAAAGGCGGTTTGCTTCATCACTGCCAATGAGTTCTCTTTTCTCCCGGCGAATGCGGATGGAGCCACGCCGCCTCCCCAGGGTGAACCCAATTTTTTTGTCGACCTTGCCACTTCAACCTCTTTGCATCTGTACCGCTTTCATGTGGACTTTGCCAATCCAACCAAATCCAAATTCACTGGCCCGATCACGATTCCGGTGAAGGCGTATACCATGGCGTGTGGAGGCCGAACCTGCATTCCGCAGCCGGGCACAGCGCAGCAACTCGATTCCCTGGGCGACCGCCTGATGTTCCGCCTGGCCTATCGCAACTTCACCGATCACGAATCCCTGGTGGTGAGCCATTCGGTGATGACCAGCAAGGCTGCCTCTGGCGAGCGCTGGTACGAGATCCGCGATCCCAACGGAACTCCCAAGGTCTTCCAGCAGGGCACGTTCACCAGCGGCGGCAATTCGCTGTGGATGGGAAGCATCGATATGGACAAAGCGGGAGACATTGCGCTTGGCTTCAGCGAATCGAACGCCAGCACTTTGCATCCTTCGATCGCGTTCACCGGTCGCGTGCCTACGGATCCCCCGAACACCATGGAGAGCCTGGCCACGATCTTCACTGGAAAAGGCTCCGCGACCAACGCGAGTCGCTGGGGAGATTACAGCAGCATGGTCATCGATCCGTCGGATGACTGCACTTTCTGGTACGTCAACCAGTACATTCCAAAAACTGGTCCGAAGAACGCGATCACTTTTCACACTCGAGTGGCTTCGATGAAGTTTCCAACCTGCCAATAGGCGAAGCCAGGATGAAACTTATCTTCTTTCCGTTGGTGCTGACTTTACTCGTCCCATGCGTTGCCGCGCAGTCGGCGCGCGATACAAAGACGCTGGTGATCACGCATGTGACCGTGATCGACGTCGCGGGTGGGGCACCCAAACCGGACATGACGGTTACAGTTCACGGCGGCCGCATTACCGCCATCAAGAAGTCGTCCCGCAAAATATCTAAAGAAACTCAGGTGGTCGATGGACGCGGCAAGTTCCTCATCCCCGGCCTTTGGGACATGCACGTTCACACTAACTTCGGCGACTGGCTTCCTGGCGGAAAAGAACTGATCTTGCCGCTCTTCGTGGCCAACGGCGTCACCGGCGTGCGCGATATGGGTGGCGACCTTCAGTTGCTAAAACAGTGGCGCACCCAAGTCGAGGCCGGGACGACCGTCGGACCACGCATGGTCATTTCCGGGCCCATGATTGACGGTGCTCCGCCGCACTTCCCGGCGTCCGTCCCGGTGACCACGGCCGCGGAAGGACGCAAGGCGGTGGACGATTTGAAGCTCGGCGGCGCTGACTTCATCAAGGTGCAATCCTACATTCCCCGCGACGCCTACTTCGCCGTGGCCGACGAGTCGAAAAAACAGGGCATGACATTTGTGGGCCACGTGCCCGACGCCGTTCGCGCCTCCGAGGCCAGCAACGCCGGGCAGAAAAGCATCGAGCACTACACTGGAGTTTTCGAAGGTTGCTCGACCATCGAGGACGAATTGCTGAAGGGTCCGAAGGGCCCGCGCCGCGTGGTCGAAACCTACAGCGAACCCAAGTGCGCGGCACTGATCGCTTTGCTGGCGAAAAACGGCACATGGCAGCTGCCCACGCTTTTCTGGGAGCGAGGCCAGTGGCTGATCGATGACCTCGACCTCAGCCAAAGTCCTGGAGCCAAGTACGCGGCGGCCAGCTTACGCAATGAGACGTACAAGAAATTCACAGCGAGCATCTTGAAGGAACTGGACACGGACCCGGTCAGCTACCGCCGTCAATTCGTAGCTAAAGAACTGGAGATGACGCTAGCCATGCATCGCGCCGGCGTCCCGCTGATGGCCGGCACCGATACGGCTGCCGGGGTTTATGTGATTCCGGGATTCAGCCTGCACCAGGAACTCGAGTTGTTCGTGAAGGCGGGGCTGACTCCCCTGGAGGCGCTGCAAACCGCGACGCTCAATCCCGCCAAGTTTCTTGGCCGTACGCGCGATCTAGGGACGGTGGAAAAAGGCAAGCTTGCTGACCTCGTCCTGCTGGATGCCAGTCCTCTCGACGACATCCGCAACACGCAGAAAATCTCAGCCGTGGTCCTGGGCGGACGGTATTTCTCCCGCGCCGACTTGGACAGCATCTTGACAGATGTGGAAGCGGCTGCGCGCGAGAAGTAACCCCTTTGGCCAAACGGCGAAAAGGCTCCGACAAAGCAGACCGGCTGTACAATCCACAGTGAGAAGTCAAAAATCAAAAGGAGGATCGTAATGACGCAAAAGGTAATTGATGTCGTCGGAACTTCCAAAGAGAGCTTTGCAAAAGCGGCGGAAAACGCGGTGGCAGAAGCCGCAAAGACGGTTCGAGGAATGAAGTGGGCGCGGGTGGCGGATTTGGAAATGGAACTGGACGGCAAGAAAATCGCGCAATACCGCACCACCACAAAGATTTACTTCGACATTGAAAAGTAACCTATCCGTGCAACGTCCCAGGGCGGTTTTGCCGCTTCGCCATCGCGAAACCGCCCGATTTCGCAAAGCGACACTAGTCACGAATCGCTCTTACATCCAGATACTCCGCTTCGATTCTGGTTCGGCCATCGGCTGCGGTATTGTGTTCGGTCCACAACGACTCTAGTCGGGCAGCCAACTCCGATTGGCCTTGTTTGTCGAGCTTTGAGAACGTTGTCTGTGTCGGGCCAAAATATTGTCGGAAGAATTCCACCACTTCTTTTGGACCGAAGGGATAATCAAACACCGCTTGCTGCCGAGTCAGGGTCAGCTTCGAAATTCCTTTCGCGAATCTTTGGCGAACCACCTGTTCGCTTCCCCAGAGCGACGGGGCGGGGAGTCCTGCGGGGGGCGGCGCCATTTCCGCCGTGACTTGAAACGATTTGCCCACAAATCCCTCGGGAGTCCAGTTCGCCATCGCGATGCGTCCTCCGGGCTTGCATACGCGGATCAATTCGGCGGCGACCCGCTCCGGATGGGGTGCGAACATTGCTCCGAACATCGTCACCACGACATCGAATTCATGGTCGCCGGCCGGAAGCTCCTCCGCATCACCTTCCTGAAATCGTATTTTCAAATGTTCTGCTGCCGCACGCTTCCTGGCCTGCTCGAGCAAATTGGATGCGATATCGACACCTGTGACCAAACCGCCTGCCCGTGCGGCGGGGATCGCAGTGTTACCAGTACCGCAGGCAACGTCCAGAACGCGCGTGCCGGGGGAGATTTTGGTTCGTGCAATAAAATCCTCGGCGGTTTTGGCGGTGAACATCGCGATCTGGCCGAAATCCCCAGCCATCCAGCTCGCCTTCATGTTGGGCTTGAGATGAGCGAAATCGGGAGACACTGGTTGCATGCTAGCTCCTTAGTCTGGCCAGTAAATTATCCCATGCCTCGACACCTGTTTTCTCCTTGTGCGGGATTGCGGACTCGGTACAATTGATTCTGGTCTTGTGGGGTGAAGTCATGAAGGGTTCCGTGGTCGACATCCGTGTGGAAAAGGTTCGACCCTTAAATTCCATTTCCTTGCAGAAAGCTGTACTGTGCGCTGAGTGCGATGTTGTCAGCGACAGCCCGCACGATCACTGTCTGGTTTGCGGGAGCCGCTCACTATTTAACATCTCCCGTCTCTTAGGCGGAATGTTGCCCAGAGAGCGGGCCATGCTCATCGATGCTGCCAGCAGACCATCGAATTCGCCGCAGCCCGTGCTGACGTTCCCCAGAACTCGCAGAGTGCCTTATTCGAGCGACCGCGCCAAAGTGAAGCGGGACGCCCTCCAGCAGAGATTGTTCCGGTGATCCGCTACGCAGGTGTGCGAGGAGTCGGAATTTGAGCTGGCGAGCGCCGCAACTGAGACTACTGAATATAAAGACAGCAAGAGCAACGCGGAGAGCGTAGGTCTTGCGAGGTACAAGCCTCAGCGATGCCCATGGTTTCAAAGCAGCGAAGTGCTTTAAATTCTGGGGTGGGAGACGGGAATCGAACCCGCAACGTCCGGAGCCACAGTCCGGTGCTCTGCCAGTTGAGCTACTCCCACCGCGTCTAGCGATTATAACAACTGGCGGGGAGAAGCGTGAGAGGGTTCGGTATGTGGCTGTGGCTGCCGCTGCTAACCGCGGCCTACGCCGACGTATTCAAATCCCATGGCGCGGAGGCGGACGGAGTCCAGCAGGTTCTTGGTATCTACGATGAGGGGTCGGCGAAGCATTTGTTTGATCCTGGTGAAATCGAGGCCGCGAAATTCCGGCCAGCCCGTGCCGACGACCAGAGCATCGACGCCCTCGGCTGCGGCATAGGGAGACTCGCAGTAGCACACGCTTCCATTCAGTTCGAGGCGCGCGTCCGGGAGGGCGACAGGATCGTAAGCGCGCACCCGCGCACCCTGGGCAATCAGATTCTTGGCCAGGCGGATGGAAGATGAGCCGGCGACGGAATTGGTATTGGGCTTGAAGGCTAGGCCTAGAATTCCCACGTCCTTGTTCTGCACCGACTGAACGCACCTGGAAATCTTTTCGATTACCTGATCGGCTAAGCCGTGATTGACTTCGCGAGCGGCGCTCAGAATCTTCAGCGACACTCCGTTGCGCTGGGCGAGTTCGGCAAGCGAATCCATATCGGATTCCGCGAACAAACCGCCCATTCCGGCTCCCGGTTGCAGGCAGCGCGGCGCAATCTTCTTGTCCAGACCCAGAGCGAGCGAGAGGCTGACCGCATCCGCGTTCACTTTTTCGCACAAGCTTGCCAGTTCGTTAATGAAGGAAATCTTGGTGGCGACGAAAGCCGTGGCCGATTCCCGCACCAGCTCCGCCGTCTCATGACTGGTGACGATCACCGGAACGCCGCGCATCACCAGGGAATGAAAGATTTGTTTGAGGGCGAGCACGGCGTCGTTTGAACCCGTCCCGAGAATGATGCGGTCGGGCCAATTGAAATCTTCGATGGCGCAGCCCGAGGTAAAAAACATGGGCTGCGAAACGATGGTCGCCCGCAGCCCTGCCTGGGTAATGCTTTGCTCAATAGCAGACGCAGTACCAACCGGAACCGGGGTCACGATCGCAAGGATCGGAGGCTTGGGAGCGGCACGGGTGATGCGAACGGCCAGATCGGTCAAATGCTGCGGGCTGTCCTCGGCCAGAAAGATCACCTGCGCCTTGCGGGCGAAGGATTCGATGTCCGTCGAGTATGCCAGCCGCCCAGAGCGGACGTTACGTTTGATAACTTCGGTAAGGTTCTTTTCGTGAAAGGGGACGTTGCCCTGAGCCATGGCAACCATTTGGGAGCTATCGGGATGGCAACAGCTGACCGGGGTGCCGAAGTCGGCCAGACAGGCCGAAACCACTGTACCTAAGTAACCAGCTCCGTAGACCCCAATCTGCATGAAACCTCCCGAGACCTAGCCGGAATTCGCTGGGGGAAGGGCGCGTGCGCCAGCTTGGGCGGCGACTCCAACTTCTTGTTTACGCTCGCTTTCTCTGCTTAGCAATGCACGGGAGGGATTTGTACCTGGGGACATGAACGGCCGGGGAAAGCAGGAATTTGGACAGTCGGAAGGTCACTTCTGGGTAGCTTTTAATGTTTGATTTCTAACGTTTGATCAGGCTGCGGCCCAGCGGGACTCCGGCCAAGTCCACCCAGCAATTCTGCTCCCTTTCGCGCACGAAGGTCAGCTCGCTTATCGGGATGTAACGGCTGCCGGCGAACTGCGCCCAACGGTCGCGAGAGAAGATATAGGCCTGTTGCGCCAACTCCTCGGTACTGAGCTTCACAACTGTGAGGTGCGGCATGAAGGGCCACTCTTCGTTTGCGGAAAGCGCTTGCGTGTTCAGCCGGCCGTGCAGCTCGTGCAGGCGGTGGGCACAATGGGCGACACGGATGAAAACGGTTGGAGTCACTGGAACGAAGGTTTCGACGTCACCAAGAGTGACTTCGAAAGGTTCGGCCTGGCTGCAAATATCTTCGAGAGTCTCCAGCGCCGAGAGTTCCCCTCCGTGCAAGCAGCGAGGAGGAAGAATGGTTACGTGAGCGGGCAGATGAGGCAGATCGGGATGCAGTTCCCGCCGGAGGTTCTCGACAAATTCCCCGACGGCATTCCGCACATAAGCTACCAGGGCATAACGGGGGTTTTGCATTTCAACCTGAAATTATACCTCCGGGAACGCGGAGCGTGGGTTACAAGAGATGGGAAGCCGTCGGCTATAATCGAAATAGTCGGGGCGTAGCGCAGCCTGGTAGCGCACCTGCCTTGGGCGCAGGGGGTCGTAGGTTCAAATCCTATCGCCCCGACCAATCTTCATTTTTAGCCGGCTGAAAGATCAGATCGAACGGCTTTCTGTAAGCGGGCGAAAGACTTAGCCCGTCCGTCGTGCAGTTCAAAAGCACTGACTTGAGCAGTTCGCCTCGCTCCGCCAAGTTCCTCGTAAAGTACAGAGAATGCGCCTTGTTCGCGAGTTCAGAAATCCGTTGTGCTGTCAGCACGGTATTCGTCGTGACCGGCGCATTTAGGCTGGAAGCCGAAGCTTCCAGTTGGCGCTCTTGCTCGCGATATTCAGCTTGCTTGCGCTTCCAGAACTCCTCGTCGATCTTGCCGTCCTACTTGTCCTCATAAATCTGATCCATGCGGGTGCGTATGTTCGACAATCGTTGTTGGAGCGCCACCGCTTGCTCTTTCCTGTGTGCTTCGGACTTCGCCAGGTCAGTTTGCAAAGAATCGACAATCGTTCGGGCAATCGTTTCAGGCACGTAGATACCTTTCAGCAGGTCGCCCAGATGTTCGGA
>Ga0207003_1040_pt1 | contig 35412 bp, 31 predicted proteins | sample Alteio_BWMinCont_89_FD_153474 | JGI IMG/M metagenome (GOLD analysis project Ga0207003, IMG submission 153474) | Enriched cells from forest soil in Barre Woods Harvard Forest LTER site, Petersham, Massachusetts, United States -... | ecosystem: Environmental > Terrestrial > Soil > Temperate forest >...
CTACGAGGAGCACTCCCACTGGCTTATCTATCTTCATATAGATCCAAGTATGGACGGCTTGCGGGACAACCCACGTTTCCAAGACCTGTTGCGGCGCGTCGGCCTTTCTGCACCGACGACCGCGATTCCCGTCTGATGGGAGCCAAGGCGGAGTGCGCGAAACCGCGGTACCTGCCGTTGGTATCGCGTGGACTTAAGTGGATTCAAGCAAGGGTCGGGGTAGCCTCAAGCCGAGGCCGCGGCGTCCATGAGCTAAGGGTGTGGCCTGCTTGAGCAACTCTCGGATCTCAATGTCGAGCGCACGGCCTTCTTCCTCTCGAAGATCGGTGAAGCGGAAGGGCTGCAGGTAGCCTTGGGTCGCCCGCATGGGAAACAGAGTTTTTGCCTTGCCGCGTACGGTGCGAGTTCCCAAGTACAGAGTCAGGTTGATGGTGACTCTCTCGTCGAGGCAGGTGCCCAGCTCGAGTAACCCGCCGGTGATCGAAATTCGCAGTGGCTTGGCCCACAGTTCTCGTCCATTTTCGAGCTTAATGGTTGCCGAGGCAGTTCCCCACAGGGTGACGCGAGGGGCGCGGAGTTTCCGGCGTTGCTGGGGGAAGTTGGACATTAGATTTCACTATTTCACGAAACCTTGGTCCCTGGCACCTTACGAAAGCAGCGAGCAAGTCCGAATTCGGGGGATGGAATTCGTACAACTCCCTTCGTAATCTCCCCTTGGTTAGAACTGCGTAACATACTGGCATGGCATATGGACGGCCTCTCCCAATTGCATGCCCAACTGCGGGCGCCGCGAGTGCATCTCGCGGATTCCACGCCTGCCGTGCTTCGATTCCAGGATGGTCAACGCGCTTCCGGTGAGTTGCGGGTACTTTCCGTCACCGGTGGTTTGCTCGCCCTGCCTAGCCCCCTCGATCAAGGCTCACGCGTGAAGTTGATGTTCCTCACGCATACGGGAGCGGTGCTGGGCGCGGCGGAAATGCTGAGTCCGCTGACCAGCACGCAACAGCCCTTCCGGTTTGTTTCGCTCCCGGTAGATGATCGGCGCCGCTTGGGAGCGGCCATTCAGTCATCGTTGGATCTGAAGACTGCGAATCAGGACGCGGCTGAACAGAAGTGGATGCAGAAACTCAGGGCAGCCTCGAGCCCCGAGAATCATCCTCGCGGACGACTCTTCAAGTTCGCCCTAGGCCTGGCCGCGGTTGGAATATTCGCTTTGGGTTGCGCCCTCTACGTGCTCCAGGTGCACGCGCTGAAATAGAATGGCCCCCCCAAACACTCGCCGTTGGCCTCGTCACCAGGTGAAACTACCGGTCCGCATCATTACCGCCAACGACATTTCGGAAATCGCTGTGCCCGGGCTCACAACGGAGATCAGCCAGGGCGGGATGGCGCTCTACGGCGGAGTCCCCCTGCAACCGGGCGATCTGATGGCGGTGGAGTTTCAAACTTACAATCGACTGCGCGTGGCCGCATCCATCCGCGATCGTAACGGCTATTGTTTCGGGTTGGAGTTTCTCGGCCTGCTGCCGAATGACAGTCCGGAAGACGCCGGACCAGATTTTATCGAGACGGCCGGAGAGCCAAACGGCTTGGCTGAAGTCGAGCCCGTGGTGGTTGGAGCAGACGGCAATCCCGCCGTCAACTCCGTCGGGGTAGTGCAGGGGGAGGACGAGATCCTCGCGCTGTTTCTCGAGCGGCATGAAGCCTACCTCCATCAAAAAGAGTTGGAGATCAAGCGATTGCGTCAAGAGATCCAGGAGATCCGGCAATCACGACGGGAGATCGAACTGCTGGTGCTGCGCCAGGTTCTTGGCCGCTCGAGCTAGACCTCATCTCACAGATGCCCGCTTAGCGGTCGCTGGTGAAACAGATACCGGAAGGAAAGCTGGCACACCCGGCTAGCGCCTGATAAATTAGGTTATCTCATTCAAGTTCGATTTAATGTCTCAGTCACAACGAGTTTTCCTTTCCGCTGAATGGCGAGACCTTGTGATGCTGAACTACGAGGTCGAACCCAGTCTTCTGAATCGGTACGTTCCGCGCGGTACGACGCTGGATTCATTCAACGGACGAACATACATCAGCCTGGTGGGCTTTCGGTTCTGCCAAACGAAGCTCCTGGGGTATTTCCCGGTTCCGTTTCACAGCGATTTCGATGAGGTAAACCTGCGCTTCTACGTTCGTCGCAAGGAAGGCGGCGATGATCGAAGGGGAGTTGTCTTCATTGCCGAGGTCGTGCCCAAGCGCGCCATTGCGGCAACCGCTCGAATGGTATACGGGGAGAACTATAGATGCTTTCCGATGAGGCACCAGATAGCGACGGAAAAGTTGGACAAGAAGGCAGAGTATCAATGCCAAGTTGGTGGCCACTGGTGCACGCTTTCAGCTCAGACCGCAGGTCTCCCAGCGCGTCCTCGAGAAGGGAGCTTGGAACAGTTCATCACTGAACACTATTGGGGTTATTCGAATCAACGAGCCGGTGGCTGCACTGAATATCACGTCTCGCATGTCCCATGGCAAGTGTGGGCGACTACTAAAGCTGGGTTTGAGGGAGATGCCAGAGCCCTTTACGGGTGCGAACTCGCAACAGTTCTCCGGCGAAGCCCCGACTGCGCATTCGTGGCGGATGGTTCGCCCGTCATCGTCTTTATGAGTAAGAGAGTTCAATGAGAATGCCAGGCCATGAACCGGAATCCGCTCTCCCTCGCAGGGGCTGGATACTGTACGACGGAGGATGCGACTTCTGCTTTCATTGGGTTCACTTCTGGAGGAGAGTATTGGAGCGGCGGGGCTTCGCTCTGAAAGATTTGCAGTCCGCTTCTGTCGACGGCAGCTTGCAAATATCGCAAGAGAATCTGCTGGATGACGTACGAGTATTGACCCGCACCGGAAAGCTGGAATCGGGTGCTAACGCGTATCTCTATGTTGCTCGGCAAATCTGGTGGGCCTGGCCTTTTTACGCAATCTTCCGTTTACCTGGCTTTAATTGGGTGCTGTGGCGGGGCTACCGCTGGTTTAATCGAAATCGATACCGAATTTCTCGTCATTGCCCCCTTCCCCAACGAACTGGGGCTTCTAGCGAGCCATTGAGGTAGCTTCTAGGAAGGAAACCCTGATCAGCGGCTTTCGTTGTCATTTCCGGTACACCACGCCGGCCTTCATCACGAAGCTCACCTTCTTGAGCACACTAATGTCCTGCGTCGGATCTCCGGGCACGGCGATGACGTCGGCCAGGTAACCAGCCCTCAGTTCACCGATCTGTCCCTGCCAGCCGAGCAACTTCGCTCCGTTCAGCAAGTCGGCTTGCATCGCGGCTAGCGGCGTCATGCCGTATTTCACCATCAGTTCGAGTTCGCGAGCTTGGGTGCCGTGGGGAAACGGCCCGACATCCGATCCGACCGCCATGGGCACGCCCGCCGCAAGCTGCTTGCGAAACTCGGGGATGTGCAAGTCGAGCATCTGGCGATCGTGCGCTCCCTGCTCCGGCGAGGTCGGATGTTCGGCGAAATATTCGAAGATGGTAAACGTCGGCACGGCGAAGATTTGTTTTTCCCGCATGATCCGCATGGTCTCGTCGCCGAGTTGATTGGCATGATCGATGGAGACCACGCCGGCCCGCGCCGCATACAGCGTGCCGGGCTCGCCCGTGGCGTGAACCGCAACCTGTTTTCCGCTGCGGGCGGCTTCCTCGACGGCGGCTTTCAATTCGGCTTCGGTGTACTGGAAAATCGTGGAGAAACGGCCATCGCGAATCGTATCCGGGCCGGTCTCATAGATCTTAATGAAATCGGCGCCCTCTTTGAACTGCTCGCGGATCACGCTCACCAGTTCGGCAATGTTGTTTGCATAGGTCGCGTTCGACAGCACGTGTTGCGCAGGATTAAAGCGATTGGCATCCTCATGTCCGCCGAGAATGTCGACGGCATTCCCGCTGATGCGGAGGCGCGGACCGGGTACGAGTCCCTGATCAATGGCATTCCGCACCGCGGTATCGGCCGAGCCAGCGCCTTCCGTGCCCATGTCGCGCTCTGCAGTGAAGCCGGCCATGAGATCGGCCCGCGCCGCGAGAACGGCAAGGATCGTCCGCTGCGGCACCGACTCTTCGACCGTCTGCAAGTCTTCGGCGCCCGGATGAAGAAACAAATGCACGTGGGCGTCAATCAAGCCGGGGAGCAAAGTGGTGTCACCCAGATCGATGGTTTCCGCCCCCGCGGGATGGGCCACCTTTGTACCCACTTCGACGATCCGTTCGCCCTGCACCAGCACTTCGCCGGGCTTCAAGGTCCGTCCGCTTCCGACGTCGAGCAGACGTGCGGCATGCAACACGATCGAATGGGCGGGCTCAGTCTGGGACTGGGCGAAGGAGACGAAAGGGCAAGCTAGAAAAAACACGGCCAGGGCAGGCAAGAAGTTTGTGTTTTTCATGGTTGTCGGAAGGATGGTACCACTGCGGAGGGTGGCGTAGCCGTGGATTTCCTTTGTGCACCTTTGTGTCCTTTGTGGTTAGTGAAGTTTAAGAGCTTGAACCACAAAGGACACAAACACAAAGGAGAACCGGCATGAATTCGGCACAGGGAAATCATAAGTCCCGGCACGACCGTAACGTCGTTTCAGGAAGGCTCCGGCGATAGCATGGAAATTGATCCGGTCATTAAGAGCTTAGGATTAAGGAGTCTCTCGATGCGTCGAGCGCCCAAAATCGTCGCCGTTATCGGTGTCGTCTTGTTCATGGTTACTGGCAGCTACGGACAATCGCTGGGCGATGTCGCCCGTGAGCAACGTCAGAAGCAGGCGAAGGATGCGCACCCCACGCGCAAAGTGCTCACCGACGAGGATATGCCTGAACACTCGGAAGAGAGCTCGACTACTTCCACCGTCGCCGACGAACGTGACGCTGCTCCATCGTCAACCGCGTCCAACGATACGCACTCTGGCGAGCAGTGGAAGGCGAAGATTGAGGCGCAAAGGAATACAATTGCGTCCTTGCAAAGCCAGATCGACAAACTCAATTCGTCCATTCATTTCGTCGAAGCCGACCGTTATTACAATGGCGTGCAACACAACGAAAGACAGGTGAAAAAGCAGGACGAAGTGCAACGAATGCAAAAACAGCTGGACGAGCAAAAGAAGCAGCTTGAGGACATGCAGGAATCGGCACGTAAAGCCGGCCTCGGCAGTTCAGTTTACGAACCGTAGAACGCGCCAGGTATCAAGTCGGAAAATCTCATGGGGCGGAACCCTGTTCCGAGAGCTCGCGGAATTTGACTCCCACTCGCTCGCTACGCTAGCCTCAGAAGTCCGCCACACTGGTAGATTCCATGCGATTCAGGAGCAAGCTATTGGTCGTGTTGCTGGTGGGCTCCTAGTCCCCGGCCACAGTTTCCCGAAAACTGGGGATCGCCTGGGTGCAAGCAAAGTCAGGAATAACGGAAAGGCAGTAGGCTATTAGTATCGATTTCCGTGGCTGGTTTTGTGGAAGGGCACGGCTGCAGCCGTGCCACTCCCAGAGCTAAGAAGTGTCCGGGCTTTAGCCCGGGAGGAAATCGCAGGGAGACAATCATGAAAGCGGTCCAATGCTGAAAGCAATCTCGACGTTCGTCTATGTCAAGGAAAGGCTGCACCCCGGCCTGCTGGATGGACTGGTGCGCGGGGGCGCGCAGTCGGTCGAAATCTTTGCCGCTCGCCAGCACTTGGACTATGCCAACCGCAAGCAGCATGTGAGGGAGATCGCGGACTGGTTCCGCACCAGCGGCATTACCTTGAACTCGGTTCACGCCCCTCTCTACGCGGACTATGAATGGGGACGAACCGGGGCCCCTCCCATCAACATCGCTTCGACCGATCGGGCCAACCGGATTGAAGCCATGGATGAAATTAAGCGCGCGATTGAATTAGCTGAACACATCCCTTTTCGTTTTCTGGTGCAGCATCTGGGTGGGGTCGGCGAATCCTTTGACGAACGTAAATCCGAGGCGGCCATGACCTCGGTCGAGCACCTGCGTGCCTTCGCCAAACCGCTCGGAGTGCGGATTCTGCTGGAAAACATCCCCAACGAATTATCCACGCCCGAGCGCCTGGTCGAATTTATCCGCGCCGCCCACTTCGATGACGTGGGTGTGTGCTTTGATTTTGGTCACGCCCACATCATGAGCGATGTGCCGCAGGCCTTCGAAACCGTCAGGAACTACGTCCACTCCACCCACGTGCACGACAATGCCAAGAATAGCGACTCGCACTTTTGGCCGGGTGATGGATCGATCGACTGGAAACAAGCCATGGAGCTCCTGCGCTCGTCTCCGCACACTCCGGCGTTGCTGCTCGAGATCGAGGGCGACGAGAAGGTAAATCCACTGGAAAAAATGACTCAAGCATTCGAGAAGCTGGAAGCCATCTGACTAAGGGGTCGCTGTAGAAACGCAGCTTGCTACGTTTTGTGGCGCGACAATTACTCGATTACAAAATTAAATCTATGTCATCCCCCATAACCACGATCGTCGATGTCGGAAAATACGAGGGCCAGAGCGTCACCATTCGCGGCTGGCTCTACAACCTGCGCGAGAGCGGCAAGCTGCTTTTTCCCCAGATTCGCGATGGCTCCGGCGTCATTCAGGGCATCGTGCCCAAGAATGCAGTCCTTCCGGAAGTCTTCGACGCCGTAAAAGGCCTGACCCAGGAGTCGAGCGTAATTGTCGAAGGCAAAGTACGCGCCGACAAACGCGCTCCCGGCGGTTTCGAGTTGGACATTTCGAATGTGCAGGTAGTTCAGCGGGTTTCGGAAAATGATCCCTACCCCATTTCGCTTAAAGAACATGGCGTCGATTTCCTCATGGAGCACCGGCATTTGTGGGTGCGAACGCCGCGGCAAGCTGCAATCCTTCGGGTACGGGCCGAGATCATCAAGGCCGCCCGCGATTTCTTTGACGAGCGCGGTTTCACGTTAACCGATCCGCCAATTCTTACCCCGGCCGCGTGCGAAGGGACGACTACTCTGTTCCCCGTCGACTACTTTGACGAGCAAGCCTACCTTACGCAGTCGGGACAGTTGTATATCGAAGCCACGGCGATGGCGCTGGGCAAAGTGTATTCCTTCGGGCCAACGTTCCGCGCCGAGAAGAGCAAAACCCGCCGTCACCTGACCGAGTTCTGGATGGTCGAGCCCGAGGTAGCCTACGCCGAACTCGAAGACATCATGGCGTTAGCCGAGGGACTGCTCAGCTTTCTGGTACAAACTTGCCTGGAACGTCGCCGTCCCGATTTACAAACCATTGACCGCGATGTCTCGAAGTTAGAGAAGATCGAGGCTCCGTTTCCGCGAATCACCTACGACGAAGCAGTCAAGATGCTCCAGGAAGCGCACGCCAAGGGTGCGCTCGAAAATAACTTCGAGTGGGGTGGAGACCTGGGTTCACCCGATGAAACTTACATCTCATCGCAGTTCGATCGTCCTGTGATGGTGCATCGCTATCCTGCAAAAGTGAAAGCGTTCTACATGGAACCCGATCCGCAACGCCCGGATCTGGCGCTGTGTGTGGATGTACTCGCGCCCGAAGGCTACGGAGAAATTATCGGCGGCTCGCAGCGCATGGCATCCTACGATCTGCTGGTCAAGCGAATTCACGAACATGGTTTGCCGGAAGAGGCCTTCAAGTGGTATCTAGACTTGCGAAAGTACGGAAGTGTGCCCCATGCGGGCTTTGGAATGGGCATCGAGCGGGCAGTAGCCTGGATCTGCGGGCTCGAGCATGTGCGGGAAACGATTCCGTTCCCAAGAATGCTGCACCGACTTTATCCGTAGCAGCCGGCTGCAACTGAGAACCGGGAACTGGCAACTGACAACTGGTTTCTCATCGCAGCCTGATAGAATTTCTGAGTTGCGATTCCTGATCGACAAGATTCTGTCATCCGAAATTCGCAATCGGCGACCTCTATGACCAACAGTGCTCCATCCTTCTCCAGCATCACTCCCCGCAAAATCCGCGTCATCGGTGTCCCTCTCGACCTGGGCCAGTCGCGACGTGGCGTGGACATGGGACCTTCCGCAGTGCGCGTGGCCGGACTGGAGGCGCGATTGGAAGCGCTCGGCCACGTTGTTGAAGACGCCGGAAACGTATCCGTCGCCATCGCCGAACAGAAGAAGGAAGGCGATCCGCACGCAAAATATCTGAAAGAGATCACTGCAACCTGCACTAAGCACGCGGAACTCGTAGTAAAAACGCTCGAGGCAGGGAAAGTGCCGATCACTCTGGGCGGAGATCATTCCATCGCAGCGGGAACCGTTGCGGGCGTCGCGGAGTTTTATCGTCGCCAGAATCAGAAAATTGGCCTGATATGGATTGACGCTCACACCGACGTCAACACTCCTGACAGCTCTCCCAGCGGAAATGTCCACGGCATGCCGCTGGCGGCGATCATGGGATTGGGTCCTCCTGAGTTGTCGAACATTTTCGACTTCTCTCCCAAGGTAAGCCCGGAGAATTGTGTGTTGGTTGGAGTCCGCGACATCGACGCCATCGAAAAAGAAAACGTTCGCCGAACAGGAATCCACGTGTTCACCATGCGCGATATCGACGAGCGCGGCATGAGAACAGTGATGGAGGAGGCGTTGCGCGCCGCCGGACGAGGCACCGCCGGTTACCACGTCTCCCTTGACATGGATTGGGTCGATCCCGAAGACGCCCCCGGAGTGGGTACCCCAGTGCGTGGAGGAGCAACCTATCGCGAAGCTCACCTCGCAATGGAGATCATCGCCGACCACGGCCGCATGCTGAGCTTCGAAATCGTCGAAGTGAATCCCGTAATCGACGAACACAACCAGACTGCGGACCTCGCCGTGGAACTAGCTTTGTCGGCGTTCGGGAAGAAGATTCTGTAGTTGAGAGAGCCGCGGGCGTCCATGCCCGTGCGGGCTCCAGCTTTGAGGCGAATCCGAAAAATCACCGCCAATAATTTGACGGGCAACCTGCTCCGCGTCCAGACTGAAAGGTCATGAAAAAACTTCGTGTCGGCATCCTGTTTGGCGGGCGCAGTGGAGAGCATGAAGTCTCGCTGCTCTCGGCTGCGTCGGTGTTCAATGCCATCGACAAAGACAAATACGAACTCGTTCCCATCGGCATCACCAAGGAGGGCCGCTGGGTCACCGCCGCTGATGCGGAGCAGTTGCTGCTTGGCAAATTTGAAGATCACAAGCATCTGCGTGCTGGCGATCCCGAGGCGACTCCCGGTGCTGCGGTTCTGGCTAAGGGCGAATCGGTGGTAGTGCCTCCTGAACCGCACCGGCATGGTTCAATGGCGCCTTTTGAAACGGACGCGTCAGCGCACGCGCTGACGCGTCGGGCAGCGGATCGCGCCATCGACGTCGACGTTATTTTCCCGGTGCTGCATGGCACCTTCGGCGAAGATGGAACTATTCAGGGACTGCTCGAGTTAGCGGACATGCCCTACGTGGGCGCGGGTGTGCTGGGCTCAGCCGCCGGGATGGACAAGGATATTATGAAGGCGCTTTTTCGGGCCGCGGGACTGCCGATTGTGAAACACGTTACCCTGCTGCGCAGCGAGTGGGAGGCAAACTCAAAGAAGGTTCGGCAACTGGTTGAGAGCAAGCTGAAGTATCCAGTGTTTGTGAAGCCGGCGAATCTGGGATCGTCGGTGGGAATATCCAAGGCACGTGATCGCAAAGAACTCGGCCCCGCCATTAACGAAGCGGCAAAGTTTGACCGCAAGATTGTCATCGAGCAGGGAGTCGGCGGGCGCAAACAAAAGGCGCGAGAGATCGAATGCTCGGTGCTCGGCAACGACCAGCCCGAGGCTTCGGTGCCGGGAGAGATCGTCCCCAGCACGGAGTTCTACGATTACAACGCGAAGTACCTGGACGAAGGGTCGCAGTTGATCATTCCCGCCAAGCTCACGAAGGGCGAAACGAAAGAGGTGCAGCGGTTGGCGATCGGCGCTTTTAAGGCGGTGGACTGTTCGGGGCTGGCGCGGGTGGATTTTCTGATGGAGCCAACGTCGCGGAAGATTTATTTGAACGAGATCAACACCATGCCGGGATTCACCGCGATCAGTATGTATCCCAAATTGTGGGGGGCCTCGGGTGTGTCGTATCCCGATTTAATTGGGCGGTTGATTCAGTTGGGGCTGGAGCGGCACGAGGAGAAGAAGAAGAATCAGTACAGCCGATGACCTGCCCGCGAGGACTATCGTGGCGCTCCAACAAAAAGCAGATTCCTCGCTACGCTCGGAATGACAAGTTGGTAGGAGAATAGGCATTCTTGGCTGCTGCGACTGAGTTCGATGGTTTGCGAGTGGTTTTGGTGGCTGCGCGCAACCCGCTGAATATTGGCGCGGCGGCTCGAGCCATGAGCAACTTCGGATTCCCCCATCTAAGGGTGGTGAACCCCTATGAGGCGGCGTTTCGCGAGGCGCGTTCCGCGGTGGGGGCGTCGGCGCTGCTGGCGAGCGCAGAAGAGTATAAGACTGTCGCCGACGCCGTCGCGGACTGCACGCTCGTGGTCGGAACCACGGCAGTGCGTCACCGGGAATTGCAGCATCCGCTGCGGCGGCTGGAATTTGGGACACGGCTCATCCGCAAGCAACTGGGATCGGGCCGGGTGGCTCTTCTGTTCGGCTCGGAGAAGTTCGGGCTTTCGAACGCGGCCCTCAGCCATTGCCACTGGTTGATGCGCATCCCAACCTGCGAAGCCAACATCTCGATGAACCTGGGGCAGGCGGTGGCGGTGTGCCTCTACGAAATGGTGCGCGATGCTAGAGCTGCCCGGTCCAATGAAAAAATCAAGCGGGCAAGCTCTGCTGAACTCGAGCGCGTCACTACGACGTTGCTCGAAGCGATGCGTGCCAGCGGCTACCTGGACCGTCGTCCGATTGCGGACGTAGAGGAACGGATGCGTCGCCTGGTGCGGCGGCTGAATCTGCCCTCCCGCGACGCTGTAGTCTGGCTTGGCATCCTGCGACAGATCGTATGGAAGTTGCGATCAAAAGGCGCGATCCGAACGGACAGCGACTGAAAGTCGCATTGATTCGCACCGCGTACGATATGGCTAGATCCATATCCTGATACGAATTCAGTTTGCCATCAGCTTGAGCTGCGCTTTGCTCGGCAAGGACAGCCGGGGGGGCGGTCCCTCATGATTCTGATTGCAAGGCAATTGGTTCCGCGAGAACTTTGGAACGGACTAGAAAGGGGCTCGGCTTATGATTATCGGTGCGCATGTCATCGTGTACAGCAAAGACGCGGCGGCGGATCGCGCTTTCTTTCGGGATAATCTCGGATTCAAATCAGTGGATGCCGGGCACGGGTGGTTGATTTTCGCTTTGCCTCCGGCGGAAGCCGCGTTCCATCCCGATGAAAGGAATGATCGGCACGAACTGTATCTCATGTGTGACGATCTCAAGACTGAGATGTCCGCGCTACAGAAGAGGGGTGTCGTGTGTTCCGACGTTCAGAAGGAGCGGTGGGGCTCGATCACCAAGATCAAGCTTCCCGGCGGCGGCCAAATCGGACTCTACCAGCCGAAGCATCCTACGGCATTGTCCCCCTCAAGCTGACCGATTCCCATCCATTGGCGTCTTCGCTGCCACCTTGGTGGTCACGGTTCGCTTCGGTATGTCTCCTTGACACTCCGCTCCTGCGGCCTTTATCCTTAACTTTCGCTCCCTGGAGAAGTTACGCCTCTGAGCGTGCTTCCGCGTTCCTTTGGGGGGTATCGGTTGGGGGCGCGGGGGATCTCAATGCTCATCGAAATCAAAGATTTAGAACTCCATCCGATTGATTTTGCGGAGGAGTATCGTCCGGGCACCCTCGATTTGGGGCCGGATGTTCAGCAGAGCACTCCGCTGCACGCCGCCGGACGCGCCCAACTGATCGAGGAGCATCACGGGAAGCATCAGCGGATCAAGGACATACGGGTCAGCGGGGAGCTCTCCACAACCCTGGAGTTGCCCTGTGCTCGTTGCCTGGAGCCGGTGACCGAACATGTAAGGCGCAAGTTTGATTTGTTGTACCGGCCGCTCGGGGCAGATGCTGGCCGGGAAGAGCTTTCGGTAACCGGCGCCGAAGCCGAGGTTAGCTACTATCAGGGCGAGGGCTTGCTGCTTGAAGACGCCGTGCGGGAGCAGGTGCTGTTGGCCCTCCCGCTCAAGGTCATCTGCCGCGAGGACTGCAAAGGTCTTTGCCCGCATTGTGGCGCGAATCTGAACTCGGAACAGTGCTCTTGCTCCGAGCCGATAGAAGATCCGCGTTGGACAGCGTTGAAAGACTTGCGCGGCAAGCTGGAACACTGAGCTTTATAGTCTGGTCCAAATAGTCTGGTCCAAGAAAAAGCGCACGAGCGCGGACGCTCGCGCCTACACAGAGGAATCTAAATGCCAAATCCAAAACGGCGACACTCGAAAGCGCGCACCGGAAGCCGGCGCGCCCATGACTCCCTCAAGAGCCATGCACTCTCTGAATGTCCGAACTGCCACGAACGCAAGATGCCGCATCGGGCTTGCCCCAAATGCGGCTATTATAAAGGCCGCGAGGTTTTGAACGTCGAGGAAGCCAGCTAGCAGCGCCACCCCATGCCAAGCGTCATAGCCTTGGACGCGATGGGCTCGGACCGCAGGCCTAAGCCTGAGATCGAAGGGGCAATCCAGGCGGCGCGGCATTACGATGTCCATGTCCTCTTGGTAGGCCCGGAACCCGCTCTCCGGGCCGAGTTGGAGCGCTATCCTACGGCTACGGGACTTCCTATTGATGTCGTCCATGCCAGCGAAGTCATCGGCATGGAGGACAAAGCGGTGCAGGCGGTGCGCGCCAAGCGGGATTCGTCCATGCGAGTTGGACTCCGCCTGGTGCGCGATGGGCGCGCGTCAGGTTTCATTACTGCGGGCAATACAGGCGCCGCCATGGCCACGGCGAAAATGGTGCTGGGAGCGATCCCCGGGGTGGATCGGCCGGCGCTGGCGGCAGTATTTCCAACTGCGATCGGTACCGTCGCCAGCCTTTTGGACGTCGGCGCCAACGTCGACAGCAAGCCGCATAACCTCGAGCAGTTTGCGGTCATGGGAGAAATTTATTTTCGGACTTTGTTCGGAACCAAGCGTCCGCGCGTGGGGTTACTTTCCATTGGCGAGGAAGAAACTAAGGGGAATGAACTGACCCGCGAAGCATTCCAGCTTCTCAAACAGCTTCCCGTAAATTTTGTTGGAAACGTGGAGGGCCGCGACCTGTACAACGGCAAAGTGGACGTTATTGTCGCCGACGGATTCGTGGGTAACGTCGCGCTGAAGATTTCGGAGGGCGTGGCCAACCTGGTTCGCTCCACGCTTAAAGAATCGCTGAAGGCGACCATTACGCGTCAGGTAGGAGCTCTGCTCTCGCGCAGCGCATTCGCTGATTTCAAGAAACGTCTCGACCATACAGAATATGGCGGCGCGCCGCTGCTGGGAGTGAAGGGCGTTTGCTTTATCACTCACGGATCGTCGAACGCTAACGCGATCAAGAACGCGATTCGGGTGGCGGCGGAGTTTGCCGAGCATCCCATTAACGCAGAAATAGAGAGAACGTTGATCGGGATTCGGGCGGCGAGATCAGCGCGCAGCGGAGTGGAAGACGTTGCCAGCAATGTCTCTACGACCATCGCATAACTATGACGACTGCTTCACGCAACGGTCACTCCATCGCATTTCTTTTCCCCGGCCAGGGATCGCAAGCCATCGGCATGGGCAAGGAACTGGCCGAAAAGCATCCCATCGCCCGGCAGACATTTGAAGAAGCCGACAAGACCCTGGGCTATAAGCTCTCCCAACTTTGCTTCGAGGGTCCCGAGAATCAGCTTCGCCTGACGGAAGTGACACAACCGGCGATTCTAACCGTGTCCGTCGCGGCTTGGCGCGTTTTGATCGAAAAGGGTCTGAAGCCTGCCTTCGTCGCCGGACATAGCCTGGGCGAATACTCCGCGCACGTTGCCGCCGGAACCCTGACCTTCGCCGACGCTCTACGCACCGTACGCCATCGAGGCAAGTACATGCAGGAAGCAGTTCCTGTCGGTGTGGGCACGATGGCGGCGATTCTCGGCATGGAGTTCGAAAAGGTGGCTGCGGCGTGCGTCGATGCAGCTCAAGGCCAGGTTTGCGAACTTGCCAACATCAACTCTCCAGAGCAGATCGTCATCTCGGGCCACGTGGCCGCAGTGGAACGTGCCACCACACTCGCCGACGAGCGCGGTGCCAAGCGCGCCAAGGTCTTACCCGTCAGCGCCCCATTCCATTGCTCACTGATGAAGCCAGCGCAGGATCGCCTGGCCACAGATCTATCTTCTATCCTCTTCAGCAATCCCGCGGTCCGAGTCGTCTGCAATGCCGATGCAGCTTTGCTCGATGACGCAGACCGCAGCCGTGATGCGATGATCCGCCAAGTCACTGGCTCCGTTAAATGGGAGCAATCCATGCGCGTGCTGATTGCCCAAGGTGTAGAAATCTTTGTGGAAGTGGGACCGGGGAAAGTGCTGTGTGGCTTGATGCGTCAAATCGACCGCTCGAAGATGTGCCTCAACGTTGCAGATGAGGCGTCACTGAAGAAGACGCTGGAACAGCTTGCAGTGGCGGCGTAGGCCATCCTTATGCACAATTACTCCGTGACCCAGGTCCACCAGTTGCCGCACTCGATCTCGTTAGGCGAAAAAGATAGAGTCTTGTCGGCTTTTTCCACCCAAACATAGGCGTGTTGGGCACGAGAGTTTACCGTGACTTGAACAATGACTCCGCTCCCTCCACCCGGACTCAAAGAGCAATCCACCGCATAAGACTTCACCAGACCCCACTCTCCTCCCGGGCCCCAGTCGCGATAGAACTCGTTAAACCCGTACTTGGAATATTGGTTGGCGTGCTGCTTCCAGTCTGAGTCGTGGAACCACACCCCATATGCGGCCTCGTAGTTCTGGCTCTGCAGCGCCGCAAAAAACTTGTGCGCGGCATTCCGTTCAGGATAATTGCGACAGTGATAAACCACCCACGAAACGACGATCACAAAAACGACGGCTACGCAGATCCACATCCGGCGCCGCCGGTCGCGGGTAGGATCGTACTGTTCGGCGTCCATCAAGGTCATGGCTTCCATCAGCATAACGGAAACCGGCAGCGAACAAAAAGTTTCAATGAGCAATCGAGTAATTCAAATGCTCCGATCCAGAAGGTTAGAGCGTTCGCTTGAACAGCGGCGTGGCCACCGCCAGCGTGACGAACGCAAAGATGGAGAGATAAAGCATGTCTGGCCAGACGGCGGCCATTCCGGTCTCCTTCAGCAGTATCGACTTGAAACCATGTACCGCAAAAGTGAACGGGTCCACCTTGGCGATGCCTCGCAACCACCAGGGAAACGCCTCAATGGGATAGATGGCCCCGCTGGGGAAAAATAGCAGCGTATTCAGAATTCCAAAAATCGCCCGCGGCACCAGCGGATCCTCCACTCGAACCATGAGCAGAAACATCATGGTGTTGAACGCAATCGACGTCAGCAGAATCATGACCATCAGTTCGAGTATGGTGCTCAGGTTGAATACCGTTCCCACACCCGCCAGTAGTGAACCAATTACGGTGATGACCACTCCGGTCATCACCGCCTTGATCGCGCCCGCCGCATTCAGTCCGAAAACAAGTTCGGTCTTGGTGATGGGCGTAACCAAATATCCCTCGTGCACGCCGCGGGCTTTGTCGTCGATATAAAGCATGCCCCCGCCGATCATCACGGAAACGAACATCGCCAGCGTGATCGAGCCCGGCAAAAGATACTTCATGTATTCGATATACGGATAAAGCTCCACAATCTGCAACACGGTTTGCTGCAAGATGCGTGGCTCGACAGTCGGCTGATTGAGCGCGTTAGTGATGCCAGTGAGTTCGTCCTCGAGAGTCGAACTCATGAAGTTGTCGCTATTGTCGACGACCAAGGCAATGCGTGGCTGATCCTGTTCATACACCCGTCGCGAATATTGCGGAGGAATAATTACGGCGCCCTGGATCTTGCCATTGCGAACGTCGTCCATCGCTGTCTTGGGGTCGTTGTAGTAGACCGGCACAAACGTTCGCATGTTGGAGCGGACCGAATCGAAAGCCTCGCGGATTTTGAGTGCTTGCGTGCCCCCGTCCTGATCCACCAGGCCCAGCTTGGCGTCGCGGATCTTCCCGCCGAACGCATTGCCCAGCACGATGAGTTGCACCAGGGGAAAAATCATCGACGCCATCATCAGCGCCGGAGAGCGAAAGAACTTGCGCATTTCGCGTTCGACAATCGCCAAAATGTGATTCATGGCTGCAATCCTGGTCTCTGAGGCATGGTGAAGGCATGCGCTTTCACCAGTTCATCGCGCAACTGCCGTCCGGTGTAGTGGACGAAAACGTCGTCCAGTGAAGTGTTCTGCACGGAAAGCGATCTCACCCGCACTCCCGCGTGCACCGCCGCTTCTACCAGTTCAGTTGTGGTCTTCGATCCATCTCCGGTCAGCACACGGTACATCCCGGCGCCCTCGTGCTGCACAGAAGTCACGTCGCTCAAGTTCTTCAAGCGATCCTCCCAATCCGCGGGGGCGTTGTCGAACTGCGCCTCAATCACATTCGATCCGGGCACGCTTGCTTTCAAGGCTGGCGGTGTGTCGAGGGCAACGAGTTTGCCATGATCCACGATGGCGATGCGGTCGCACAGGCGATCAGCCTCGTCCATGTAGTGGGTTGTGATTAAGATAGTGAGCTGCCGGTGGCTCTTGATGTTGGTCAGCATCTCCCATACCGTAACGCGAGAGACAGGATCCAGACCGGTCGTTGGTTCGTCCAGAAAAAAAATTCTTGGACTATGCACCAGGCCTCGCGCTATCTCAAGCCGCCTTCGCATGCCGCCGGACAGCGTCTTGGTCTGAGCCGAGCGCCATTTCGTCAGGTCCACCAGTTCCAGCAATTCATCAATCGCGGCCTTGCGCTTTTTCGAAGGAACGTCGTAGAGCTTGGCGTAGATGTTAAGATTTTCTTCGATAGTCAGATCGAGGTCGCTGGTGAGCGCCTGAGGAATTACGCCAATCGCCCGTCGAGCCGCATCGGGATCCTTCTGCACATCGTGACCCGCGATACGAGCTGTCCCCGCGGTGATCGGGATCAGCGTGGTCATCATCCGTATCAGGGTGGACTTGCCCGCGCCGTTCGGCCCCAGCAAACCAAAAATTTCTTCTTCCTTCACGTTGAAGGAGACGTTGTCAACCGCGGTGAAATCGCCATATTTCTTGACGATGTGTTCCACCTCGATCGCATTGGGTATAGAGGCATCGCCAGTCGAGGAATGCCCGTTGGTCGGAACATCTCCACTTGATCCGCCGCGAGAGTTGAGATCGGTAATCATGGATGCTGTTCGGCCGAAACGTCCTCTCGCGCCGTGCCTTTAAGCTGCTCCGGTGAGACCAAGACCTCCGCCGTCATGCCTGGAACGTACGCGCCTCTCGGATTGTCCAGCCGAACCTTGAGCACGATGGTTCGGATGTCCCGCTTGCGCCGGCCGACATCTCGCTGGGTGGCAAAGTCGGCTTCCGCCGATTTGAAAAACACCTTGCCCGAAGTAATCGTGCCGCCCGGCAGCCGAACCCGCAGCGTGTCTCCCAAGCCAATATGATCGGCGTTGGTCTCGGGAATCGCGGCGCGCACCCAGGTGTCCCCGAGGTCAACAATCGTCACAATCGCTTGTCCGGCGTTCAGCACTTCGCCTTCACGGGCTGCGCGCACGGAGACTGTCCCGGTCACCGGCGCATAAATCTTGGTGTAACCCAAACGAACTTCAGCCTGCTTCAGCATGCTTTCCGCGTTCGCGACTTGCGCGCGCGTAGACTCGACTGTGCTCTGCGCAGCATGCGCCTGATGAGTGTTGGCGATGGCCGTATTCAGGTCAGCGCCCGCGGCGTTCACTTGATCTTTCAGCGACTGCACCAGCGCCTTTTGCGCCGCCAAGTTACTTTCCGCCTGCACCCGCTCCTGATCCGAGGCCACACCCTCTTTGGCGAGCTCAATCGTGCGGCGGCTGTCGCTCTCCGTCCGCTGCAGAGTGGCTTCGGCCTGTAACAACTGTGCGCGTGCAGACTGCAGCCGCGCCTGCGCATTAGCCACACTGCTGGTCGTCGACCCTTGCGTTGCCTGCAAAGTCGACCGCGTTTCAGCGACCTTGGATTTCATGCTGTCGATGGTGGCGGCGGCCGCGCGTTCTTCCGCCTCCAATTCCGAAGCATCCAGCACCGCAATCAGATCGCCCTGCTTTACCTGCGTTCCCTCGTCAACCAAAAGCTTTGCCAGTCGCCCGCCGATCTGCGGACTCACGATCACTTGATTCGAATCCACAGTGCCAATCAGAATCAGATCCTTGTTGCGGGGCGTGGAAAACAGGTAGTAAGTCAGCGAGATGCTGAAGATCACGCCGAGAATGATGAGGAATTTATTGCGTACACTCACTGTCGTGCTCCTCGGGACTTTCCGCCCGGACGCTGGAATAACGCGGCCGAAATAAAATCCAGCACCGCCGCCCGGCGCGTGGCTATTCGTTCGGGAGACATGGGATCCTTCCCACTCATCAGGCGCATCACCGGTGCGCTAGTGAAATAGAAAACGATGACCGCGATCATGGAAGGAACAAAATGTATAGGGTCAACGGGCCGGAAGTCGCCGGCCGCCTGTCCGCGCTTAAGAATTTCCGCGACCCGGCCAAACAGTGGACGAAAATACTTTTTCACGATCCGCTCAAGATGGTTCGCTCTGCCCCGACCCGCGCCCATCATTTCGCCCTGCACAATTCGCGGGTACAGCGGATGGCTGGCAACGTAGTCGAAGTGCGCGCCGGCATAGGCGAGAATTTTCTCTCGCGGCGGGAGATCGCGAGACAATACTGCCCCGACGCACTCGATTAGCCCTCCAAACACCTCATCGAGCACGGCCCCGTACAACGCCTCTTTGTCTTTGAAATAGTAGTAAAGAAGTGCCTTGTTCACTTTGGCCGCCCGGGCAATGGCGTCCGTCCTCGCACCCGCAACCCCTTCGCGCGAAAACTCCCGCACCGCCGCCTGCAAGATGGCGGCGCGGCTTTGTTCAGGACGCCCACGAGATCCCAGGCGCGATTTGGAAACAGTCTTCATTGTGGGACTTAATTAACTGGTTAGTTAGATTGTATCAAAAGCTCAACGGATAGGCAACTGTACGTGTGGAGACGGGCGTGCTCGCCCGTCAAGAGCTTGCAGGCGGACGCCCCGCTGCTAATCCTCGACTCGCAAGACCATGCTCCTGCCTTTTTCAATACCCGACCCGGCGATGTCGCGCAGCGATACCTCAACCGCTTTCTGTGAGCAGCCACGGGTAAACACCCGTACCTGATGTTTCCCGGAGTGGTTCCTCGACCACACTGCCGCCGCGCGGTCCACGCCAATTTGGTTTCGCTCCAGAACGGTTGTGATCGGGCCAATCGCGCTGGGATCGCTCACCGTGAAACGAAGATAGTGCCTGCTCTCACAATCCCGAGTGGTGGCTTGAACCCGGCCACCGGGACTCATGGAGAATCCGCCTTTATGACACGCGATGTCGACCACGTCAGAAAGCACCGCGCTCGCACTCGGCATAGACCCTGCACCCTTGCCCGAAAAAAGCATCTCGCCCACCGCATCTCCGCGAACTAGTACAGCGTTATTCTCGTCGCGAACGCCGGCAAGTTGATGCGATACAGGAAGCAACACCGGAGCGCAACTCAGGGACACCGCATCTTCGCTCAACTCCGCCGTCGCCACATGCTTGATCACGAAACCCAGTTCCCGGGCCGCCTGCACGTCCTCCGGGGCAATATCGCGGATTCCCGCCACCTGCACCGCGTCGGCGTCTACCTCCGCGCTAAAGGCCAACTCGGTCAGAATTTTCAGTTTCTGCGCGGCGTCGTGGCCATCGATATCGAGCGTCGGATCAGCTTCTGCGAACCCCTTTGCCTGCGCCTCGCGGAGCGCATCTTCGAATTCAACGCCGCAATCGGTCATGCGCGTAAGAATGTAGTTGCAAGTTCCGTTGAGAATCCCGCTGAGTCTCTGAATATTATTCCCGACCAGTCCATCCCTCAGAGCGCGGATGATCGGAATACCGCCGCAAACGCTGGCTTCGAATCCCAGGCGGACTTTTTGCAACTCCGCCGTCTTCATCAAATTGAAACCATCCACGGCCAGCACAGCCTTATTGGCGGTGACCACGTGCTTGCCGCGCTCCAGAGCTCGCTCGATAAAACTTCGCGCCGGCTCGATCCCTCCAACCAACTCCACCACCACATCGCAACCGTTATTCAGTACTTTGTCCGGTTGCGTGGTCAGAAGCGCACGATCCACGCCCTGACGCTCTTTATCGAGATCGCGAACCAGGATCTTCGTAATCCGCAACTCGACCCCGGAGCGCTGCCGGATGAGCGCGTCATTGCGGTCAACCAACTCCACCAGGCCGCGGCCCACCGTTCCGCAACCAAGCAATCCGATTTTCAATTTACGAATAGCCATATCTGATCTCATGGAGGTCCGGACGTCCTCGCCCCGCCGAAGCGACAAAAAGTTGAACGCTACAAGGCCCCGCCAGCGATCGACGGCACCAGCAAAACCTCATCTCCATCCTGAAACGCATAAGTGTTTCCACCCAGGAATCGGATGTCTTCCTCGTTCACATAGATATTTAGGAACCGCCGAACTTCCCCAGCCTCATCCCGCAAATGCGACTTCAAGTCCGGGAACTGCTGGTCGAGCGCCGAGAACAATTCTCCCAAGTTCGCCGCCGAACACTTCACCTGCCCGGTCCCTGAAGTCAACCGCCGCAGCGCTGTCGGAATCTGTACTGTAATATTCATTTCAAGCCCTCCATTATTTCTGAAAACTCTGTAGTCTGTAAGAAAGCTTCGAACTCCGTGAGCTTCGGCCGAATCGGCTCTCCCGGCTCGTACTTGCCCGCGAGCACGTCTGTCGTCTTCAGCCCGTTGCCGGTGATGCACAGCACTGTCGTCTCTTCCGGCGCGATACGTCCCTGCCGATAAAGTTTGCGCGCGCATCCGGTAGTCACTCCACCCGCAGTCTCGGTGAAGATGCCTTCCGTCTCCGCCAGAAGCTGGATGGACTCGATCATTTCCGGATCAGAAACATCCTCGGCCCACCCTCCGCTCTTAGTGATGGCCTTAATGGCATAGTGTCCGTCGGCGGGATTGCCGATCGCCAGTGATCGAGCCAGCGTCGCTGGTTTCTGAGGCTCTATCTCGGCGTTGCCAGCTTTTACTGCGGTCGCGATCGGAGAGCACCCAGTCGCCTGTGCCCCAAAAAACTTCACCGGTTTGGCTTCCACCAATCCCAGCTGAATTAATTCGTCGAACGCCTTTTTGATCTTTGTAATCAGCGATCCGCCGGCCATGGGTACAACCACGTTGTCGGGCAGCCGCCACTCGAACTGCTCGGCAATTTCGAATCCCACGGTCTTCGAGCCTTCGGCGTAATAAGGACGCAGATTCACATTCACGAATCCCCAGCGATGTTCATCCGCGATCTGCGAGCACAACCGGTTGACCTGGTCATAGCTGCCTGCGATGCGAACCAGCTTGGCGCCGTAAACCTGCGTTCCCAGAATTTTCGCCGGCTCAAGATCCGCGGGAACAAAAATCCAGGCTTTGAATCCGTTGCGTGCCGCCTGCGCCGCCACCGAATTCGCCAGGTTTCCAGTCGAGGAACACGCGACTGTGTCGAAGCCGAAGCTGCGCGCTTGCGCCAGCGCCACCGCAACTACGCGGTCCTTGAAGCTGAGCGTCGGCAAACAGACGGCGTCGTTCTTAATGAAGAGATTCTCGGCCCCCATGCGCTCCGCCAGTTGCGGAGCCCGAAGTAGAGGCGTAAAGCCCACCGGCAAACTCGGACGATACCCTTGCGGTAGCGGCAGCAACTCCGCGTATCGCCACATGTCGGGAGCGCGGGACGCGATCCGCTCACGCGTAAACGTGCCGCGCAAGGCGGCGTAATCGTAGAAAACTTCCAGAGGAGAAAAACAGTAATCGCAAATCGACCGGGGCTGGTTGCCCCAACTCTTGTGGCATTCCCGGCAACGCAATTCATATTTCGCCGAACCGGTCGAGGCAACGTCAGGGGTAAAGCCCGTTGAAACACTCGCAGCAGCGCTCATCACCTACTCGCTTTCCGTAGCCGCGGGACGAGCCGTGCAAAGCTGCTAACAACCAGAATCTCTAACCGGAAAATTGAAAGGAGGAAAAACAAGAACGAGATGCTGAAAAGGCGGCACCCCGAATCTCATGTCCCCCGTTTCCGGGTGAGAGTTGACACCAGACGACCGGGAGATGACTCCCGATCCGGTTGTCGTGGCTTCTTAGGGCTCGTCCCTCAGCCACTCTTCATGAAATCCAAGGTCTGCTCCGAAGAGCAAACTTGAATCGGATCTTACATCGCTTGCGATTGTCCCGTCAAGTCGCGTACTCGTCCGGTGGCGTCAAGTTGCTTGTGTGATAGGGAGAGGGTGCGGGGTTTTCCATTCCAGATGGAAGCGCCGGAAAATGGATGCCCGATTGTGCGTGACGTGTTGGGCAATTCTGAGGAGTTTGATCGTATCGCCCTAACGAGTTGTCTCACGAGAAACAAACCAAGCTCCGCAAGCTCATCGGGATAGATATGTACACAGATGAGAGCTTTGTACTCGCGGCAGGCTCGGTCGAGGCAGCGGACCACTGCTCGCAAGTCGCAAGAATAGCGCGCTATTACGGTCGTCGCTCTTTCACCACCTGTGCCGTTTCGTCTCTTCTTCCTCAGGTGGATTAGCGTCGGCGAGGGAGTCCCTTTGCCGAGGCCTCGGATCCAGGTGGTTCACGGAACGGTTCCACAGAAATGCGCTGGTAACACACTTCCAGCACGGTCAGGTATTCTGTGCCGCCCGGCAATTGTAGGACCACGCTGTCACCCGCTGCCGACTTCATCAACGCGCGCCCCAGAGGTGACACCCAACTGATGTGGTTGCGGTTGAGATCGATCTCGTCGGTGCCTACGATGCTCACCACTCGCGATACTCCCGCGGCATTGGCATAGCGCACGGTCGCTCCGAAAAATGCTCTCGTCGCTGCCTGCCCCGCTCTCGGAGCTTCCGGGTCCACCACTTCCGCGGCTTCGATTCGCTTGGTGAGAAAGCGAATCCGTCCATCGATCTGCCGCAGCCGCCGCTTGCCGTACTGATAGTCGGCGTTTTCACTGCGATCGCCATTGCCCGCAGCCCACGCCACCACCTCCGTCACGGCCGGGCGTTCCCTGGTGAGCAGAAACCGGTGCTCATCTTTGAGGCGCTCAAGTCCGCTTGGCGTGATGTAGTTCTTAACCAGCGTCGCGGGATCGTCCGGTTTTGGTTTTCTTGTAAACCCTTTTCGCATCTCGTAGTCTTTCCAGGGGACAGTTCCGTCTGTCCCCGTATTTCTCGTCCAGGGGACAGTTCCGTCTGTCCCCGTATTTCTCTGTCCCCGTATTTCTCTGTCCCCGTATTTCTCGTATTTCTTCCGTATTTCTTCGTTCAAGCAATATTCTTTTTCCCAAGCGCCCTTATTTCTTGGATTGAAGTAGCTCTCATTGTCAGCCATGCGTAGCAAATAATCGCGTTAGCGCCCGGTGACGACGGCTGTGGCTCCGGTAGCTTCGTAAATTCGCGCTTCCTAGGAGGATGAAGAGGGATCACCCGATGATTGTTTCTTCTTTGCTGCACGTCGGCTCCGGATCTCAGCGGAAAGAGGACCCCGAATTGCCCACACCCGTTCGTACGTGTCATGCAACATGCCCGGTTCTACGGCCATTGCTTGCCATCTGTTGAATAGCTCCTTGTCACTGCGGCTCACCTGGAGATAACGCGGGACTGGGAGAAAGAAGGCAAAACCCAATTCAACCTGCGGGTAGCCGAAAGCTGTCGAATGGCCGGAATGGAAGCCGGAGTAGAAAGGCCGACCGTGTGCAACGTCAGAGACCAGCTTATCGGCTAACGCAACCTCTCCCAGGAGATCTCGCGCCCAAGCCGCACATAGCTGAAGATAGTCCCAGTGGTCGTCGGGTGTGTTGCCACGGTTTGTTGAGGTTTCATCCAACATCTCGGAATACCGCTCGATTATTGCCAGTGCAATGGTCTTGGCGTGGGCTCGACCGGTGGCTTTGAATGCAACTGACGCCAACCCAACGATTGAAAACAATGCGTGCTCGCAATCGTACCAATCACGCTTCGGGCCATACCAGGCTTCGATCAACTCGCGAGTAACATCACCGATGTGTTGCTCAAGAACTTCCTGTGGCGTTTCATCATCCTGATGGTGCCTTGATCTGTTTCCAGACTGCTGCAATAGGCCGTCCGGCAGTCCCTTCAATATCAAGAAAGAAATCTCGTAGATTGCTTCGGTGTAGCTTTTCACGCCCGCCCAATCTGATTTCGCATTGAGAGTCAGAGTTTTCAGTAGTTGTATGATCTCCACGACCTTGTCTGTGGCGAATCGTTTCTGCCAGTCATCCTCAAATCTCCACGCAAGAATGCAGCCGCAAATATCCTGGAGCGTGAAATTATCCTCGGCGAGCTTAACCGTAAGCACGCTAGCCGGGTCTTTGAGTTCGAAATTTGGCTGGCGTGGTATAGCCTGTTGTAGCAGTACCATCTCTTGAACGGTCTCACAGAAGTGGTCGGAGGCCACGGCGGCAATCTTCGCTGGTTGAACTATGGCAAACAGCCAAATTTTCATCAGCTTGATTAGACACTGGCCCGCCAATGAGGAATGATACGCATCCATCGTCAGAAGGCAGATTCGGTGGATTTTTTGAATACCCGGCAAAACTGTTATTCGTACTTGATCGCCATATCCCGCAAGAATCGCCGCATTGGTCAATAAGCACATCTGTTCAAGTGCTTCTGACGCCGCTGTGCTTCGCATTAAGGTGTGGCTGAGGTCGAACCCTTCCATCAGTAGGCCGAACCAGTGTACGAATAGCGGGTGGCCGTGCGGATATTCGATCTTCTCCTTATCGACCGGCCCTCCTAGCCGCAGTGCGATGCGACCGATGGTACCCGTGGTATTCACCACATTGGTGATCAAATATTGATTTGGGGCCTTGGAAGTAGCTACCAGAAGTACAGAAAGATGGTCGTCTAGATATGAAAAGAACGCGTCGCTGGTTCCATAGTACTTGCTGCGGCCAGTGGCGTAAGAATCCGCGACCCGTATTAGAGCATCCATCGACTCGACGAACATTTCGTGCTCATTGTCTCGAAGTGCCCTGTGCGCCGCGTTGAATATCCCCGCGACCATCTTGATGGCAACCTCAGCAGGTCTCGCGGGCGGGACGGTCACCACAATCCGTTCAGGATTTCGCCAGTCCAAGCCGAAATACATCATGACTTTCCAGAACGGAGTCGGCTTCGTAATCGGATTGAGTAACGTTCGCGCAACCTTGTTCCCGATGTGCCATCCGGCGTAGCGCATGGCGGCGTCCGCCTGTATGCCTCTATTAGCGACGAGAACGGTTAATACGAGGCAGCTGAGGAGGGCGACGACAAAGAACATAGTTGTTCTGGGCAAACCGTCCGGGAAACCCCACAGGAAACAGAAGTAAAGGCCGACCAGCATGAATATCGTGAATCCCTGGAGCAAGCGTACTGTGGGATGTGTTGTGATCTCCCTCGTGATTGTTGTGGAATATCTACCTAGCAATTGACCAAACATGAAATTGAAGAGAGCCACCTGGGTAGCAAGCACAGCGGTAGCAAGCGTCATTAGCTGCTTCAAAGTATCAACGTACGCAGTGTGCTCGGGCGACCCTGCATTTACGATGTGGGAGCTATCGAGGAGCAAAATAAAAATCGCTGCGAGTGAGGGCAATAGAGCAAGCAACCATGTGGCCCAACGATAGATGGTGAGGTAGTCTTGCTTTGTGTGGTTGCGCAGCCGCGTTGTTGAAACCGCGTACCAAGTGGAAACCCTGTAAAGGAATGCATGGTCATGGACAAGATGTAAGGTGATCGCGGTCAAAATGGCAGCGAGGCCGAGTCCAATCGCAGTAATCGCAGTAGTATGGGCGGGAGACTTTAACGCAGCAACCCTAGCCGACAAAATAATGCAGAAACAGGTAAACGACGCTGACGCATAAAAAAGCCAGAAGGTTTGATTCCGAAGTTGCGCCGCGCGCAACTTCGCCAACATTTGCTCGCCGCGCTTAACGGCGTCAGCTTCCAGAGATTGACGTAGAAATTCCAGCATCGACGACCGGAGTTGGTTGTGAACTGGGCACTGCATCGGCACGATCCGCCGCTCCGACCCTGGGTACTATTGCAATGCTCAACGAGACATGCCGTTTCACAGCTGTCGCGAAAATAACGGCAACGTAAATTGCCGCGAGGCCAACCAAGGATTCTGCGACGATATGGAATCGCAGACCCCATATGACGTGGGCAATGGCGTATAAGACTATGGCCAGCAGAGACGTTGTGAACAGAACCACCGTCGCCCCAAGCAGGTCTATCAAGAAAATCTTCACTACGTTGTGCCACATGACTGTGAGATAGTCACCGCCCGGTCGTTGCACGGAATTCGCTTCTGACTTCATCTTTTCTTAAAGGAGAATCTGCTTCTAGTCTATCTCCACTCTACAACCGGTCGGCAATAATAAAGAAACCGCCCGGTGCCCCAGGTTCGCGCCCCATCATATAACGTCGGCGGTTTTCAGTTCTCTGGTTTTCGGCGCTAACCTGGGGGGGCCTTAAACCATCCGCAACTCTCGAATTACTCGACAATCCCAGGTTAGCTCGCCTTCGGCTGCGAGGAATCCTTCGATTGCGCACAGGGCGGGCTCTGGGGCACCATGCAGGGCCTTTTCGTCTTCGCCAGTCCGCTACAATTCCAGCGTAGCCGCTTTATGCGCCATTTGATGCCGATTGTTACGCCGCGCCTGATCTTGCGTCCGCCAAGGCTTGGCGATTTGGATTCGATCCAGACCGCCAAGGAGGAAGCCTGGCCCGATTTGCAGCGTTGGATGACTTGGGCTTTCGACAACCAACTGTCACGGCAAGCGATGGAAGATTCTATCCGGCGAACCATGGATTACCAGAATCAAGCAGGAATCGCATTGGCCGGATTCCATCGCATCAACGGGGATTTCGTCGTCCGAACCGCATTGGATCTTACCGACGAGCAAGACGTGTATGAGACAGGATACTGGGTGGCACCTAAATACGCCGGACAAGGCATGGCGACGGAGGCGGCAAACGCAGCTATTCGGTACGCGTTCGGCCACCTTGGCGCGAAAGCAATCAGTATTGGGTTTTTCGACAGAAACGAGCCTAGCCGGCGCATCGTGGAGAAATTGGGATTCCAGAAGCTACGAGTTGCCCATAACGCCGCGACACGTTGCCTCGACGGCACAAAACTCGATCGGCATGAATATATCCTGACGAGCCCCGATGCACTGCCTGAACTTGATCTTTCATGGGGTTGAGGCCATCCGGCCAGGGTTCAACACCGCTTTTCGCATCTCGTAGTCTTTCCAGGGCGAATCCAGTGGGTGCACCAATGAACGCGAATGAACGCCGATAAAAAACACCGTAGGGTATCCGTGTTTATGCGAGTTCATCTGCGGCCGACTAATCGGGAGTTGGCTCGCGTTGGACCACAACCAAAAACACCACACCGACAATGGTAAACATTCGGAATGCCTCTTCCTGCCCATTCCACATTTTCGACTGCCACATCAGAAACCATTCGCCCCCGACATCAAGGAATGCCACTAACCACATCAGCAGGCTCGTCATCAGCGCAATCACGGCGACGTCCAGCGCAGCGGCGAATTGCGACCTGTCCGCACGATACGATTTCAGCAACCGAACACCAGCCCACCAGCATAGAAGCATCGTGACTGATTCCCAGGCGATGATGCCGATGTAGAAGACCGTATGTACTAGCGGCGAATTGACGGCGCGCCACATGAGGTGGTTCCCCGGAAGGGTTGAGTCCATCACCAGGACGTGGCGGACAAACTCATAGTTGGAGCCGTAATCCGTGATGTTGTTCAGGACCAGAATCGTGTAGAAAAGTGCGATTGCAAGAACGAGAACCGATTTGGAAACGCGAAGCGCCATTACATGCCGCATGGGTTGTCGCACGCGCGAATTATATCTCTCGGCGGCTTACCGCGAACTTTCTTGGAGTGCACAAGTTCTGAAAGGCGCAAACCTTCAATAATCCAACGTGCCAGCATTGGCCGGCAATCTTCTGGCCGGGCTCCACCGGAAGAGGCAGAACGGGTCAGGCATGAGCGGAAAGCATCGGAGCGATTTCCGGGAGCCTGTTGAAGATTACTTCCGGTTTGCCGACAATTCGGGCAGTGATGACGAGAAGCTGGCTTGTGTGAATCGATTCCAGAAACTTCTGGATGACGGGCAAGCGGGAAGCACCCCCCAAAGGAAGGGTTTCCGACTATCCGGGAGTTGGGAATTGTTGCGATTGCCTCCAAAAAACCCACTGCACAGATGGTTCGCTATGCTTCTCTCAGCGCGATCATCGGGTCCACCTTGGTTGCGCGCCGGGCTGGAAGGTAGCTGGCTAGAAGGGCGACTACAAACAAAAGCAGAGGAACGATCACAAACACAGCCGGATCATGCGGGCGCACCCCGTAAAGCAAACTGCCCATCAACGACGCGGTGGATGCAGAAACGACCATGCCGGCCACAATTCCGAGGCCCGCCAACACAATACCCTTCTGCAAGAACAGCTTCAGGACGCCGCCTCGCCCGGCTCCCAGGGCCATGCGGATACCGATCTCGCGCGATCTTTGGCTGACCATATAAGCCAGCAAGCCATAAATTCCGATGGAGGCCAGAAGCACCGCCAGTCCGGCGAATCCGCCCACCAGGTCGGCAGAAAAACGGCGTGAAGCCAGTGACCGATCAAGGATGTCGTTCATAGAGACAACATTGAATACGGGCAGGCCGGGATCAATGCTCTCGATTTCATGCCGGATCTGCGGTTCGAGCAGGGTCGCGGGCAGAGACGTCCGCAACACCACGTTCACTTGCTTGCTGGAGTCTTGATAGGTCGAAACGTAGATGTGGGGAACGCCATCGATGTCGAGACCGTCACTCTTGATATCTTTAATAATACCCACGACGGTCGTCCATGGCTTGGTAGGGTCTTGTCCGAACCGCACTTGGCGGCCCAGCGGATCGCGATCCGGCCAATACTTACGAGCGGTGCTTTCATCAATGATCGCCACCGGCTGTTTGCCGTCTACATCGCCCTCGGTGAATGAGCGGCCGCGTAGGAGCGTCGCCTGTAACACCTTAAAATAATCGGGGCTTATCCGAATTCTCTCGGCGCTCAGACCCTGCGAGGACTCGACCGGTCTATCTTCAATCGCGAAGCCTTCAATCGCTAAGCCACCGACCGCGTCGGGGTTGGTGTTCGTGGTCGGTAGAGATGAGGTGATTGCGGCGAGTTCTACTCCCGGAATTGCCTTCATGCGTCGCAGCAACTCACGATCAAAGGTGGCCGTACCAGAAATACCGAGATACGGATCCATCTTCGGATCGTTGGGAACTCCCAGCCACGTGTTTGCGGTGACAACTTGAGTTGGATTAAAGCCTGGATTTTCCTCCAACAGATCCCGCATCGTACGCAGCAGCAAGCCAGCTCCCACCATCAGTATGACGGCAAATGCCAGTTCCGAGACGATTAGAACATCCCGCAATCGGCCGGTCGTAGCGCTGTAGCCGGAACCGCGAGCGCCTTCACGAATGGCCGAGGAGAGAGTGACTCTTGCCGAATGAAGCGCTGGAGCAAGTCCAAACACTAAGCCGGTAAGAATGGAAATCAGCAGAGCGAACGCCAGCACCACCCAGTCGATTCGTACTTCGCTGAGCCGGGGAACATTCGATGGCACAAAGCGCAGGATGAAACCCAGAGTACCCACTGCAGTTACGATTCCCGCGGCACCGCCGATGAGCGACAGCAGCAAGGACTCGGTCAGCATCTGGCGCACCATGCGGCCGCGGCTCGCCCCCAGCGCTAACCGCACCGCCACCTCTTGCTGTCGCCCCGAAGCGCGCGCCAAGAGGAGATTGGCAATGTTCAACGATACGATGAAAACGATCAGGATTACCGCACCCAGTAACACCAGCAGCATGGGGCGAACATTGCCCACCAAAGTTTCTTGCAATGGTTGAATCTCAATTGTCCATTGCGCCTGCGGCGGGTAATCGGTGGGAAAGTCGTGGCGCAATTGGGCAGCCATGGCAGTGAGCCGCGCCTGAGCCTGCGCCAGTGTCACGCCAGGCTTAAGTCGTCCGATTCCATTTATTAAAATCCGCGTACCACGCATTGGCGGGGGAAAGGGATCTCCGCTGAATCCGCCGGCGCCAAACACGTCCGCGTCGCCGGAAGTCGTCGGTCCAGGATGGCGAAATCCGCGTGGCAGAACCCCAATAACTGTAAACGGATCAGTGTCGATCCGGATGGTACGGCCGAGAACATTCGGATCGGCGCCATAGCCACGGCGCCACAGGCCATCGCTGATCACGGCCTCTGGAGCGAAACCAGGCACGGAGTCCTGCGGACCAAACAACCGTCCAACTTGCGGGACCACACCCAGCATAGAAAAGTAGCTGAAACTGCCATTGACCCCCTCGACGCGCTCGGGCTGTTTGGTGCCGGTCAAATTCTCGCTACCCTCAAAGATCGGGGTCACATCTTCAAATACACCCGATCGCGTCTGTAGGTCATCCAGTTCGGGCTTGGAAAACGTAACGTCCCGCAATCCTACGCCGGGCTCGTTAAAGAAGATTCGTACCAGACGATCGGGATCGCGGTAGGGCAGAGAACGCAGCAACACGGCATTCACGATGCTGAAAATTGCCGTGTTGGCTCCCACGCCCAGAGCCAGCGTCAGGACAGCCACGATCGTGAATGTAGGCTTCTTGACCAGCATGCGCAAGCCATAGCGAACATCCTGAAGTAAAGTCTCCATGTGGACGCCTCCTCTCGGCCCCTCTGCCTGTTAAGACTGGGTTAGACGTAGGGCTACTCCTGAAGTTTGAGCAAATTTCAGACCATAACTGGAAAACGGCTATGCGACTGAAAAGATTGATCCGAACATTTGCGAAGGGCCCTGTTATGACACGACACCGTGCGTTTCCGAAAACGGGATGTCCGTTATTGGGCAGCCATATCTGAATCTGGTGTGATCCTTTCTTGGCGAGCCGACCTATCGCTTGATGCAGCGGTCCAGTCCATGGGAACAACCCATTCGCAACCGGTTCTCTAGGACAGCAGGATGACGGGCGAGTGACGGGCTAACCTTCAATAATCCAAAGCGCCAGCAATGGCCGGCAATTTTCAGTCCACGCTACACTGGAAGCGGCAGTGTGCCGCGGGTTGCTCCTTCAAAAATGATCTCTTTCGCAAACATCAATAAACAGTATGGCAAGCAGTTGCTCTTTGTGGATGCTTCGTTTCAGTTGAATCCCGGCGAAAAAGTCGGACTGGTCGGTCCCAACGGGGCGGGCAAGACAACGCTATTCCGTATGGTGGTCGGCGAGGAAACTCCCGACGAGGGCGCGGTCTCTGTCCCCAAGAAGTTGACGATCGGCTACTTTCGCCAGGACGTCGAGGAAATGCAGGGCCGTTCGGTCCTGGATGAAGCGATCGCAGGCAGCGGACGCGTCGGCGATCTACACCATGAGCTCGAAGCCTTGCAGCGGGAAATGTCCGACCCGGACAAGGCGGATGATATGGACCGCATCCTTGATCGCTTCGGTCACGTTCAGGAGGAGTACGAGCATTTAGGCGGTTACGCGCTCGAATCGCAAGCCCGTGAAGTGCTCCACGGTCTGGGATTCAAAGACGATCAGATTGACGGCGACGTGGGCGATCTCTCGGGCGGATGGAAAATGCGGGTTGCGCTGGCACGCGTCCTGCTCGGCATGCCAGATGTATTGCTGATGGACGAACCGACGAACCACCTCGACATCGAATCCATCATCTGGCTGGAGCAGTTTCTCAAGTCATTTCCTGGCGCGTTGCTCATGACTTCGCACGACCGCGAGTTCATGAATCGTCTGGTCTCAAAGATTGCAGAGATTGATGGCGGCGAAATCATCACATATTCGGGTGACTACGACTTCTACGAGCGCGAAAGGGCGGTGCGAGAGAGCAATCAGCAGGCAGCATTCGCCCGGCAGCAATCCATGCTTGCCAAAGAACAGCGCTTCATTGATCGTTTCAGAACGCACGCCGCCAAAGCGGCTCAGGTGCAGAGCCGGATCAAGGCCTTGGACAAGATCGAGAAGGTCGAACTGCCCAAAAAACGGCAGGTCGTGAAATTCGACTTTCGCGTTCCTCCACGATCCGGCGAACAGGTGGCCGTCCTTGAGAATCTACATAAGAGTTACGGCCCACGTGTGATTTACGAAGGGTTCAATCTCACCATCCGCCGCGGAGAACGCTGGGCTGTCATGGGGAGAAACGGCGCGGGCAAGACCACGCTGCTCAAGATGATTGCCGGGACCAGTTCTCCAGATGCGGGAAGCGTGCGGCTCGGCGCCAGCCTGTATATGGGCTACTTCGCGCAACAATCTTTGGACGTGCTCAATTCCGATCTCACCGTCATCGAACAGTTGCAACAAGATTTCCCCCAGGACGGGCTCGGGTCGCTGCGGAACTTGGCGGGAGCATTCCAGTTCTCCGGCGAAGAGGTGGATAAGAAGGTTCGCGCACTCTCTGGCGGCGAAAAATCGCGGCTGGCAATTGCACGCATGCTCTACAACCCGCCGAACTTCCTGCTGCTCGACGAACCGACGAATCACCTGGACCTTGCGACCAAAGAGATGTTGGTGGACGCCCTGAAGGATTTTGAAGGCACCATGATCTTCGTATCGCATGACCGCATGTTCCTTCGCGGTCTCGGCTCACGGGTGCTGGAACTGGGCGGCGAGAGCGGTACGGACCGCCATCCCACTGTTTATCCTGGGTCCTACGTTGAGTACGTGCAGAAGCTTGGACATGAGGCGCCTGGGATCTATTCGTAGGCCTTGCAGGGCTTTTGTGCAACGACTTGCCGGGCGGATATCGAAGCCTTCGTCGCAGCCTGGTGCGTAGTGTCCTAACACTGCGTTGAAGTAGTGGCGGCCTCTCACCCTGCGGAGTTTCAAACGAGCCACTACTCAGGCATCAACGCACCAAATATGGCTTTGCAATCCCCTACCTGCCATGGCTAAAATTCGCCTAGAATCCCTTTTCCGTAGGGTGCTGTATGGATACTGCAATCTGTTCCATTTGTAAGCGACCCATTCTCCTCGAAACCGCAAAGACTGACGAAAACGGCCATCCAGTTCACGAAGATTGCTACACCCAACGCTTGCTGGCATCGCTGCACGAATCGCCGAGTCCGCAACACTCCGCATAGTCATCAACGCACTCTACGGCCACTGCAGCCTGGTGCCCCAGGTTCGCGTCCGTTCCTTGGATGCTGGCCCACTTTACGTTTCTTGTATAAGGTGGGAACGACGAATTCGGCCGTCATAGCCTTCTTGCACTAGTCACTGTGGAGCGCGGCAAACCATATGAGGTGCTCTGCGATTTCTTGGAGTTACCAGGTAGATCGCGGACTCTTTCATTCCCATCAAAATGCCGGTTTCCTAGGCAGCTTGGCGGTCGCCCTTTTCGCCGAGCATGGAGCCGCTCGCGAGCTCCGCACGCGTTCGCGGCAGGCTTTCTGGGAAACGTTGCTGGAGGAACTCAATCAACTTTTCGCGCACGTAGCAGCGCAAGTCCCAGGCTTTGGGGGCGTCGGGCGCGCTCATGAGCGCCCTCAGTTCCAAGCTGCGATCCGTGGCATTCGTGACTTGCAGTCCCCACACCTTTCCATCCCACATGCCGGAGGATTGCAAGATCCGCAGTAGTTCGCTCCGTACTTCCTCTACTTCAACTCGGTAGTCCGAATATACGAACACAGTGCCCAGGAGATCGGCCGTCGTGTGCGTCCAGTTCTGGAACGGCTTTTCGATGAAGTAGGAAAGCGGTACGATCAGGCGGCGAAGATCCCATATACGCACGACAACGTAGGTTGTGGTAATTTCCTCAATCCATCCCCATTCATTTTCTACGATGACCACATCGCCGAGACGGATGGGTTGGCTAAGGGCAATCTGAATTCCGGCCAAGATATTGGTGAGCGCGGTTCGGGCTGCCAAACCGACCATTAAGGCGGCGAGTCCTGCCGACGCGAATAGACTTTCGCCCAGATGCCGGATGCTCGGGAATGTCATCAGCATGATGGCTACGGTGAGCAACCCTATCAGTCCCACCAGTACTTGGCGAAGCACCTGGATTTGAGTACGAACGCGGCGGGCCGATAAATTATCTGTGACATCGATGGCATGGTGTGAAACGACAAGCTCCTGCAAGAATTCGATGGTAGCTATCAGCAGCCACGCGACCGAGGCGATTAAGCCTAAACCGGCAATGTGACGCAGAGCGTCCAGTGCTGTGGGCGGGAGCGGCAAGGCCCCCAGCACCGACACGAGTGCTAGAAGGGGCAGGATAAATCTGCTAGGGCGGTCCGCATATTTGATCAGGAAATCATCTACGACCTTGACCCGACGGCTGGCAAAACGCTTCGCCAATACGAGAATCAAGGCATGCGCGGCCAAACCTGCGAATACGGCGACCGCCATCCCTCCGAGCGACCACAACCAGTTTTGCCAGTTCACGAAGATTGCCATAGGAGCCTCCAGCGGTTACTCAGATGCTTAAACGCCTGGCAAGCGCTGCTTGTATGTCTCTGGGAGCCCGCCCACCTTTACGTTTTTTTGTAAAGGGGGACGACGAGTTTGGCGGTCATAGCCTTCTTGCGCCAGTCAACTGTGGAGTGCGGCAAATCACGAAACAGGCTTCATGAGTTCCCACCTTTGCCAAGACCGCAAAGGTGGGCCACCACGGCATCATTGCATGCGTCGTCCTCACAGAGTTTGCCCAAGTAGATCGCAAAGGCATGATCGAATTTCGCTGACGGTGGGAGTTAATCCCACGGAACGGGAACAGACATCTATGACACCCGGCAGCGCGGCAGGCTCGGGAAGGAGCGCGAGAATCGGACTGATTTCCTCAAGCCGTAGGCGTAGGTTGACGTCTCTTCCTTCGGGCATTCGATTCTGGGTCGAGGTTTTTCCTGTTCCAACATCCCTAATCAGTAGATCAACCAGAGAGTGACTTCACCTGATACGTCTGTCGTATACTTCCCTTGACCAGCTACTGCTGGACAACTTTTCCTACAGGACAGCTAGGGCATCGGTCCTTCCAGAACTTATGTCCGGAGGAGCGCATTCCTCGGCAGAGGGGGG
>Ga0207003_1042_pt1 | contig 34270 bp, 23 predicted proteins | sample Alteio_BWMinCont_89_FD_153474 | JGI IMG/M metagenome (GOLD analysis project Ga0207003, IMG submission 153474) | Enriched cells from forest soil in Barre Woods Harvard Forest LTER site, Petersham, Massachusetts, United States -... | ecosystem: Environmental > Terrestrial > Soil > Temperate forest >...
GCACGGCGATAACCGCGCTCGCGACCCTTCCTCGTGAGACTGTAGCCGACCTCCAGTTTTTCCGGCGTACTCCTTTATAATCCGTTTGGTCAGGGCGACTGTAAGGAGATCATCGAACAATGGCCGGATCGACGTTTCAGACCAATGCCTTTGACCTGGACAAACTTCTCGACGACTGCCAGCGTGGCGTTCTTCAGTTACCGGATTTTCAGCGCCACATCAGGGCGAAGCAAATCACACACGATTCAAGAATCTGCTGCTACTCCTCGAATACAAGGAAAAGTCGTCGAGACGGTCACTCCCAAAAAGAAAACGGAAGTATGTACACATCCATCATGGCTTCATCAAAACGTGCTTCAACTTCCTTGTTCATTCCGTTTCCTCGCGAGCGAGACCATTGAACCCAATGTGGAAGAACCGTCAATCGAACTCGACCCAGCTCAGAGACATGAATTCAACGTCATCGGTCCAGTCCCACAGGCCGATCTTGTTCTCTAGATGGCTTCTCGCTGTTTCGAAAGCGGGAGCAGGACCGAGACTCAGTTGTGGATGGTTTGAATCCGTTGCTTCTCCCGTCAAGGCGGGTAGCAGAGCCTCCTCGTTCACGCGGTTAGAGGAATCTACAAAGACGGGTTCAAGTCGGAACAGGCATTCATCGCCATCCTCTCGGGTCACCCTGTTTCGGACGATGAAGACAAACAGATATCCCGCTTTGCCTTTCAACGCAGTACCCGGTATGCGTCGCGCCGCCGTGAGCCCACCAAAGTCGTATGACCCAACGTAAGCGAGCTCGGCGTCGACGAAGGGATGTCCCAAGGCAAGGAAGTCCACGTCGCCTCGCTTGATCGCAAGTTCTCGATCGAACGTCGCCGATCGAATGCGGTCAGACAATCCGTATGGTTTCAGCACGTCGGGTATCAAGAAGTCAACAAATTCGTCTTTCCTTTGAAGTTGCCGACGATGGCGGGCCAAGAACTTCTCCGTAAAGCGTTGCAGATCAGATAGGGACAGGTCCGTTGCGAGGTCACGTTGATAGGAATTGAAAGAATAGCTCGAAACATCTCGAAACAGGCTTTGAGTAGCGATTTCATAGGCGTGTTTCGCGCGGGTGACCGCTTCTTCAATCTCCTTCTGTGTTTGCTTGTTTAGGTCACCTTCGACCATCGCCCGCTGGTAGATTCTGACGGGATCAATTTCGCTTTCTAACTGGCCGTTAAGACTACCTTTTATTTCTTCCGGGTCTTCGCCAGTGACCTCGGCAATCGCTTTCGCCGCGCGTTCCAAACGGCCCTCGAAATAGGACTGCACTTGGTCTTCGACTGTCCCTTTGTTGAAAAAGTTATAGACCTGTACGACTTTGTCCTGGCCGAAGCGGTAAACGCGGCCAACCCGCTGCTCGACGCGCATAGGGTTCCAAGGCAGGTCGTAGTTGATGCAGATGTGGCAGAACTGCAGGTTGATGCCTTCGCCCCCGGCTTCCGTCGAAACCATGAATCGAGCCTTCGGGTGATCACGGAATAAACGCTGGCTGGTTCTTTTTGTCGTCGGTGTGCCTATAGCGCCGCTTTTTGCGAATGGTGCCCAGATTGAGTCGATATCCTGCTCGTCTTCTTCGAGGCGTTCCAGCTTCATGCCTCCGTGGATAACGACTACGGAACCTTTGCCATATTTCTTCTCAAGTTGTTCGACAAGATGTCGTTGCGTCTCTCTGTATTCGGTGAAGATCAGGACTCGTTCTTCATCGCGGCGAGCGCTTTCGTGGGAAATGTGATCAACCAGGCCCAGCAACTCATCCAGTTTGCGGTCGCGCGATACTCCCAGCCCGATAAGCTTGCCGAGGATGTCAATCTCACCCTGGATGATCTGTTGATCGCCCTTGAGAGCTTCATTTACATCATGCTCGCCTTCGTAGCGTTCATCATAACCATCCTCTTCGTCATGCTCCTGGACGATTGTGGCTAGCTGTCCTTGGACGCGACGCAACCGTGTCTCAAGCGCCGATCTGATTGCGGCGGTGGAGCTTGCGTTCAATTTCTGGAAAGTGGTGAGAAGAAAGCCAGCAGCACGGCGCTGCGTGGAGTCATTTAGGCGCTCCAGGAGCTTGTAACCATCTCGGATGTATTCGGCTACGGCCTTGTAAAATCTGGCCTCATCTTCGTACATCTTGAAGACCATCCGATGTGTCTGTCGGCCCTTAAATACCTTCTGACCATGGGCGTCAGTGACGTCTTTCTTGGGTGTCCGAATCACAAGTTCCGTGAAGCGTCGGCCTTGTCCCGAAAAGAGCGTCACATTTTCAAGACCGGTGAAATCGATGTTGTCTTCGAGGAGTAGCAGCAGATTCTTGAATCGTGTGTGATTTGCTTCGCCCTGATGTGGCGTGGCCGTGAGGAGAAGCATGGAGTCACAATATTGTTTGTGCCGAATCTCTTCAGCCAGGCGATAGTTTTGTGTTTTCTCGACCTTGCCGGACCCGTAGTCCATCGCACTCAAGCGGTGCGATTCATCGAATACGATGAGGTCCCATTTGCGATTTTCCAATAGGGCCCGCTTGTGTTCGGGGCGTTTAAGGGTATCGATGGAGGCGATGGCCGTAGCTTTCAAGTCCCAGATGCGCGGGTTTACGGCTCGAAAATCACGCCCGAAGATCTCAAAAGATGCCCCAAATTTCTCGTGCATTTCCTCTTGCCACTGGGTTGTGAGGCCGGCGGGGCAAATGATGAGCGTTCTCTTGGCTTGCCCGCGTTGTGCCAGTGCTTGCCCCACCATCCCCGCTTCGATGGTCTTTCCTAGCCCAACCTCATCACCCATTAGAAACCGACGCTTGGCGCTAGAAACAACTCGGTGCGCGGCGAAAATCTGGTGGGGCAAGATTTCTGTGCGTGCATCGGAGAGCTGCCCACCCTTGTTTCCTGTCAGAAACCGGGCGGCCAGCAACTTCAGTTCACACCGCCACGATTTGCCCCATTCTCCTCGGAGAGCGCGGTCCAGCGGAGAGTCAACGCGCTCCAATTCGGCCATCTGCAAAATCTTGTTTTCAGACCGATATGGTGGCTGCATGAATACGGAAGGGTTAAATTCAACCTTTGCCTGCGCACCACGGACCTTCATAATGCGGCCAATACCGTACATTCGATAAAGGTCGTTTGAACTTCTGACAAGATCGCCTTCCAAGAAAACCGGAGCGGATGGCGCGATATTTCCGCTATTCGTCATCATCCAGGTCCAGTTGTTGTGTTGGCGAGAATCCGAGTTCTGCGAGAGCGTTGTTAACGGCCTTCATCTCCTTTGAACTTATATCCCAGAGGCTCTGAACGGAATCATCGAGTTCCGTTTCGTATTTCTGGAGTTCCTTGAGATCACTTTGTCCCATGGCAAAGTGGCATGATTTGGATAAGTCCGAGAGTTTCTCATGAAGTTTATTGGAAGGATCGTAGGCGGGGAGGCGTAGTCGCGAAATATCGCTGGCTTGGTAGTCTGCGGTTTGGACCCATGTGGCGGTTGAGTAAAGATACAAGACCGCAGGCGAAGAGTTTAGAAGCGCACTGAGGAAGTGTGCTTCATTTAACGAAGTACATTCAATGAACCGGAGCTTTGTGTCGGCTATGGCAGCCTTTGGCGAATTCTCTGGCACTGCGCACTGGAAGAAGTCCGTCAACTCTTTAAAAACGATTCGGAACGGCGTTACCGAATGCGACCCAACGTTGTAAATCGTCCAAAACGGATCATGCGCCGGATCAAAATACTTCACGTAGCCGGGCCGCTTCCTCAGTAATTGTTCGAACCCGCGGAGGTACTGAAAAGTAAGCGGGTACTTCTGCTTCATCGTACTCTCAGCAATTCCGGTTCGCGTCTGGGGGTCTTGGGTAAGGAGTATATGAGTGGACGGCTTGCTCCTCCATCGGTGAACATCACGCCCCCTGAGCAGAGGAAAAACTAGGTCGTCTTCAATTACGGTTGTGACGGCCTCCACCTTGATCTTTCCCACATCATGCCAGTTCGCAATTTGGACCTTGCCGTGACGAGCCGGTGCGACGGAACGCAGCCAGAACACTCCGTTTGTCCATGTGCAGACTCCGGCATGCGCTTTTACTGCGGCTCTTCCCATCACTTTCTTTAGAGCTGGAAGCGTGTCGTCAGGTGCAGTGAGCCAGGCCGAATTCGTCAGAGCGATATTCATGGGTATCGCACCCATTCGGGTCTTGACCACATTCTTCAAAACGACATCGATATCGGTAGCCTCAGGAACCCTATTACCTTCCTTTAAGCGCCAGATCTCGTATTTGATCGGCCATTTTGGGGTTGTGTCTGAGAGACGACCCACGAAGATCGCGGTTCTGTTTGTGGCGCCCTCGAATGGGTGAAGGTCGGTCATGTCTATCACTTTGAGGGGCTCGATGTGAACGACGTGATCGGCATCGCGATCAAATCTGAACCGTCTGAAGCCATCAGCCGCTTCCCGGGTCTTGAAAAGGGTCTGAGTGATTACAAATCCCAACTTTCCTGAATCGGACAGGTAGCTGTCCAGACAAAGATATACAAAGAGCATTGAAAGGTCTTTTTTCCCGCCACCAAGGCGAGCGGCGTGCCCACTCAGTGTGAACAGTCCGTACCGCTCCCAAATTCCTTTCGTGGCCTGGCGATATTCGTCGGGTAGACTATCCCAGTTGACCCATGGAGGATTTCCAATCACATAATCGACGCGGCCAACAAACAGGGGCGCAAAGGCGTTCTTGATAATTCGCGCCCAGACCCCGTTCTTATTTGCTTTATCAAGCTGAACAAGTTCGCGATAGAGATCGACGTGAAGCGTTTCCGCACTTATCGGCAAGCCTTCATCACGGCACATTTGAATGAACTCCTTCGCTGAATAGCCATTACGAACGCCGAACTCCAGCTGTTCAGCGTAGCGGGCCACATCGTCGCGATTTCGGGCAATTTCGGTCGGTATCAAGAACCTTGCAGCTGAGGTCTTGAGTTCTTTAGCTGTCTCGGTTGTACCGGCGAAGAGGCCGCCATACGACGATGGCGTAAGAATTGAGTCACAGAGGTAGACCGGTATCTCTACTTTGTCTACGTGGCCGATTAAATCACGAATGGCGATTAGGTAATTTGTACGAGCAGCCATGACGGCGAGCGGGTTGAGGTCAAAGCCAACAATGTTGGTTAGAATTTTTCGGCAAAGCTCCCCGTCGTCATATCGTGAAGATTCTCGGTTTCGCTCGTGAAAGTTGCGCACCTGATTAATGGCTGATACAAGAAAGGTCCCAGAGCCACACGCGGGATCGAGGACTCGCTTGTCCGGATTACCGTCAAACTGGACTTCGTTTATGACGTGTTCTGCCAACCAATCCGGCGTGTAGTACTCGCCAAGATTGTGACGTACACTTCGTGGGAAAAGTTGCTGGTATAGCTTCTTTAGGAGGTCGCGGCTACCTGTTGGGTCTTCTGAAAGCGTGCCGGGGTTGTACGCATCCAGCCTGGCCACCATGTCCCGGATTAGCTGCTCGATAGATTCGGACCAGACTGCGACATACCAAGCAAAGAGATCGCCTTCTAGGAAGTTGGTGATATTCAAGTGGCGAAAAATACTACCGGATTCCAGGTCCTCCATCTCTCTTTTTAGTTTCGCGCTGGTCGTGGCTTGCATCATTTTCTGAAGCGGTGTGGGAAGCTTATGAAAAAACGCGACAATTTCTGCAGCTAACAGTTTCATGAATATCGCGTAATAGGTGTGTACAGCAAAAAACAATTCCGCGGGTTTCATTCCTCGGCGGTGTATGCCGTAAAACTCCGCCAATTCCCTGAGTTTCTCAGAAGGGTTGTCTACGTCGTACCCGCATACTTCGCCAAACAGGATTTTCCACTGCTGAAAAAATATCTTTGCTTTCGGGTGATCAGTCGACGAGATTGCTTCGTATAGTGTGCGAATGCCGTCTTGGGCTAATTTCGAGTCAGCGCCGAAATCACCTGCGAGGTACTCGGGAGAAAATGGTTTGCCTTTGGCGCCAAGGTTGAACAGAGCCCAAAGGAATCTTTCGGTAGAGTGCTTGTTGACCTCAACGGGATCCTGCACCTGCCATTTGTCGTCCCGATACCGAACAAATACGAAATGGTTTCCGTCCAAGCCAACGCCAAAGAGACTGTTTAACGCTTGGCCGTGCTCCTGGCGTAGGTCGTAAAAACGCTTCTTAATCTGCTCAACGACCTTCTTTGTTCCCGGCGAATCGGCTTTGGGACCAATTCTAGCCGCCGGAGATGACGGATTCTTGTATTCAATGATGACACGGTCGTATACGGAATCGACGCGGCCGCTAGCGACCGTGAATTCATGCTTGCCCTCTAGCTTGATGCCAGCCTCTTTTTGAATGAAGGCCAGCTGTTTTTCCGCTTCGATGCGGATTTCCTCTTCCTTATCCGCCATCGCAGCCGCAGCCTTGATCTGATCGGCGAATTCCTCTGCCTTGTTTGCGATCAACTCATCGAGAGACTGAAACGTCGGCACTATCGCTCCTGCACGCCAACCTGTTGAACTGGCGCGAGTTCAGTAATGGGGAACCCCAGATTCTCGCCCATCTGGGCCGGGAGTGCAATTGTTGCTTGAAACACTCGGAGCTTGCTTTGCCAGTAAATCGGTCTATATAGTCCGGGTCATACGATCCTGATCGTTCGATAGCAACGAAAGCGACCTAGGGACTGAGGCAAAATGAAGTTCATCCATTGCGCAGACGTTCATTTGGACACTCCTCTTCAGGGGCTGGCTCAATACCCTGGTGCTCCAGTTGACGAGATTCGCAACGCGACTCGACGCGCGTTCGAGAAGGTCTTGAACGCTGCGATTTCCGAGAAAGCGGACTTCGTTATCATAGCGGGTGACCTGTACGATACTGGGCTCAAGAGCTTTGAATCGGCCCTATTTTTCAATAAGGAGATGGCGCGCCTGAAGGACGCCGGCATTGACGTCTACCTCATCCATGGAAATCACGATGCTGCAAGCAAACTCATCAAACAGCTTCGCCCGCCTCGGAACGTCAAGATTTTTCGCTCAACCGAGCCGCAAACCATACTGAATGAGGAGTTGCGAGTTGCGATTCACGGCCAGAGCTTTGCGACTCCTGAGGTTACCGAGGACCTTGCTGAGAAATATCCGCCGCCGGTTCCAAACTTTTTCAACATCGGGATACTGCACACGAATCTCGGTGGTGTCTCCGAGCACGCGAATTATGCGCCGTGCTCGCTCCAAACGCTAAAGAATAAGGGGTACCAATACTGGGCCCTCGGCCATGTGCACAACGGGCAGATTCTCTGTACCGATCCCTACATCGTGTATCCGGGTAACATTCAGGGCCGCAATGGAAAGGAGCAGGGAGAGAAGAGTTGCGAAATTGTGACTGTCTCCGAGACGGGCACAATCTCAATCAAGAAACTCTTCACTTCAGTGGTGCCGTGGGTTGAGGTTGAGATCGATGCATCCGGTTGCCAGACCGCAGACGACGTGTACGAAAAGATCCGGACTCGATTTGGACAGTTGTCCTCGGAATCGAAAGATCGCGTGACGGCCGTGCGTGTGCGTATCGTTGGCCCCACCGATGCGCACTCTGAACTCAACCGCGATGCCGAACAAATTCGGAACGAGGTGATCAGTATCGCGAGCGAGTGTGGAGATGGTCTGTTCTGGGTAGAGCGTGTGCAGCTCGCAACTCAACCGCGTTGGGATCAGGAAGCATTGCTCAAACGAGATGATCCGATTGGGGAGGTCGCGAGAATTCTTGAGACGCTGCGTGAGGACGCGGCAAGTGTGGGGAATTGGAGTTCAATCGTAGAGCTACAGAACAAGTTGCCTGCCGAGCTTGCCGAAGGAGCGGAGCCGATCAAATTGGATCTGGACACGTTGAGCAGAGCTATTGAAGAAGCTGAGGGGCTGTTGCTGGCACGATTGTTAGCCTCGGAGGTTCTGTGAGAATCGATTGTATCGATCTCATTCGCTTCGGACACTTTGTCAACCGCAGGATCGAGTTCCCTCCGACAAAGGCAGACTATTACGTGATCTACGGTGATAACGAAGCTGGCAAGTCGACCCTCCTGAGAGGCATTTCTTCTTTGTTCTTTGGAGTGCCCGCCCGGACCCCGGACGTGCATAGTTGCAAGAGCTCCGAGCTACGAATTGGCGCGACTATTTCGGATGGGGAGAAAACTTTCTCTTTTCGCCGTCGTAAGGGAACTAGCGGAACTCTTCTGACGCTCAATGAGGCGCAGATCGAAGATAACGCTCTCAGTCCGTTTTTGCGGGAACTGGATCGCGAACGGTTTGAACAGTTCTTTGGGCTAAATCATGAACGCTTGCGGGAAGGGGGTGAAGAACTCCTTCTTGGCAAGGGCGACATTGGCAGTGCTTTGTTCCAGGCTAGCGGCCTTTTGGAGCTGAGAAATCTGCTTGACGGACTAGATGGGGAAGCCAAACAGTTGTTTTCTGCCAAGTCGCGCACGAAAACAATCAGTCGCGCAATTGACGAATACAAACAGGCCAGATCCGAGATGCGGAGAATGGCTATTTCTGCGGGGATGGTGAAGCAAAAGCAGGCCGCACTGGATGTTGCAGAAGAGAGTCTCGAAAAATTGAAGACCGAGTCACAATCCTTGCAGCACGATCTGGTTCGGTTGCGTCGAATAGCGAGTAACAAACCTGACGTAGCTCGGCTGCAAGAGCTCCGAGCCGCCCTTGTCACTCTCGAAGTCGTTCCGGTGGTGCCCCCCGGCATTCGCAAGCAGCGCGACGAGGCAGTTGCTGCTCTGGCGGACGCGGCGAACCAGATCAAGACAATAGGTGAACACATCGCAGGGCGAAATAATCGAATTGAAGCACTTCCCGTGAGCAGCCTCTTTAAAGTTCACGCAAAGGAAATTGAGGAACTCAATGGCGGAACGAGTGATTACACTCGCAGCGTGACAGATCAACCTAAGAGGGTGAGTGAGCGAGACGAAGCAATTCGGCTAGCAGAATCGGAGTGGAAGGAGATCTGGCACCGTCGTCCCGTGTCAGAGGCGGAGGAGCTAAGGAGCGCATATTCCCGGAAACCTGAAATCCTTGCGTTGATCACGGACCATGCTCGGCTCAGCACTACCTTTGCGCAGGCTGAAGAACAAATACGAATCGGAAAAGAGGAACAGGAGCGTCTTTGCGCAGAACTAGCTCTGTACCCCGATCCTCCAGATCCTGCGGCACTTATTGCAACCATAGAACAGGCAAAGTCCCTCGGTGACACGGACCATGCAATTGCCAAGCTCAAGTCTGATATTGAGCGCGTGAATACTGGCGCCGCTCGCGATCTCAAAGCACTCCGCCCGTGGTCGGGAAGTACCCAGGAACTGGAGAGTCTAAGAACGCCGTTACTGACCACCATCGACAAGTATGGGCGCGAGTGGGAGGTTGTGGCGGCTGCACAAAGAGATCTGACATCGCGGCTATCCGAGATCGCGGCCACAATTCAAGGAGAGCAGGTTGAACTTGAACGGTTGGGGGCTGAGGTCGGTGAAGCTGGTGAGCATGAGCTCGTTGAGGTCCGCACTCGCCGCGATCAGCTTTGGCAACTAATTCGTGCTTCGGCTCTTGATGGGACTTTATCTGGCGAGGATGCCCAGAAACAGTCCGGTTCATCTGCGCCCCTAGGGAAGATCTTTCTGGAGCATCTTCGTCGTGCCGATGACATCGCGGACTTGCGGTTCGCGAACGCCAAATCCGTCGCAATTCATGATCGACTGGCGAACGAGATCAATTTGGCACGGGACGAACAGCAGAGGATCGAAGGAGAACTCGCGAGGGTGGCTGCTGAAGACCGCGAATTGCGGCAACGTTGGACGCTGGAATGGGGTCCGGTCGGCTCAGGGCTTTTGTCGCCCGCAGAGATGAAAGAGTGGATGCAATCCCGACAGGTCATCCTGGATCGGCTCGAACAAGTTCGCGAAAAAGAGGACGATCTCCGCATTTTGCAGGAAGGCGCTTCCACGGCTGCTGCTCACATCAATGCGCGTCTGGCTGAAGTGGGATCGCAGGTCGGGTGTGAGAACAAGTCACTCGCAGTCGTAATCAAGGTCGCTGAAGGCTTTGCCAAGAAACTTGAGGAGCAGACACGGCTCATCGAGGACATTCGTAGGCGCTTGCATTTACTCGCGATTGAAAAGCGCCAAGAAAAGCTGGCCGCCTGTGAAACCCAGCTGTCAGCCTGGTCGCAAAGGTGGACCCCCCTTGTGAGTGCTTTGCTGCTGCCCGAAAGCAGCACTCCCGACCAGGTGGGAGGAGCGCTTGCCATTCTTGAGAAGGTGTTTGAGCACCTTAAAGACGCCGACCGCCTGCAATACCGGTTGAAAAGAATCGGAGATAACATCGAGCAGTTCGAGAAAAGAGCTTCGCAGCTCGTGGCGGCGATCGACCCATCCCTCGGCTCCGTTTCCGCTGGAGCGGCGGTTACACAACTGCACTCGCGGCTGGTGGAGGCGGGTAAGGCAGAGAGTCAGCGCGAAGAACTTGGAACGGAGAATAGGAAAGATGAGGCGGTGATGTCGAGCTGCGTCAGTAAAGCCCAAATGGCCGCGAACACCCTAAACAAATTGAAGGAACTTGCCAAGTGCGACGACGACCATCAACTTGAAACAACAATCACGGCCGCGGAGAAAAGAGCAGAAAAGCGAGACGAATATGATCGGATCGCGGTCGGCCTGATCGAGCGTAATTCTCTCTCCGACGTGGGACAGATCGAAGAGGAAACTTCCGGATACGAATTGGATTCCGTTCAGTCAGAAATCCTAACTGGCGAAGGTCGCCAGAAGGCCCTTCAAGATGAGGTGTTCAAGACTGGCAGTGAGCACGGCAAGTTGCTGCAGGAGTTCGAGCGCCTGCAAAGTAGTGACGAATCTACCCTTCAGGCTCAGAAAGCCGAAGATGCGGTGGCGCGGGTTCGTCCAGCGGTCTCACAGTACCTGCGGCTTCGGGTCGCCTCAGAGGTGCTTCAGCGTGCGGTTGAATCATATCGCGAGAAACATCAGGGACCGGTTTTGAGTCGTGCGAGTGAGGTGTTTTCGAGTCTTACCCTCGGGGATCATTGCGGATTGACCACCGGTTTTGGTGATGATGACAAACCGGTCTTAGTCGCGATTCGAAAGAACAGAGAACAGGTGCAGGTCGATGGATTGAGCGACGGCACCCGCGATCAACTCTATCTTGCGTTGCGACTGGCCGCCATCGAACACCATGTCCAGACGGTGTCGCCTTGCCCCGTGATCCTTGACGACATTCTTATTAACAGTGACGACATACGAGCATCAGCGGCGTTGCAGGTTATTGGCGATCTGGCGAAACGCACACAGGTGCTTTTCTTCACTCACCACAGGCGCCTTGCAGAGTTGGGAATCAAGGCCGGTGGTCAGATGATCGAACTCAGCTCTTGAGCGGCTGCAACGATGGGTTGAGTACCACCGGCAATGCTCTGCGTGTTTGCGCTGGGTTGAATTCAGACTCTGCCCAAAAACATCACTATGTGAGCAAGGCAAGCCGGCTTTTGTGACTTTGTGGATTCAGGAACTTGCAGAGCTAACGGCAGAGGGGATTCTGGGCAGCTTGACCTGTCGGTTCTACCTATCCTCGGTTGCGCGAGGGGCGACGCCGGATTTTGTGAGTTTGGACTTGGTTTACTTGATTCATGGATACATGTACCCCCTAACCCCCTAAAGTTGCACAGAGCCTTTAGGGAATTATATGCGATCTCCCGAACGGTATTCTCCTCGGTTTCTTCATTTTTCCATCAAAGGTATGGAAGACATTTCCGGAGCGGACAGCGTTCTCTCCGATCCCTTGCACGAGCGGTCAACGCGGATTCACGCACTCGCATCGTCACGACTACTTGAATTATCTGGAAGCATGGAAATTGCTGGGGAGGCAGCGGTAAATTTGGGGTGTCCACTGAATGGTTTCCGTCGCCAGATCAGCGTCCCGAAGAGTCTCGATTCGATGCCAGTCAGCCTCTTGGTCGACTCGTTCCTCGCCAAGAACGGGGTTCGCACGGTCGAACGTCAGGGTGGTGCGCTCCACGTCGCAGTGAAATGCAGTTTTTTCGTGAAACGAAACTCGCGAATTCTGCACAAACATGTTAGTAACCGAGCGAAACATCGAGGCGTCCTCCAGGCCTGATCTACCACAAAAAGGGAACCGGAGGGTAACAAATGTCGAAACTTTGCTTGTGCGTCCGTGACCTTCGCACCGGGAGGTGCTCCATGACGAAGAATCGAATCTGCGGTCTCTTTTCGGTCGCAGTGTTCATACTGGTTGTCGTTGTGGCCTCAACAGGCGCACATGCCCAGACCTACACCGACCTGTACAATTTCGATTTCACTCATGGCGCTTATCCCCAATACCCGAACCTTCTAGCCCAGGGACGAAACGGCAACTTGTATGGGACAACCGCCGGCGGCGGGACTTACGGCGACGGCGTCGTGTTCAGAATCACGCCGAGCGGCACGCTGAACGTGCTATACAACTTCAAGATTAATAGTATTGGTGACTCTCCGTTTAGTGGACTGACACTCGGGACGGACGGCAACTTTTACGGTACTACTACCTCGGGCGGCCCCAACAATTGGGGGACGATCTTCAAGATCACACCGAACGGCAGTCTAACCACTCTCTACAATTTCACTGGCAGCACCGACGGTCATGATCCTTTCGCACCGCCAATTCAGGGCGCTGACGGGAACTTCTACGGCGTATCCTATGGTGGGAGTGCCTACAGGATCACATCTTCGGGATCCTTTGCCCTGCTCGGTTCAGTCCCCGGTAGCTGCTCCGCCCCACTTCTTGAGGGAACAGATGGGAACTTCTATGGCACCACTCTGACTGGAGGCAGGTTGGGCGGGGGAACGGTGTTTAAGATGACGCGTAAAGGGATCGTGACGGTCCTCTACAACTTTGACAACACGCCTTTTAACAAAGACGGGTCAAGTCCGTACGCGCCTCTGATTCAGGCGACTGACGGGAACTTCTACGGAACCACCCTCTCAGGAGGTATCAACGGTGGGGGCGTAGTGTTCAAATTAACCCCGCGGGGAGCGATAACGGTGCTGCACTACTTCGACCCCAATAATTCAGGCGACGGGTATTACCCTTACGCAGGGCTGGTCCAAGCCACCGACGGCAACTTCTACGGTGTCACTTCTTATGGTGGAAACGTGGGCCGCGGAGTGATTTTCAAGATCACCCAGACTGGCAGCTACTCCATCCTCTACAACTTCGACGGCACCAAAGGTGGCTCACCTTCTGCTACACCCATGCAACATACCGACGGCAAGATTTACGGTTTGGCAGCATTGGGGACTTCGGACGATGGCGTTGTTTATAGCTTCAATAATGCCGGGCTTGCGCCATTTGTCAGTCTCGTATCCACCTCTGGCAAGGTCGGGAAGTCCATCGGCATCCTCGGCCAAGGATTCAAGGGAACAACTGCTGTTTCCTTCAATGGAACCCCCGCAATCTTCAAGGTGGCTTCCAGCACGTATCTGACGGCCAAAGTTCCCAGCGGAGCGACCACTGGATTTGTAATCGTGACCACGCCCAAGCACAAGCTCACTAGCAACAAGAAATTCCGAGTTATTTGAGGAACGCATCGTGAGTTACTTGGTCTGTTCTGCGACACGATGCTAAAACTCATTCACTCGGACAACCTTGAATACAAGCAACTCACGGTGACCTGCCCCCCGAAAGTAAGCGTCCGGAGTGAACCGTCTTGCTAAGTGTCCACGAATAAGTTAAGTGGACACTTCGGGAGGTGTGGAGCTGATATTCCGCGGCAGAAACTCCTCGATACGGTTGATGGGATGATCGGCAATGCGAATCAGCACCTGGCGCAGATACTTCGGGATCAAGGCCGTTCAGCTTTGCGGAACCGATCAGGCTGTAGAGGGCCGCTGCCCGTTCGCCACCTGCATCCGATCCGGCAAACAAGTAATTCTTCCTGCCCAGGGCTACGCCCCGTAAAGAACGCTCGGCGGCATTGTTGTCGATCTCGATGTGTCCATCTTCTATATGGCGTGTCAGCGCATCCCAACGCGAAACCGCGTACCGAATCGCCACCGTGGTCTCCGACTTGCGCGATAGTTTCAACAAGGTCGCTTCGAACCACTGTCGCAGAGAGTCGAGTAGCGGCTGGGCTTGCGCTTGGCGGACTTGGCGGCGTTGTTCCGGCGGATGGCCGCGAATCTGTTCTTCGATCCCATACAGTGCACCGATCCGCCCCAGGGCTTCCCGTGCCACCGGCGAAGCATGCGCTTGTTCCAGATCGTAGAACTTGCGTCGGACATGCGCCCAACACGCGGCTTGGTGAATGCGACCATTTTCGTAGAGCTGATTGAACCCGGCGTAGGCATCGGCCTGCAGCGTGCCACGAAACTTCTCCAGATGCCGCTCGGGATGTTCGCCTTTGCGATCCGGCGAATAAGCAAACCACACCGCCGGTGACGCCGTGTCGCCTGCGGGACGATCATCGCGAACGTAGGTCCACAAGCGCCCGGTCTTGGTCTTGCCGTTGCCTGGAGCCAACACCGGCACTGGCGTGTCGTCGGCGTGCAGCTTATCGGCGGCTATCACGTAGCGGCGCAACGCTTCCACCAGCGGCTCCAGCAGCCGGCTGTTCCGCCCACCCAATCGGCAGGCGCTGGCACGGAAGCAGTTCGTCTCACCCGGCGGCATCGCTTCGTACTGCGCAGCCATCGGGGCTCCCGGCCGCGACCGGTGGCGCTATGATAGATAGCGCATAAGCTATCCAAAAGGGATAGCCCAGCTATCTCTTCAGATAGGGACAAGCGCTCCCAAACGGGTCTCGGCCAAATCCCAGCTCCAAATTGTTGAATCTACGAATACTTAAAAGCGACATCACCTCCGCTCTTCGGACGGAAAATTGCTCCCGCATGGTCCAGTGGTGGCTGTCGCTGCGTCTGGATCGGTACTTTTTTCTGAATGGGACGGACCCCACAATCCTCCCGCGACCCTCCACCCAACGCTAGGTCAATATCGCTCTATTTTGGCGCGCCAATGGAATCAGGTCAGAACTCGCCAAACGCCGGTTGTGCTCAGTGCCATGGGCCTCTGCCCGAAGGACGTACCCGTTTCTGTTCGAACAAATGCCTAGCCCAGTACAAGCGTGAACAGGAACGTGCTCACTATGGCCACCGGCATCACTACTCGTGCACTGACTGCGGCCACGAATTGCACCTCGGTCGTCGGCGAAAGTAAGCACAATTTCCCTCCTGTAATCGGTCACAATCGGGTCCTCCAACTGTTGCAGAAAAGAAACTGAAGCCATTCTGTGCGACGGTCACCTGCTCTGGAGGGGAATCCATCACCACAACACAAAACGGATTTCTAACGGTCAAGACAAAGGCGGCCTTGGATCAGCAGGTACGCCTTGACGTTGAAAAAGTCGGCTCGCTCTTCGGTCGACTAGGATCCCGACCAACACAATTTTTCCGATCTTTACATTGACTCATTGACTCCCGCGGGAGAAATCCAAGTAGGATCAAATAACTGCGCCAGTTGCGCCGGAGTCAATTCTTTCAACGTCCGCGCCAGCACCCTCCCCGACTGTGACTGATCACGTTGAATTGATAATCTCCTGGTGGCATGCCGTTGAAAGAGTCCACCGCGTTCTGCGGTACGCTTTTTGTCAACGTGTGGTGATTGAACCCGATTACCCGGCTTCCGTACTTCGCGTACAAGGTAGACGCATGCGTCGAAAAGTTCTGGAGCCCCTCATACCCAACGAGTGTCGAACTGAAGGTTCCTTAAATAAAGAGCAGCGACTTGTTGCCTTGCAACGTTTGCCAATTTGCCGCAGACAAAGGAACGGGCATTGCAGCCAGGAGTTCGGCGACCGTCCCACCCCAATGGAAGCCTGGGCCGCGCAATAGTGGTCTTCCCACAGCTTGGCTGCCGCATAAACCGTATCTCCAACGATTCCCGTCACAGCGCGCCCGACGAAGCCGAAGATTTTGCCCGCAATGTCGCCCAGCATCGCCACCTGCGACACTCCGCCGGTTGGCGTGGGTGCGTGCCCCACTTATGGAAGCTACTCGCAGTGAACAGAGAAAAGACCACGGTGTCCTCGTACTTCACTAGGAATCGGTTCAGCGCTGCCTCTCGGCCCTCGGCTGCCCACCACGGTCCGGACTCGTTCCCATCCGATGACAGCGGGCCGAAAGGCAGGCAGCCCAACCAGGCCTCGGTTAGAAAGTCGCATTAACCTGCTGACCGCAAATTGTCCCGTTTGCACTCCCCGAGCCGTCTGCGAGATCAAGGTTAACGGTCAACTGGATCGCGCAGCTCTGGTTCCCATTCGCGCCCCAAGAAAGATTTCCCGCCAACGATAGCGATTGCGACGAAGACAGTGTCCAACTCACGATAGCCAAATTTCCCGTGATCGAAAGGTCACCGTTGAAAATGTTGCCGTCAATGCCGCAATTGGCCGGAGACTCGTTAATCGCAACTCCTATCGATCCATCGCCATTATTGTCAACCGAACCGCCGAGGCTTCCGCTGAGTCCCACACTCCCCCCTGCGGGACAGGCACTGTTAACAGAGAGAGTGCACGTGTAAATGGATCCGGAGTTGTAGCATGACAAAGAGTCTTGCGGGCCTAGGTCAGCGTTGTGGGACCGGCGGGCAGCGGCCGCACCGCCACTACCAAATGCGTCTGCCATAGTAGAGGCAATCTGGGTTGCAAGTGCATTAGCGTCAGACTGTGACAAGGCTGGGGACCCGTTGCTGTTGCCGCCGCCGCAAGCCAGCATCGATGTCCCGACAAAAGTGATCAAACAGAATAAGCTAACTCTTCGAAAATTAACCGGCATACACGACCTCCTTCGCATTTAGAGCTAAATTGGGTTTGAATAACCTCTTCGACTCCTATGAGGCCTTCTCCTTTGGTCTCAACCAAGCACTCTGTTGCTGCGAGTTGGACTGTTCATTGGCAAGCGTTATGCAGGTCGTCGGCTGAATAGTGCTTGTCCAGTATGACCACCTTTGTCCCGCTGGACCCAATTGCCTGCAGGGCATCTCCGTGAAGTTTTTGTCCTAGCTGGGCGGGGTAGTTCACGACATCGACAACCTGGTATTGCTGTTTACTGATCAAGGCTCCGGCGACGCCAGCGAGCATGATGTTGCGAAAGGCGTGCGATCCAATTCCTTTGACAGCAAGGCAGCCCTTTGACGACGCTTGGGCTGATAGAGCGCTGGAACGTGGTTGAAGCGATTGCTGCCTAAAGCTCGGCAGAGTGGCCAGCACAATAACTAGTAGTAATTGATGTCTCATTGTTGTTTCCTCCTCACCCCAGTACGCGACAAATCCGTCCAGCAGGGGACAGGCGTATAATCCTGGCGTCAAGAATTGTTCTTCGACCGGAAACGAGGTTTCATGAACTCCGCGAGCGCAGATGTCACTCCGCTCCTGCAGGAAGTCACCCGAGGCAACCAGGATGCGCTCGCCCGGTTAATGCCTCTTATCTATAGCGAACTGCGGCGTCTGGCGGCGCACTGCATGAGGGGCGAGCGTACTGACCATACGCTCCAGCCAACGGCGCTGGTGCACGAAGCCTACATGTTGCTGGTGAAACAAAAAGTTGAGTGGCAGAACAAGGCCCATTTTTTCGCGGTAGCGGCCCAGTTGATGCGCCGGGTTCTGATCGATCACGCCAAAGCGAACCTGCGAAAGAAACGCGGCGGCAACCAGATCAAGCTGTCACTGGATGAGGTCTACTTATTTTCGGAAGACAAGTCCGACGAACTCATGGCCCTCGACGAATCGCTCAAGCGCTTGGCCGAGCGCGATCCCCGGCAGAGCCGCATCGTGGAGATGCGTTTCTTCGCCGGGCTTGAACTGAAGGAGATCGCCGGACTCCTCGACATCTCCGAGAAGACCGTGAAGCGGGACTGGCAAGTCGCCAAGATCTGGCTCTATGCGGACTTGAGAGAGCAGGACGGAGATTCCCCCAGCGAAATGCAAAAGAGTTAAGGAACGGTTGCACTCGGAGCCACCTGGATCCGGAACACCAGTCCTTTACAACAACCGTATTTCCCGCCTTGGTTGGTCGTGCCATAGAGCCTGCCCTTCGCGTCCCGAATCAAACCTGCGTAGGGTTGGCTCCCGTCCGTGCCCCCAGCGAAGCTGTGCAGGATCCTCTCCTTGCCAGCCGTATCCAGTTGGAAAACGGTTCCATTGTTGTGCACGCCACCGGAGGAAGTGGTACCGTAGAGGCTGCCGTTCCTATCTCGAACCATGGGTCCGAATTTTGGAGTTGCTCCGTCACCACTTCCCATCCCAGCAAAGCTATGCAGTACGCTTTCCTTGCCCATGGTATCCAGCTTGAACACCGTTCCGTAGTTGTCGGAGCCGCCTGATTGAGTCGTGCCATAGAGATTGCCCGCCGCATCCCGGACCAAACCCGCGGTGGGGGATGCTCCGTCAATCGGGAAGCCAAGGAAGCTGTACAGCATTTTCTCTGTGCCAGTCGTATCCAACTCGAACACTGCTCCGTAGCTGGACGCACCGCCTTGCCACGTAGTACCGTAAAGGTTGCCCGTCGCATCCTGAGTCAAACCTGCGGCAGGAGATGCCCCATCAGTCGGAGGGCCAGAGAAGCTGTACAGCACGGTCTCCTTGCCGGTCGCATCCACCTTGAACACTGCTCCTAGGTTGAAGGCGCCGCCCTCAGAAGTAGTGCCGAAAAGATTCCCTGCTGCATCCCGGATCACGCCTGCCTCGGGATATGCACCGTCTCCCTGGGTAGAACCCGTGAAGCTGTATAACACCGTTTCCTTGCCGGTCGTATCTAGCTTGAATACCGTTCCGAAGCCGTCGGACCCGCCTTCTTGTGTCGTGCCATAGAGATTGCCCGCCGCATCCCGGACCAAACCCGCGGTGGGCAATGCCCCGTCGGACGGGTAGCCTGTGAAGCTGTAGAGCCCGGTCTCCTTGCCGGCCTTGTTCAGTTTAAACACTGTTCCGTTGTTCGAAACGCCGCCCTGAAACGTTGTGCCGTAGAAGTTGCCCTGCGCATCCCGGACCAACCCAGAGTAGGGATTCTCTCCGTCTTTCTTACCCCCGGAAAAACTGTGGAGCACGCGATAAGTCTGCGCTTGCGCTGGGACCGCAACGAGCGCGGACAAAGTCGCGATCGCGAACGCCACCACAGCGGCTGTGGCTTGCAGTCGTATCCCGGAAATCCGTCCCCGATTTTGCACCGTGCTCGTCATGATAATGACCTCTCAAAAGTGAACCCGCCTTGACGCCGGTCTGTCTCGTGGCCCAACTACCGCCCTTTCGGCTGCTGCCCCTGGCTCAATCGAAAAAAATACCTATCCAATACTTCACAAGTGTCTAATCTGTTGCCACAGGATTAAGAAGGCCCACAGACCGAAGCCTGTGGGGTTATTCCACTTAAGCCTCTATCGGAACAACTGGGAATACATAGCCTACTTCCCGTTCGCATGGCTGAGCACCCAGACGTCATTCGTTGACCCATTTGTCGTTGTTTCGGTGATCCCGCCAAATATCGTCATGCTGTTGGTGGACGGGTTATACACCGCGCTATGTGCAGTTCGGGCCTCAGCGAAAAAGCTAAACGGACCCAGTTGCGTCCAAGTTGGAGTACCACCGCTGCCGTTGGCGTTGGAGAGTACCCATACATCGCCCAATGCCCCTGTTGCATTATTGCCACCGAAGATAGTCATGAGGTTGTTGTTTGCGTCGTAGACCGCGCGGGGCTCATTCCTCCCAGGCGGAAGCGTGCCTGAGGGAGAAAGTTGCGTCCACGTTGGCGTGCCACCCAAGCCGTTGGCGTTCGAGAGAACCCAGACTTGATTAGTGGCAGAACCGCCGAGCGTGCCGCCAAAGACGATCATGCTGTTCGAACCGGGGTCATAGACTGCGGTGGAGTCTTCAGCAGTTCCGGGTGATCCTGAAGGATTAAGCTGCTTCCAAGTGGGAGTCCCGCCGAGTCCATTGGCATTGGAGAGCACCCAAACATCCCCGAAGTTTGTCGAAAAACAGTCGTTCCCACCAAAGACAATCATCCTGTTGTTCGTCGAATCGTACACTGCGGTGTGCCGCAATCTAGGGGCGGGGGAACCACCGCCGGGGTTGAGCTGAGTCCATGCCGGTTTTCCGCCATCGCCATTGGCATGCTTCAGCACCCAGACGTCATTCGCGCACGGCGACGAGAATCCTAGGCCTCCACCAAAAATGACCATACGGTTGCTGCCAGGGTCGTAAACCGCGCTGTGGCCGTTTCTTCCCGTTGGCCGCGTACCGTTGGGGTTTACACGTGTCCATGCTAGGGTGGCTCCATTCAGCCGCCACACGTCATTGAAGTTCTTAGGCTGGGACGAATTATTGGGACTGTTCGACCCTCCAAAAGTAATCATCCGATTCGTGATTGAGTCGAGAACCGCAGAATGATCGAAACGTGGTAGGGGGCCTGCAGACGTCCAAGTCTGTGCCATTGTGGCCTGGGCCAGCAGGACCAGCACAAGAGCGAAAACCAACTCGAAACAGCGTCTGTTTGTTCTTCTGTTCATTTTGAAATCTCCAAGCGTGAGATAGAGGCGGTTCAACGAAGTTTCGGCTTTCGGCCTCACATCAGTACGCGACAAATCTCGTGACGGGGGGTCAGTCGTATTCGTGTCGGGGCCACACATTCCAATCAGTGCATCCTCTTTATATTCAAAAGCGCCGGTGATCATACGCTTATCTCGACTCTCACGATAGTGTGAAAAGATTTTCACCTGGGTGCAGCCCAGCAGTGTGCCTCGGCACCAGCACACCGATAATTGTCCAACCGGGAACGTAATCTTGCGACAGCCGCTCGCATCCTTCACCATCCGTCTGCTGGCGGACCGAAGATGACTTGTGGTCGCAGTTGCTGCGACAAGTCCGTGGTCAAGGCGCCGGGCGGCTCCCCTCTCAGGGCCGCGTGAATATTGGCGGCGGCCAATCACCCGGCTACTGAGACGACCTTCGATCAGGAAATGTGGGTCTAGTGCAACTTTGCAAATTCGATCTCGGCTTGGCGCCGTGCGTAGACGTCGGGGTCCGAGTCCTTCCAGAGCGCGAGAAAATGTTGGTATGCATTTCGAGCCTTCGCGGTATCCGAGGACAAGGCATAGGCCCTCGCGAGTTGAAGACGGGCCAGAGAACCCAGCAGACCGTTGCCCGCGCGGCCGGGATGGTCGAGGATTTTTTGAAACTCGGCGGCCGCTGCGCTTCCCTGATGCTGCATCAGGTAAGCCTGACCCCGGAGATAGACTGGATAGAGAGTGTCAAGCGCAATGGGGTCCCCGCCTAGTTCGTACGGCCTCGAGAGTTCGAGCACATCGATTGCCCCAGCCGGATTCTCAGAGTTGATTTCGATCGCCGCTCGAATACTAGGCAACCAATAATGGTCCAGCCAAATGTTGGTCGGGAATCGCCGGGAGAGGCCGCTCACAATCGACTGCGCACGTGAGGTGTCTCCAGCCCGCGCCAGCGCCAGAGCTGCGAGCGTCTGCACGTCTTCCCCGGAACTCAGAGTGAGAGCTGCGGCAGCCAGTCTCCTTGCCTCGTCCACATTCCCGAATTCCGCCTCGCGCAGCGCTTCGTGGGCTTGCCAAAAAGCTGCTCTTCCTGCTGTTGCATCATTTTGATGGGCCGAAACGATGGCCTGACGGGAGAATTTGCGTGCGTTCCGCAGCCGTCCCTTAAAGGCCTCCGTGTCTGACAAGCTTGAAAGAAGGATATCCTCGGTTCCAGGCAGCCAAGACTCGGGCTGGGCCCGCTTTTCCATTTCCTCATGGTCGTCCCGCATAAACGCTATGAGGTAATAGAGCTGTGGTACGTACTCATGCTCCAGCTTCCGGCTCTGCACCACGTTCAGAACGGCCTCGGCCTCAGCAAGGCGATTCAAATTGATGTATGTGCCTGCGAGGTCTACGTAGTTAATAACATCGTTCGGTTCCAGCTGTAGTGCCTCGCGATACCCTGCCAAGGCCTTCTCGTACTGTCCGAGGTAACCCTCACAATAAGCCAACTTTTCGTACGGAACCTCATCGCGGGGGTACGTCTGCTTCCACTGCTGATAAACCTCCATTTCCCGGTTCAGTTCCCCTGTCGCATTGTTGTAGTACGCCGAATCAATGTAGAACCTCTCTCGCTCAGTCACACGCTCCCGAAGATCGTGGGCTTTTCTCGCGTTTTCTGCGGACAGCGTGGCATCGCCAAGATTTGAGTAAACCGCGGCCAAGACTGCGTAAGCCATTGCAAAATTCTGATCCAACTCAACTGCCCGCTTGAGCAAAGGTAGTGCCGCAAGATCCCCCTGAGACCGCTTGGCTCTCAGGGCCGCGCCGTAGGCTTGTAGGGCTTCAAGCGAGGACGTGGTTTGTTCCACAGGGGTGTCATACTTCTCGACAGATGCGAGCGATTCGCCGAGTCTTACCCTCATCTCCTTTCCCACGGCGTGCAACTTCCGCAATACGTCGTCCTCACCGTTCGCCTCGACTTGAAGAGTGGCGAGTGAATCCCCGCTGTGGCAATTCACTGCCTGGAGTCCGACAATGTAATGGCTGCTGATGCTCGAAATGGACCCCAGCAGCATTGCTTTGCTGCCTGCGCGCTGGCACACTTCGCGAGCTATTCCTTCGGTTACTCGTTCGTCGGTGGAGCGACCCATGTACCGAAGCAACTGGGTCACCTTCCTATCCGAGAGGATGTTCAGATAGGGGGATTCTTCCAGTTCTTCGCGCAGCCCTTGCTTCAGTGTGTCATCCCATACAGCATCGGCAGTTTTGTTCGAGAAATCGGCCATCACCACTGTGTCTTTCTCAGTTAGCCGGCGCTGATTGGCGTGAAAATGATAGAGCAGTCCCGCGATTGCAACCACGAGGATAGTCGAAACCGCACAAGTCCACGCAATAGTGCGCCATTTCGCCGACTCGTGTTCGGTTCGCAACAATCCCGCGCAGCGGGTTTTCCTGATCGCTTCCATAACTTCGCCAACAGTCTGAGGTCGGCTGGCCGGTTCAGGCGCCAAGCATTGCTGGATGACAGCTTCCAACCCGCGATCCAAGTCTGGAACAAATTCTCGCGGCGGAGTGGGTGGTTCATGCAGTCGCTTCGCCACTGCCAGCAAGGGATTGGAATTGTCGAACGGAGTCTTGCCTGTCACCATCTCGTATATGACCAATCCGAATGCATAGATATCGGAGGCCATTGTGAATTCGAGCCCTTCGATTTGCTCGGGTGCCATGTATGCGGGCGTACCTGGCATACCACCGGAAATGCAAAGGGTTGCGCCCGCATCTCGATCGCTTGGTTCGAACGCCAACCCAAAATCGGTGACAACTGCGCGAAAACCGTCCGCCCTATTGGATGACACCAAGATCACATTGCCGGGTTTGAAGTCTCGATGCAAAATTCCCGCAACGTGCGCCGCCGTGAGGGCGTCTGCCATCTGCAGGATGATGGGCAGCGCCTCACGGGTGGTCATCCGGCCCGTCCGCTCAAGCCGCCCAGCCAGCGTTTCGCCAATAAGAAGTTCCATGCTTAGGAAGACGCTGTCGCCACTGGCATCCTTGTGCCTGAAGAGATCGTAAATCCTGCAAACATTCGGATGAGTGACCTGTCTCGCCAGATGTACTTCACGGCGAAAAGTCTCCAAAAAGCGCGGCTGGCTCATAAGTTCCTGCCGGATTGTCTTGACGGCTACTTTCTCCCGCAGTTCCTGGTCTTCCGCTTCATAAACCTCACCCATGCCGCCTCTAGCTATGAAGCGAACTATCCGAAATCGACTACTCAGGACCTTGCCTTGTTCCAAACGAGGGGGTAGAACGGGAACGGCAACCTGTTCCAGCGCGGAGGCGCTCAGGAAGCTGGCCGCCCGGCTGCGATACACGAGAAGCCGTTCAACTTCGCGGCGGATATCTCCTTCCGAGCAAACTTCATCTAGAAACGCCGGTGTTGCTTCCGGCTCTTGCTCCAGTGCCGCTGCCAATACATCTTTGACTCGTTCCCATTTTTCGGGAGGAAATTCCATCTTGCTCTCTCAGGTCGGCGCAGAGCCACATCTTTCCGACTTGCGAATCCCACTTCACATGGTCTCGGATCGCCTCTTGCACCGTCGAAGAACAGTTCTTATCGCGTGGATTATACGCTTGTCCCTTGCTTGCTGGGATTGTCGCGTACTGGGTGAGGACGAACCAATGAGACATACGACTCAAATCAAAGGACGAGATCCATGCAACGGCGGAGTTTTTCGGTTGTTCTGAGCATCAGTTTGGCAATCTGCGCAGCAGGTATGTCCTGGCCAAGGAGCGCTTGGGCCAGTTCAGAGAATCCTCTACACGTTCAAAGGTGGCAGCGACGCCGCTTTCAAGCTGACTCGCTCCGGCAGTACCTGGTCTGAGAGTACCCTCTATACATTCAACGCTAACGGCGAAGGCGGCGACACAAACTCTCCCATCGCGTTTGATGGAGCTGGCAACTTCTACCTAACTGCCCGATGGGGAGGCATAACAGGCTGCTACTACGGATGTGGCGGGGTCCTTGAGCTGTCTCCCGGCAGCAGCACGTGGACTGAAGACACACTTTACAGTTTTACGGGAGGTAGCGATGGGTGGGAACCCCGATTCCAGTCAAATCCTTTACAACGGCAACATCTACGGCGTTGCTAGCATAGTTGGCGCGTTCGGATACGGCGGGGTTTTCGAACTGAAACACTCGCATACGGGCTGGATAGAGTCATTGCTCTACAGCTTCACCGGAGCCAGCGGCGACGGAGCGTATCCGTATGGTGGCGTGGTCTTCGACAAGTCAGGCAATCTCTATGGTACGACCGACGAGGGCGGAGCCTTTGGCTACGGTACCGTGCTTGAACTAGCGCCGTCAGGAAGCGGATGGACCGAGACGGTACTCTACAGCTTCACCCGAGGCGGCGACGGGGCCTATCCGTTTGCGGGCGTAATCCTCGACAAGGCAGGCAATCTCTACGGCTCGACTTATGGAAATAACGGCCCCATATACGGCAGTGCCTTCGAGCTGCAGAAGTCAGGCAGCAGCTTTACGGAGCACACGCTCTACACTTTCAGTGGAGGAAGCGACGGGGCCGGTCCTGCTGGTCAATTGGCCCTTAGGGGTGGCAAGCTCTACGGCGCAGCATACACAGGTGGGACGAACAACGTCGGCGTCGTTTATGAGATTATCCCGTAGGTTAACGGTAGCGAGCCTACGGATCGACAAATAGAATTGAAAGAAAAGGCGCGGCCTACGGGCTGCGCCTCTTCAATTTTCGAAAAGGAATCTGCTCCCCCGTGGTCGGTCTGGGTTGCATCGTCAGGTCTGGTAATGATCTAGAAAGACCATGACTCAGTTCCCGGTTCGGTGTGGCCGCAGGGGTGTCGCAAAAGGTTGCATTCGCGAACTGGGCAGGGCATCTGTTTTTTCATCACATCACTGTGGTCGATTTTGTAGATGGTCCCGCAATCTTCGCTGAGCAAGAAGGCAGTATTTATGCGGGTCGGTCCGCTAGAGCTCCTGGTGCAAAACCATGTGGGTCGGTTTGGAGTTCTCGCCCCCGCGGTAAGAGTTTGAAAAGATTGGTCGGCCATCCAGTACCACTTTGAACCGCATCGTGCATCTGCGCTCTCTGCTGCTTAACGCTCTAAGTGCTTGTCCCAAGCGGCATTGCACGGCCACGGACTCGACCGTCATCCCGGAAGAGGACGCCAATAGGAGAAATTGGGTGCTACGTCGGGAACGAGGCAAAACGATCTTGGAGTACATCCGTAATCACTCTTCCGTGCTCTAGAGCCTGCCCTCCGTGAGTTCTATTCTGCCCTCGATGACCTTCAATATCCCACAGTCGTGGCCTGCGCTTGTTCTCGACGATTGCGAGGATCGCATTTCGTTCCTCCGTCACCGCCTCCGCACTGCTCAGTTCGCTAAGACGAGTGCAGCCGCCATCCGTCTGCGCTCCCGGCAGAATTTCAAAGTTGCATTCCTTGATCATGATTTGCACTGGATGGACGCAGGTTTCCCGGATCGACAGCACGGCAACGGTAAAGAAGTCGCTCGGTATCTTGCCAGTCACGGCTTTGGAGGAATAGTGGTGATCCACTCTCGCTCTAACCAAGCCGAAGTCATGGCGAAGATTTTGCCTCAGGCTAGAGTTCGCAGATTTGGCGACTTTGAAATCGCTGAATGCTCTGAGTGATCGGGGCGCAGAGCTACGTTGCTCTGGCTGCCCGGTGTGGCTTCATCCAGAGAATATCGACTCCACAGCGTAACCAACTCAAGAGAGACAGGGGCGACGCCCTCCGTCCCCCGCCCGATGGCTACAACCTGCTCGACGACAGCTTGTTGCTGAATTTACGGCCCTTACTTCGACGATATGATTTCGGACAGTCAAGATTGGCGCTTCAACTTTCCGTTCGATTGCGCAGTCTTTTCTTAACGATCGGCGAGAGGTAAGATTCATGTCAATCAAAGGCGCTTGAGACTCATGCGGCCCGTTCGGTTGACTGTTCGACTCGTTACCATAGTTCTTGTCGTCGTCGCGTTCTACGTGCGGCCGATCTCGATTGTCTTTGCGATTGGAGGTTTTCTTCTCGGACTGGGCATCAGATATGCCACGGCGCATTGGTCGCAGGTCGCCCCGATTTTGAAACGGGCACTCGTAACCTTCCTAGTCGGAGGCTTGGGTCTGTTTCCTATCGTTGCAACTACGAGATACAAACCAAGCGTTGTGACGGCGGCGGTCATCTTGATCTTAGGCTGGATACTCCTCCCGGCCAAGATTCGGGTTCGAGCGCGGTTTTTCGCGATTGTCGGCCTTGTGAGCATCTGGGTGGGGACGGTTTTCACAACCCTTTCCGTACGCTACGCATTGCGGCAACCACTTGAATTTACCCGCTATTATGTGCGCGTAGATCAATCGGATGAAGGCAAGACATGGACAGTCCGAAGTGAGGCTTTGTTCAATCTACCCAACCCTCCAAACGAGCTTCGGTTGACGCCTGAATTGTTCGCGCAGAGTTTGGTCAACTGCGGTTGGATCGTGGACCGCGACGGATACGTGATCAAAGCAACGCGTCAGCGTACTCAGGACGCGAAATCCCCATGGCTTGGGGCAACTTCCGTCAATACGATATATCTTGAAGACGAACGCTATTGTGAGAGCTTCCTGTTAGTCATTCCAGCCAACTCTCAAGCTGCGATCTTCGCATCCGATTTTACAATCGCCAAAACCTACCCGGACGCCACTCGCAGCGAAGTTCTGGGCCAACATCGCGAACGATTCTTGATCCCAATGAACTATGCCGCTGACGAATCGCCAACACTTCGCTTCGAGGTTATAAACCCCCTCTTTCAAAATTGGGCAGGTGCCAAGATTCTGGACGGTGCGTTTTGGCTCCCTCTGGGAGCTATAGGGAGCATATTCGGCGCTGTCTTCTCTGATCAGATAAAGGGAAGTATCGTTGTTCCGTTGATGCGTCGATTCTACAGCCTCCTTGGACTTAAGTGGTACGACGAGGATGGCAAAGACACAGATCAGGAAAAACCGACAATCATAATTCCCTGAGTTTTAGAGTTCAGCAAGGCTTTTCCGGCGCAAGGAGCACCGCACCGAAGAAATACTTAGTCCCCAGTCCTCGCAAACGGATTTGACCTACCCTTCCCCATAACGCACCTAGCATTGTCAAGGAACGCAGCGTGTCGGTGTAGACACTCTCCGGGCGCATAGAACTTCCGCGCCACCGACGCCCATATTCCCATCTGCCTCCCGCCCTACCATGCCCTTGGTAAGTCCCCGGCAGAATGAGTCGAGATCGGCGCTCTGGGTAACGACTCGGTGATTAACGATTCGAGAGGGTCCCTCTGCCAGAACGGGTGTCGCAAAAGTCTCTGTCGTCGAGGCAATGCAAGTCACTGATTCCACGCACTCATTTTTGGTGCGTCACAGTGTCGCAAATGTTATAACTTATACGACATGTCAAGAACTGCATTTAGCTTGATTTCAAGCGGTTGCTTGGGGTTCTGCTGGGCATCTCAAAATCTGGTGCTAGGTTGGCAGCGGAGGCAATCACATTCATGAAACCGAAGCGAGTGGCACTTTATATCAGAGTATCGACAGGCGAGCAGAACGCTGACCTACAGGTGAATGAACTCACCGATTACGCGGCGTTCCGTAAGTGGGAAATGGTTGAACCCTACACGGACAAGATGAGTGGAGCAAAGGACAGGCGACCCGCGCTAGATCGGCTCATGGCTGATGCCAAGCGCGGCAAATTCGACGTTGTAGCGGTCTGGCGCTTTGATCGTTTCGCACGTTCCACCAGTCATCTACTCAGAGCATTGGAAGAGTTCGCGGCGCTAGGCATTGACTTTGTGAGCCTGAAAGAGAGTATCGACACCAGCACACCAACAGGGAAGATGATCTTCACAGTTCTCGCAGCGGTTGCGGAGTTGGAGCGAAGCACAATCCGCGAGCGTGTCATTGCCGGGCAGAAAGCAGCGAAACGCAGGGGTGTACGCTTCGGACGGCCTACCGTGAATGTCGATACTGCCCTAGTAGGGAAACTGCGGAAGCAAGGGCTTTCTTGGCGCGATATTTCGGCAGAGTTGCGAGTGCCGAAAGACACTTTGATTCGCTCGGTTGAACGGGAGGTGCAATGACGCGCCGCAGCCGCAACGGGTTCGGGAAGTTGCCTGACAACTTCGCTGAAGCATAGACTTTCCGTGACATGAAGACGACCGATCTTGTTGCTTGGATAGGTGCAACGACGGGCATAGCCAGTCTCGGCTGGAACATCTACACCAAGATCACAGCGAATCGTCCGAAGTTGGTCGTGACGGCTTACGCCAACATGATTCAGATGCCGCCCCCACCAAGGAATCCAAGATTTCTCAGAGTCACCGTCCAGAATATCGGCACCGCACTTACCACCATCACGAACGTGGAGTTTTACAGCCTCATCCCACGGTGGAAGCGCCTTCTCTACAAACTCCATCTCAAGAAACGCGGCGAAGAAACCCACGCGATAATGAACGACTTCCGGGGACCACAAATTCCTTACAAGCTAGAGGTAGGAAGCGAGTGGGTTGCACTCATGGAGCAAGACGCGAGTTTCGAGGATTGGTTGAATACGGACAGGCTCCACTGTGCGATTCATCACTCGTTCTCAAGACGACCTGTACCGACGAAGATCAACTTCCCTCGTCGAAGCAGGAATTGAAATTGGGTTCTTTCCTCACGATATGATTCAAGAGCTTGTTGCCCTCAACAAAAAATGGTCTGACTCGCTCAGAACCGAACCGATTGTTCCTCCGAACGACACCAGCCCACTCGCCAATGTTTCGTATTACAAGCTGGGAACCTCCATGCAGGACAACACCCACTTTTTTGTTCGACCGCCAAAGGAAGCTGGTGGATTCTTCACAGTCGAAGATGCTGTTAAGAATGTTTTGGCTCACGGTCGAACAATCGAAGAAATCGCCATTGAGTGGCATAAAATGGACGACCAAAAGGTGATCGTAGAAAAGCTGGTTCGTCAAAGTTACGGCAGCAGCCATCGGCTTTTCAGCTTTGTTTAGTAAATGATCGAGGAATTGATCGAACGGTGAGTCGCCTCACTTCGTGAACAGGAACAATGCCTTGTTGTCATTTCCCCCGCTCCATCGCCATTTGTCGATCACCCATTCAAGCTGGATGACGTTGAATTTCGTCGCCAGTTCCTTCACTCCGTTGCAGTAAAAGATGCCAGTCTCTTCCTGACCGTCCTTGTCGCGAGTCACCAGCGTAAAGTCGCGATTACCGTTGGTTGGATCGTAGACATGGATGTTTCGCGTGGGACCTATTCCCTCCTTGCGGTAAATAGCACTGAAAACGTTGCCGCCTCTGGGTCGTGGTGCAGTTGGTGCTCTGTTTCGCTCTGCCCAAGCTTTAGCCTCTGCCCACGTCTTGGCTTCGCCGTAGTCAACCGTTCCGTTGTAACGTTCCAGAACCGTGATCTTCACTGTACAACCGCCCATCGGCGATTCGATGAGATGCAGTTTGTCGCAACGAACGAAGTTTCCGGTAGCCCGAGACGATGATGATCCAGCACAGATCAACAATTCCACGATCTCGTCTTTGACTTCGCCAATGATCGCTCCCATCCCTCCCCAACTGCCTCCGTTGCTGTCGGTTACATACGCTGTCTCACCGATGTGCTTGAGAAGCTTGGCTGCGTTCTTCTCAGCTTCACTTAGAACTTTCGTGGTATTAGCAGCGATCTGCCCAAGCGATTCGTTTCGCTCAGCTTGAAGTTTGTTCAAGTCAACTTGCGACTTATTCAGATCGGTTTGCAGCCTGTTGCGTTCGCCCTGAATCTCCGCAATCTTCGCTATCGAGTCTTTCTGTTCCTTGCGAAGATCGTTGGCTTCCTCACTCAAGCAGTTGGCTTCTCGGCTGTGGTGAAGTCCCCAGATGGTCAGGATGATGCCGATTAGGACGGGTGTGCCGACAATGAAGGCGTGAGCCCACGGATGAATCCAAAGCCAGAGTCGTGCAGCATCCCAGAGATGAACGGTCATAGTGTGGTCAGGAAGACAGGAAAATACTACACTACTGCCGTGACTGCCATAGTCGCCGACTCTCTAGCGAGATACCTCTCGGAGGTTGCCAAACTCCGCAGAAGTTGGAGGCTCCAGCGGCATCTCGAATTGTGGTTCCGAGCCGAAGATGCATCGTATCGCAAGACCCGTCTTCAGCCGGGTATCTATCGCCCGAGGAAGAGCGGGTTAAGCAAATCAGTAAATAAAATTCAGGAAATCGAAAACGATTTGTATCGCGAGTTTGGCCGCTGTGCCACGCAACTTTCGCAGTCCGATTCAAACTCGATCAACGACGACTTCGAGTCGTACTTCTTGATGCAACATCACGGTGCTCCGACCCGAATTCTGGATTGGTCGGATGGGGCACTGATTGCCCTGCATTTTGCGGTGGGACGCAAGAAGTTGCCCCCGAAGAGTGGCTCCATCATCTACGTTCTCGATCCTCACTGGCTTACAAAGCTATTGAGGGAAGACCCAGACCGCAAAGACGCTCTGAAGAGATGGAAGGCGTTCGCGAAGAAGCACCCCAACGACTACGATGAGGATGATTGGGAACGACTTTATCTACCCCCAGAGAAAGACGAAATTAACAACAAGCTGCTGAAGACGCCTGCAACCCCCATGCTCTGGGATTTGTCGCACGTCACTCGAAGAGTAGCCGCCCAACGCAGTCGATTCATGATCTTCGGCAGTGATCCTCTTTGGCTTGTGAAGATAAAAAGAGAACGCGGTTCACGGTTAGTTTCAATCGTCATCCCACGTGGCTCGATCAACAAGATCAGACGAGAACTCCGTGATGCGGGCATAACCGAATCGGTCGTCTATCCCGATCTTGATGGTCTCGGGCGTGAACTAAAACACGTTTGGGAATTGAGAAGATGAAGGGGTGTTGCTCATGAACGAAGCGGGCGGTCTAATCGTAGCTGCGATCATCGCTGGAGCCGTCACCCTCATAGCGGCTATCATCGCCGCTTTCGTCTCTTTTCTGAGCCTTGTCATCAGCAAAGAACAGTCGGTCTCCGAATTCCGACAGCGATGGATAGATGAACTCCGAAAGGACGTTGCTTCTATCGTTGCCTTCATGGTTGGTATTCATGGGGAATCGGTCGTCAGGCGTATGCAATGATTTTGGGCGGTATAGATTTGGATTTCCCGAAACGAGTTTCTTCATTTTTTCATTTTCTGCGGTAACCCCTTGAACCCGATGCGAGGAGTTAGTCCGAGTTCCCGTATCCGCTGGCTCGTCTGCACGTCGAATCTGAGCACAGCGGATTCCAAAGTCGGGGGGCCGATGATCGAGGGGTACTTCCACCAAGCGGAGATAACTCTTTACTTCATATTGGTTATTCTTGAAAGAGCCTCCCCTCAGGACACAGCGGTCGGGAGCAATTCGACCCGAGCCTTCAACGAATTCCCAGACATTTCCTGCCATTTCCGCACATCCAGACAAACTATTGCCCTCAACAAATCGTGTGACCTCACTAGTACCCTTGATGTCGCTTTCGATCGAATTGCAATGATCTTGGAGGAATCCTGATCCCCACGGATACTGAAAACCCTTAGACGACCTTGCGCTAATCTCCCACATGTCCTCTGAAGGAAGACACCAGAGCCATTCACGGCCCGGATATTTGTGGTTCAGCCATCTCACGAATGCCTTTGCTTCAAGATAGCTGAGACCGGCTACAGGATGATTTCGCTGCTTTGAATTGTACTTCTTACTGGATCGCCAAGTGGACGGTCCCCTGGTCTTCTTGTCTTGCGTTAGGAATGCTCTTCTCGCACTCCCACCTTCCCAATATTCGTCTTTTAAGTAGCCCCCGTCTGTCACAAAAGAGAGAAATTGTTCATTCGTCACGGGATAAATTCCGATACCGAACTGGGGGGGGAGTAACAACTCATGCTGACCACGCGTGACAACAAATGGGCCGTGGCGCTCATTTGGATCATCGCGGAACACGACCGGGGCAGTCACGCTCATCTCAACGAGGCCGTACTCGGTGAATCCGGGCTGACTCACATCCTCCCTCAGTGATGTGAGGAGAGCCCTCTTCATATCCGCTCGCGATGAATCCGACTCGTGTATCGGAGTGCCCCTCTGTGTCAGAAGCGCCTGGCGAAGTCTCTCTCGTTGTTCTCCGGTAGTTCGGTCAAACAACATTCTTGCGACTAGAAGACCGTGATACTGCTCAAAAGGTGAAAATGCATTTTCGATTGCCTCAACTGCGACATCGATGTGGGCGGGAGACGGTTTCTTTTCGATTATGCCGAGGGCCACGACTCGACATCCTGGTCGTTTCTCTTCAAACAGCTTTCTTGCATACGATGATTCAATTTCTAGATCGCCCGCGACATTGCCAATCTCATACACCAATGAGCTCATACGTCTCGTTCTGCTAGGCCCTGCCGGCAGAGTTTCGCGGATCTTTTCGTATTGGTTGGCATAATCATGAAATACGGCATCAATCACGAGTTTCACTATGGGTTTGAGCTCTCGGTGCTCCCACACGCTTCTACGCCGGTTCAGTGCATTCAGCGCCTCGAACGGTTTCCCGACCTGTAATAGTTGAGTCGCAGAACGACTTGCGTATAGAATCCAGTCTTCATCTTCTGCCTGAGTCCACTGATCCGGGGGTAATTCCAAATTAAGGCGAGCAGCCACAAAGGCTTGACCGCGCTCCGGTAATTCATCAATGGACCGCGCCACCTTGCCCAATGCTGCCAGATCGCTGGGCCGCCAGCGGAAGCGGCTACGTTCAACGCTGAAGAGTAGCAAGTGATAGAGCTCTTCCGCACGTCCGTCGCTATCATCGTACTGTTCATAGTAGCGAATCGCACCCTCATTGATCTCTCGCGCGACAGGTAGCATCTTCTCGTCTTCGAGAAGCATGCGTAATGTGAGTGCCCTCAAATCCGGCCTGTGGATCAGCACACCCGACTCAGGTTCTTCCACAAGAGCAATTTCCTTTGAGAGTTCGGAAAACAACTCCCGGCTTTTCCCAGGGCGCGTAACGTCCACGCCACAAGGTCCAGATAGGACCTCTTCGATCAGTTCCTTCGTAATTTTGCGCAAAATCAACCCAGGATGTGCTAGTCGCCTTACGTCTGGATCGTGAATATGATCGAGGATACGGTGATACAGCTGCGCTTCGATCGACTTGCCCTTTAACAGGGCCATGAGGCCTGTTTCCAAACCGCGAATGCCTTCGGGACCCGCTTCTTCCGCCCTTCGATAACCTGGCGGCGCAAGCTTTCCTGGAGAAACTGGGCGTGACCGAGGTCTCGATCGCATCTGCGATCGCTGGGCAAGTTGGCGGCTCGCCTTTAACCCTGAAGCTTGCTGCGCCGCCAGGTTATCGAAGGGCGGAAGGGGCATTACTCTCACCGGGTAGTTCGACGACTTCAACTCAGCCCGTCCTCAGACGCTGGTGCAAAAGATGCTCGAAGCCGGTCTTTCCGGAGAGATCAAGCCCCTTGAACAGCAGAACTTAGAAGAACTCCAAGCGACGCTGCTGGTTTCTGATTGGCTTGAGGGCGTTGTACCGATTCCTGGAATCGATAAAGTCCAGCAACTCATCGAAAAGGAAACTCTGCTGAAGCCATTCCGAGAC